>Ga0187893_10009276_pt1 | contig 15167 bp, 17 predicted proteins | sample MA1701074metaG_FD_139574 | JGI IMG/M metagenome (GOLD analysis project Ga0187893, IMG submission 139574) | White microbial mat communities from a basaltic lava cave in the Kipuka Kanohina Cave System on the Island of Hawaii, USA - MA170107-4 metaG ... | reverse complement strand
GCTCGCACGAGCCCGAGGAGGCACCGGATCGTGGTCGTCTTGCCGGCTCCGTTCGGGCCGAGGAAGCCGAACACCCCGCCCTGGGGCACCGACAGGTCGAGTCCGTCGAGCGCCAGGGTGCGGGCACCGCGCAGCCTCCGGTACTCCTTGCGCAGCCCCGCTGTCTCGATGACGGCGGTCACGACTCGACCCTACGCGAGCCTCTCGCGAACCGAACGGGTGCAGGCACTCGGGCCCGGGGTGGCGAACATGTGGAGTTCGGGGGGTTCAGGAGAGCGGATGGAGCTCGTCCTCGACCAGGAAGGCGATGAGCTGGCCCACGGCGATGTGCGCCTCCTGGATGTGCGAGGTCGTCGAACTCGGCACCCGGATCTGGATGTCCGAGACCGGCGCAAGCGCGCCGCCCGATCCCCCCGTCAGTGCGACCGTCCGGATCCCCTGGCTCCTTGCCTGCTCGAACGCGAGCACCACGTTGCCCGAGCGGCCGCTCGTCGAGATGCCGAGCAGCACGTCCCCGGGCCGTCCGAGCGCCTCGACCTGGCGGGCGAAGACGCGTTCGAACCCGTCGTCGTTCGCGACCGCGGTCAGCAGCGAGGTGTCGGTCGTGAGCGCGATCGCCGGGATGGCCGCTCGCCGCCGGTCCACGGTGAGCGTGCTCACGAACTCGGTCGCCAGGTGCTGCGCGTCCGCGGCGCTCCCGCCGTTGCCGCAGATCAAGAGCTTGCCGCCGCCCCGAACCGACGCCACGATGGCCGCCGCCGCGGCCAGGATCGACTCGCCGCACTCGTCCGCCGTCCGTGAGGCCGTGCGCGAGGTCTCGAGCAGGTACGCGCGGACCCGGTCGAGGTTCACCGGCCGGCTCCCGCGAGCACCTCGTCGCGGATCAGATCGGCGGCATCGGGCAGGCCCGCGACGACGGCATCCGCGAACTCCCCGGCGCCTGAGGCCAGCTCCTCCTCGCCGTGTCCGGTGAGCACGAGGATCGTTCGCGCCCCGACGGCCCGCCCGAGGAGCATGTCCGTCGAGTGGTCGCCGACCAGCCACGACGCTGCGGGATCGAACCCGTGGATGCGCGCCGCCCGCTCGACCAGTCCGGTCGCGGGCTTGCGGCAGTCACATCCATCGTCGCGGCGGTGCGGGCAGGCCTCGATCCCGTCGAGGGAAACGCCGCTGTCGGCCAGGAGCAGCCGGAGACGCTCGTGGATCGCTTCGAGCTCGTCCGCGGTCATGGCCCCGCGCCCGACCGGCGTCTGGTTCGTCACCACGACGAGGCCGAGTCCGAGGCCCTGGAGTTGGCGCAACGCGTCGCGGACGCCCGGGAGCAGCCGGAGCTCGTCCGGATGCATCACGTAGCCGACCTCCTCGTTGATCGTCCCGTCCCGATCGAGCAGCACGAACCGCTTCGTCACGCCGGACTCCACCGACGGTCGCCCTCGAGTGCCTCAACGCCGTGGGACCGGAAGGCGAAGTCGGCGAACTGCGCCCCGCGTGTCTCGAGCGCCAACCTGACTTCCGCTTGGCGCTGTGGCGGGCAGGCGAGAAGGAGGTACCCGCCTCCGCCCGCGCCACAGATCTTGCCTCCGGAGGCGCCTGCGGCATCGGCGAGCGCCAGCAGGTACTCGATCGGCGTCCCCTCGGCGATGTGAGGGTTCATCAGCTTCTTGCTCTCGAACGCGTCGCGGAGCATCGGTCCCAGCCGGTCGAGGTTCCCGGCTTCCATCTCGTAGCGCATCTCGTACGCCATCGCGTGCAGCTGTTTCATGCCGACGATCGTCTCCTCCCGACCCTCTTCGAACAGCCTGATCTGCGTGTCGATCAGGCCGAGGTCGGTTCGGACGTGCCCCGTGTAGCAAAGGAGAAGGTTCGAGCGGAGCGAGGTGAGCGCCGCATCGGAGAGCTCGAGCGGCTGCACGGACACGCTCCCGGCGGCGAACTCAAGCAGGTTGAACCCGCCGAACGCCGCCGCGTACTGGTCCTGCCAGCCGCCGGAGATGGCGAGGTCCTGCCGCTCGATCGCGTAGGAGAGGCTCGCGACCTCCTCGGGCGAGAACCGGCGATCCTCGAGCGCTGCGAGCGCACCCACGCACGCGGTGACCAGCGCGCTCGAGCCCCCGAGGCCGCTCCCCGGCGGCGCGTCGGAGGCGATGTCCACGTCCACGCCCGTCCGCACGCCGATCCGCTCGATGGCTGCCTTGGGCAGATCCATCACCCCGTCGTACACGGGCCCCGCCTCGAGGTGGTACTCGACCAGGTGGCCGAGATCCAGGGAGCGGATCCGCACCTGGAGGTCGTCGCGGGTCGTGAGCGTCACGTGGGCGGCGTGGTCGATCGTCGCCGAAAGGACCGCCCCGCCGTGGCGCTCGAAATAGTGCGGGAGATCGGTGCCGCCGCCGACGAAGCTGATCCGTAGCGGGGCGGTCGCGCGGATGATCCGTCCGCTCATCGGCCCGCCAGTATGGGCTCGAGCGAGGCTTCCGACCAGCGCGAACGCGCGATGGAGCTCCGGCTCAGGCGACGAACCGGACGACCCGGCGACGCTGCTGCTCGGTCAGACCGCCCCACACCCCGTATCGCTCGCCGTGGCGCACGGCCCAGGCCAGGCACGTCTGGCGGATCCGGCAGGCCCCGCAGAATGCCAGGGCGGGGCCCGCCTCTTCCTCGGAGGTGGGGAAGAAGGTGTCCGGATCGATCCCGAAGCAGGCGGCCTGGTCCTGCCACATGTCCGGCGGCGATGGGTTGAGCGGGAGGGTCTTGAGGTCGATGCCGGTGATGCGATCCTTGGTCACCCCGACTCCCGTGTGAGAAAGGGCGCCCGAGAGCCTGGGGAGGGGTCCGCGTGCGCCGACATCGGTTGTACCGGTCGTCTTCGATCGAAAACAGTCTTGAAAACTCGGTCGCGCCGTAGTATCGGTTCTCCCGGGCCGGTCGCCCCCGCGTTCGAGCACCGGCCGCCCCTCGCTCTGCGAGGATGAGCGCCCGTGGACGTCCCGCGGACCCTCCTGGTCACCAACGACTACCCGCCGCGGGTGGGCGGGATCCAGCGGACCCTCGAAGCGCTGATGCGACAGCTCCCCGATGACCGGGTGGCGGTCTTCTGCCCGACGAGCGAGGGGGCGGCCGGATTCGACGCGGCCGCCGCGTACCCGGTGTTCCGCCAACCCGAGCGGTTCCTGTGGCCGACCCCGGATCTCGGCCGCAGGCTCCGTGCCTCGGCCGTCGAGTTCGGTGCGGAAGTGGTCCTGTTCGGCTCGATCTACCCGCTCGCCCTCCTCGGACCGGGGTTGGCCAGGACGGGGACGCCGTACCTCGCCGCCGCGCACGGGTTCGAGTACTGGCTCTCGATCGCGCCGGGGACACACGCGCTGGTGCGCAGGGCCACCGCCGATGCCGCTCGGGTCCCGGTCATGTGCAGCGCGTTCATCGCTCGGGTCCTCCGCACGGCCGTTCCCGGGCACGTCCCGGTCTCGGTGCTGTACCCCGGGGCCGACATCGAGGCCTTCCGACCGGACCTGCCGGTGGACGATCTCCGGGAGCGGCACGGCCTGAGCGGCCGCCCGCTCGTCGTGTGCGTCAGTCGTCTGGTCGCCCGCAAGGGGCAGGACATCCTGATCGAAGCCATGTGGGAGGTTCGGCGCCGGGTGCCGGATGCGTGCCTGATGATCGTCGGCGACGGGCCGGACCGGGCGCGCCTGTCGCGACTGGCCGGGGAGGCGCCCCCGGGAGCGGTGACGTTCACCGGTCAGGTGAGCGAGACCGATCTCCCTCGGTACTACCGCGCCGGCGACGTCTTCGCGATGCCGTGCAGGTCGCGTCTCGGCGGCCTCGAGGTTGAGGGGTGGGGCAACGTCTTCATCGAGGCGGCCGCGTGCGGCCGCCCCGTGGTCGCCGGCGACTCGGGGGGAGCCCGCGAATCGCTCGTGCCGGGCGAGACCGGCCTGCTCGTGGACGGATCGGACCGGGCGCGGGTGACCGACGCCCTGGTGTCGCTCCTGCGGGATCGGCCTCGAGCCGAGGCGATGGGGCGTGCGGGACGCGCGCGGGTCGAGCGATCCTTCACGTGGCCTCGGGCGGCCGGGGAGCTCGCCGCCTGGCTCCGCGACGCGGCCTGACCGGCTCCCCGGTCGTGGCCTCGGACGCGGGTACCCTGCCCGTATGTCGCAGGAGCGTCGCTGCCCGTCGTGTGATGCCCTGGTCTCGAGTGACGCCGAGTGGTGTGGTCAGTGCTTCTCGCCGCTCGGGACGCGCGACCACGGTCGGCGGGAAGAGCAACCCGGCGGCGGTCCGCGCCCGGGCGCGGTCGCGGCGACTCCGCTCCCCGACCGAGCGCCGGGTCTGGAGGTTCGAGAGGGGAGACCCGAATGGACCTGTCCGGTCTGCGACGCGAGCAATCCGATCGAGGCGGCGGCGTGCACGACCTGCGGGACCCCGTTCGCACGCTTGTTCGCGGAGCCCGAGGTGCGCCCTCAGGTCGATCCGCAGTCGGCGGCGGTGCGGTCGATGGTGCTGCCCGGTCTCGGTCACTGGATGCTCGGCCTGCGCGCGGACGCGGTCGCTCGGATGGTCATGTTCGGATGGGCGTTCGGGGCCCTCGTCGTGCTGGCGGTCTCGAGGTTCGGCAAGGGCGGGCTCGGCGCGACCATGCCGTTGTTCCTGCTGTTCCTCGGGTCGTCCGTCGCGATCTACGTCCTGTCGGCGATCGACGCGTATCGGATCGCTTCGGGCGACGTGCCGCTCGTGAGCTCTCGAACGTTGCTCTGGGCCTCGGCCGGGCTCGTGGTGCTCTCCGTGTTGATCGCCAGCTTCGTCACCTTGCCCGCGGCTCGCCGGTAACATCGAGCACGTGAGCGAGCAGACCGAGGGCCAGATCGTGATCGAGGCCTCCGCGGCCGAGGTCATGGACGTCCTCACCGGTTTCGAGGCCTACCCCGAGTGGGTGGACGTGAAGTCGGCGGTCGTCCTGGAGCGCGGCGCCGGCGGCATCGGCACGAAGGTCGCGTTCGAGGTGGACGTCCCCCTGCTCGGCAAGGCGAGCTACACGCTGGCGTACCGCTACGCCCCGGACGACGGCGGCATGTCCTGGGTCTCGACGGAGGCGCGGGGAGCGGTCTCGAACATCTCGGGCGAGTACTTGGTGACCGAGATCGACGAACGGGAGACGAAGGTCATCTACCGGTTGACCGTCGACCTCGGGATCCTGCTCCCGGGATTCGTTCGGACGCAGGGCGAGAAGCGCGTGATCGACAACGCGCTCGAAGGTCTCAAGCGGCGCGTCGAGCTCGGCTGAGACCGGCCACGGGGCGGCCTCGCCCGCCCGCGCTACGCTGGACCGATGCGCGTCCTGCTGTTCACCGGGAAGGGCGGGGTCGGCAAGACCACGATCGCTGCGGCCACCGCCGTCCAGGCCGCTCGCGCGGGGAACCGGACCCTCGTGATGAGCACCGACCCGGCGCATTCGCTGGCGGACTCGTTCGACGACCAGATCGGCGAACACGCGACGCCCATCGCAGAGAACCTGTGGGCCGAGCAGATCGACGCGCAGAACCGCCTCGAATCCAACTGGCGCGAGATCCAGGACTACTTCGTCCAGCTGATGAACTGGGCCGGGGTCGAGACGATCCAGGCCGAGGAGCTCTCGGTGATCCCCGGGCTCGACGAGATCTTCGCGCTGATCGACGTGAAGACCCACGTCCAGAGCGGCACCTACGACCTGCTGATCGTCGACTGCGCGCCGACGGCCGAGACCTTGCGTCTGCTGTCGCTCCCCGAGGTCATGAACTGGTACATCGAGCGGATCTTCCCGGTGGAGCGCAGGGTGGTGAAGACCCTGCGTCCGATCGTCACGAAGATGACCACGCTGCCGATCGCGGGCGAACGGTTCTATGCGGCGGTCGAGCGTCTGCATCGAAACCTCAACGCCGTCCATCGCATCTTGACCGACGAGGAGTCCTCGACGGTTCGCCTGGTCGTGAACCCGGAGAAGATGGTGATCTCGGAGGCCCGGCGCACGTACACGTATCTCGGACTGTTCGGCTACCGCGTGGACGCGGTGGTCGTGAACCGGATCATCCCCGACGACGTGACCGATCCGTACTTCGGCAAGTGGAAGGACATCCAGGCCGAGCACCTGCAGACGGTTCGCGAGTCGTTCGAGCCGGTGCCGATCCTGACGGCTCGGCTGTTCGATCGTGAGATGGTCGGAGTATCCCTGCTTCAGGACATGGGCGTCGAGGTGTACGGCGAGCGACCGGTGACCGACATCCTGTTCCGCGACGACCCGATCCGCGTGCGCCGCCGGGCGAACGGCTACGTTCTCACCGTCAAGCTTCCGTTCGTCTCCCGAGAAGACATGGACATCCACCGGCGCGGCGAGGAGCTGTACGTCCGGGTCGGGAGCTACAAACGCAACCTCATCCTGCCGCAGACGCTGCAGCGGATGGACGTCCGCGGCGCTCAGTTCGTCGGTGACCATCTCGAGATCGCCTTCGCGCGGCCAGCCGCGCCGGCGGGAAGGAGCACGTAAGTGTCGAAGACGCAGAAGGAGCCCAAGCGCGGAACGACGACGGGAGAGGCGTCGGCGTCTGACGGGCCGGCCAAGGCCGAGCGGGGGCTGGTCTGCAACGTGGCCTTCTGCCCGATCTGCTTGGCGGTGACGGCGGCGGAGGGAGCCGCGCCGGACGTGCTCGAGCACCTGCTCGCCGCGGCACGCGAGTTCTTCCTCGCGGCTCGGGCCGTCGTGGACAGCCGCGGCGACCACCTCTCCAGCGAGGACGCGCACCCGAACGGCTCCCGGGACTTCGAGAAGATCGAGGTCTCGTGAAGCAGGCGCTCGGCCCGCCTCGACGCGGTCGCGCGCGTTCGGCCCGGCCCGGGCCCTGATCGCAGGAGCATCGGTGGCCGGCGAGGGCGAGGCGATCGGCATCGATGTCGGCGGGACGAAGATCAACGCGTTCCGGGTGGCCCGAGACGGGTCGATCCTCGACCGTTCGAATGCGCCGACGCCCGCCGACGACGAGGAGGCAACGCTCGCAACGATGATCGAGCTCGCGTCGTCGCTGCGAACGCCCGACGTGCTCGCGATCGGCGTGGGTGCCGCCGGCATGGTGGATGCGACCGAGGGCGTGCTCCGCTTCGCTCCGAACCTCGCGTGGCGCGACCTCCCGATCGCGGCGCGGATGCGCGATGCGCTCGGCCTGCCGTGTCAGGTCGACAACGACGCGAGCATGGCCGCGTACGGTGAGTTCCGGTTCGGCGCCGGACGCGGGTATCGCCACCTGCTGCTGGTGACCGTCGGCACCGGGATCGGGGGAGGGATCGTCTCGGATGGTCGCCTGTTCCGAGGCTCGAACGGGTTCGCGGCCGAGATCGGACACGTGATCGTGGAGCCGGGCGGCCCGCTCTGTGGCTGTGGGAACCGCGGGTGTTGGGAGCAGGTGGCGGCCGGCCGGGCGATCGACCGGATGGGCCGCGAGGAGGCGCGGGAGCACGAGCACTCCGCCCTTCGGCGCCTGGCGGGTGGAGATCCGGCCAAGGTCACCGGCGCGCTCGTGACCGAGGCCGCGCGGAACGACGACGATGCCGCGAAGGCGATCCTGGCCGAGGTCGGCAGGCGGCTCGGCGAGGGGCTCGCCGGTCTGGTGAACATCCTCGATCCGCAGATCGTGGTGATCGGCGGCGGGGCGATCGTCGCGGGCGACCTGTTGCTCGAGCCCGCACGAGCGTCGTTCCTCGAGGCGGTCGAGGCGCCCGAGTACCGGCCGCGTGTGCCGATCGTCGCCGCACAGCTCGCGAACGACGCCGGCGCCGTCGGCGCCGCGGCCCTCGCGCTCGAGGAGCTCGGGCGCGTGAGGGCGTGAACCGCTGGGCGAGGATGCGACGAGGGAACCGGTGAAGGTCGGGCTCGTCCTGCCGATGTTCTCCGGCGACACCGAACGCGTGCTGGCGTTCGCGCGGTCGGTCGAGGAGCTCGGGTTCGACGGCCTGTTCGCCTTCGACCACCTGTTCCCGCCGGGCGCGCCCTCCGATCGTCCGTCCCTGGAGGCCTTCACGACGTTGTCGGCGGTCGCGGCGGCGACCAGAACGATCTCCGTCGGCACGCTCGTGACCCGAGCTTCGCTCCGCGGTGCCGGACTGATCGCGAAGCTGGCGGCGAGCGTCGACGACGTGAGCGGCGGACGGATGATCCTGGGGATCGGGACCGGCGATCCGCTCGACCGTCCCGAGCACGATGTGTTCGGGTTGCCGTACCTGGACAAGGCGGAACGGCGCGGGCACCTGGTCGAGACCGTCCGCGCGGTCCGCGCTCTGTTCGTTGGAGATCGGTGGGAGGGAGGTCGCTTCGTTCCGCCGATCGACGGACCGCTGTTGCCGAGACCCCTCACGCCGGGCGGTCCTCCGATCTGGATCGGGGGGTTCGCGGACACCGTGGTGCGGCTGGCCGGACGCGAGGCCGACGCATGGAACGGCTGGGGGATGTCGGCCGGCGAGTTCGAGCGCAAGACCGGGCTCCTGCGAGCGGCGGCCGACGAGGCGGGACGCTCGGTCGCACCGACCTGGGCGGGGATCGTCGTGGTCGGCAACGACGATGACGAGGTGGCCCGATCCCTCCGCGAGCGCGCGCGCCGGGGCCTTGAGCCCGACGTCTGGTCGGGGACCGTCCGGGCCTTGATCGACTGGCTCCGGTGGCTCGAACGGGTCGGGGCCACCTGGGCGGTGCTCGTTCCGGGCGGGCGACACGAGCTCATCGGCGATGCCGTGCTGCCGCACATCGACCGCGGATGAGCGACGCCTCCGGACGGCTCAAGCGCGACAAGCGGGCGGCCCGGCGTACGGTGCTGGCAGTCCGAGACGGCCTGTCGGAGCAGGAACGCGTCGCGCGGAGCGCCGCGATCACCGATCGGCTGCTCGCGCTGCCGGAGGTCGCGGGCGCTCGAACGGTGATGGCGTTCTGGTCGTTCGGGAGCGAGGTCGACACCATGGGGCTCATCGACCGCCTGTTCGCCGATGAGCGAACGGTCGCCCTGCCGAGGATCGAGGCCGGAGACGTCGTTCCCGTCGCCTACCGACGTGGCGATGCCGTGACGGCGACGACGTTCGGGGCGATGGAGCCGGCATCCGGGGCGGTGCTCGGTCCCGAGGAGCTCGACCTCGTCGTCGTCCCCGGCGTCGTGTTCGACCGTGCGGGCAACCGCGTCGGGTACGGCGCCGGGTACTACGACCGCCTGCTCGCGCGTGTTCGGCCCGGTGCTCACGCGGTTGCGATCGCGTTCGGGTTGCAGGTGCTCGAGCGCGTCCCGAGCGGAGGCACCGACCGGCGTGTCCACGTGATCGTCACCGAGGACGAGGTCATCCGGCCGGGTTCGAGCGAGGGCCCGCGCTCGGGCGAAGTTGAACGGCCAGTCAAACCCTGGGACGATGCCCGTCCACGATGAACCTGGGGGCGCGATGACCGACGACGAGGCGATCAGGACCGCGTTCCATGACGTGACCTCCTCGCAGGGAGGGACCCACGTCGCCGACGGCGGGTGGCTGTGGGTGGAGAGCTTCGGCGATGTCGCGAAGGAGTACTCGGCCGTTCGAGACGACGTCGCCGTCTGGGACGTGTCCCCGCTCAACAAGTGGGACTTCGTCGGACCGGACGCGCTCCGGGCGGCCCAGCATGTGTTCAGCAACGACGCGCTCGGGCTCGAGGTTGGTCAGGCGCGCTACGGGGCGTTCCTCGACGACGAGGGGCTGATGGTGGACGACGGCACCGTCTTCAACACGGGGCGGAAGGATCACTGCTGGGTGATGACCAACGGCAAGGACCATCAGCCGTATTGGGGGGAGATGCTCGGCGGGTTCGACGTCGACGTCGAGTGGATCGCTCCGCGGATGCCGCACGTGGGCGTGATCGGTCCTCGCTCGCGCGAGGTCGTGCAGAAGCTGACCGACGCGGACGTCGGGGCGCTCCGATACTTCCGCTTCCACCCCGACCCGGTCGCGGTCGCCGGTGTCCAGGTGCACCTCAGCAGGACGGGATTCGGCGGCGAGATGGGGTTCGAGCTGTTCCTGACGGACCCGTCCGACGCCGGCGTGTTGTGGAACGCGCTCGTCGGCGCGGGTGTGACCCCGCTCGGCATCGAGGCCATCGAGGTGCTTCGGATCGAGGCCGGTCTGATCGTGACCGACTACGACTACGAGGCGCACCAGCGGACCCCGTACGACTTCGGCCTGGATCGGCTGGTCGCGCTCGGATCGGACGTCGAGTTCGCGGGGAAGGAGCGGCTCCGGCAGGTCGCGGCCGATCCGCCGAACCGGTTCGTCACGCTGAAGATCGAGGGGGACACGTTGCCCGACTACGGTGCGACCGTGTCGAAGGACGGCGAGGAGGTCGGTGTGCTCACGAGCCCGACCGACAGCCCGCGTTTCGGCAAGATCGGCATCGCGGTGGTCCGCAGCGGACATGCGGCGCTCGGGACCGGCGTCGACGTCGCGGTCGGGGAGGGAACGACGGGGGCTACCGTCGACGTGCTTCCGATCTACGACACGCACAAGCAGCGCCCTCGCGCATAGGGCGGCGCCCTCGTCAGGCGAGGATCGTCCGGACGGCGTCGAGGAGCTGCGCCGCCCCGGTCACCGCGATCACGGTGATCGCCACCGCGCCGACGGCCTTGAACGCCGGCCGCGTCAGCGGGCGTGCCCGGTCCGGATGGACGAAGGCGAGTCCGAGCGCACAGGCGACCAGGGTCAACATCACGAGGCCGTGCCAGCGAGCTCCGTCGGCCTGCACCCCCAACTGGATGGCCGTGAGGACGGTGAGCGCGGCGGCGACCGCGGATGCCGCGTCGACGATCGCACCGCGCCATCGCCGTCCTCCCGCGGCGCGAGCGACCATCCGGCCGCTCGGCTCGATCAGCAGGACGAGCAGCGCCCCATGCAGGACGAACAGCGACCCGAACACCGCCACGTTCAGCAGCGGGCGGCCCAGGATCGTGAAGTCCCGGTTCCCTGCGTCCAGAACGATGGTCCCGAACACCGCCAGCTCGAGCCCGCCGAACGCAAGCGCTCGAACCGAGCGGCGCCGCGGGAGCCACGGGCGCGACGCAAGGTAGAACGCGGTCCCGGCGAGCGCAGAGCCGACGCCCGCGAACACCAGGAGGAAGATGGTGCCGCCGAGCGTGATCTCCCCGATCGTCGCACCGGCCTCCGTCTGGATCCCCTGGACCACGTCCGGGGCCGCGAGTGCGGCGATCCGCATCGCGAGTCTGCTCCCGAGCCCACCGGCGATAAGGCCTGCGAGACCGCCGGCCACCGACACCGCCGCGAAGCGACGGAGAGCCCCTCGCTGCGTCGCCCAGGCGGTCGTGCGCGGGTCGGCGTGGGGCAGGACGGCCATAGGTCGACCATGCCCCCCGGCGCCGATCGTGGGAAGGGTGCTGTCACCCGCATCGGCCGATGGGCAGGCACGCCGTCGGGGTGCGGTACACTGCGAATCACACGCGTGTGATTCGAGGAGGTTCGGATGCCGCTGCACACCTGTGCCCCCCCTCGCGGGGCCACGACGATGTCGCTGTGGGTCTGTTCGGACTGCGGGGCCACGTGGGAGGCCGTCCCGTGGGCCGGCGTGTTCGACTTCGACCTCGACGAGGCCGTGACCCGGGCCGAGTGGCTCCTGGTGGAGGGACCGGCCCAGATCGCCGGTTGACGGCGTGGCCATCGAGCTTCGGAACGTCGGCGCGCTCGCGCCGCCGCCCGGTTATGCGCATCTCGCGATCGCCCGCGGCTCGACCTTCGTCTTCACAGCCGGCGCGGTGCCGCTGGATCGGGACGGTCGGCTGGTGGGCGAAGCGGACGCGGTGCGTCAGGCCGAACAGGTGATCGCGAACCTGCTGGCGCAGCTCGAGGCCGGAGGCGCCGGACCGCGCGAGGTCGCGAAGACGACCGTCTACGTCGCCGGCGCGAGCCACGAGACCCAGAACGCGGTGTGGGAGGTCGTCCGTCGGTCGCCGATCGGGAACGCGCCGAGCACCCTCGTCGGCGTGCCGATCCTCGGCTACCGCGGACAGCTCGTCGAGATCGAGGCGATCGCGGTCCTGGGATGAAACGGTTCGGACCGAACGAGCCTGGGCTCGGACGACCCGATCGCTAGAACAAGCCGACGGTGCGGCCGTCTTCGTCGATGTCGACGTTCATGTAGGCGGGGGTGCGCCCGAGACCGGGCATCCGCTGCATGTCGCCGCACAGGACCACGACGAACCCTGCGCCCGCGCTCGGCACCACGCCCCGAACCGGCAGGCGCCACCCCTTCGGCCGGTTCAGCAGCGTCGGGTCGTGCGTCAGCGACAGGTGCGTCTTGGCCATACAGACCGGAACGGTCCCGAACCCGAGCTGCTCCATGCGGGCGATGTCCTTGTCGGCCTGAGGTTGATAGTCCACGCCGTCCGCCCCGTACACGCGCGTCGCGATCGCCTCGACCTGCTGGCGGATCGGGGTGTCGTCGGGCGTCAGCTGATGGAAGTCGTTCGGCTGCTCGCAGGCCGCCACGATGGCCTCCGCGAGCTCGATCGCGCCCTCACCACCATGTGCGAACGCGCGGTTGACGACGACGGTCTCGGCGCCGGCATCGGCCGCGAGCTCGCGCATCCGCTCGACCTCAGCCTCGGTGTCGCTGGGGAAGTTGTTCACCGACACCACGCACGGGAGTCCGTACTCGCGGACGATCGCGATGTGTTGGGCGAGGTTGTCGACCCCTGCCTCGACGGCACCCAGATCCTCGGTCCCCAGTTGCTCGAACGGCACGCCGCCGTGTGACTTGGTCGCGCGCACGGTCGTGACCAGCACGCCTGCCGAGGGTGCGAAGCCGCCGAACCGGCAGACGATGTCGCAGAACTTCTGGAACCCGAGATCACTGGCGAACCCCGCCTCGGTCACGACGTAGTCGGCGAGCTTGAGCCCGATGCGGTCCTCGATGATCGAGTTGTTCGCGTGCGCGACGTTGCCGAACGGCCCCGCGTGGATCAGGACCGGCTGGCCCTCGAGCGTCTGCACGAGGTTCGCCTTCAGCGCGTCCTTCAAGATCACGGCCATCGCGCCGGCCACCTTCAGCTGTTCGGCGGTCACGGGCTCGCCGTCGTAGGTCGACGCGACGACGATCCGGCCCAGGCGAGCCCGCAGGTCCTGCAGGTCGGCGGCGAGCGCGAGGACGGCCATGACCTCCGAGGCCGCGACGATGACGAACCCGTTCTCGCGCGGCACGCCATGGAGCTTCCCGCCGAGACCGACCACGGTGTATCGGAGCTCGCGGGCGTTCACGTCGAGCGTCCGGGGCCAGGTGATCGTCTGCGGGTCGATCCCGAGCGTGTTGCCGTGGAAGATCGACGCGTCCAGCGCGGACGCGAGCAGGTTGTGCGCGGCCTGCACGGCGTGGAAGTCCCCGTTGAAGTGCAGGTTGATGTCCTCCATCGGCACGACCTGCGCGTAACCGCCGCCGGTGCCGCCGCCCTTGATGCCGAAGACCGGTCCCATCGACGGCTCGCGCAGGCAGAGCATCACGTCCTTGTCGATCCTGCCGAGGCCCTGGGTCAGTGAGATCGACGTGGTGGTCTTGCCCTCGCCGGCTCTGGTCGGCGTGATCGCGGTCGTGATGATGAGCTTGCCGTCGGGCCGGCCTGCGAGCCGGTCGAGGATCGACAGGTCGATCTTCGCGCGGTACCGGCCATACGGTTCGAGCTCGTCATGGGTGATGCCGGCCGCCTCCGCGATCTCGGTGATGGGACGCAGGACCGCCTCCTGCGCGATCTCGAGCCCGCTCTTCATCTGGCCGTGCACCTCCCGCTCGATGGTCCGCGCGAGGATACCCGGCGGCGTTCGGCGACGCTCGACCACCCGGACCTCGGCAGACCGGTGCGATACTCGGGCTCGTGGACGTCCCGTCGTTCCTGCGGATGCACCCGCCGTTCGACGATCTCGACGAAACGCGTCTGTCGGACGTGGTCCTTCATACGCATATCGAGTTCTTCCCGGAGGGCGCCCAGATCTTGCAGGAGGCCGGCGAGCCGTCGCATTTCCTGTACGTGGTGCGACGAGGTTCCGTCGAGCTGGTGGAGGGGAACGACGTGATCGACCTCCTCGGGGAGGGAGAGGTCTTCGGCTTCGTATCCCTGCTCTCCGGGATCGGGCCGGCCTTCTCGATCCGCGCACATGAGGACGTGATCTGCTACCTCGTCGACAAGGAGATCGCCGAGCAGGTGATGGCCTCACGTCGCGGTCTCACGTTCCTCGCATCGGCGTTCCGTCGCCGGGACCAGCGAGCGCTGCGCGGCGTGGATCGCGAGCGGATCGATGAGCGACAGGTTCCCGTCGGATCGCTGGTGCGCCGTCGGCCGATCTCGTTGCCGGCCGGCGTCACGATCCGGGAGGCCGCTGAGCGGATGGCGGGTGAGCGCGAGGGGTTCGTGCTCCTCGAGGGCGGGCAGGACGAGGGGCTCTCGATCGTCACCGATCGGGACCTTCGCACCCGGGTCCTGGCGGAGGGGCGCAGTCCCGAGTCCTCGGCGGCGGGCATCGCGTCCTCGCCGGTGGTGACCGTGCCGGGCGACGCGACGATGGCCGAGGTGATGGCCCTGATGCTCGAACGCGGGATCCACCACATCCCGGTTGAGGACGCCGATGGGGCCCTGGTCGGCGTCGTCACCGACATCGACCTGCTCGCCGCCGAGCAGCACGGGGCCTTCGCGCTCAAGAAGGACATCGAGGCGGCACCCGACCGCGTGCGCGCGCTCGAAGCGTTCGCCGAGGTGCCGGCGCTCGCGAGCCGCCTGGTTGAGGCGAGCGTCGATCCGCTTGAGGTGGCGCACGTCGTGGCCGTCGCCGTCGACGCGCTGACGGTCCGGATGCTCGACCTCGGCCTGCACGAGCTCGGTGACCCGCCGTGCCCGTGGGCGTGGCTCGCGCTCGGGAGCCAGGCCCGGCAGGAGCAGGCCCTGGTCACCGACCAGGACAACGCGCTGATGTTCGATCCGGTGGACGCTCGGGCCGAAGAGGTGGATGGCTACTTCGGCCGTCTGGGCGCCTTCGTCAACGAGGGGCTCGCGGAAGCGGGGATCCCGAAGTGCCGGGCCGGCGTGATCGCCGGCAACGCCGACTGGCGAGGCAGCGTCGCGCAGTGGCGGGACCGGCTCCGGGGGTGG
>Ga0187893_10009275_pt1 | contig 15167 bp, 11 predicted proteins | sample MA1701074metaG_FD_139574 | JGI IMG/M metagenome (GOLD analysis project Ga0187893, IMG submission 139574) | White microbial mat communities from a basaltic lava cave in the Kipuka Kanohina Cave System on the Island of Hawaii, USA - MA170107-4 metaG ... | reverse complement strand
GGCAGCGTGGTGCTCGGCCCCGGCGCCTGCGCCAACATCCCCGTCACCATCACACGCCCATCGGGCCTGGCCGGCACGGTTGGTCCCACGCTGCTGGCTTGTTACCAGATGACCGTGACCGGCGCGGAGTCAGGCCGAAGCATTGTCTGCAGCGCGAAAGTCAGCCGCCCGGCCAACGGCGTCTGCGTCACGCTGCCGGTCAACATCGCTTCGATCGTTCCCATTTACATCACACCCGACGCCCGGCCGGTCATCGCATCGGCTGGCAAGAGCGCGACCGTCGAAGTCACTTTCCGGAACGACGGGGCCGCGCCGCAGAACTTCACCGCGCGCTTTTCTTTCGCTGTGAACGAAGAGCCCCCGCAGCCAGCCTTCGGCCAGGCAGTGAGCATTCCGGCGGGCGGCGCGAGCACGTTGCCGTTGCAAGTGAGCTTCACCGATGACGACGATCCCGCCTCGATCTACACCATCTTGATCGAAGCGGACCTGGACGGCGACGGAGAGTTCGAGCCGCTGAACTCGTTCGCCGTGCGAGAAGTGGTGCAGAGCCGGATGGACATCCGGGCCGGACCCTTGGCCGGCATCTCTGCCGCGCAAGTTTCCCAGGTTTCCTGGAGCAGCTTCGGTACGCTCGAATCCGCGCCGACCGTGCTCGGCCCGTGGAACAACGTCCCCGGCAACCCCGGCAGTCCGCTGGTGCTCACCAACCCGGTCGAGGCGGTGCAATTCTTCCGGGTGAAGCAGTGAGAATTCGCGCGAGGCGAACACCTGCAAGAAACTGGGTGCGCTGGACGCGTGCTTAGTGTTATACGCTGCTTGGTTCAATCGTCGTGAGCGCGTTATGTTGGATTACCTTCATCTCGCTCTGTTGATGATGGCGGTGGGTGTGGCCGGCGGCTACGCTGGCCTTCTCTACTTGCGTTACCGTCATCGATCCCGCCATTACTTGACTGAAGGCCAGTCTCTCAGCCACGGCATTGATGTCAGCGGCATTTCAGGGAGGGTTCAGCGTGTGCGCCACGATTACGTGAGTGAACTTCACTCACGTCCCCACGCCGCCGGCCGCCGCAAGGATTTGCTGGTCGTGACCAGGCGGGCCGTCGGCCGCTTGACCTATTTTCGGAGGCGCGTTTCGCGCGACGATGTTTCCACGGAGCGCGACACGGAAAGCCACTGCACTTGAAATCACGCGAGAAATGCGGCCGTCCCCGGCGCAGGGATGTAGAAATGTCGGGCGGCGTAGCCATGCTCACGGCTCTCGTCATATCGCCCGTTGCTGCGCCCGAGGACGGGCGCGCTCCGGGAAGCAACGCCCTGGGTCGCAGTGAAAGAGCTTTTCGACGGAGCCATTACCGACTACGATCAAGGCGTATCGATCCCGGCTCGCACGCTCGATGGGTTGCGCCATGTATCAGGTGAAAATCTTCAAGGGAGTCGAATCCAATCTTTCCGGATTGGAGAAGGAGGTCAACACCTGGCTGGCCGAAACCAACGCGCGGGTAGTGCAGGTCTTCGGCAACCTTGCTCCCTTGAGCGGCGAACGAAATGAGGGCAACAGCCTCGCCGCTTATCCCTACGTGGCTTCCGATATGATGCTGGTCGTCCTTTACGAAATGACTGACGCCAAACACAAGCCGCCGGATTAAGCCGCCGCGGAGATTGTTAACCACGGATGGACACCGATGGACACTGATAGCCGATGGCGTGGGACCATTTTGAAACCACCGAATCCGTGTTTATCCGTGTCCATCCGTGGTTAATGGCATTGTTGCGGCCCTGCTATGTCGCCGGCACGAACCGTTGAAACAGCAACGCCAGCGCGAAGAGCGCCGCGAACGTCAATGTCGTCGCCAGTGTCCCGTCCCAGGCTGCGAGCAGGTCCACCAACACAATGCCCGCGAGCAGACCCGACACACAGCGCCCGATGTTCCGCTGCGGCGACCACAATGCGAAACTCAGGCAGCGCACCATCCATAGCGCAACCACCACGCACAGCGCAATCGCGCGACTGAGGTATTCGCCCTGGTTCACGATCAACGCCAGCATCAACGGCATGGCGAGGAACAGGCAAGGCCAGCGGCTGACCGTCGCCATCGTGCTCTCCTTCCGCGCCAGATAACTCAGCCCGATGATGTAGGCTGCCAGCGCCAGCGCCGTCCAAATCGCCAGGCCGGTGATGCCGTTGCGCCCGGCGGACGCCGCGAGCAGCACGAGGAAGAACCGGCACGCGGCCATCAGCACCGGTGAGAGGGCAAAGATTTTATGGATGGCGTCATAGACCAAAATAGCGACCACTAACAGGAGCGCGTAAATGATCGTCGTCTGGCCAAAGCCGAACAAGCAGGCGACGCCAACCCCCAGCCAGCCGAAGCCCCAGGCCCACACCGTTTCAACGCGGATGGCGCCAGAAGGAATCGGACGCTCCGGGCGGTGTTGGAGATCGAAGGTCGCATCGAACGCGTCGTTCAAATACATGCCGCCGACGTAGAAGCAGGTGGCGGCGAACGTGAGCAGGAGGAAACGGTCCCAGGCGCCCCCGCCGGCCAATAGCCAGCCGGCGAAACAATTGGACCAGACCGTCGGCACGTTGGAGACGCGTCCGAGGATCAGCAGGGTGCGCAAGTGTTTGGCGACGACCATCGCGCAAGACGAATGACGAAGCGCGAACGCTGAAGCAATGACGAAATGGCGGCGCATGACGCTGTCTTCATTCCTGCACGGGACCGTGGTGCCAGCTCCGTAGGAGCGAAATCTTTGTAGAACAACCCGATCCACAAACGCCTCAAGCCCTGTAGGGGCGGCCTATTCCGAGCGATGTCGCTCCTACGGAGCTTCGACTCCCTATTGGCTCTGAGACTACAAAGATGTCGCCCCGCTGGGGCTTGGGTTGCCAGCAGCACGGGATTGGCTTATGAAGTGTGCTGCTTCGAAGAATGAGCACGCGAGCAATTAGCCTCAGTTAGCCTGTGAACGGCATGCGTATCCCTCGAATCATCGTATACTCGCTTGCCGTGGTAGTATCTCTCTACTTATTGGTCGTTGTTGCCCCGCGCTATCTCAAGTCGCCGTATTTTAGATTTGTCGACAAGGACCAGATGTACTATGCAAAGGTCGCCCGCGCGTGCGATTTGATGCTGGAGCAGAATCCTCTTGGGACCAATGAGGTGGTTCACCTCGAGAGCAGTAACGTTTCGGTACCAAGCATCATTCGGAGTTTACGGCCTTCTCGGATTACCATCTCCCGCGATCGTGTTCACGTAATAGTAGGAGTGCGGGACTTCGGGATGTCCTGGGAAGCCCAAGATGGAGACAGGAGATCTTGGGCACTAAAGGTCTACCCAGAAGGCCCAGAGAGAGTCCTGTATAGTGAAACAAAGCCGTAGGCGTAGGCTAACAAGTGCCTTGTACGTTGTGATGGTTGCAAACTTACTCTCGCCAGCCGCCCGAAAAATTCTCTAACCTCGCCTCATGACGAAACACTTGCTTCTTTCGGCCCTGTCCTGCGTCTTGCCTCTTTCCACTTTCGCCGACGAGGGCATGTGGCTTTTCAACCAGCCGCCACGCCAGACGCTCCGCGAGCGCCACCAGTTCGACGCCACGAGCGATTGGATGGAGCATTTGCAGAAATCCTCAGTCCGTTTTAACTCCGGCGGCTCGGGCAGCTTCGTGAGTGAGGATGGGCTGCTCATCTCCAATCACCATGTCGGCGCCGATGCGCTCCAGAAAATCAGCACCAAGGAGAAGAATTATCTGCGCGATGGGTTTTACGCGAAGACGCTGGCGGAGGAAGTGAAGTGCCTGGACCTCGAACTGAACGTCCTGCAGTCCATCGAAGACGTGACTGCGCGCATCAACGCCGCGGTGCCCAAGGACGCCGAACCGGCCGCCGCGTTCGCCGCCCGCCGCAAGATCATCGCCGAGGTCGAAAAGGAATCGCTCGACAAGACAGGCTTCCGCTCGGACGTCGTTACGCTCTGGCAGGGCGGCGCGTATCACCTCTACCGCTTCAAGCGCTATACCGACGTGCGGCTCGTCTTCGCGCCGGAGTCGCAGATTGCCTTCTACGGTGGCGACCCGGACAACTTCGAGTTCCCCCGCTTCGACCTCGACATCTGTTTCTTCCGCGCCTACGAGAACGACAAACCGGCGAAGGTGCAGCATCACTTGAAGTTTTCCCCGACCGGGGCGAAGGACGGCGAACTGGTCTTTGTCTCCGGCCATCCCGGCCGCACCAGCCGGCTGCTAACCGTGGCGGAGCTGGAAGATCTTCGCGACCGAAGCCTGTCGTTCCGTCTCAATTCGCTCAAGCGCATGGAGGTGTTGCTCGAAGCCTGGAGCGCGCGCAGCGAGGAGAACGCCCGGCGCGCGAAGGACGACCTGTTCGGAGTGAAGAACTCGCGCAAGGCGCTGGACGGGCGGCTGGCGGGGTTGCTCGATCCCGAACTGTTCTCAGCCAAAGTGTCAGCGGAACGGAGTTTCAAGGAGAAGCTGAGGGGTTCTTCCGAGCATGAGGCAGCGCTGGCCGCCTATGAGAAGATTGCCACCGCCACGCGAACCATCGCCGCGCAGGCCACGCGCCAGAACTTTCTCGAGGCCGGGCTGGGCTTCAACTCGGAGAGCTTTGGCATCGCGCGCACGCTGCTGCGCGCCGGCGACGAGCGGCCCAAACCCAACGGCGAACGCCTGCGGGAGTTCGCCGAGTCCGGCAAGGCATCGCTCGAACTGGGTTTGTTTTCCGAAAAGCCAATTCACACCGATCTCGAAATCCTGACCTTGACCGACTCGTTGACGTTTCTGGCCGGGCAATTCGGGAGCAGCGATTCCCTGGTGCAACGGGTCCTGAGCGGCAAGTCGCCGCGCGCGCGGGCGGCGGAGTTGATCAATGCCACGAAGGTGCGCGACGTGGCCTTCCGCAAGAAGCTCTACGAAGGCGGCGCCAGCGCGGTCTCGGCGGCGAACGATCCCATGATCGAACTGGCGCGGCTCGTGGACACAGAAGCTCGCGCCTTGCGCAAAGTCTTCGAGGAGCAAACCGAGGCCAAGCAGCAGGCGCACGCGGCAATTTCACGCGCGCGGAATGCGTTGCTCGGCACGGCGGGCTATCCGGACGCGACGTTCACACTGCGGCTGAGTTTCGGCGTGGTGAAAGGCTATGATGAAGATGGCGCGGCGGTTCCCGCCATCACGACCTTTGAAGGACTTTACGAGCGCGCGAAGGAGTTCAACAACCGTCCGCCGTTCGACCTGCCGCCGCGGTGGACGCAACGCAAACCGAAGCTGAAGACGCCTTACAACTTCGTAAGCACCTGTGATATCATCGGCGGCAACTCGGGCAGCCCGGTGGTGAATCGCGCCGGTGAATTTGTCGGCATCATCTTCGACGGCAATTTGCAGAGCCTCCCTTGGGACTACGCTTTCAGCGAAAAGCAAGGCCGCGCCACGTCCGTTCATTCCGCCTCAATTATCGAAGCGCTGAACAAGGTGTATGGCGCGAAAGAAGTCGCCCAGGAACTGACTGGCGGACGGCGCAAATGAGTCCGCTTCCCATGAACCGGAGCGCCGGCTTCCAGCACGGCAAGAATCCATGACCACGCGCCGTGCTGGAAGCCGGCGCTCCAATCGCTGGGTCGAGGTGCCTCTGGTCTTCGCTACCTCCGCTCCATGTAATATACCGTTCGGTCGGGGCATTTGACGCCGGCTGCGGCCAGCGCGCCGGGGGCCTTGGCGATCAGATCGCTGCTCGCCGCAACTTTGCAACAGTTCAGGCCCGATCTGGACAACACATAGCGACCGTAGTAGAACACGCTGAGTAAAAGGGCAGCAGATTTGCGTCTCATTTAGATGTGAGGTGTCCTTAGCGCGTCACAACAACAATCAAGAAATCTATGGGCGTAGCGATCCAATGCATCCTGGAACAGGATGTTCCTGGCGTTCCATACATGGAGGGCAAATCACTAGCGATGGCGTACTGCGGCGACCCCGGTAGCCGGGATTCCGCAGGTGCCATTGACGGCGGAGGAGATGTCATTGCGGTCGATTTTGGTGGCTCGAAGGCGCAGAGACCGGCGACTCCCGCGAGTGAGTCGCTATTTGCACCATTGGACGCGTTCATCGTGGAAGACCGAGACACTGAGTGGCACGACGCGTCAAAAGGACTCGCGGCCGTCAGGACCATACTCACCAAATTGCGCGAGGGCGCGACAGTTACGCTCGCACCAGACTTCGAATTTGGAGGCGACGACGATGACGAGTTGACCGAGGGAGTACGCTACGATTTAGAGGAGCTTGAGCAGATTCTTGACGCTGCACAGAAGGCACGCTCTCGGTTTTACCTGGCCTTTGACGTTTGAGTTTATGACCACGCCGCCTAATCGCTGTCACCAACGCCGGGGAGCGGCTATTGTTCCGCTGCGCGGTTCACGTCTCTTGGCCCGCGTGGCTGAGCTCTTATCAGCGGTCTCAAAATGAGCGTTCCATGCCCGCCTGCATAACATCAGAACGCCCTGATTCCGCCGACGCCCGGACCTTGATTGCCGAACTGGATGCCCATTTGGAGCCGCTCTATCCGCGTGAAAGCCGTCATGGTTACAGCGTGGACAAGCTGATTGCGGAAGCGGTGGCGTTCTTTATCGTTCGTCAGGATAGTGTGCCGGCCGGCTGCGGAGGCGTCCGGTTGTTTGGCACCGAGTACGGGGAGGTCAAGCGGATGTACGTGCGACCGCAGTTTCGTGGGCTGGGCCTGGCCAAGTTGATCTTGAACCATCTGGCGGCCCATGCCCGCTCGCACGGAGTTGGAGTGCTACGGTTGGAGACCGGCATTTATCAACCCGCCGCCATTGGTTTGTACGAGCAGGCGGGATTCCGGCGTATTCCACCGTTTGGAGAGTACAAAGAAGATCCGCTCGCCAGGTTTTACGAAAAGCATCTCTTGTGAAGACCACCATTCAGGGCGGTTGCTTGTGCGGAGCCGTGCGGTATGAGATCGCCGGACAGCCTTACAATATCACCCACTGTCATTGCATGGATTGCCGTCGGAGCAGCGGCGCGGCGTTTGTCACGTGGGCGTCGTCCCGTCGGGCCGATTTTCGATTTACGCAGGGCGAGCCGCGTGTTCTATCGTGGGCGGGACGGCTGCGTTCGTTCTGTGCGACGTGCGGCACGCCGTTGACGTTTACCACCGCACCGGAAGCGGACGAGATCGACGTCACGGTTTGCAGTTTCGATCACCCTGACACAATTTCACCTGCCGACCACACGTGGGTTGAAGATCGATTGCCCTGGATACGGCTGGCCGATGAGCTGCCGGTTTATGGACAGAAGCGACCTGGATGATTACTCCAGAACAGTTCAACATGTTGCTGCCGCTCGCGTGCGCCTGGGCTGAGGAACAGGAGCGCGTCATTCTTCGGGATGGTGTGCCGCTCGCAACGGCACAGGTTGCCGACGCCCATCGCATCGGCGTGGTTCAACCGGAGCGGGTGAGGCTTCGCGTGGTGGAGGAGATTCCCTTGCCGACCCATCCGGACTTGCGAATGGCAGCGGAGATCACCGGTCTTATCTCACCCATGACCATCGGATTGACGCTGCGTTACGGCATCTTCATTCGTTCGGACTATTGGGGCGAGCGACGCCTGGTCGTTCATGAATTGGTTCACACCTCGCAGTATGAGCGGCTCGGCGGGTTCGGTCCGTTCCTTCGGCAGTATTTGCACGAATGCATCACCATTGGGTATCCGGCTGCGCCCCTGGAGCAGGAGGCGAAGAGGATTGAGCGTGAGCTATACGGCTGATACGCGGGCGTGCTTCGAAATGTTCGGGCGACTATGGCCTGCGCAAGCGATAGAACCTGCTGCCCTCCCCCGGAATGACAGTGACGGAATTATTGATCACGTCGGGCACAGGATTCCAGACCGCGTCCGGTCCCAACGTCGTGGAAGCTTCAAGGGTGTAGCCGGCAAAAACCGATCCCCAAAAGATGTTCAACTCACCGAACGGCCCCAGGCTGAAACGCAAGCGCGGATCCGAGGGCAGCAGAGAGACTCCTTTTCCAATCAGCGCGTTGGCGAAGACGCAGGCCACTTCCTCGGTCGGCAGCGCGCGGGTCCAGATGGCGTAATCATCGATGTCCCCATAGCCGCCATAAGCGCCCGGGCCGCTGCTCCCGATCAGGGTGTCGAATCCGGCCCCGAGGGATTCGGCCCCGGTCGGGCCGATTCTCCCGGCGGCAACCGGAACGCCATCCAGGTAGAGGATGAATCCGTTGGTCTCGCGATGGGCTGACAGGGCGAGGTGGTGCCAGAAGCCATCCCGGATTTCGGGGCCGAGATCGTAGCGGTCGCCGCCGTTGGCGCGGAAGTTCAGATAGCCGACATCGTATTGATCCATCAGCCAGCCGACATTGCCTCCGCTGTTCCAGTCCTTGTTACCCGTGAGCGCGCCGTCCCCGGTAACGGAGGTCCTCAACCAGAGCGCGACTGTGAAATTACCGGCGTAGAGCGCGTCCTGGTTGCCGAGGGTCACAGCCCAATCGCTGGGCGCGCCGCCGCCCGCGTCGTTCCGAAAACTGGCCGCCTGGCCGATAACTCCTGGCACGTAACGCTCGGCGCCGGTCATCAACGACCCGTTGATAGTCGTGCCGCCCTGGCCCGCGATGTTGTTGTCGAAGTTGAGGTAAACCATCAAGTCCTCCGTCACTCCGCAGCCTGGCGTGGACAGGACCGTCAAGGTGGCCGGCGGCGAGCTGGTGATGGAAAGGCCGCTCGAAGTAACCACCACGGTGTAATCACCGGCGTCGGACAGTTGCACGTTCGGGAGCCAGAGGTCCGCGCCCGTCTGGCCGGGGAGATTCACTCCGTTCTTCCGCCACTGGTAGCCGATGGGTATCGCTCCGCGCGCATTGGCCGTTAAGATGGCGGTCGCTCCTATGTAATCGACCCGGCTGGCGGGTGTCACTGAGGTGAGCAGCGGCGGCACGACTGCGCCGCTATAGATGCCGAAATTGTCGATGCCAAAATACCAGCTATCGGAACCGGAATGGGCGAAGCGGAAACGTACCGCCGGTTGATTGTCGGCTTGCGGCAGGCGGATGACCTCGACGCGCTTGGATTCCGTGGTGTCATCATTCACGCGCCCGCTAAGGTAAGGGCCGAGCGTGGCCCACTGTTCCCGCGCCACGCCGACAAACGCGCCATAGTGGCCATTGAGCGGCTGCATGGTCGCGGGGTCCGCCACGTCGGCATGAACGGTAGCCAGGGTGTTGAAGGCGTCGATTTGCCCGGCGTCATCGCGCAGGATGTCCGCCGCATCCAGGAGATAAAGTGCCGGCAGCCAGGTCGCGCCGCCGTTGATCGAATATTCCACGGCGCCGATGCTGTCCTGGTTCTGCGCCCAAATGTTGTGAAAGGAAATGGAGATGTCAGAACGCCCGCTCAAATCGTAATCGCCGGTGAACAGATACCGGATTTGCGCGCCGGCCCGTCCGTCGGACACAGAAAGGATGGAGTTGCCATCCATGAGGCTGGTCACGACCTGGCTGTTCACCACTTGAAACGGCAGCACGTTGAACATGGATAAATAAGTGGGGGTGACGCCGCCCAGGTTGCTGACCGTGCTCCGGCTGACCACTGCCCAGTTGAGATAAAAATCCGACCCGACATCGTTGGGGTCCGCGCCAGGGTTTTGCGTTGTGGTGAAGTTCTGCACCGTCCAGCCTGCCGGCAAGGAGCCTTCGGCCACGCTGTCGAATGTTTCCAGGTAGAGCGGGGCGGGCAACTGGACATTCACATACCGCGCGACGACGAACGGCACGTCGTTAGTGTAGGAACGCGAAGGGATCGCGTTGTCGGCAAAGACGAGCGAGTATTTGTTGCTGGAGCCGGAAGGCAGCAAGGCGGGTGGGCGGAAACTCACGCTCGCCGATTCGGGCAAGGGCGTGATGGTTGCCGCCACCATGGCGCCATTGAGGAAAAGCCGGATGGAGCCGGGCGCCAATTGCGTGACGCCATTGGTGAGGGTGGCGTCGAAGGGCGCGTCCGGCGATGTGGGATTCTGGCCCGCGGTGGGTGTGCTGGAAATGACGTACGGCCCCGCCGGCTCTGGCAATTGCGCGAAACGGATGTCGTCCACGGCGATGTTCTGCCCGCTGCCGCTGCCGCCCGTGCGGTCCACCTGCAGAGTGAGCGTCTGGCCAAGGTTTCCCGTGTAGTCCACTGCCACCGGGTGGTTCTTGCTGGCGTCGGCCTCAAAGCTGATCGTGCCGCTGGCCAGGATGGTTGCTCCGGCGCGCACGCTCCAGGCATAGTTGTAAGTCTCCGAACTCAAATAATAGGGGTGAAAGTTGAACGACTTGATGGCAACTGCCGCGGTGGGACTCGGGGTAAAGTCGATGGCATGGAAGGATCCGATGGTCGAGCCGTTCAGTTGCGCCGCGCTCCAAACACCGTCGATGTAATACTCCCAACGCGTCGCGCCGCCAGAGCCGCGGAAATCAAGACTGATTCCCGATGTACCAAACCCAAGGACATCGACACCCGGACGGGAACTGCCTGCATTGTCGCCAAAGCCCGGAATGGGCACCTCGTTAAAGGCCTGGCCGGGTGGCGCGGCATCGAAGGTCAGGATTGTGTCTGCCTGAGCGCCGCGTCCCAGGACCACGCCTACCGCCAGCGTGGAGAGAAGTTTCAGCTTGTTTCGTTTCATACGACACCGATGCCGGCTATGGGCAGTTGCTCCAGCCTCCCCGGCTTACATCTGGCAAGCCAAACGAAGGAACGCCTGAACACCCAACCAGTTTTTGCTTGAACGCCTCCAATCTAGCACCAGTTCCCCAGCCAACAATGCCCCGTTCAGGGGGCTGGCCCGGGAGTGTTACGCAACGATTTGCCTACGCTTCATAATCAAACGCCTCGACGAATGGTTCCAATCCCCGCAGATACGGCTCGAGATGCTTCTCATAATTCCGCCAGCGCCCGACCGCGCCGCGATAAACCGGCTTGGTCACATCCGCGTAAGTCGGTGAGCGCACCGGCTTCGTCCGGGCGTGCTCGTAAAACCGCAGCACCGTTTCGTCCCAGCGAACTCCGAGGAACTCCAGGGTCCGCCGAGCGACGCCCTCCAGGTCGGCCACCATCTCCTCGTAACGGACTTCGAGGCAGGCACTCTTCATCCGCGGCAACAGCGCGCGCCACAGGCCCATCACCGACGCATATTGCTTCACCGTGCCTTCGAGCGTGAGATAAGCGGAAGCCACAGGGTTCAGCCGCAAGTGTTGCATGAAGCAGCTCAGGCACACATCGCGAGGGTCGCGCAAAGCGAAAAGAAACTTCGCTTCGGGGAAGATGCGGATGACGGCGGGGATGAGCACGTTCAACGCTGGGTTCTTATCGATCAACCAGCGCCCTTCGATGGGCCGGTGAAGGAACAATTCCGTGAATCGGAAATAATCCTCTCGCGCCTGGCGCAGTTGGCTTGGCGCCGCCGCGTCCAGCACTTCCAGCACCGAAGCCGATTCTGGAAAGCCGCGGCTCAATGGCAGGTAGGCCTCGTCGTGCAGGATGTGTGTCTCCTCGGCGCTGATGATTTCAGGATGGGCGTCCAGCACTTGCTCCAACAACGTCGTGCCCGAACGCGGATGGCCGCACAGCACGGCGAACCGCCGCGGCGTACCGAGTTCCCGGCCGATGACGATCCAGCGGTCCAGCACACTGCTCGAAATGGTTTCCTCCAATTCCCGCACGCGGGCTTGCACGCCTTGCAGAATGGCGGCGGCCTGCGCCGCGGTGGGCCGCTGCAGTGCTTTGGCCTCCAGGAAGGCGGTCATCGCTTCATCGAAACGCTCCTGGCGGTCGACGATTCCACCCAGTTCATACCAGGCGCGGATGCGCGTCTGCGGATCGCAGGCAGATCTGCTCAGCAACGCCCGCGTGAGCTTTTCTGCCTCCTCGACTTCTCCCGCAAGCCGTTTCAAACGCGCCCGGGCAAGCAGGGCCGCGGCGTAATCCGCTTGGAGGACCAATGCGCGTTCGACGAGAGCGGAGGCTTCTTCGCTACGGTGCGCGCGCTCGTAAAGTTCAGCCAGCGTGACGAAGACTTCCGCCGATGCATCCTTCTCCCCAGCCGCCCGCTCGAAATAGCGCGCGGCCATTTCGTAATGGCCGAACTCCTGGCAGCGCCGCCCGGCCTCGGCGAGCGCTTCTGCTTTACGTGGCGCGATGCGCACCGCTTTTTCCAGTGCGCGCTCAGCCGCGGCATAATCGTAGCGCAGGCCGTGCGCGCGACCTAAATCGAGCAGCACGGTCAGATTGGCCGGATCCAGCCGGCTGGCCCGTTCCAACAGGTCGATGGTTTCCTGGTACGCCTGGCGGCGCCACGCCTCTGCCGCCGCTTGAAACAGACGCGCCATCGATCCTTGAGAAACCATCCGCGAGCGTTTCATGGTGGCGGCGAAACTGAAAGACCGTCTGCCCGTTGGCAAGCGGTCTTTGCCGCAAACAAGATCACGGAACGATGCGTACCCAACGCCCATGCTGGAAACAAGGCGCCGAGCAGCCTGTTAAGCAACGGCGGTCCTGCCGTAGCCGCCAAGGAAACGAGGCGGATTTGCATGTGGAATTGCAGGACTTCCGCCTCCTCACATCGGCGGCTACTTGTTAAACGGGCGGCTAGTCGCCTCATCGTGGTCTTCATTGGAAAATCCGACCAAGATCAGCTAGGGTCCCGGCGATGTCCAAGCACCGTCCAAGCGCTCGCGCTGGAGAAGTCGCTGCGCCTGTTCGCCCGAGCGTCCAGACCGAACAGGTCTGGCGCTGGCGAGTCTTCAAGAACACGTTCACTCGCGATGGCCGGCTCCTCACGGTCAAAGGATGGTCTGTGAAGCTTCAGCATCAGGGACGGCGCCGCACCTTTTCATTGCGTGGCCGCAACCGCGAAGCCGCCGCCGCCGAAGCCCAGGAGATTCATCGAACGCTGGTCACTCAAGGCTGGAACGAGGCGCTGCAACTGCATTCCTCCGTAAACTGGACACAGAATACCCCCTTGCCGCCTGGCCACAGCGAAACGTTCCCAAAGATCGAACCGCGTCCCTGGCGGCCCCGGCTTCTGCATCGGAACTATCCTGCCGGCCGATCTGCTGCATCATTGTCCGCCCGTGTCGAGCACGACGGCATCAGTCATTTTTTCCCACTCAATACTTCCGATGAAAACATCGCGGCCCGTCGGGCCACCAGGATCTGCCAGACCATCGCAAGCGCCGGCTGGGCGGAAGCCTGCCGCCGTTTTCCGCGCGAGGTGACGCTCGCATTTCATTGGGCGGTCAATCCGGTCGCCTGGACCTACACGACGTTGCACACGCAAGTGGAGGAAACGACGGTTCCTCCGCGATGGAATCAGGGCGGGCCGTTTTTGCGCATCGCGCTCATCGAAAGAGAACGCGGTCTGCAACGGGCTTTAATACATTATCTGAGCGCGCACGCTGCCGTGCGAGCGTTTGCCAGCGCTGAAGAGGCGCTCCGGGAGATTCCCCGCCAGCGGATTCACTTTGTGCTCGTCAACCAGGTGTTGCCCGACAAAGCAGGCACCGAATTCGCCCAGGCTCTCGAAACGTGCGCCCCCCGTCTGGCGGTCGTGGTCTATTCTGCTTATGAAGACAGTAATCAGTTGTTCATGTCCACGCCCGGCGGCGCCACGGCTTATCTGCTCAAACGAACGCGGGCGGAGGAATTGCTAGCCCCAATCGACAAACTCCTTTCCAGCGGGCCACTGTCTCATTCGCAGATTTCCGACCACGTCCGGCAATACTTTTACGGCGCCGCGCTTTCCCTGCAATCGGGCGAACACCATCACGAGATGGGCCTGCTCACGCGGCGCGAGAAGGAGATTCTCGATTGCCTGAGCAAAGGCCAAGTGGACAAGCAAATCGCCGACGCGCTCGGCATCAGCCCCTGGACGGTGCATGGCCATGTGAAGAACATCTTCGGAAAGCTTCGTGTCCATTCCCGCACCGAAGCAGCGGTGAAATACCTGCGCAAATGAAGCGTTCCGCCCCCTGTTAAGGGTATTGCGAGTCCTGGCAAAGTTCTGGAAACTTTCTCGCGTCATCTCGACGTCGAGCTATGCAGAACAGGATTGAGCTACTGATCAGAGAGTACCGGCCCGGCTGGTCACTGCCGCAGGCGTTTTATTCCGACGAGGCAGTTTACCGTGCCGATGTTGACGCCGTCTGGCGGCAGGGGTGGCTCTTTGCCGGGCATTCGTGCGAAATCCAGAAACCGGGCGACTACTTCACGCTTCAGGTGGACACCGACTCCATCATCATTGCCCGCGGTGATGACGGCGCGGTTCAGGCGTTGCACAACGTCTGCCGCCATCGGGGGTCGGTCGTTTGCACGGAGCCTGCGGGACACACCGCCCGGTTCGTGTGTCCGTATCATCAATGGACCTACCGGCTCGACGGAAAACTGATCGGCTGTCGTGGGATGCCCGATGACCTGGACAAGTCGCAGTTCGCCCTGCACCGCGTCCCCGTTCGCGAGGTCGAAGGGTTGATTTTCATTTCGCTGGCTCAAGAACCATCGCCGTTTGAGCACGCGCAGGAACTGCTCGCGCCGTTTCTCAAGCCGCAAGGTTTTGGTCGCGCCAGGGTCGCCAAGGCCGTCGATTACGTTGTCCGCGCCAACTGGAAGCTGGTTTGGGAAAACAACCGCGAGTGTTACCATTGCAACGTCAATCACCCACAATACATCAAGGCCAACTTCGATCACTATAATGCCGACGACACCTCTCCACGCGTTCGCGAGCAAATGGCTGTTGCGGCGGCGAAGGTCGAGGCGAAGTGGGAGAACGCCGGCCTTGCCACGCACCAGCAGACGGGTATGACGTTGTTCCCGGACGCCGAAAGGGACATTTGGTTTTCCGCCAACCGCACGCCGCTGGTGGATGGCTGGGTGAGCGAATCAATGGACGGTAAACAAGTCGCGCCGCTAATGGGGGATTACAAGGACACCGACGTCGGCACGCTGCGGATGCGTACGCTGCCGAATTTCTGGAACCATTCGAGTTGCGACCACGGCGTCAGCACGCGGCTGCTGCCGCTGGGCCCGCAACAAACGGCCATCCGCGTGTGGTGGCTGGTGGACGAAGGGGCGGTGGAGGGCCGTGATTACGATCTGGCG
>Ga0187893_10009274_pt1 | contig 15168 bp, 11 predicted proteins | sample MA1701074metaG_FD_139574 | JGI IMG/M metagenome (GOLD analysis project Ga0187893, IMG submission 139574) | White microbial mat communities from a basaltic lava cave in the Kipuka Kanohina Cave System on the Island of Hawaii, USA - MA170107-4 metaG ... | reverse complement strand
GTGAGAGCTTGTGAATAAATCTACTGCGCTCGGCATCTCGCGTTCCGGCGGTGCTCGGAATCCTCGTGTATTTCAATACACTCCGGTTCCTGCGCTCCGGCGAAACGCGACCAGCCTTCGCTCGCCGACGATTTTTTCACAAGCTCTGAGAGGGATCTGCGTGCTACTGCTCATGAGCACGGCCGCGCTCGCCGATGTTCCGGGCTTCAACGAGGTAAAATCGGCATGGCGCCCCTCGGAAGCCTATCTCCTCGATAGCAAGGGTGAGGTCTTGCACGAGCTCCGGGTTGACTTCACAAAACGGCGTCTCGATTGGATGCCGATCGACGAGATGTCACCGGCGCTAATAGGTATTATGGTGCAGGCAGAGGATCGGCGTTTTCACGAGCATGCGGGCGTCGATTGGTGGGCCATCGGCAGCGCCGCCGCTGCTTATCTCAGGGACGCAACGGCACGCGGGGCGAGCACCCTGTCCATGCAGATGGCAGCGATGCTGGATCCCGACCTCGCGCCGGAAGGAAATCGCCGGAGTATCGCTCAAAAGCTCATGCAAATGCGCGCGGCGTTGCGACTCGAAAAGCGCTGGACGAAAGATCAGATCCTGGAAGCCTATCTCAATCTCGCGAGTTTTTACGGTGAGCTCCAGGGGATCGGCGCCGCGGCGCGGGAGCTTTTCGAGAAGGAGCCTTCTGGCTTGTCTGAAGCGGAATCGACGGTGCTCGCGGCCCTGCTCCCCTCGCCCAACCGCCGCGGCTCGCGGCTCGGCAAGCGTGCCTGTGCGATTGCCGGTGTCGAGGACAACACACCGCGGTGCCTGGAACTCATGCGCCTGGCGGGGGGCTTGTCCGACAGTCAGCGCCATTCTCGCTTGCCTATAACCCTCGCGCCGCACCTCGCGCATGCGGGGTTGCGGTCTCCGGGAGAACGGGTGCAAACGACCCTCGATCGGCGCCTGCAACACCTAGCGCTCGGAGCGCTCGAGCAGCAGCTCGCCGAGCTGCGCTCCAATAACGTCCGTGACGGCGCGGTGCTGATCGTACATAACCCGAGCGGTGCGGTGCGGGCATATGTCGGCGCCGCGGGTCCGCACTCGAACGCCATCCACGTCGATGGCGTGCGGGCACCCCGCCAAGCCGGCTCGACCCTGAAGCCCTTTCTATACGGGCTCGCCATCGAACAAGGATATCTTACGGCGGCCTCCTTACTCGATGACTCGCCCATCAATCTCGGAACGGCGTCTGGACTCTACATTCCGCAGAACTACGACCGCGACTTTAAGGGCTTGGTCAGCGTTCGCGCCGCCTTGGCCGGATCACTCAACGTCCCGGCGGTCAGGACCTTGGTAGTGACCGGCGTCGATGCTTTCCGCGATCGGTTGGAAGCCTTGGGCTATCGCGGAATCACGCGCGACGGTGACTACTACGGCTACTCGTTGGCGCTCGGATCGGCCGAGATCAGCCTCTTCGACCAGGTCAACGCCTATCGCACCCTCGCCAATGGCGGCATCTACAGCCCCTTGAAGATCTGGCAAGACCAAGCAACGACAGATCCACCAATACGGGTGATGAGCGAGGAAGCGGCCTTCATCGTCGCCGATATCTTAAGCGATCGCGCGGGCCGCGCCGTCACCTTCGGTCTCGATAACCCGCTCTCCACGCGCTTTTGGACCGCGGTCAAGACCGGCACCAGCAAGGACATGCGCGACAACTGGTGCATCGGCTTCAGCAGTGAATACACCGTCGGGGTCTGGGTCGGAAATTTCGAAGGCGACCCAATGCACCGCGTCTCCGGTGTCACCGGAGCCGCGCCCGTCTGGCTTACGATCATGAACGCGCTGCACGCCGGATCCCCAGGCACGGAACCCAAGAAGCCATGGAATCTTATCGCGCGTACGATTTCTTTTGTACCCTCCGTGGAGCCGCGACGGCAGGAATGGTTTATCCCCGGAACCGAAACCAAGCTCGTGCGGCTCGCGGACCCTGGCGGGCGGCGGCCAAGCATCCTGTCCCCGCCGGACGGCGTCACCATCGCCATTGATCCTGACATCCCAGCGGATAAACAACGGGTTTTATTTTCGACCAGCGGGCTCAGCGACGCCATCTTGGTTCTCGACGGGAAAACACTGCGAGGCAGGGTTAGCGCTTACAAATGGCAACCTGCGCCCGGCAAACACACGTTGGCACTTCAGAGCTCGGACGGTCGCGTGTACGATACGGTAAGCTTTACGGTGCGGGGCTTGAGGCCGGGCTACGCTTACCGAAATCCCTGAGAGCATCATCGATCGGATCCGGTGATCGGCTGCTCCTTTACTCGCTTAACTCGATATTCGATCTTAACTTTCCTTATGGACGCGATGGATCCTTGGCCGCCTTTGCCCTCACCGGAAGCGCCGTCTCCGAGAAGAACAGTTTGGCCAAAGAGCTGCAGCGCGTGCTTGGAGAAATCCCCGGCTAAAGTTAATCGCAAATTAATCGCAAGAGCGTAACTGGGGCAGAATTTAGACCAGACCGCGACTTTTTTTGGACCCATGACCAGCGCATTTTTCTCAACTCGCGTTCTACGGCCTACATTGGCTAATACCCCGCCGCGTGCCGCGAGGACTTTAAACGGAACTCAGCATATGGCGTACAACGCGTTCATCTCGTACAGCCATGCGGCGGACGGTAAATTGGCGCCAGCGTTGCAGTCGGCGCTGCATCGGTTTGCGAAACCCTGGTATCGGTTGCGGCAGTTGCACGTGTTCCGCGACAAGACCAGCCTCACGGCGGATCCGGGCCTGTGGTCCGCGATCGAGAACGCGCTGAGACAATCCGAATGGCTGCTGCTCTTAGCATCGCCGGAAGCCGCGAACTCTCACTGGGTACAAAAAGAGATCGGCTGGTGGATCGAGAATAGGGCGACGAACCGCATCCTCGCCCTGCTCACCGAAGGCAACATCGTCTGGGAACCCGGCCGCAACGATTTTGACTGGGCCGCAACGACCGCCTTACCGAGGCTGCTGACGGGGCGGTTTTCCGAAGAGCCGTTGTATGTCGATTTACGCTGGGCAAAGACCGAGGAGAAGCTATCGACTCGGCAACCTCGGTTTCTCGACGCCGTGGCGGATATCGCGGCGCCGCTCCATCGCAGGCGCAAGGAAGACTTAGTGGGCGAAGACATCGTCCAGCATCGGCGCGCCAAGCGCTGGGCCTGGTCCGCGGGGATCGCGCTGGCCGCGTTGACGGTAACGTCCATAGGCGCCGCCTTTATCGCGGTAGACCAAAGAGACATCGCCTTGCGGCAAAGTGAGATCGCACTGGCACGCCAACTCGCGGCCCAGTCGATCGCGACGGCCGGACAGCGTCCCGATCGGTCATTATTGCTCGCGCTGCAGTCGTTACGCATCAAGAGAATGCCCGAAGCGCAGCACAGTTTGCTCACCGTCTTACAACGCCTGTCACACCGGGCAAGCTTTCTGTCCGGCCATGACGGGTCGGTCAACCAGGTCGTGGCCACTCCCGACGGAAAGCGGCTGATCTCGGCGGGCGATGACAAGAGCATCCGGTTTTGGGACACCGGAACCCGTCGCGCGATCGGAAAACCGCTCGCCGGACACGGCGCCAAGGTGTGGTATCTCGCGCTCAGCCCCGACGGGAAGATCTTGGCTTCGGCGAGCGCGGACAGCACGATTCGGTTGTGGGATGTTGCCGCGCGCAGGCCGCTCGGCGGCCCGCTGAGAGCGCATACGGATCAGGTCTATGGGCTAGCCTTCCGTCCGGACGGAAAGGTGCTGGCTTCGGCGAGCGAAGATGGCGCTGTCCGTTTGTGGGATGTGGCGATGCGGAGGCCTGTCGGTGATGCGCTGAGAGGCCATGTCGGGCCTGTCTACAATGTCGTATTCAGCCCGGACGGCCGGCTCCTCGCTTCGGCGGGCAAAGACAAAATCATCGTGCTATGGGACACCATAAGTTGGAAGGCTCGCGCGCCTCTGTGCGCGGGGCATTCCGGGCCGGTGAATGAAATCGTGTTCAGTCCCGACGGAAAAGTGCTGGTCTCGGCGAGCGACGATAAGACGATCTTGCTCTGGGATCCCGGCACCTGCCGTCCCGTCGGCAAAGCGCTCGAAGGACATGAGCAGCGGGTATGGAGCGTGGCATTCGATCCGAAAGGCGCTACGCTCGTTTCAAGCAGCGATGACGATACCATCATGCTTTGGGATGTGAAACGCCAAGTCCGGCTGAGCGCTCCCATTAGGGGACATGGCGGCGGGGTCTCCAACGCGGTCTTCATGCCCGACGGGCGGACGCTCGCATCGGGAGGCAAGGACGCGACGATCATTCTTTGGGATTTAGCGAGCCGCACGCCGCTCGGCCGCGTACTGGCCGGGCACCGAGGGCCTGTGGCGTCGCTCGCATTCCATCCGAACGGCAAAACATTAGCTACGGCGAGCGAGGACGAGGCGATTGTCCTTTGGGATGTCACGGCCGGGAAGCCCGCGCGCCCGCCGCTTAACGGCCATCGAGGAGCGGTTTCAAGCGTCGCGTTCAGTCCGGATGGCGAGACGCTGGTCTCGGCAAATTCGAACGATGCGATCCTGTTTTGGGATGTGGCCAGCGGCGATCTCAAAGGTGAAGCCCTCGACGGAGATCGCGGCACGGTCGTGACTTACGGTGCCGGCGGAAAAGCGCTGGCGTCGGGCGGGGAGGATAAGAGCGTCGTCCTGTGGAACCTCGGGAGCGGTAAGCCGGCAAGAAAAACACTGGGGGCCCATCAAGATGCGGTCAATAGCCTGGCCTTGAGCCCGGATGGTAAGCTACTCGCCACCGGAAGCCACGACGGTACGATCCGCCTCTGGGACATGATCACGGGATCTGCCCTGGGAGAGGCGCTGAGCGAACATCAAGATGCGGTAACGTCGCTCGCATTCAATCCCCTGGGAGCAACCTTTGTTTCAGCAAGCAATGACGAAAGCATCCTCGTCTGGGACCGCGAGCGTCGAATACCCATCGGCGAAGCGCTCGCAGAACATCAAGGTGATGTCACGGCGATCGCGTTTAGTTCGGACGGGAAATTACTCGCGTCGGGGGGCAGCGACGAGACCGTCCGGTTATGGGACTTCGTCAACGAAATGCGCTTCGGTGATACGTTTTTGGGACATCAGGGCACGATCCGCGGTATGGCGTTTAGCCCCGATGGGAAGACTCTGGCCTCGGCGAGCGATGATCACACCGTCGTCTTGTGGGACGTCGACAGTGCTCTGTGGGAGCTACGTGCTTGCGCGATCGCCAACCGCAATCTTACCGCGTCGGAATGGCGGCATTACCTCGGACCCGCACGGCCCTATGAGAAGACGTGTCCCGAGCTCCCGGACAAAGCGCCGGATGCGGAAGATTATTTCCGCTTTTGATAGGTGCCGATAGCGCCGCCTGGGCATAAAGTAGCGGGGTCCCACAAGGCACCGTACGCCGGCATTGCCGGTTGATATACCGCACGTAGCGCCGTCCCAACGCAACGTCCAGACGCCCAGAAACGTGTTGCCTCGCCCGACGAATAACTCAGGAAATCCTCGATACTCGACCGCGATCTCGCGTGTTTGACATCCGACAGGTCCAGCCGTATCTTCCCTTTCGAAGAAAAAGGGCTCTTGAAATTCTTATTGGCAGTCCCCCGAGAGGAAAGAAATAGAGGAACACCAAATGACTCCTTCCGGCCCAGGCAGTTGGCAAGAAGTGCCGAATCCCTGCCCCATCAATCCTGTCCACGCTGCTCTATTGCGCACAGGCAAGGTATTCTTCTACACGGGCTCAGGTAGCGATCCGGATAATCCCCCTGGTCCTAGTGTTATCTTAGAAAATCTGAGTACAGGGACCTTCTCCAGTCAAGCGCCCCCAGTGGTTTCAGGGGAAAGTGTTGACCTTTTCTGCGCAGGCCAGTCATTCCGGTCCGATGGACGCTTAATGGTCGCGGGTGGTACCCTCCAATATGAGCCTTTCTATGGGTTGAATACCGCTTTTCTGTTCGATCCGAATACTAAGAAATGGACACGGGTGTCCTCGATGAATGCCGGTCGCTGGTACCCTACTGTTATAACGTTGGGTAACGGTCGAATCCTGGCTCTGTCGGGTTTGGATGCCCATGGCAAACTCAGCAAACAAGTAGAAATTTATTCCGGTTCAACGGGTTGGCTGGCTTTTCCACCTACAACCAGTACCTTTCCAATGTACTCGCACCTTTTCCTCCTCAGTAGCGGCAAACTTTTCTACTCAGGTGCTAACACCTTCGGCAGTGCTACCCCGACGCCACGCATACTGACCTTGCCCAGTAGGTTCTCCTCTCGCATTGCAGAAAAATCGGTGCCGGGCCTAGGCAATGCAAATTTCCCTAATCAAGCGGCTAGTGTGCTGCTACCGCCTGCACAAGACCAGAAGGTCATGATTATCGGCGGTGGTAATAGTGCCGGCGCGACGACTGGCCGAGTCAATATCGTGAATCTGAGCGTTAGTAATCCAGCTTATACAGCGGGACCATCTTTAAAACATGCCCGTATGCACCATAGTGCGGTTCTATTGCCCGATCGCAGCGTCTTTGTTTGTAATGGCAGCACAATGGAGGAGAATGTAACCCAATCAAAGCTGCCAGGAGAGATCTACGATCCTTATGCTACGACTCCCTCCTGGTCGGTAGTGGCAACACCAAGTATCTCTAGTCGCGTCTATCATGCGGTGGCGGTGCTTCTACCAGATGGCAGCGTAATCACAGCGGGTGGGAATCCCTCGCCCGGGGTTTATGAAAACCGACTGGAAATTTATAGTCCGGCCTATATGTCGCAACCACGACCCGTGATTCAAGGCGCTCCCTCATCGGTGGTTGCAGGCGGGCAAATCACGATCCAAACACCCCAAGCTAGCAACATCCAATGGGTTCATCTGATTAGACCAATGGCAACCACCCATTCTTGGGATAGTGAACAACGGTTAGTGGACTTGCCGATCAACTCTAGGACTAGCACTTCTCTTAGAGTCACGGTATCGAGTAACCGTAACCTAGCACCCGTTGGCTGGTACATGCTGTTTATTGCTGACACCGCTCGAATTCCGTCAGTGGCGAAATGGATTCAAGTAAAGTAGTGCTAAGCAAGCATAAGAATCAACAAGGTCGATTCCTAAGTTAAACCAGTATGACGCCTAGTCGTCGCGAGCGACATCAATCATCATTAGGGCTGCCCAACAATCAGCATGCTAGGGCTAATAGATCCCTAACAGAACTTAGTGTCGGCGTTAACTTAGAACCGCTCTCAGCCGCAAGACTTAGTCCATTAACAGGAGTAGAAATATGGAGTTAAAACTAACGCGTCGCCGGTTTGGTCAATTGGCGATCGCAAGCACAGTGGTAGCTGTGCTCGGAAATTTTCAACGCAAAGTGTTTTCACAAATATCTACACCTGCGTTGGTCGTGATTGGTATTCGTCTTGGTCCTATTCCTAGTCCAGACGTCGACACCGGCCTAGACGATCCCGTGCTAGATCCTGATGAAATCAGCACTGTACCAAATGCTACCGTAGAGCTAATTCTTGAGTCCTTAAACATAGGAGACGCTCAGCCTAAGTCCCTTCCAATCCCTCAGATTCTCCTTGACTCTGAGGACCAAGTGACCGGTTTTACATCCTTATTCGATGGCACATTGGTAGTGGCCATTAGCCCTGTCCCTACCAAACGTAAAGGAAGCGGTCCTACTCGCCTCATTGTGGGTCCGGATGCAATAACCGTAACCATCTCAGGACTTAAAAAGAATGAGCAGCTTGGGAGTTTAGTAGGCACAACGGATGGTAGGCTCCTCGGTCTAGTTGTTAAGAATAACCGTAGGCGACCGGTCAGGCTAGTGGAAGTTGACTGGGAGACAGGCAAGTTCGCCAACGAACTCAAGCTACCCAAGAACCAGCGGTTTAGTAATCTTGCCGAGTGCGACGGAAAACTCTATACCACCGGCATTGGCAAGGACGGTAAAACTAGTCTGCTGCTTCTGGACTTTCATAAAGGGACACCCGATTTTATCGCTGAACTTAAAGTCGATGACAGAAGCTGGGATAATGGCCTGGACAGCCTTGTTTGCTCCCCAGCAAACCAACTGTTCGCCTTTGGCGCTCTCAGGTATCAATACCCCAAAGCTCTGTACAGCGTAGATGAGGGCAGTGGAGACATGATGAAGCTACAAGACTTCGATGTCGCCAAGATTACGGTTGTTCCTTCGTAAAGATTGTTTAACGTTGGGGCTCCAGTGGTAGGTGGAGTAGCCCAGGGGAATAATCATGAAGTTATTCAGTGTCGCCTGCGGCGGCGACCATTGGCATCCCGCCGCGGAAGTTCCACCGCGTCCAGAACCTCGAGACCGTGGCACTGGTGATCGAAGGGGCCCCACTCGCGTCGGAAGGCCTGGCGCTGACGGGCGCCTGGGTGGACAAGGGGCGCGGGCTCATCTCGCTCATCTCGCTCGAGATGGGCAGTGTATTACCTCGGACCCGCACGGCCCTATGAGAAGACGTGTCCCGAGCTCCCGGACAAAGCGCCGGATGCGGAAGATTATTTCCGCTTTTTGATAGGTGCCGATAGCGCCGCCTGGGCATAAAGTAGCGGGGTCCCACAAGGCGCCCGTACGCCGGTTGATATACCGCACGGCGAGCAGGGTTTTCAAACGCCCCTTTTTCCGATAAGGAAACCTACTGCTGAACCTATCCGCTGTCAATTGATGCGAGTTCTTCGTCCAGAACTGGGAAATTGTCGAGTCATTCGTTGGCCCGAGGCGCTGGAGCTAGGGTTGAAGGCGTTTCGGCTGCCATCGTTTCTGGCGCACTACGCGCTGCTGGGGGAGCAGGCGGCCCAGAGGGGCTGGACGCACACCCAATATCTGGATGAGCTGGCGCTCATCGAGGCCACCGATCGGGCCGATCGGCGCATTGCGCGGTTGGCCCGCGAGGCGCGCTTGCCGCGTGACAAGACGTTCGCCACGCTGGAGCTGAATCGATTCCCGCCCGCGGTGCGCACGCAGGTCCAGCGCTTGGCAGCGGGGGAGTTCCTCAGCGGTGCCACGGACGTGTGCCTGTTTGGTCATCCGGGTACCGGCAAGACGCATGTGATGGCGGCGCTCGGCCATGAACTGGTGCGGGCCGGGCACGCGGTGCTATTCACGCCGGTGGCGGCATTGGTGGAGCGGTTACTGGAGGCGAAACGCGACTTGCGGCTCACCCGTGAACTGAAGCGGCTCGATGCCTTCGACTGCCTGGCGCTCGATGACATCGGCTACGTGCAGCATGATCCGAGATGGAAGTGCTGTTCGCCTTGCTGGCCGAGCGCTACGAGCGGAAGAGTGTGATGATATAAGTTATTTGGAATTGGGTTTAGTGCTAGCCTGTGCCGCAGTGATCCGGCAAAGCGAGGAAACCCATGGCCATCGACTCCATCAGTTATGAATGGATCTGGGAACAGTTCCCAATCACTGCAGCTCATCGAGATGCCAAGCGTTGGATCCAGAGCTGCGTGATGCTCGGTCTGGCTGCAAACACAGTCACCGCCTACGCCCGTGCCGTCGAGGGGTTTCTCGGTTTCTGCCAAAATCGCTCGGTCGAGGTTCGAAGCGCATCGCGAGAAGTGATCGCACAGTATGTCGGCGAGTTGCGAACCCAACCGCGACGAGAGCGTTCGAATGTGGTGCGCATTGATTCGGGCGCGCTGTTGTCGAACGCGACGCTGCAGCAACGGCTCACCGCGGTTCGGTAGTTCTTCGATTTCTTATTCGAAGAGGGTCTCATCCCGATCAGTCCCGTGAGCCGCGGGCGCTATACGCCGTCGAAGCGCTTCGGTGGACGGGCCGAACGCTCGCCCCTTCAGAAGTTTCACAAGCTCCCCTGGATACCCTCGGAAGCGCAGTGGGCCTCCCTGCTGGCTGTGGTGGCCAGAGAGTCGCCGCGCAACCGTTGCATGCTCGCACTGGCCTATGACGCGGCGCTGCGACGCGAAGAGCTCTGTCAGCTTCGCAGCGAGGATATCGACCCTGCACATCGGTTGCTGCGCATCCGGGCGGAAACGACGAAGGGGCGCCGGGAACGCATCCTGCCTTATTCGGCCATCTCGGGTGAATTGTTGCGGGATTATCTGCGGCATCGCCAACGTGTCGCCAGCACGCGGGGGCCATTGTTTCTGTCCGAATCGCCACGCAACTACGCGGCGCCGATCACACTCTGGACGTGGTCCAAGGTGGTGCGATCGATCGCACTGCGGGCTGGAGTACCGGCGTTCTCGACGCATACCCTGCGTCACTTGTGCTTGACCGATCTGGCGCGCATGGGCTGGGATCTGCATGAGATCGCGCGTCTTGCCGGTCATCAGAACCTGGATACGACCAAACAGTATGTGCACCTCTCGGCGCGCGATCTCGCGCAACGGTTTCGCCAGACGATGGCCCATATACACGCGTGGCGGCTTCAGGCATTGACGGAATCGCCGGCCGCCTCGGAGCAGATCTGATGGTTGCGCCCGCTCCGCGCGTCGTCGAAGCGACGGCCCCGCCGTGGCGGTGGCCGATTCGGCTTGACGATTACGACCGTTCAGGCGCGCTCTCGCGCATCGAGCAGCGCGTCTTGACCCATGACCTGGCTCAGGCGCTTGCCGTTGAGCGCAACACGCGCGCGGTGCTCAGTAGACTTTCTGGCATTGAGCGCCTCTGTCTCCCTCTAGACGATGCGCTGGCCGCTGTAGAGAGCAACGGGCACTATGACCAACGGGTCAAGCTGATGGTCTTGAAGCAGTGCGCCTTGCTTGGCTCCGCATACTGGGTGTGGGACACGACCACCTGGTGTCGGATCCTCGGGACAACGCAGCAGGCTTTCTATGCGGCGCATGTACCCAAACCGCTCTGTGGGGGCGAGCGCCAGGTACTGATTGCAACGGCCTATCTTCTGTGCTGCTTCACCGATATCCCGGCACTGGGCGAGGTCAAGCGCGTTGCGCTGGCCGAGAAGATCTTTGGTGTCGGCCGCGTTAGGGGCGCCCTGCACCGCGTTCAGGCCGTGACCACTGGGTGGGGTTACCGCACCCCATGTCAGCCCCTAATGAGTCTGGTGGCGGAGCTGTTCCTCATCCAACAGCGCCCCGAGTTGGAGTCGTTGTCGCTGGAGCTACTGGAGTCAGTCCGCACACGCTGGCAGGACTCGAACTATCGCAGTTCGCTGTACTTTCAACTCGCGCGGGCGCTGGCCGCGCTGGGAATCATTGCCGGCGAACCAAAGATCCGGAACCGGAGCAATCGCGAGCTCGCACGGCAGGCGCGAATTGCTGGCGTCGCGCAAGACTGGGTCGTCGCAGTTGAACGCTGGGAGGCAACCAGCACGCTTGCCCCGCGTGCCCGCGCCCATGTGCGGGATGCGATCCTCAAGGCGGGCCGATGGCTGCAGGCCGCGCACCCTGAGATCACCCGAGCAGACCAGTGGACACGGGAACTCGCCGCCGAATACGTGGCGACGGTAAGCCGCATGAAGGTCGGCGATTATGTGTCTCGCACCGCAGCCATAACGGCTGCCCTCGGCAAGCCTGCAACGGCTCGTTCCAAGAACTACTTTCTCGGTGCCATGCGGCGCTTCTTTGCCGATCTGCAAGAGTGGGGGTGGATCCCGCGCCGCTTCGATCCGTTTCGAGTATTCGCCACACCGCGCTCGATCAAGGCGCTCATCGGGCCGGCACCCCGCACGATCGCCGACGACCTGTGGGCAAAGCTGCTGTGGGCCGGTCTCAATCTCACCGTCGCCGATCTCCCAGGCCACGGCAGCGCCCCCAGAAGTCAACGCCGTGTGAGCGGCGAAACCTTCCGCAACGGCAGCTACTATCCCTTGGAAATGCTGCGGGCTTTGAGCCTGGTTTGGCTCTTTGCCGGCCTGCGCAGCGACGAAATCGTGAGGCTGCGGGTCGGATGCGCGCGCCAGGAGCCTTGCGCGCAGCCCTCGCCCGAAGCCCGCCCATACTGGCTACTCGATGTGCCCGTGCATAAGAGCGGGACCGCCTTGACCAAGCCAATAGACCCTATAGTTGGCGAGGCGATCGTCGCCTGGGAATGCGTCCGTCCCGACCAGCCCACTGCCTTTGATGGAAAGACGGGAGAGCCGGCGGACTTGCTCTTCTCGTATCGCGCCCGGGGTGTTCCCCGAGAGCACCTGAACCAAAGACTGATCCCCATCCTCTGTCAGAAGGCCGGAATCCCGCGATCGGATGCACGCGGCACGATCAGCAGCCATCGTGCGCGCTCTACGATCGCAAGCCAGCTCTTCAACGCTCGCGAGCCGATGACGCTCTTCGAATTACAAGCGTGGCTTGGGCATCGCTCTCCGGTAACGACACAGAATTACGTCGCCTTCACGCCAACACGTCTGGCACGCGCCTACACCGAGGCGCATTACTTCCAGCGCAATCTACGTATGATGAATGTGTTGATTGACCAGGAGGCGATCAAGCGATGTGCCACGGATGAGCCGTGGCGATATTACGATCTGGGACATGGATTCTGCTCCTACGAATTCTTCGATCAGTGCCCACATCGCATGGCCTGCGCCCGCTGCGATTTTTACATCCCCAAGGGTTCTTCCCGGGCTGATCTGATTGCCTCGAAGACGGGCATGATTCGCATGCTCCAAGAGATACCGCTGACCGATGACGAACGTGCTGCGGTGGACGGTGACGTGGCCGCAATCGAGCGGCTTCTCGAAAGACTCAAGACCATGCCCACGCCGAGCAGCCATACTTGTGGACATTGCAAGAATGTTGACCGGTATCCTAATTCCACATAATCACCAGCAATCTGGTGTTCTCCCAATGGGATCAGATCTTCAAAGATCCCATGACCACGGCGGCGGCCATCGACCGGGTGGTACACCATGCGGTGATTGTGGAGTTGGCGGTGCCGAGCTACCGGGCCGAAGTGGCCGAGCGGCGTCGCAAGACCAAGCGCTCAACAGCGCTGGAGGCATGAGGCGTGTCGCTGGGTCAAGCGATCACGGCGTTTTCAGGGGTACCCAAGGTAGGGGGGGCGGTGCGTTGCGTCGCTCCTAGGGCTTTATAGGCGGTCGATTTTTGATCGCTTGCCCCAAAACCGCACGCTTACGGTCTTTGCACGGCCTGTGCGCCCGGGAGTCAACCAGCTGGCTGTGGGAGGTGCACCTGCAACTGGTAGCGATCGAGCAAAGCAGATCGGTCGCCCCCAAGGCGCACTCACGCATTGCCTCGCTTGGTTGGTTACTGGGGAGTAATCGTTGCCTCATGGAAAATATTACCGGTCATCACTGGTTACGGAGGCAAAGACGATCACCAAGTATGCACGACGGGAGTTGCTGGACGCTGTCGGGGAGCGCTATCGAACAGGTAGCCGCGCTGAGAAGGCGCAGATCCTGGGCGAATTCTGCTCGATCAGTGGCTTTCATCGAAAGTCCGCGATTCGAGTACTGAACGGGGCGCCGGAGCGGTCACAATGCGCGCAGCATCCCAGGCGACCGAAGCAATACGATGACCCCTTTTGCCAAGTCCTCACGGTCCTGTGGGAGGCGTCGGACAGGGTCTGTGGTAAGCGCTTGAAAGTGCTATTGCCGGATCTCGTAGCGGCTCTAGAGCGCCATGGCCATTTGCAACTCGAGCGCTCCGTGCACGAAAAGCTCATGCGTGTAAGCGCGGCGACCATTGATCGCTTGTTGCAGGGTATCAAGGAGGCGGGCGGACAGCGGCGTGTCAAGCGGCGACCAACGGCGTTGCGACGTAGCGTACCGATCCGGACCTTCGCGGATTGGAACCAGCCACCACCGGGCTACCTGGAGATCGATCTCGTGGCGCATTGCGGTGAGCTACAAGCCGGAAGTTACGTGCATACGCTGACGCTGACTGACATGGCCAGTACCTGGACCGAGTGTGTGCCACTTCTGGTGCGCGAAAGCACCCTGCTCGTTGGCGCGGTGGATGAATTGCGGGGGAGTTTACCGTTTCTGTTGCGAGGGATGGACATCGACAACGGCGCTGAGTTCTTGAACGAGACGCTGGTGCGTTACTGCGCAACGCAGGGCATTGAGCTCACGCGCTCGCGGCCCTATCGCAAGAACGATCAGGCCTGGGTGGAGCAGAAAAATGGCTCGGTCGTCAGGCGCCTTGTGGGGTATCAGCGCCTCGAGGGCATGGCCGCGGTCAAGGCGCTCAGTCGACTCTACGCGGCTTCGCGCTTATTCATCAATTTCTTCCAACCGTCATTCAAGTTGAAAGAGAAGTGCCGCATCGGTGGCCGTATCGTCAAACGCTACGATCCGCCGCAGACACCTTGCGCGCGGCTACTGGCCTCGGAGTGGGTGTTGGAACCGGTGAAAGTACGGTTGCGAGAGATCGCCTACACGCTCGATCCGTTACAACTGCTCGACGAAATCAGAAAAGCGCAGCATCAAGTCGTCGCCGTTGCGAATAGAGACGAACCGTATGCCCCCGTGCCACAAAAGGATGATCTCACGAGGTTTCTGAGCAGTCTTGCCAATGCCTGGCGAGGGGGCGAGGTGCGGCCGACTCATCACGCGAAGGCAAAACCGCCGCGTCACTGGCGCACGCGCAAGGACCCCTTCGAGGGGGTGTGGCCGACCGTTTGCCGCTGGCTCGAAGCGGACCCTGACCAGACCGGCAAGGCACTTCTCATGCGTCTGCAGGTTGAGAACCCCGGTGTCTTCCCGGATGTCCGGCTACGCACGTTACAGCGCCGGCTCAAGCAATGGCGTTCGCAGCTCGCGCGGACCTTGGTTTTCGGCGTGCACGACAACGTAACGCTTGCAACGAACACATCGGTGTCTATGGAGTCCACATTCGAACCGGCATCCGCGCTTGCGACCACCATCGATAGATGATGTAGCCGTTGGTGCCGGATCTGGTTTGTAAGTGATCGAACGCTGCTTGGGAAATACGCTGAAGCAACGGTTTTTGGGGGTACCCGAGGGTAGGGGTCAGCCCGTTGCGTGGCTCCTGCGCGTTTATACGCGGTCGGTTTTCTACAGTTTTCTTCTTGCAATGACCAAAGCCTCCCATCGGGTCCCGATTGTGCCTTCATCGGGCTCACGCGGCCGACGTGGTTTGTGCCGCCAGGAACGCCTCAGACCGACGTTGCCCCAGCGATTGATGTGGCCGGGCGGTGTTT
>Ga0187893_10009273_pt1 | contig 15169 bp, 17 predicted proteins | sample MA1701074metaG_FD_139574 | JGI IMG/M metagenome (GOLD analysis project Ga0187893, IMG submission 139574) | White microbial mat communities from a basaltic lava cave in the Kipuka Kanohina Cave System on the Island of Hawaii, USA - MA170107-4 metaG ... | reverse complement strand
GCGCCCGGAAGGCCGCGCGCGACGCGGCGCCGGCCGCGACACCGAAGGCGTAGCGCAAGCACGCCGCCCTTCTACCCCGTCCTCCGCGCCGCACCAGACGGGGATCGCCGGACGCTTACCGTGAGCGCGTACGCCGCGATGCCCCCTACAAGCTCCCCCTTCGACGCCAGCCTGAAGAGCGCATCGTTCGTCTCAGCGTCCGACGGCAGATCCCCGAGGCCCACAGCCGCAGCAGCCGCCACGTCGTCCCGCTTGGACTTCAGTAGCCTGAGCAGCAGAGGGCGCACGTCCTCCGCCGGCCGTCCCCGAAGCCCTCGGATTGCGTGCACGGCCACCCGGTCCCGCGGATCCACGGCAAGCTCGGAGAGGATCCGCAGCCCCCCGGGTCCAGCCAAGTAGGACGCCATGACCGCGACCCGCGCCAGCTCGTACGGCTGTTTTCCGAGTTCGCCCCGCAGCCGCCGCAGCTCCGCCTCGGCCCTCTCCGGCCCGAGCCCCGCGAGCGCCTTCCCCGCCTCGTGGCTGAGCCGGTGGTGCCGCGTCCGGGTGGCGAAGTCCGCGAGCTCGGCGGCGGCGTCCTCAGCCCCCGCCTCGGCGAGGACCTCGATCGCCGCGCCCGCCTTCCCGATGTCGTCCTCGGCGAGCGCCTTGCGCGCCTCCGTCAGCTCTTCCGCCGTGGGCCCGGGCTCGGCGCGCCCCGCCAACGCGAGGATCAGCGCCAAGAGGATGACGAGGCCACCGAAGCGCCTGCCCATGTGCAATCTCCGGAAGGGCGCGCCGCTCACCAATGGCGACATCCCAAATCCTGCACATGGTCTATCACGGCCCTGACGGGGCGTTCAAGCCTAGGTCCAGTGTGGCTTCCGCATCCGCGCGGCTCGCGTTGGGCCTAGGTTCTGTCTGAAAACTCGCAAACCCGACCGATCTAGAGGTGATCTAGAGGGTAGGCTCCGCCGCGACGCGCCGAGGAGATACGGGCGTGGTCGCACGAGTGAACAGGCATGGACTGACCGAGGACCAGTGGACGGCGATCGAGCCGCTGGTCCCGAAGCCCAACCGAACGGGCCGTCCTCCGCGCGACGCGCGGGAGATGATGGACGCGCTCATGTGGTTGCTGCGGACGGGCGCGCCGTGGCGCGACCTGCCGGACTGGTTCGGCCCGTGGCAGACGGCGTACACGCGCTTCTGCCATTGGCGGGACGACGGCGTGTTGGATCGGATCGTGCAGGAGCTACAGGTCCTGCTCGCGGATGCGGGCAAGATCGACTGGGAGCTGTGGTGCGTCGACGGCACTTCGGTGCGGGCCGCGCGCTGCGCCGCAGGCGCCAAAGGGGGGGCTCGCAAGAGCCCGAGGATCACGCTTTAGGCAGGTCCCGCGGCGGTTTCACGACCAAGGTCCACCTCATCTGCGATCGCCGCGGCACTCCGCTGGGCCTCGCCGTCAGCGCGGGCCAGGCGCACGACAGCCGCTTCTTCCTCGAGGTGTTCGAGGCCTCCCGCCTTCCGCGGACCCGGAAGCGTGCGCGCTACAGGCCGGACAAGATGGCGGGGGACAAGGGCTACAACGTCGAGTCGATCCGGGACCTGCTGCGCCGTCGCGGCATCGACGCCGTGATCCCGCGCAAGGTGCCCGACGTGACCCGCGACGGACCGTTCGACCGGAAGGCCTACAGGCAGCGGAACGTTATCGAGCGCTGCATCGGCTGGCTCAAGGAGTGCCGGCGCATCTCCAGCCGCTACGACAAGCGTGCGACGTCCTACCTCGCGTTCCTCAAGCTCGCCGTCCTACGCCGTCTCTTCAAATTCGAGTTTTCAGACAAGCCCTAAGTCTAAGCCCCGTCCTTCCGGGAACGCGCCCAAGCGAGGCCGAGGGGCATCGAGCCGACGACGAACCCGAGGATCACGAGGCGGGCGACCGTGTCGCGCGAGAGGCCAAGCTCGCCGCGGAAGAACCAGTTCCAGATCGCGGTGAGCGCGATCCCCACGAGCGAGGCAAACACGCCGAGGACGAGAACCGCGAGAAGCAGCTTCGATCCTCTCACGGCCCCCGAGGCCCCCTCAGGACGCTACGAGCTCTCCTTCTCGTCCTCGTCCTTCCAGGCGTTCGCCCTCGGGTTCTTCTTGTTCTCCTTCCACCACTCGCGCCAGTTGTCGATGTCGTTGATCGTGGCCTCGCGGCAGAGCGCCTTCATGCTGGTGACGATGGCGGGGGAGACGTCCGCCCACCGCTCCTGCTTCTCCTTGCTCGTGCCGCCGCCGCCGCCCTGGCCGCCGGCCGAACTCGGGTACTCGGCGTCGAGCCGCTTCATCAGGATCTCGGCGCACTGCCTGCGCACCTTCCCCTTGGCGGGCTCATAGGACGCGAACGCCTGGTACGCCGCCTTGGCGATGATCACGCTCTTGCTCTGCCCCATCTCGCCGAAGGGCTCGATCTCCTTCGGGTCCGCGTACTTGCTGAACGCGACGATCGCCGCCGCCTGGAGCTTCTCCTCGCTCTCGTCCTTCGCCTCCTTCTTGAAGGCGAGCTTCTTGAGCGTCTTCATACCCTCCTTCGACCGCAGCTCGCCGAGCGCCTCCACGATCGCGGTGAGCGTGCCCCAGTTGCCCTTCGAGTGTTTGATCGCCGTGGCCAGCTCGATCGCCATCGGCTCGATGAGCTCCGGGTCCTTCGCGCCCTTCGACCAGGCGAGCGCATCCTTCACCGCGATGTCGATCCCGGTCGTGTCCTTCGCCGCGTTCGCGAGGGTCAGGTCGCCGAGAAGCTTCTTCGGGTCCGTGGGGGGCGGCGGGGGCGCCTTGGACGCCGGCTCCTCCTCCTCGCCCTCGGCAGGGGCGCCCTCGGCGGGCGGCTGCTCGCCCTCTGCCGGCTTGTCCTCCGGCGGCTTCTCCTGGGCATGCGCAAGCCCGAGGAGGCACGCGACCAAGATGGCGGCATACTTCATGGTGAGACCTCTCCTGCCGATGGGTCATTATAAGCGGCCCCTTAGGCCCCCCAATGCCGCGCCGTAACCGCCGCCCGCGCCTCGTCGGCGCCCTGATCCTGCTGATCCTCCTCGGCTTCCTCTTCCCCCTGGGGAGCCTGCTGACCGGGTTCCTGCCGGGCGGGAAGTCGCGCGCGGTGCCGGTGCCCGAGCCCGAGCCGCGCCGCGGGCCCGGCTCGCTTGTGGTGACGGTCGTGCGGGCGGGCGATCTCGCCCCGGTCGCTGGCGCTTGCGTCCTCGTCGAGCAGCTCGCCGGCGGGGAGTCGCAGGTCGAGGCTGACGCGCGCGGGCGCGTGCGGCTCGAGGGGCTTTCGGGGCCGGTGCGCGTCCAGGCGACGGCCGGAGGACGGAAGGCCGAGGCCTGGGCGGACCCGGCGGTCGCGCGCGAGGTGATGCTCGCGGTCGCGCCCGAGCCGCGGCGCACGGGGCGCGTCTCGGGAGCGGCGGCGCGCGTCGCGCTCATCGGCGAGGACGGGCTCGAAGCGGCGGCGTGCGACACCGACGGGAAGGGGCGGTACGACCTGCCCGACCTCGAGGGGTCGCTCTGCGCCGTGGCGGAGGGGTTCGCTCCAGCCGTGGCCAAGGGCGGGGATCTCGTCCTGCGCGAGGGCACGCTCGTCCAAGGGAAGTTGATGGGTGGGGGCGCGGGGGCCCTTGCCGTGTATGGCCTTGCGCCGTCCGTCGGCACCGACGAGATGCTCCCTTTCCGCGCGGAGTGGCGAGTCGCGGACGACGGGGGGTTCCGGGGGCGGCTGCCCGCGGGCGCCGAGGCGTTCGGGATGCATCGGGGGCTCCCCGTGCGGATCGTCGCGGGGGACGTGGCGTTGCCCGCGCCCGCGAAGGTCGTGGGCGTCGCGCGGCGCGCGGACGGCTCTGCCGCGGGCCGCGCGGTGCTGCTCTTCCGGCCGCTGCTTGACGCCGACTTCGCGACGCCCCTGCCCGGGCTGCGCGTGGAGGCCGACGCGCGCGGCGAGTTCACGGCAGCGGGCTTCGCGGCAGGGCGCTACTCGGTCGAGGCCTACGCGCCCGGCTGCGCGACGCGGATCGTGCCTGAGGTCGTGGTCGGCGCCGGCGCGATCGACATCGTGCTCAAGCACGGCTTTTCGATCGACGGCTTCATCGTGGACACGACGGGCCTGCCCGTCCCGGGCGCCCGGCTCCAGGCCATCGGCATGCCGGAGGCGGACGACTGTCCGGTCCTCTCCGTGACCGCCGACTCCCAAGGCCGGTTCCAGCTGAACGGCCTAGGCGGCACCCACGCCCGCCTCCGCGTGACCGCCAAGGGGTACCACTCCACCACCCTCGACCACCTCCCCCCCTCCCCTCCCCCCCTCCGGGTGGTCCTGCAGTCTGACACTTAGACCTCCTCGCACGCGTAAGTCGTTATTCGGCAGTGGGTTGGGGGCGGGGAGGTGCGGCAGTCGTGCCGCACTCTAGCCGAAGGGGTTCTTGCGGGACTTCGCGTGGCGCCACCAGTCGTTGAACTGGTCCACGCTGTTTAGGCGCTTCCCCGAAAGGCGCTGAAGTGCGCGGAGTGTCGGCCACTGGAGGCGCTGCCAGCGCTGTGGGCGCTTCGAGAGGAGCTGTGCGACCTGAAGCGCCTCTCGGAAAGCACGCTCGCGGAGATCACGGTCGCAGCGTGCGTATCCCCCGAGTGCGAGGAGCGCCTGCTCGGCGACAACCAGATCCGGGCAGTCGCGCGCCATGTCGAGGAGGTTCGGGATCAGATTCCCCGAGGCGAGGCGGCCCGCTGCCTCGAGGGCCGCGATTACGAGCTTCTCCTCGCCCTTCCTCACCGACCGCAAGAACGGCTCGACGTGCTCCGCGGCCCCGGGGGCTCCCGTGCGGCCGAGCGCGTGCAGCGCCGCCGTCGCGACCGCGCGGTCCTCGGCACGCGACGCCGCGCCGATCAGCGCGAGCAACGCCTCCGCCTCCGCCGGCGTGCACGGGTGGAGGAAGATCTCCGCAGCCTCCGCGACGAGCCGCACCGCGCGCGCGGCGTCGCCCGCGGCCAACGCCGCCGAGAGCTCCGCCTGCACCTGCTCGCCCGGAGTCTGAAGGTCGTCCGCGGCGGCGGCCGCGGCGAGGAGTAGCAGCGCGACCCTACCCATCGCGCGAGATCGCAAACGGCGGCCCGTACGCCTCGAACGCGCCGCGCGCGCTCGTGCGGAAGCCCGCGGCAGCGCGCCGCTTGAGGAGCCGGTAGTCCATCCGTTCGACGCTGTCCGCCTCGACCCGGAAGGGCTCCGCGGGCGTCCATTCCTCGACGAAGGTCTCCGCCGCGGGGCTAGGCCCCGCGGCGAACCCGGCCTCGCCGAGCGTGGTGAACCGCACTGTGCCCGGCGGCGGCCCCCCAGGCCCCCCCACCTCGACGACCACGGCGTCGCCCCAGCACGCGACCGCACCCGAGAAGCCCGCGGGCGCGCTCCCCGAGAACCGGTACCCCCGGCGCCTCGGCTCGCCGAGCACGACCCGACGCCCGTGGTACATCGCGACGGTCCGCCCGGCCCCGCGCTCCGTCTCGGCGACCTCCACGACGAACGAGAGCGACCCATCCTCCTCCGGCCGGAGCCGCGCGATCACGCCGCCGAGCGCCGCGTCCGTGATTCGCGCGAGAAGCCGCGGCGTCCGGTCGCCGAGCCGCCCCCACGACTCGCGCTGGACGAACTCGCGCGCACGCACCCGCTCGAGCGTCGTCCACACGCCGACACGGCACGGCGCCTCGAGGCGCACCTCGTGCCCGCCCGCGCGGACGAGCAGCACGACGGGGCGCGACGTCGCCGAGTCGGACCGCCCCTCCGCGGGCGCAAGGTGCGGCGGAGGACGCGGGTCGAGCGGGAGGCGCGTCGGCGCGAAGCGGAGCGAGGGCGCCTGCGACGCGCACGCCCCGAGCAGGAGGAGGACCAGGGGGCGCGGGGGCATCAACCTGCGAGGAGGAGCGAGGCCGCGCAGCACACGGCGGATGCTAGCACGAGCACGACCACGGCCTTGGGCACCGGGAACCCCGCGCGCACGAGGCGGTGCGAGAGGTGGTCGATGCCGCCGCGGAAGACCGGGCGGCGCCGCCGCACGCGCGAGACGGTGACGGCAAGGACATCCGCGAACTGGAGCGCGAAGAGCAGGAGCACCGGGAGCAGGAACCTCGTACGCACACCCTCCGTCCCGAAGAAGCAGCGCAGCGCATCGAGGCCAAGGAGCGCGCCGACGAGATGGCTGCCGGAGTCGCCGAGGTAGATGCGGCCCGCGAGGAAGAGGACCGCGGGCATCGCCCAGAAGAGGAGCGGCGCGCCGGTCGAGGGCGAGATGTCGAGAAGGCGCATGAGCGCGATCGCCTGGACGAGAGCGACGCCGGGCAGCAGGCCGTCCATGTTGTCGAGGTAGTTGCAGGCGTTGACGAGGAAGAGGAGGAACACCGCGCCGAACGCGACGTACGCCGGCGGCAGGAGGAGGTACGCGGCGCCGACGGCGACGGCCGCCTGGAGCGCGAACTTGCTCGCGGGCTTCCTCTCGGAGAGGTCATCGGCAAGGCCGACCGCGAAGAAGCCGAGGATCGCCACCGCCTGACCTGGCGAGAGCGGGAAGCCGAGCGCGGCAAGCGGCGCGAGCGCGCCGACGAGGAGCGCGGGCCCGCCGACGAGCGGGACAAGACCCGCGCCGAACCGGTCGCGGCGGCGGCGCGACACGAGGCCCAGCCGGTGCGCCGGCCCCGCCAGGGCGTACGCCGTCACGCCCGCGGCGAGCGTTCCCGCCGCCGCGAGGTACGTGAACTCGAAGGTCGTGAGGTCCTGTCCCTCGAAGAAGAGCATCGTCCGGCCCCCCCGCCCCCCCGATTTGACGGCTCGCAGAACATACGCTACGAATCCGCGTCGGACAAAGCCGCGGAGAGGGGCCGCGGACCCCGTCGCGCATGGAAGCCGCCCCGTCGGCCCCCCGGATCGACCCGAGAGAGATCCCCCCGGATCCCGCAAGGGTCCTGCGCCGCCTGTTCCAGGAGGGCTTCGACGCCTACCTCGTCGGCGGCTGCGTCCGCGACCTGCTCCTCGGCCTCCACCCGAAGGACTTCGACATCGCGACCAACGCGCGGCCGCGCCAGGTCAAGCGGCTCTTCCGGAACAGCCGGATCATCGGGCGGCGGTTCCGGCTCGTGCACGTGCAGTTCGGGCCGCACATCCTCGAGGTCTCCACGTTCCGCGCGCCGCCGCAGCCCGACGAGGCGGACCCGATGATCCTCGAGGACAACGTCTTCGGCACGGAGGAGCAGGACGCGTTCCGTCGCGACTTCACGATCAACGCGCTCTTCTACGACCTCCAGCACGGCCGGGTCATTGACCACATCGGCGGCCTCGAGGACCTCGCGTCGCGGCGGATCCGGATGATCGGCGACCCCGACCTGCGGCTGCGCGAGGACCCCGTGCGCATTCTGCGGGCCGCGAAGTTCGCGGGGCGCCTCGGATTCGACCTGACGCCGGAGCTCGCCGCGGCGGCGCGGAGCCACGCGCGCGACCTCGCGAAGGCGGCGCCGCCGCGCATGCTCGAGGAGCTCTACCGGCTGCTCTCGAACCGGGGCGGCGCGCGCGCGTTCCGGCTGCTCGAGGAGCTGGGCGCGCTCCAGGTGATCCTGCCGGAGATCTCGCCGCCCCCCGAGTCGTTCTACCGCGCGGTCGAGGGGCTCGAGGAGCTCTCCGGCGGCGACCGGGACGCCATCCCGCAGTCGCTGATGATCGCGGTGCTCCTCGCGTCCGCGGTCCTGCCGCGGCTCCTCGCGACGCCGGCGCACGACTACGAGGCGGCGGCGACCGACGTGATGCGGCCGATCGTGCTCCGGCTGACGGTGGCGCGCCACGACGCGACGATCGCGCGCCACTGCCTCGCGGCGCAGATGCGGCTCCACGAGCCGCCCGTCTCCCGCGTGGCGCGCCGCCTCGCGCACGGCGACGCGTTCCGCCAGGTGCTTGCCCTGAGGCGTCTGCTCGGCCCCGCCGTTGCGGCGGACCCGGACCCCTTCCCGGAGTGGGAGGCGCTGCTCGGCCAGCCGCAAGAGGGGGAGCATGGGGGGCGCAGACGCCGTCGCCGCCGGAGGCGCCGGCGCGGCGGCGGCGGCGGCGCGGGTCCGCCGCCCGCAGCCCCTTGAGCGGAGGCGCGAGGGCCGGTAAACACGAGGGGTGGCCACCACCGCCCGCGTCCTCCTCTGCACCTGCCCGCCTGCCGCGGCGGAGACGATCGCGAAGGGTCTCCTCGATCGGAAGCTCGTCGCGTGCGTGAACGAGGTGAAGGGCGTCGTCAGCCGCTACTGGTGGAAGGGCAAGCTCGAGCGCGACGACGAGACGCTGCTCGTCATGAAGACCGAGGCCGGGCGCGTGCCCGAGGTGATCGCCGCGCTCAAGGATCTGCACCCGTACGAGGTCCCGGAGCTCCTCTCGCTGCCGGTGGATGCGGGCGCCGAACCCTACCTCGCGTGGCTCAAGGGAGAGTGCGCGGCGAAGCGAGTCTGATCGCGCAGACGGGCTGCCCCGTGACCGTCACCGCGCCGCGCGCGCGACGCTTGCGCAGGAGCGGATCGTCTCATCGAGCGCGACGCGCGGCGCGTAGCGCGTCACTGCGAGGAGCCGGCGCACGTCAGGACGGCGGTGGCGGATCGCGACGAAGCCCCTGCCGTATGCCGGCGGCGCGGCCTCGATCTTCACGCGCGGGTCCACGAGGTCGCGCACCTTGCGCGCGAGGTCGAGGATCGACACCGGCTCCGGGCGGCCGATGTTGAAGAGCGTGCCGCCGGGCGGCGCCTCGTCGAGGAGCCGCCAGACGTATTCCGCCGCGTCGCGCGCGTCGAGGAAGCAGCGCGTCTGCGAGCCGTCACCGTGGACCGTGATCGGACCGCCGGCGAGCGCCTGCCGCACGAAGGTCGGCAGCACGGCGCCCGTGCCTTGGCGCGGCCCGGTGACGTTGAAGAACCGCCCGACGACGGCCGAGAGCGCGTACTCCTCCGCGTAGGCGAACGCGAGCGCCTCGCCTGCCGCCTTCCCCGCGGCATACGAGAAGCGCAGCCTGTCGGGGCGCCCGAAGCCGACCGGCCGCGTCTCGGCGAGCGGCTCGCCGTCGCTGTCGCCGTAGACCTCCGACGTGCTCGCGAAGAACACGGGCCGGCGCACGGCCGCCGCGTGGCGCAGCACGGTCTCCGTCCCGAGAAGGCTCTGCCGGAGCATCCCGGTCGGCCGCGCGAGGATCCTCTCGACGCCGACGCCCGCCGCCAGGTGCACGACGAGGCTCGACCGGCGCACCAGCGAGCGCACGAGCGCGTCGTCGCAGACGTCCCCGACGGTCAGCTCGATCCGCGGATCCCGCGGGAGGTTCGCCGGGCTCCCCGTCGAGAGGTTGTCGAGGACGAGGACGCGGGCGCGGGCGAGGAGCGCCCGCTCGACGACCGCGGAGCCGATGAGGCCGCAGCCGCCGGTGACGAGGATTCCTTGGGACATGGGGGGACGTTGTAGCACGCGGGCCCGTAGTGAGACGCCGTTCCCCCCCTGCCCCCCTCAATCCCCATGCGACCGGCGCCCGATAGGGATGCCGAGGGCTGAGAATCATGGGCCGGCTGGACCGCTCCGGGCGCATCTGGATCCTGTTCTTCCTCACCGCGCTCTTCCGCGCGGCGGGGCTCGGGGTCGCGGCGCTCGCGCTTCTTCCGCGGTTCGGGGTCGACGGCCTTCCCGACGATTCGCTCCTGCTCGCGGCGGTCGCCGCGGCGGCCGGGACGGCGCTCGCCGTGCGCGGTGCCGTGCGGCGCGGGTGGGTCGAGCCCGATGGGCTCGCGATGGCTGCGTGCCTTCTCGCGCCCGCGGCCGCGCTCGCGCTCGCGATGCAGCGGACGGGGCTGCTCGAGAGCCCGTTCGTGCTGCTGCTCGCGGCGCTGGTCGCGACCGCGGCGCTCGCCTTGGCGCCGCTCGCGAACTTCCTCCTGCTCTCGGGCGTGGCGCTGATCCAGACGTTCGTCGTGGTCGCGACGGCGGAGGGCGTGCTGCCGGACGCGGGGGCCGAGATGCCGGTCGCGCTGCTCGGGATCGAGGTGGGGCTCCTGGGGCTCCTCGGCTACGTCGTGAGCGGGCTCGCGTGGCAGCTCCGCGCGCAGCAGGAGGAGCTGGTCCTGGCGGGGCAGCGCGACCGCACCACGGGCGCGCTCCGGGACAGCTCGTTCCGCGCGCGGCTCGCGGGGTTCCTCGAGAACGCGCGCGGGAGCGGGGAAGGGGTCGCGCTCCTGCTCTTCGACCTGCCGGGCGGGGAGGCGCTGCTCGCGGAGGCGGCCGTCGTGCTCCACGAGGCCGTGCGCGGGACGGACCTCGCCGGGCGCGTCGGGGACGCTCGGCTCGCCACGGCCGTGCGGCTGCCCGCGGCCGCGGCGGGTCCGAAGCTCGCGGCTCGGCTCGCGGCGCGGCTGCGCGCGCTGGGGATCCGCGACCTGCGCGTCGGCGCCGCGTTCCTCTCCGGGAGCGAGGTCACGCCGGACGGCGCCGGCGCCGCATTCCGCCTCTGGACGGAGGCCGAGCGGGTCCTCTCCGCCGGCCGGGTCGCGGTCGGCTGACGATCAACGGGGGGTGCGGGGGAGTGCGGCAGCGCTGCCGCACTTCGCGAGCCGCAATCCACGGCCCGGCAACGAGTTGCGGCGATCCCGAAGTCTGAGTGTCAAACCTCAGGCGGGCATTTGGGCGCGGATGATGTACTGCGTGATGAGATCGCGGTCCTTGTTCGTGATCTCCTGGAACTCGAGGCCCATGACGACGTGGCCTTGGTCGTCCTGGACTGACGAGGACCAGATCACGCGGGAGAGCGCCTTCACGGGGCGCTCCGCGTTCGGCAGCATGATGTTGACGCCGATGTACATCTTGCGCGTGAGGAGCTTCGAGAGCCACGTCGGGTCCGGGAGCTTGCCGCGGAGCAGCAGTCCGCCGGCGCCGACGTTCTGGCTCATCCCCTCGTGCACGATCTCCATGTCCTTCGTCGACATCTCGCGCGAAAGGAACTTGTAGCGGATCGGCACCGCCAACGGCAGCCGGATGAACTGGCGCCTCTCGAAGTCGAAGGATGTGGTCACGGCACTCCGGGTGCATGACGCACCCGTGTCGATCGCATCGGCCCTCCGGGCCCCCCTGCTTGAGCGCCCCGGACCCCCATTGCCTCGAATCGGGACTAGCGCGCGCGGACGAAGAGGTCCTCCGGACAGCCGAGGTCGCGGAGGATTCCGCGGACCTCGCCGAGGAACCGGCGGCCGTCGCCGTAGTAGCCCGCCGTGGGCCTGAGGCCGGCCACGCGCGACACGAAGAAGCCGTTGAGCCCCTCCATGAAGAGCTCGCGGGTGTACTTCGCCGCCATCGACGCGAGCGCGCACGCGCGGTCGCTCGCGTCCGCCGCCCGGTCGAACCGGATCCGGACCGTGCGGCCCCCGAGCGTAAGCCGGTAGCTCGACCGCGCGGCCGTCTCGCGCTCGCAGAGGATCGAGGATGGGCCGAGCTCGGCGAGAAGGAGGCCCGCGTAGCGGTTCCTCCCGCCGTGCTTGTCGCAGACGACCGTCGCGTCGCCCGCGTGGTCCGCGAGCGCCTGCCGCACGACGCGCATCGTCTCCTCGAAGAGCAGCGTCGCCTTGTCCCCCCAGCGCGCGCAGCCCTCGTTGAAGTCGCGCTCGCAAACGGGGTTCACGTAGAGGCGGCGGAAGGTCGCGGGGGGCGCGCCGCCGCCCGCCTCGGGGTCGCTCACGTCCCCGTACCACAGGTACCCGAGGCGCGGGTCGCCCCGCACGGAGAGGCGCGCGAGGAGGTCCCCGAGCGACACGGGCGCGGGGAGACCGAGGTACGGGGACAGCACGCGCGCGAGCGCGGCGCGGCCGCCGCGGCCGTAGACCTCCTTGCTGTCCGCGATGCCGTCTCCCGGGGCCGCGCGGCGGTCGGAAGACGTCTCGTAGACGGCCGCGGCGACGACGAGCGGCCCCAGGAGGGGCCCGTACCCTGCCTCGTCCGTCCCGACGTGGAGCACGCGAAGGAATCTTAAGCGGAGCCCCGAGACGGATTTGAACCGTCAACCTCAGCTTTACGAAAGCTGCGCTCTACCGTTGAGCTATCGGGGCGCCGAGGGGCGGGACCGGCGCCGATCCCCGCCGTCTGCGAGAATAGTGATAGCCGTGGCCGCGGAATCGTCAAGGAAAACCGGCTCTCCGATGCTCGCGCCGGCCGGATGCCCGCGCTGCGGCACCCGTCTCGAGAAGCCCTACAAGTACTGCCCGAACTGCGCGTACCGTCTGCGGCCCGACCTCTTCCCCGCGCCCCATGTGCCGGCCGCGGGAGCGCCGCTGTCCCAGAGCGTCGTCGCGCTCGGGGGCTACCTCCTCTTCGCGGGGATGCTCCTGCTGGTCGTGTTCGCGGGCGTGCGCCTCTTCGCGCGACCGCCGACGCCCGACCCCGTGCGGCCCGAGGTGATGCGGCCGCGGGACGCCGACTGCATCCCCCTCACACTGGCCGAGTTCGTGGACGTGCCCGCAGGCATCGCGTTCTGGGGGCTCTATGACCCGCGGCGCGAGAGCGTCGTCGAGAGCAGGGCCGAGGAAGCCGGCGAGGCGCGGAGGCAGGCGGATCAGGTCGTGGGCGCGCTCGCCGAGATTGGCGACGACACGGCGGCGGCCGAGGACATCGTCGAGGCGCGCCAGGTCATCCGGGAAGCCCTCGACCGGCATGCATCGGTGCGAGAGGCGCTCCGCCAGTGGGCCGACGCGTTCGATATCGCGCCGCCGCAGGACTCCGTCGTGGGGACGCCAGAGGCCTACTACCTCGAGGACCCGTTCCGGATGTCGAGGCGCGAGGTGACGAACGACCAGTACTTCGAGTTCCTCCGCGCGTGGGCGAGGAAGACCGGCCGGTCCCCCCCGCTCTACCTGGTGCCCGCGAAGTGGAAGCGGAAGACCGGAAGCCGTGACGTCCCGAGGATCTACAACGACGGGGAGGGCGACTTCCCGGTGGTCGGGATCCCCTTCGACGCCGCGCTCGAGTTCTGCGGCTGGTTCTGGGAGGAGCGCCTCGACGCGGACCCGGATCTGGTCGTGGACCTGCCCACGTGGAAGGAGTACGTGCTCGCCGCCCGGGGCGACCGCATCGACTACAACTTCCCTTGGGGGCCCACGCGGGACGGAGGGAGCGCCAACCTCGGGTCGCCGCTGCTGTGGAGCGTCAAAAGCAGGACCGTGGACGGCAAGCCGATCGACCGCGTGGAGCACGAGGCCTACAACGGATTCCTCGACCTCGTCGGCAACGCCGCGGAGTGGGTCTACTACTGGCGGGACGACGGGGCCATTCTGGCGGCCGGCTGGTCGTACGAGGACGAGTGGGTCGACAGGGTTTCCGTGGGAGACACGGGGCGGCCTGCGCGTCTCGTGACCCCGTTTGCGCCGGAGGGGTTTATCCCCGTCTCGACTTGGCTCGAGCAGGAGCAGCGCGCGGTCGGCTTCCGCCCGGTGATCCGCCGCGCGCCCGCGCTTCCCTCCTTCGTGCCCGTGACGGCGGGGGCGGTCCGCCACCGGCCCGCTCCCCGCGGCCTCGTGCCCCCCGAACGGCCCGGCACCGAGGGGCCCGACGAGGTCGAGAGCAGCGAGCCCGAGACGATCGAGCAGATCCTCGCGCAGCGCGAGCCGCCGGTCTCGTTCGCCTCGGAGACCGGGCAGGTCGAGCGAGGGTTCGACATCTCGGCGACCGAGATCACGAACCGCCAGTACCTCGCGTTCCTCGCCGCGATCGCGCCCGGGCAGACGAAAGCAGACCTCGAGGCCTACGTGCCCAAGCGATGGGAGAGGAAGAACCTGTTCGTGCGCCCGGAAGCTCGCGACCGGGCGTACTACGGCTACTACGTGCCCTGGGAGAAGCTCGAGACCCTCTACCAAGCGGGACAGGAGAACGTCCCCGTGCAAGGGATCACCATCCACCAGGCCGAGGCCTACGCCGGTTGGCTCTCGAAGCGCATGGACCGTCGCTGCTCGATCCCGACCGCCGCGCAGTACCTCCGCGCGGCCCGCGGCGACGGCGACGCGCCCTACCCGTGGGGCGACGACCGGAACGACCCCGAGCTCCGGCCTTCCAGCCGGCCGGAGCCGCCGCCCGCCCGCGCGTTCTCCCTCGCCCCCACGGCGTTGCGCCCGGTCGTCGGGCTTGCGGGCAACGTGGCGGAGTTCGTGCGCGAGGACGATGGCCGCCTGCTCCTCGCGGGCGGTTTCTACGACCTGCCCACGAGGCTCGTGACGCTCGACTGCTTCCTCGACGCGGCCTGGAACACCGTCCAGTTCGCGATCGAGCCGGAGGACGGCCTCGAAGAGGACGACGAAGGCGACGACCGGCCGAGGCTGAGCGAGTCCTTCCGTCTCGACTACTACACCGGCTTCCGCATCGTCCGGCTCCCCGACCGGTTTTGAGGGGCCTCGTCTGGTTCTGCCTGCTCGTCGCCGGGGTCGCCACGGGCGTCCTCGGGGTCCTCGTGCTGAAGGACCGCACGCAGCCGCCCCCGGAGGCCGGGCCCCCGCCCGCGCCCGCCCCCGGGCCCCCGACGCCCCCCCCGGCAGCCGAGGCGACGCTGCGGGCGTACGAGACCACCGGCACGCTCGTCGAGGATCTGCGCGACGCCCTCGCGGGGCCTCCCGAGGCGCTCGGAGCGGAAGTCTGCCGCGTCTCGGACCGGCTCAAGGAGAGGGCCCGCTCCGTGCTCGTGGGCGTCGCGCCGGAGGAGGCGAGCCCGAAGGTGCGCGCGCTCCTCGTCCTTGCGGCGGGTCGCCACGTGCCCGACGAACCGATCCTCCTCGCCTTTCTCCGCGACCGGGAGGCCGTCGTCCGACGGGCCGCGACGCTCGCGGCCGCGCAGGCGGACGAGGGCACGCCGTTCCCGCTCCTCACGGGCGTGGACGTCCCGGTCGGGCGCGCGCTGCCTCCGGCCACGCGGCTGGCTCTCGAGGAGCGCCTGCGGCTGGAGGAGGACGAGGGGGTGCGGGGGGCGCTCGCCGCGGTCCTGCGCGGGTGAGCGAGGCCGCCCAGGGCGGCCTTGAGCAGGCCAGGCTCAGTTCGCCGGGGCGCTGGCGCGGCCGGGCGAGCGGCGCTTGGTAGGCGCGCCCTTCTGGCGGTCGAGCGCGCGATTCAGGCGCTTCTCCCAGACCGCCTGGATGCACTCGCGGGCATAGG
>Ga0187893_10009271_pt1 | contig 15172 bp, 13 predicted proteins | sample MA1701074metaG_FD_139574 | JGI IMG/M metagenome (GOLD analysis project Ga0187893, IMG submission 139574) | White microbial mat communities from a basaltic lava cave in the Kipuka Kanohina Cave System on the Island of Hawaii, USA - MA170107-4 metaG ... | reverse complement strand
TTGATTCGGCTACACATGAAAATATGTTGAAGCTCGAAGAGAGATTTCCTCAAAACTGCATCAGTATGATGGGGTTACACCCCTGCTCGGTAAAAGAGAATTACAAGAAAGAGTTGGAAATAGTCGTTGATTATCTTTCTAAAAGAAAGTTTGCAGCTGTCGGGGAGATCGGGCTTGACTTTTACTGGGATCTTAGTTTTACCGGTCAGCAATACGATGCATTTAACCAGCAGGTGGAATGGGCCTTACACTATGATATTCCGGTTGTTATCCATAGCCGTAATGCCACGGATGAATGTATTAAGGTGATTCAGCAACACCAAAATGGAAAGCTGAAAGGTGTGTTTCACTGCTTTTCCGGAACAGAGGAGCAAGCCAGGCAGGTAATTGATGCGGGTCTATACCTTGGCATTGGCGGTGTGCTGACTTACAAAAATGCAGGTCTTGATAAAGTGATAAAAGATATAAGCCTGGAAAATATAGTACTCGAAACCGATGCACCTTACCTTTCACCTGTTCCATTCAGAGGAAAGCGGAATGAATGCAGCTATATTATTTATACAGCTCAAAAACTGGCTGAAATAAAAGAAATGGATATAAATGAAATTGCAAACATCACTACTCAAAACGCTGAAAAATTATTCGGCCTCTAAAACCTGAAGCTGTATTTTTGCTGCCCCTTAATGGAGACTTGTCCGATAAAAATCGGGATGGTTGAATCCTGACTTTGGTCGGCATCGTTGGTCGGGAAAAGTGTGTAGAGAAAGTTAAGTCCTCAAAGGAAAGAAGTTTTTGATAGTATAAAATAACGGAGACCTGCTCGAGTGGTTGAAGAGGCACGCCTGGAAAGTGTGTATACGGGAAACCGTATCGAGGGTTCGAATCCCTCGGTCTCCGCAAATGTCCGAACCAAAACAAAAGATATATGACTAAGCACTAAAGAGTGCTGAATATCTGATAGTATCAAAAAAAGTTCGGAACTTGAAATCAAACATCTTTTCCAGCTCTCAGTTCCATTGAATAATGAATCCCATTCAAAAAATCACTCACTGATTATTAGCGTTGGCAAACTGCTGAATATCGCTCTTGCTGAATGTTGTCAATTCAATAATGCTTGCATGATGTCTTAAAAAAGGCGGGATAATTTGAAATGCTTGTTCTTTGCTGTTAAAATCGCTGATGAACCATGATTTGTGAACACCGGATTTACAACCCCATTGTGCATTTGCCAGTAAATGTGAACCGGATTCAACAAACAATTTGATAACCTGCTTGCATTCAAAAGTATTTTCTGAGTGAGGGATTTCAATTAAATAAGTTGCCATTTTTTAGATTTAGTTTGATGATTGATTATTTATTTATCGAAACTATTATTAAACGTTTTTGTTGTTTTACTTCAAACCAAACCAACGGGCTTTTCTGCTTGAACCAAAATATTCCTTTTCTGCAACTAACATTTCTGAAGCGTCATGATGTATTCCAAAAGGCTTAGGCCCGGAAAAAAAATCAACATCAACACGCCCCACTTCACCCTTCCCAAACTCAATATAACAGGAACCTGCACCGGTGTATGGAACATCGTTTTTATTTCCTTGATATGCTGCAATGATAGAAGCCGCAGCAATTTTTGCAGCGCCTTCTGCAAATACACCTGCCTTTGGTGTTCCTACACTGGTTACATCACCAATGGCATACACATTGGGAAACTTTGTGACAAGGTTGGCTCTGTCAGCCGGAATCCATCCATTCTCCGTCATGCCGCTTTGCAATACTACATCTGGCGCCACATGTTTGGGAATGCCGAGGAAGAGATCGAATGGCATTTCTGTTCCATCATCAAGAATGGCTACGTTTGCACGAAGAGAACTTACTTTATGTTGTGATATGAATTGAATATTTCTTTCTTCAAAAGCTTTAACTAATGCTTTCGATGAATCAGGTGAAGGGGGGATAGGCGAGCCAAATGGCATGACAATACTGATGGTGCAGGCATCACGTACACCACGGTTTATTAAGTGATCATGAAGCATCAAAGCAGCTTCACTGGGAGCAGGCGGACATTTGAATGGTGCGCCACATACACCAACGATAGCATGACCTTTTGTAAAATGAGGAATCACTTCCCTCAATTTTTCTGCACCTTCAAAAGAATAGTATTCATTTCCGTATTCTGTAAGTCCCGTTGTGGCATTGATATCGTAATTAGCGCCCAACGCTACTACTAATACATCGGCTTCATACGTTCCGTTTTGTGTGGTGACAATTTTCTTTTCAGGATTAATAGACGTAATGATTTCTTTTCGAAACTGCACACCCGGTTTTACAATACTGCTGTAAGAAATCTTAACAGCATCCGCCGGCTTGCGGCCAAACATTACATCCAGCTTTGAAAAGCCAAAATAAAATGAATCGTTTTGATCAATCAGGGTAAGATCAAGATTATCACCAATCGTTTCTGAAAGTATGGAAGTGAGTTCCAATCCTCCGAAACCCGCACCTAATACTACTACGCGTAATTTCATGTAAAGAGTTTAATTAAGCTATATAATAATGATGTTTAATACCAGCGAATATTTTGCATGGCATCTTCGTTGCGTCGCAAGCACTTTATCTTTTGTGCAAATGGCATCTGCAGTTTCAAAATCAAAGTTGCTAAATGAGTTTGAAAAAAATTGAGTCAACTATAGTAATAAGGTTAGTGCTGCTATGACGCTGCTTTCTACTAAGGTAATAAGGTCATTTGTTTCGGCTGGCTTTAAACCTTAGTAGTATATAATTGTTAAATGAACCCAACCTTATTATTTTATTTAATCTCTCACCAATTTATCTTTTGTCAATTATAAATTGAATCTTCTTTTTTATTTAAAGCCAAACATTTTGGAAATAGCTGTCAGCGATAGACAAATACCTGTAATAGCAGAAAAAATAAAACCCGCTGCAGGCACATACAGTAACCAATTTACAGTATAAAAGCCAGTAAGATAAATACCTGCCCACAAGATGGCGCCTGCAAATGCAAACCATACACGCATTGATTTGGAAGTTCTCATAATTATTTTTTTGTGATGATACCATACAAGGAATAACCAAGCGACTTCGTATTTTGCTGAATAGAATTCCCAACAGTACTCCGCAATGCTTCGCTGCGGAGTGCAGTATCCGTTGTTGAGTAAAGATGTACTGCACAAGTGTGCGACCTGCCTACCGGACAGGCAGGCGCAAGGGACGATGATAGCAGTAATATAGCCGGGTACATAAAAATTTCAATTCACTTTTTATTTCCTGACAGTATAGTAAGGAAATAACTTTTTTGAAAGATCATAAGCTTAAGAATAAACCTTAAGCTTATGAGTAAATTTTAATGATTAATTTTTGCCAGGCTGAGCAACTATGCGCAAATAAGGTTTAACTGTTTTCCAACCCTGCGGATACTTTTCTTTTGCTTCTTCATTCGATACGGCGGAAACGATAATCACATCATCTCCATTATTCCAGTTTACGGGTGTGGCTACTTTGTGTGCCGCAGTAAGCTGCATCGAATCAATCACACGAAGTATTTCATTAAAGTTGCGGCCAGTTGTCATTGGATAAGTAAGATGCAGTTTTATTTTTTTATCAGGGCCTATTACAAAAACAGAACGCACAGTTTGATTAGTGGCTGCCGTTCTGCCTTCAGAAGTACCAGGCTCATCGGCGGGAAGCATATCATACAATTTTGCAATGGCAAGCGTTGCATCACCGATCATAGGATAGCTTACCGCATAGCCCTGCGTTTCTTCAATATCTTTTTCCCATTTTAAATGACTCTCTACCGGGTCAACGCTTAGTCCGATGACCTTGCAGTTTCTTTGCTGAAACTCGGGTGCCAGTTTTGCCATGTAACCAAGTTCGGTGGTACAGACCGGTGTAAAATCTTTTGGGTGAGAAAAAAGAATAGCCCAGCCATCACCAATCCATTGATGAAAATTGATAGTGCCTTGCGTAGTTTCTGCCTGGAAATCTGGTGCGATGTCGCCTAACCTGATGCTCATGTTATTTGGTTTTTATTGTTTGATAATAATGTTGAACAAATTGTTTGTTAGAATAAGACGTGCTTCTTTTTACAATTTTCGCATTCGTATTTCTGTGGTTTCAGCGTTCCGAAAGAAACGATGCATATAAAATGACATATAACAGATCTTTTTTTCGCCACCAGGTTACCTCCGCATACTGTGCAGCGGATGCCCAGGATAGTTCGTTTGATGATGATTTTATCTAAATCCAACAATGCCATTGCGGGAATAAAATTCCGAAGCAAAAAAAATCTATAAAATAAAAGGGATGAATGTGTTTAGTTAGGGATGAATGTGGGCAGGTTTGGGAAGGGAATTTTTATGAACCGGGCTGCATTGCTACTATTAGACTTCTCTTGCGTCGCACTCTTGTGCGTTCTGTTCGCTATTGAAAAATAATGCAGTCATTTTTATTACCTGCATCATTTTTCTTTTAATCCAAGGATTTTAAAAAGCTCTTCCCGGTAAGATTTACCTATGGGAATTTTAATACCCTGCATGGTTATCTCTGTTGGAAAAATGTCTTCAATCTTACTGATGTTTACAGAATAGCTTCGATGCACACGAATAAAAATTTTTTGACTGACCTGTTCAATAAAATCGTTGAGTGTGGATCTTACCATTACTTTCTTTTGCGATTGCAGATGAAGAGTAACATAATTGGCATCGCTTTCCATGTATAATATATCATTGAAAAATATTTTCCGGAAAACATAGCCATCCTTTATAAACATAAAATCTTTTGTGTGCCAGGAAGCAATCTCGTCAGACTTTGTATCAGAACGATTGCCTGTAAAATTGCTGAATGCAATTTCAATAGCAGCAAATAATTCTTCTTTGGTAAAAGGCTTTACAATATAAGCATGCGGCTTCACTTTTTTTGCCCGGTCTATTGTTTCTGCATCGCTGTTGGCAGTTAAAAAAATAAAAGGAACCCGGTACAATTCATTCAGCTTTTGCGCTACATCTATACCGTCTTTTTTTCCTGATAATTGAATGTCGAGTAATAACAGGTCAGGTTTGTTTTGTTCCAGCATTTCCATTGCCTCTGAATAATTTATCGCGGGGCCGCAATGTGAATAACCCAACTCATCCAATGTGTTTAAAATTGTCCGGGCTATTACCAGCTCATCTTCTACAATTCCTATTTTCAATACTGACATATTATCAATCTTCATTTTTACGCAAACTGCGGTTGGTAAAATTAATGGTAAATACAGCGCCGTTAGTATAAGTATAATTTACTTTCCCGCCTATTTGCCTGCTGAGATCATTGATCAAATGTATGCCTAATGTTGTTGCCCTGTTTAAATCAAAATCTGCTGGCAAACCCGGGCCGTTATCGGAATAGATCAATTCGTATTTTCCATCTGCCAGTGTATGAATTGCAAGATTTATTTTCCCGGCTTCACCATCATTGAATGCATATTTAAAAGAATTGGACAATAGCTCGTTCATGATCAGGCCAAGCGGAACAGCAGAATCAATATCCAGGTACAAAGCAGGCACTTCAATATTCATTACTATTCTATTTTGTTTTTTAAATACATTTTCTATCTGCCTGCACAAATCATTTACGAATCGTTTTAATTCAATGCTGTTTAAATTTTCAAACTGGTATAGGTTCTGATGTATCAATGCAATGCTTCTTACCCGGCTGCGACCTTCCCTTAATGCGTTCTTAGCGGCCTCATCATCCAGGCTCTTGCTTTGTAACTCCAGTAAGCCTGAAATAACCTGTAAATTGTTTTTTACCCGGTGATGAATTTCTTTCATCAGCACATCTTTCTCCGCCAGCAATTCATCCTGTTCCGCCAATGACTGTTTTAACTGTGCAGTTCTTTCACTCACTGTTTTTTCCAGTTTAATTTTATCAGCGGCCAATTGTTTTGTTCTCCATTTTATTACCCAATAAACAGTCATCACCAATAACAAGGCGAGCATAGTAATGAACCACCACTGAAGATAGAATGGTTTTAAAACCAGCAAGGGAATAGTTAATTCACTTTTGCTCCATGCACCTTCACGATTTTGTGCTTTAACATGCAGTGTAAATTTTCCATAAGGCAACCCACTGATGCGAATAGAGTTTTCGGCGATATAATTCCAGTCTTTATCAACGCCTTTAATTTGATAGGCATAACGGTGCACTTCATCTTTTGCAAAATCCAGCATCTGGAATTCAATCGTAAAAAACTGATCGCCGGGCGCCAGCACAATTTGAGAATTAGTCAGCAATTCATTTGTTTTGTTAACCAGCTCGTTTTGAGAACCAGCAAACTGGTTGAAAGCAATGATCCGCAATGGCACATTTAATGCGTTAGTATCAGCTATAAAATCTTTTGGGTTAAACCCATTAACGCCGTCAACTCCGCCAAAAAAAAGCTGTCCGCCTGCAGCTTTGAAAGAAGAAGTTCTGTTAAACTCATTGTGAGAAATTCCATCTGCGACAGTATAAGTTTTTACGGAAAATGTTCTTTTATTAAAACGGACCAGGCCATAGTCGGAACTGATCCAAAGATTATCATAATTGTCCGGTTCAATTCTGTACAACACATCTGAAGGGAAACCGCTGGCGATATTGAATTGCTGGAATGAATTTGTTTTTCTATCCCAGCGATATAAACCTTCACCATTTGTTGCGATCCAGAATATTCCGGTTGTATCAGCATAAGCATCCAGTAAACTCAGTGCATTGATAACCGGCAATTGACAATTGGCAATTGACAATCGCCGATTGCCGATTGTCACTGTTCTATGCTCATCAATAATTTTATACAACCCATTCTCTGCTACAGCCCATAACGTATCTGTATCATCTTTAAAAAAGCGATATACAAATTTTGCTTCAGCAGTTTTTTGAGAAACATTTGAAAGTGTATCAAATTTTTTGCTGTTGGAATTGTATAATGAAAATCCATTTGTTCTTCCCAATATCAGCAGGCTATCATTGAGAGAAAACATTGACCATATTTCACTTCCCGTGCCTCCCGGTATTTTCAATAATTTATTTTCCTTTTCGTTGTAATAAAACAGGTTGTAGCCGCCGCAATATTTTCCTGAATAATGATCAATGAGAGCATACTTAATCTCAGGTTCGTTATACTTGATTTCATCACCAGGGATGTTTTGCATGTTACCATTGCGTTGCAGGAAGCTGTGCCTCCATATATTCGCCACTACCTTGCCTGAATCATTAGCATATATTCCCCGTGCCTGGCTATTTGATTCTATATATTGTTGTTTGCTGGTAAAGTATTGCTTAAAACTGTTCTTTTCTATCTTCAACTGCAATACGCCAAGAGAAGTGCAAAGCCAGAGGCTTCCAAGATTGTCGGGAAAAAGCCGGTAAAGAAATAAATTTTCAAAAGCTTTCAGTTCTGACTTTGAAATTATTTTTAAAAATGCATTTTCATTCCACAGGTAAAGCGCATCTGTGCCAATATAAAATATGCAGGATGCACCGTCTGTGGAGTTTGCAAGCTGGTACCAGTATTTTCCTTTGATGCTGTCTGCATTTACTTTTTTTTCATCGGTTGGAAACTCGCTGTTGCCGCTGTGAGTTATCATCCCAACATTAAATGCATTGCTTTCAGTTGTTGTATTATAAGTTATCAAAAGATCATTTTGGCTGGTGAAACCAATTGGCAGCGATCTTAATGCATCCTTCTGCGTAAAAGCAATTACCTTATCGTTTGATACCAAATATTGTGTTGACTGGTTGAGTAATTTCAACAATGCTTTTCCTTTTGCGAACATACAGAGCGGCCCCGTGCTGCGGTAATCAACAATAGAACGCAAAGAATCCAGCCTGCTCCACTCATTCATTTCATACCGGAGTTTAAATCCGTGTTTGGATGAATATTTCCAAAGCCTGAAAGGATAAGCGGTGAGAACATTAATTTCATCAGTTCCGTCATTCGATATCCAGTAAACATCCTGCTCTTTAAAAGGCATGTTTGGAAAAGCAGCAGTGAGTGTTTTCACTTCCTGCGTCACTGCATTCATCACGTCCACCTTACCATTAGTTGTGAGTTGAAAGCCTGTACTTCCATATTCAATGAACAGGTTGTTGGCATCATCTTTTGCCAATTGCACCACTTTATTATCCTGCAGATTATTTCTTTGCCGGGTAAACAGTAAACAATTTTTACCATCATAGCGGTTCAGACCATTTCGTGTTCCAAACCACAGGAAGCCTGCTTTATCCTGCACACCGCAAAACACTTCATGAGAGGCCAATCCATCTTCAATAGAAAGCAGCCTTTTGGTAATGATGTACTCCGGGTTATTGTTTACAGATACAGTTTGCCCCTTCACAGGATTACTGCTTATCATGAAAGCCAGGATCAATCCCGCTAAAACGGGACAAGCAGCGCAGCGAAATAAAAAATAAGAATGATTGCGCTTTAAGTTTTGCAAGTCACTGGTTGTTTAAAAGGCCTGAAAAATTATTTGTATCATTTCATCCGGGTAAGGGATAATCATCAATGTTGGTTTCAAAACTAACATCAATGAATTTGTTAATGTAAGGAAAATTATGAGAAAGGCTGAACAAAAAATTAGTAAGGGGCGGCTGTGTGATCCCTAACGCCGTTTTATGGCAAAAAAGTTATGAGATATTTTAAGATGGATTAGTAATGTTTGTGTGATCATAAGTTTTATTAAGGGATAAAGATATATCGTTGAGGTAACATCATCTCTCCGGTTTTTTTTGTAATTTTCAAATACAAATTTTAGAATATGAGCAAAGAGGTGAAATCAAAAATTTACAAGATGCTGGAAGAAATAGAAGATGAAACGGTTTTGAACCAGGTAATGGAAGACGTGGCATTTTATGCTACCAAACAAGATATTGTTGATAAGCTGACTCCTGCTCAGCTTAATGAATTAGATAAGGCAATTGAAGAAGCAGATAGTAAAGAAACCATCTCCTGGGATGATTTTAAAAAGGAAATGAATGAATGGAGAAAAAAATAATCATCACTAAACGCTTCCACAACAATACGCTTCGTGTTTATCAATACTTGCTGAAAGAATTTTCCTCTAAAACTGCTTATCACTTTCTTGAAGAGTTAGAAAAAAGAATTGAGCTAATTGCAAAGAATCCCTGGATTGGAAAAGCTTCTGTTAAAAAGAAAAATGTTCGCAGTGTTTTATTCACTCCACACAACCAGATATTCTATCGTTATCAAAGAGACACCATTGAAATACTTTGCCTGTTTGACATGCGGAGACATCCAAAGAAAAGACCGTATTAGGGCGATTAGCCAGGCGGAAACATTATTAATTCCCGCTTATGACAGCGAATTGACCCAGGTTAGTCTGTAGCTATCATTGTCTGATATACAGGTAAACATAAAATTGCTGGTAAAGGTAATATCCACTGTATCATTTTCATTGGCCAGATGAAGACGGCCGCTTGTCAATACTTCGATAGAAGAAATACAAAACGTAGCCCAACCCGGCTGGATTTCTTCAAAACTATTGTTACCTGGACGGAAAGCTAATCTTTCCACCAATTTTTTCAACAAGCTAAAATCACAAAGCGATGCAGTAACAGCAAAAGAAGATGATTTACTTTGACCGTGGCGGTTAGTGTTTGACTTTTTCATGATAAAGGGTTTATTGGTTGATGAATTAGAATGACAGCCTGAAGGTAAAACCACTCGTGACCGAAGACAATAGAACAGGCTATGCTTTTGATGTAATAAAATGATGGGGAGGCGGTGTAGGATTTAAACTACAGGGTAAAGGTGATAAAGAGGATATAAATGTATTGATTTGAGTACGGCGAGTCCACGCCACACACTTAGCTATACTGTGAGACATCACCTGTGAAAGAGCATAACACTTGGAAAGGAAGGAGGAGGAAATACCTGAATTAATTTAAGTAGTTTAAAGTTTTTAATGATTCTATTACAGACGATTTGAATTTTTTAAATGATTGCAATCTTTCAAGTTGTTCTATTTTCAGTTTCTGTCCAATTGGTTGATACAAATCTCCAATAGTTATTTTATTTCTTCTTTTAGGAAGATGTGCTTGAGCAATATTTAAGGCCTCCTCAATAGTTTTTTTTGGATTTGCAATTGACTCAGGATGTCTATTAATTCCCAAAGCACTATTTGACATATATGTTCCGATTTCATTCTTTAATAATTCCTTGTCTGCTAACATCCAAGCCTCGCTCATATGTATAGGAATTATAGGAACCAAATTCTTGCAATTAGTTTGACCTCCTAATTGGTTAACGCCTTTTTGGGCTGGTTCTATTTTAAATTCAGTAACATGATCATCATTATTACTATCCGCATCGACGTGAACACAAAGTACATTAATACCGCTTTCATATGCATCGATAGACACAGAAATGATAGATTCTACAAAACTATCTTTTGGGGGACACTTTATAAAAATCGGATCGAATACCTCAATAGTTCCTGCGCATTCAAAAGCTACGTCCTCAAAAACTTTTAGAATTATTGGTTTTAAGAATCTTTGGTCTGTTGAGCCTTCTGTAGTATAGGCAATGGTCAAAATATTACTCACTAGTTTTCAATTTTCTCAATTTCTTGTTCGAAGTCGGCATTTTGCAAATAATCTATCACTGCAGCTAAGGTCAATCTTCGTTCAATTTCAGAAAAATTAATTGCTAATTGAGTTGAGTCTTTTACAACGGGAAGCATTTTTGTGACTTGAATTCTGTGCCGTTTCTCATCAATAGTTAAGATCTGAGTAACCAATTGAGAAAGCCATATCCTGCAAATATTCTGATTAGTTAATTTAAATGTATCTCCCACTAATACGGGAGAATGTGTGTTTACGATTACCTGTCGCAATTTTTCATCCTCTTCTTTTTCAAAATGTGAGACCAGGTCCATTAATAACTCCGCTGTTAGTTTTAATCTGGCTGGATGCACACCATTTTCTGGTTCTTCAAAGCAAACTAATCCTTTATAATCTTTATCATATAGAAACACACATAAAGTCAAAAGCCTTAATGTTCCTTCAGATAAAACCCTTGAAGTAAATGTTCTTCCATCTTGGGTTTCAACCTGTATTACAAATTGTTTACCAACCTTATCATCTATTACGTCAACAGAAATAATACTTGGAAGTAAAGCATTAAGTCTTCTAGTAATTTGTTTTAACAATTCAGGGTCCGTATTTTTTATACGGTGTACGGCAGCAGCAAGATTTTGCCCTGTGTGTGTGATGTTGTCCTTAGCAAGATAGGTACTTGGTTGTCGTAAGTCTTCTGGATTGAGTTGAAGAAAGCGCCAACTTTTTATTTCTTCTTTCGCTGCAAGAGCATGGGGAAAATCTACTGAATTAACAACACTTAAAATTGCTTGATTAATATTATTTAACGGAAATTCTTTTTTAATTCCCCCCTTTCCATCTTGGCGTAAATTAACCCGATCATTGTCAGTGTCTATATATGCTACCCCTCTTTTTCCTGTAATTACTTTAGGTCTCCACTTTTCTATAACCTTTTTGTGAATATAAATGCTAATCCACCCATCTTCTTCGTGTCTAATTGGATTTAAAGCCTCAGAAACTATCACCAACTCTTGAACTCCACGGTTGTTGATAATTTGTTTGATTTTGATTTCATATCTTAATCTAGTGTATTTTAATAAAGAAAATCCGCCGAATTTATCTTTTATATTCTTATCTAATAATAGCTCGATTGCGAAAGACATTTCTGTGGCAGTAGAGTCGTTTTCATAGTGTGTAAAAAGCTCACTGGCGTTTCCTCTTTGTTCACTAAAAGCTGTTTTTAAATCAATATCCACAATCCTGCCTAATAGCTGCATAGCATCAAACAAATTACTTTTACCTGATGCATTTGTGCCAGCAATAATAGTCAAGGGAGCAAACTCCATTTGGAATTTTGAAAAAGTTTTAAAACCGTCTATTTCAATTTTTGTAATCATTATGGATTGAGAATTAATCGTAAAGTATCCATAAAATTAACTGATTATCTTCATTTGCCTCAGTAGAATTGCTTAACGTTGAAGAGCCTATGGGCAGCTCGGGAGAGATAATTGTAGTCCTTCCTGGGTCTCCTCTTTTCTAAAATCGAAAACTGCCTCACCGAGGTTTAGCCGCAAGCCAACCCGGTGCATAGGCCACTACAACAACCGGTAAGCAAACGGCTCATAACCTTTCGTTAACCGCATATCATAGAACGAAGCACCGCTGTGTTCTTTGAAACGGGAGATAAATCTGAATCAGTGTCTTCCCACTTAAAACCTCACCACCCCCCAATAAGCCTTCTTCCTCTTCAGCTCCTTATCAAACAACAACGGATAATCCTTTCTTCCCCTTACCGGGAAATTGTCCAGCCAACTGCTGCGGTCGGAGATGTTCCAAAATGTAACAGAAGTGATATACTTTTTGTATTTCCTGAAAAGCTCAAAGCAGGTTTTATACACTTCAATTTGTTTTTGTTCTTTTTCCCCAGTTAACAGGGTATCATTATCAGCGGCGGTTCTTTCTCTGCGGCCATGCTCTTTGGGATAAACAGAAATATCCAGCTCGGTTATTTGCAGTGGCAGTTTCAGTTTTGAAAAATCATCCAGCGTTTTTTCCAATTGATCTTTGGTTGGTTCATTGATAGCCCAATGCCCTTGCAATCCTACGCCATGAATAGGTATCCCTTTTGCCTTCAGTTCTTTCACCATCTTAATGATCTTTTCTCTTTTTAGCGGGTTGATCTCATTGTAATCATTGTAAAACAACAAAGCTTTGGGATCGGCTTCATGAGCCCATAAAAAGGCTTTGGTTATAAACTCATCACCGCATATTTGATAGAACAAAGAATTGCGGTAAAACTCTGCCGGGTTATCGGAGATCACTTCATTCACTACATCCCAGGCATAGATCACATCTTTGTATCGTGTTACCACCGCAGTGATATGATCTTTTAACCGCTGCAACAACAATTCTTTTGTCACCTGTTTGTCTTCGGCATCTTTAAAAAACCAGGGCGGTGTTTGATTGTGCCAGCAAAGGGTATGGCCACGCAGCTTTATATTATTTCTTTTTACAAATGCTGCAATAGAATCACCGCCTGCCCAGTTATATTCATTTTCCCGCGGATGAATGGGGCCCATCTTCATCGCATTTTCCGGTGTCATGCTGTTAAATTCTTTCAGTGTTAATTGCGCTTCATCCGTTTTTAATGCACGGGGAGAAACAGCTACACCGATGCTGAAAAAATCTTTATAATAATCTTTTAATCCTTTGTTATTGTCGCCTGCTTGTTGTGCATGCAAAGCAAAAGATAGACAAATTGTGAATAGTGGGGTAAAAAGCTTTTTCATTTTTATACTAATCAGAAAGGTCATTGATTTAAATTTTGTGAATTGTAAATCGTGAGTCGTGAATCGTGAGTGGGTTTACGACGTACAGGACCTTACTCACTGCTTCCTACCAGCTATCTCACCACGTTCACCAATGTTCCAATATGATCAATCGAAATTTTTATTTCATCGCCGCTGTGGAGTGTAAAATCAGAACCGGGTACAATGCCGGTACCCGTCATGATCAAACATCCATTGGGAAAACTGCATTCACGATAAACAAAAGAAACCAGCTCTTCCAGTTTGCGCTTCATTTGATTAATTCCGACACTCCCTTCAAATACTTTTTTATTATCGCGGCTGATCTCCAAATAAATTTTCGTATTGCTGTCAAGCGGTTTATCGCTAACATAAATACACGGCCCCAGCGATGCACAGGCATCATAAGTTTTGGCCTGTGGCAGGTACAATGGATTTTCTCCTTCAATGCTGCGACTGCTCATATCATTGCCAATAGTATAACCAACTATTTTTCCTGATGAAGTAACCACCAGTGTCAGTTCAGGTTCGGGCACATCCCAGGTAGAGTCTTTGCGGATATTCACTTTGCCATTGTGGCCAACGATGCGATGCGGACTTGATTTAAAAAATACTTCCGGTCTTTCGGCTTCATACACTTTGCCATAAAAATCAGCACCGCCAGTTGCCTTTGATTCCTCTTGTCGTCCCACTTTACTTCTTAGATAAGTAACGCCGCAGGCCCATAATTCCTGGCCTTCGCCAATAGGAGGAAGCAATTCTTTTATCAGATTTTTATTTTCGGGATGAGCAGATATCGTATGCATATTTGCTTTTTCATAAAGGTCATCATCATTAATATATGAATCCCAGTTTTCCGTGCTCAAAAAGAACATATCTTCTTTTTCGATGACAATGCCGCTGTTGGTTTTGTAAAGTTTCATTAGTAAAAATGGTGATTATATAAAAATATTTATTATCCTTAGCCACCTGCCGGGTACTCACATCTTTTAATTTGAAGAAATGGAACACGGATAAAAAGGATTTTTCTGTTTCAAGCTATCTACTTTGTTAATTCATTAAAAAAAATCTGTGTTAATCTGTATAATCCGTGTCATCTGTGTTCTTAAAAAAAAATTGGTACACGATAGCTTTAGCGATGGGGTTACCTCATCTTTAATCGAAGCACATACATATCGTTGGTGATGTACAAAGTTTTTTCATCAGGTGAAAAAGCCACATTGGCCGATGGATTTTCCAGTTTTATTTTTCCCAATACTTTTCCATCGCCATTGAATATCCATACGCCGCCGGGGCCTGTGGCAAATACATTTCCATTCTTATCAATCTTTAAGCCATCAGGCAGGCCACTTTTGGTTTTTGCCTCGGCCGTTGCATCGTAAAATATTTTTCCATTCAGCAATGTATCACCCGATACATCAAAAACATACCAGTTTGCTTTGTTAGGATCAGACGAAGCAACCAATAATCTTTTTTCACCGGGAAATAATGCAAGACCGTTGGGCCTACTGATACTATCTGTTTGCAATATCACTTCACCATTGTTTTTTACTTTGTACACGCCATTAAATGAAATTTCTTTAGCAGGATCTTCATCATTCTGCATAGGCAGGCCATAAGGCGGATCGGTAAAATACAGATGGCCAAAACTATCATACACTGCATCATTGGGACTGCTGAATCGTTTGCCATTGTATTTATCAGCAATGCTGATATATTTTGTTTCCGGTTTATCAAGCGGTGCATCCATTCTTGCCATTTGACGGTTG
>Ga0187893_10009269_pt1 | contig 15175 bp, 14 predicted proteins | sample MA1701074metaG_FD_139574 | JGI IMG/M metagenome (GOLD analysis project Ga0187893, IMG submission 139574) | White microbial mat communities from a basaltic lava cave in the Kipuka Kanohina Cave System on the Island of Hawaii, USA - MA170107-4 metaG ... | reverse complement strand
GAAGGCGCTCGCCGCCGGCCACCCGAACTTCTTTCGCTTCGACGAGACCGAGGCCGGCAAGGTGCAGCCGAGCCTGCCGCACCACCCGGGCGCGATCAAATACTTCAAGGAAGCCGGGATCTGGAAGGGCTAGCGCAGGGCGCTAGCAGGAGCGCGCAAGGCGCGCTGGCCGCAGTCCTCATCGCAGGCTCGATCGCCTGGTCGCTGGATCTGTTCCGGCCGATCGGGCTGGTGCTTTTCAACGAGCAGTTCGCCGCGGCGGCGTACGCCATCGGCCTCTCGCTCACCTTCCTTCGCTTCCGTTTCTCGAAAAAGCAGTCCGAGGTGCCGTGGTACGACTGGGCGCTCGCCGCTGCTGCGCTCGCGCTGTGCGGCTACGTCGCGGTCAGGTATCCGACGCTCACCGCGATTTCGGGCAGCGTCGAGGCGGAAACGCTGACGCTCTCGGTCGGGATCACCGCGCTCACGATCGAGGCGGTCCGGCGGACGATCGGCTGGTCGCTCGTCATCATCCTGCTCGTGCTCGCGGGCTATGTCCTCATCGGCCACCTCGTGCCGGGCCAGCTGCAGACGCGCAAGGTCGAGCTCGGCCAGATGCTCAACTACCTCAACCTCGACAACAACGGGCTGCTCGGCATCGTGCTGCAGATCACGGTGATCGTGATCATCCCGTTCGTGCTGATGGGGCGGCTCCTCATGCGTTCGGGCGGCTCGAGCTTCTTCAACGACGCGGCGATCGCGCTCATGGGGCGCTACCGCGGCGGCGCGGCGAAGATGGCCGTGGTGGGCTCGAGCCTCTTCGGCATGATCTCGGGCATCGCCGCGGCGAACACGGTCGCGGTCGGCATCGTCACCATCCCGCTCATGAAGCGCTCGGGCATGTCGCCGCGGCTCGCGGGCGCGGTCGAGGCCTGCGCCTCGAACGGCGGCCAGCTCATGCCGCCGGTGATGGGCGCGGTGGCCTTCGTGATGGCCGACTTCCTGCAGATTCCGTACAAGGAAGTGGCGATCGCCGCGATCCTGCCCTCGGTGATGTACTACTCGGCGCTCTTCATCCAGGCCGACCTTGAGGCCGCGCGCTACGGCTTCGGCAAGATCGAGGAAGCGAACATTCCGCGCATCGGGCGCGTGCTGGCGAAGGGCTGGCTGTTCGTCGTGCCGTTCGCTGTGCTGATCTACACGATGTTCTGGCTGAGCCTCGAGCCCGAATACTGCGCGATGGCGGCGAGCGCCGCGATCGTCGCGCTCGGCTTCGCTTTCGGCTACGACGGTCACCGCATGAAGCTGCGCGACCTGCGGGAGGCGGTGGTCGAGACCGCGGGTGGCTTGTGCGAGATCCTGGTCATCTCCGCGGCCGCGGGCTTCATCATGGGCCTGTTCCAGGTGAGCGGGCTCGCGTTCGCCTTCGCCGCCTATCTGGTGGAGCTGGGCGGCCAGAGCCTGATCCTGCTGCTCGTCCTGGCCGCGGTGGTGAGCATCATCCTCGGCATGGGGCTGCCGACGATCGGCGTCTACGTCATGCTCGCGGTGCTGGTCGCGCCGGCGCTGGTCAAGGTCGGCGTGCCGCCGCTCGCCGCGCACCTCTTCATCCTCTACTTCGGCATGATGTCGCTCATCACCCCGCCGGTCGCCCCGGCTGCATACGTCGCCGCGGCGATCGCGCAGGCGCCCTCCATGGCCACCGGCTGGACCGCGATGCGCTTCGGCTGGAGCTCCTACATCGTGCCTTTCCTCTTCGTCTACTCGCCGGCGATCCTGATGCAGGGCAGCATCGTCGACGTCTTCGCCGTGACGATTACCTCCATCTTCGGCATCTGGCTGATCTGCGCGGCGATGGCCGGTTTCCTGACCCGGGTTCTCCCGCCGGGCGTCCGGCTCGCCTTCGCCGCCGCGGGAATCATGCTGCTTTCGCCGCACCAGGCCTCGGAGCTGATGTTGTGGATTAACATCGCCGGAGCGCTCGCCGGGATCGCGCTGATCGCCTACGAGCTGAGAGCAAGGAGGGCGTATGTCGTACGTGCGTAACGCCTGGTATGTCGCGGCGTGGGACCACGAGGTCACGCGCTCGCTCAAGCGGCGCATCGTCCTCGACGAGCCGGTGCTCCTTTTCCGCCAGGACGACGGCGCGCCGGTGGCGCTGGAAGACCGCTGCTGCCACCGCCAGGCGCCGCTGTCGATGGGCAAGCTGGTCGGCAACATCGTGCACTGCCCCTATCACGGGCTGCAGTACGACACGAGCGGCAAAGTCGTGAAGGTGCCGAGCCAGGACATGGTGCCGAAGGGCGCAAAGGTGAGGTCCTACCCGGTGGTGGAAAAGAACCACTGGATCTGGATCTGGCTCGGCGACGCGGCCAGGGCCGACCCGGCGCTGATCGAGGACTTCCACTGGATGAACGATCCCGCGTGGCGCTTCGGCGGCAACTACCTGCACGTCGAGGCGAACTACCTGCTGCTGGTCGAGAACCTGCTCGACACCACCCACCTGCCCTTCCTGCACCCGGACACCCTCGGCACCGACTCATTCGCCCGCTCGGAGTTCGAGGTGAAGCGCGAAGGCGACCGCATCACCGTCGCGCGCTACCTGATGAACGACCTGCCCGCGCCGTTCCACAAGCAGATGGGCGGATTCCCCGACGGCATGAAGGTCGACCGCTGGCAGATCACGCACTACGGCCCGCCGTCGTTCGTCAAGCTCGACGTCGGCTCCGCGCCGGTCGGCACCGCCGTGCGCCAGGGCGAGCGCGGCAAGGGCGTCAACATGTGGAACCTGAACGCGATCACCCCCGAGACGGAGAAGAGCGCGCACTACTTCTTCGCCCAGGCCTACAACTTCAAGCTCGACGAGCCCTGGGTCGGCCAGATGCTCGCCAAGCAGATCCGCGACATCTTCCTCGAGGACATGGCGATGGTGAAGGCGCAGCAGCAGAACATGGACCTCGGCCCGAGCCCGGTGCAGAACCTCGGGCAGGACAAGGCGTGGGTCGCGATGCGGCAGATCGTCGACCGGCTGATCAGGGACGAAGGCGGCCAGGCGAGAGCCGCGTGACCATGGGATTGACAGCCTAGGCGCACAGGAAGACAGTGCGCCCGGGAGGGACCGTGAAGCGCTCCGGGTTGCTCGTCCTGCTGCTGTGCGTGTCGGGCTCCGCGTTCGCGGACCGGCCGGCGGCGTGGCGCCTGGACGCGCTCGCGAAGTCGCCGGCGCCGGCGGTCAGGCTGCTCAAGGGACCGGACAAGGCCACGGTCGCCGTCGTGCCGACCAGCCGGGCGCGGCTGATCATGGACGTCAAGGCAAAGCTAGAGAAGGAAGCCGGCGTCAACGCCTCGATGATCCTGATGGAGGGAAGCACGCCGAACGCCTTCGCGATGCCGGCCTCGAAGGACGGCCCGATCGTCGGCATCAACCTCGCGATGATGGCCCTGCTGGGAGACGACGCGGACGCGTACGCCGCGGTGCTCGGCCACGAGTACGCGCACCTGACGCTCAAGCACCGCGAATCGCGCATGAGCCGCGAGTCCCTGCGCACCGTCGGCACCGTGCTGCTGGCGATCGCGCTGGCAACGCAGGGCGTGGGCCCCGGCTTCTCGATGGACGCGGCCAACGTCGCCACGCAGGCGGTGTCGATGACTTTCTCGAGGGAGGAGGAGCGCGACGCGGACAAGACCGGCCTCGGCTACGCCGCCGCGGCGGGCTTCGACCCCTACGGCGCCGTGCGCACCTGGGAGCGCATGGCGAAGGGCGGCGACCGGTCGGTGCCGTTCCTCTCCAGCCACCCCGCTTCCACGGAACGCCTGGAGAACATGCGCGCCCTCGCCAAGGAATTGAGCACCGTCGCGGCGGCGGCCGATGCGGAATACCTGGACCAGGGGGTCAAGATCCACACGGTGCTTTTCAGCGAAGCGGACTCCCGGATCGTGGTCAAGGAGATGCCGGCAGACGCGCGCACGACGCTGCAAGTTGGAGACAGGCTCGTCGGCTGCCACGGCGCCGCGCCGCAGGATATGACCGTATGGAACCTGGGCGCCTGCCGCGCATCGACCGGCGCCTATGCCTTCATCGTGGAGCGCGACGCGGAGCAGGCAACCGCGGTGCTGCTGAGGCCCCGGAAGGACTGATCAGTCCTCCAGCGTCACCCGGTCGACGTAGCACCACTTCCAGCTCTCGCCCGGCGCGAGCGACCGCATGATCGGGTGACGGCTCGCGTGAAAGTGCGCGGTGGCGTGCTTGTTCTTCGAGCTGTCGCAACACCCGACGTGGCCGCACAAGAGGCACATGCGCAGCTGGACCCAGTCGTCGCCGGTCTCCAGGCATTCCTCGCAGCCCTCGGAGTTCGGCTTCACGTCCCGGATCTGCCCGCGGTGCGTGCAGGGTTTCATCCTTGCCGGGAACAGCAATGAGGCCGCGATCGAGGCGAGGAACACGAGCGCGATGGTCGCGAGCGAAGCAAGCGGCGGAATTTCCACTGCGGCTCCGATAGCGAGCTTCGCCGCGGCCAGGAGCAGCATGACCGCCAGCCCGAAGCGCAGGAAGCGCAGGCGGCGGACCGCGTTGGCCACCAGGAAGTAGAGCGAGCGCAGCCCGAGCAGCGCGAACACGTTGGAGGTGTAGACCAGGAACGGGTCGCGCGTCAGCGCGAGCACCGCCGGGATCGAGTCGACGGCGAACACCAGGTCGGTGGTCTCGATCATCGCGAGCGCGACCAGCAGCGGCGTCGCCATCAGGCGGCCTTCCTTGCGCACCAGGAAGCGGCTGCCCTGCAACGTCGGGAAAATCGGGATGAAGCGCGCCACCCAGCTCGAGCACACCGCGCAACCCGTCTCGATGTAGCGGCTCTGGATCTCGGCGCCGCGCAGCATGCGCACCGCGGCGTAGACCAGCAGCGCCGCGAGCGGATAAATCATCCAGTGGAAGCGCTCCAGGAGCTCCACGCCGAGCCCGATCAGGACGCCGCGCATTACGAGCGCGCCGACGATGCCCCAGAACAGCGCGCGGTGCTGCAGCGCCGCCGGGATGCCGGTGAGCGAGAAGATCAGGATGAACACGAACAGGTTGTCGACCGAGAGCGATTTCTCGAGCAGGTAGGCGGTCAGGTAGGTGACGCCGGCGTCGGTGCCCTGGCGCAGAAAAATCCACGCCCCGAAGGCGAGCCCGAGCCCGATCCAGACGGCGCTCCAGATTGCCGCGCCGCGTACATTGCTCTTTCGGGAAACCGCCAGATCGACGGCGAGCGCGGCCGCCACCACCACCCCGAAGACCACCCAGTCGGTCACAGCCCCGCGTCGGCGGCGAGCTTGCCGGCGAGCGCCGCCCAGTCCTGCTCGGCGCGCCCGGCGGCGGCGGCTTCGAGAAGATGCTTGCGGATCAGCTCGCCGCTCGGCAGCGGCACGCCCGCCTCGCGCGCCGTGGCGAGCGCGAGCTCGACGTCCTTCACGCCGAGCTGGACGGTGAACTGCGCCGGCGTCCACGCCTGCTCGACGATCAGCTTGCCGTAGCTTTTGCAGGCAGGGGATCCCAATGATGTCCCGCTCAGGATTTCCAGGAACTTCTGCGGCTCGACGCCGCATTTGCGCACCAGCGCGAACGCCTCGCCCAGGCTCTCGATCACGGTGGCGAGCAGGAAATTGCGCGCGATCTTGACCGCGTTGGCCTTCGCCGGCTCATCGCCCACCACGAACACCTGCTTTCCCAGGACGTTCAGCAATGGGCGGCAGCGTTCGACTGCCTCCGAAGGACCTGCTGCAATGATGTCGAGCTGGCCCTGGGCCGCGAGCGGCGGCCGGCCGAACACGGGTGCCGCGACGTAACACCCTTTCTGGATCGAAGCGAGCTCGCGCGAGATCCCCATGCTCACGGTCGCCATGTTCAGGTGGATCGCACCCTCGGGGAGGCGCGCGGCGAGCCCGGAATCGAGCCAGACCGCGCGCACCGCCGCGTCGTCGGCGAGCATCGTGATGACGATTTCCGCGTCGAGCGCCGCCTGGGGATTCGAAAGAACTTCGGGAGAAGAGCGCGTGCGGTTATAGACCTTGAGGGCGTGCCCCGCGCCCTTCAGCCGCTCGACCATCGGGCGGCCCATCTGGCCAAGGCCGATAAACCCGACCTTCATCAGGAGAGCCCCTTGAGCGCCGGCATCACCTCCCGCGCGAACAGCTCCATGTTGCGGCGCGTGAGATCGGCGGGCAGCGTGCCGAACTGGCAGGAGACCAGCAGATTGCCGAAGCGCATTTCGTTCCAGTGATTCCTGAATGACTGCAGGACCGTTTGCGGGCTGCCGCAGACGAACAGACCCAGCTCGATCGCCTGGTCGATGCTGACGTCGCCGAACATCTGCGCCTTCGCCTTCATCACGTTCTTCAGCGACTCGCGCGAGGTGTAGCCCGGCGGCAGCAGCATCTCGAGCGGCATGCGGACGAAGACGTTCCTGAAGTTCTCGAAATGCGTCTTTGCTTCCCTCCGGGCGCTCTCATCACTGGTCCCTACGTAAACAGGAACGGACCAGCCGAGCTGCGAGTCCTTCGCCTGGTATCCGAGGCCTTCGCAGGTATCGCGGTACATCTTCAGGTAGCGCGCCACCACCTTTACCGGGCTGAAGGTCTGCAGGTAGGCATAGCGCCGGTCGGGGTGCGCCGCCCAGTCGATGGTCTCCTTGCTGCCCTGCGACGGGATCCAGATCGGCGGGTGCGGCTTCTGGAACGGGCGCGGCCACAGGTTCACGTACTGCACGTTGTAGTGCCGGCCCTGGAACGCGAACGGCCCGGGCTCGGTCCACGCGCGCACGATCAGGTCGTGCGCCTCGTGGAAACGCTCGTGCGAGAAGGTCGGGTTGACGCCGAAGGTGTGGTACTCGGCGCCGATGCCGCGCACGAAGCCGCTGATCAGCCGGCCGCCGCTGATCACGTCGATCATCGCGTGCTCTTCCGCCACCGTCAGCGGATGGCTGCGCAACGGCAGAGCACTGCCAAGGATCGCGATTTTTACTCGGGTGGTTTTTCTGGCTAAAGCAGAAGCGGTCACGATCGGCGACGGCATCAGGCCGTACGCGGTCTGGTGATGCTCGTTCACCGAGACCGCGTCGAAGCCGAGCTCCTCGCCGTACTCGAGCTCGTCGAGGTAGCGGTTGTAGAGCTTGTGGCCTTTCTCGGGATCGAAATGCCGGTTCGGGAGCTTGACCCACACCGTGCCGTTCCTGCGCCCGGCCTCGAGGTCGAGGTCTGCGTACGGCATCAGGTGGAACAGCACTACCTGCATACGATCTCGACGAACTCGTCGACCTTTTCGGCGTGCGGCAGGTGGCCGCAGTTCTCCAGCACGTAGGTTTTTGCCGTCGGCATGAGTCTTTTCAGCTCATCCATGATCGCGACCGGAAGGATCCGGTCCTGGCGGCCCCAGACGATCTTCACCGGCACGTCGATGCGGTGCAGCCACTTCCCGAGATGCGGGTCGTGCAGCCGCGGCTCCCAGGCGAGGCGGGCGGTCGTGTGGCGGTTCTTGAGCGAGATGTCGACGTCTTCGGGCTGGGCGAGCCGGGCCTGGGCAAGCTTTTCATCGAAGAACAGGCCCCTGACGACGTCCTCCGGCGCCATCAGGAAGATGTCGGCGGGCTGCACGCCGGGCGCGGCGATGCCGGCGGGGCTCACCAGGACGAGCGACTTGATGCGCGAGGTGTCGCGCACCGCCATCTCCATCGCGATCCAGCCGCCCATCGAGCTGCCGACCAGGGTCAGGTTCTTGAGATCGAGTCTTTTTATGAAGTCGAGATAAAAATAGGCCACGTCGTGGATGTTCTCCAGCCACTCGGGCTCGTCCGACATGCCATATCCCGGGTGCTCGGCCACGAGGACGTCGAAGCGCTGCGCGAGCTTCTCCATGAACGGCAGGATCACCGGCGCGCCGCTCGCGCCGTGCAGGAACAGCAGCGGCTCGCCCGAGCCGCCGCGGCGCAGGCGCGTGCGGCAGCCGTCGACCTCGACGCGGATCTCGCTGAAGCTCACGCCGCCTTGCGCTTCTTCAGCACGCCCGACTCCTCGATGGCGGCGGGGATCTCGGCGAAGTTCATCGGCGCCATGACGTGCGCGCCGGCGACGCCGGGAATCTCGGCCAGCTCGCGCAGCACTTCCACGCAGATCCGCCTGCCCTCGGCCCTCGGGTCGGCGGCCTGCTCCAGGCGCCGCACGATCGCGTCCGGGACGATGGTGCCGAAGAGCTTCTCGCGCATCCAGCGCGCCGAGCGCGCCGACGGGATCGGCGCCACGCCGACGAGGATCGGGAGCTTGAACCCGAGCTCGCGCAGGCGGGCCGCATAGCGCCGCACCACGCCCATGTCCATGCAGAACTGCGTCTGCACGAAGTCCGCCCCTGCCTCGGCCTTGGCGAGGAGGCCCTTCGGCTGCCATGCCGGCGCGGGGTCGACCGGCACGTCGGCGGCGCCGATGGCGAGGTCGAACTCGCCCGCGATCGGCGTTCCCGACGGCAGCTTCCTCTGCGTGCGCATGTGGTGCGCGAGCGCGATGAGCTGGCGGCTGTCGAGGTCGTATACCGGCCTTGCGTCGGGCTGGTCGCCCGCCTTCGGATCGTCGCCGGCCAGCGCGAGGATGTTGTGGATGCCGAGCGCCTCGGCGCCGAGCAGGTCGCCCTGCAACGCGAGGCGGTTGCGGTCGCGGCAGGTCATCTGGAAGATCGGCTCGATCCCGCTCTGCACGAGGAAGTGCGCGGCGGCGAGGCTCGAGAGGTGCACCTTGGCGCCTGCGCCGTCGGTGACGTTGACCGCGGTGGCGAGCCCCTTCAGCGGCAGCGCGCGGCGCAGAAACTCGGCCGGGTCGGTGGAAACCGGCGGCGTGATCTCCGCGGTGACGACGAACTGCCCGGTGCGCAGCCTCGACTGCAGTAGGGACATTCGAGTTGATCTTATCATCGGGATTCGTCCCACTTTTATGCCCGAGCTTCCCGACGTCACGGTCTACATCGAAGCCCTGGACAGCCGCATCCGCGGCGCGCGGCTCGAGAAAATCCGCCTGTTCAACCCCTTCTTGCTGCGCACCGCGGTCCCGCCGATCGGCAACGCCGAAGGCAGGAAGGTCCTGGAGCTTTCCAGGCTGGGAAAGCGGATCGTGATCGGGCTCGAGGAAGAGCTGTTCCTGGTGCTGCACCTGATGATCGCCGGGCGGTTGCACTGGCCGGGCAGGAAGACCCGGAACACGCTCGCCTTGTTCGAATTCGACAGCGGCACGCTCTCGCTCACCGAGGCCGGCAGCAAGCGCCGCGCTTCACTGCACCTGGTGCGGGGGGAAGCCGCGCTGCGCGCCATGGACCCCGGAGGGGTTGAAGTCTTTGGGGTGGATTTGCCCGGATTCGCTCTTCAGCTAACGAAGCAAAACCACACGTTAAAGCGCGCCCTGACCGACCCGACGCTGTTCTCCGGGATCGGCAACGCCTATTCGGACGAGATCCTGCACCGCGCGAAGCTGTCCCCGGTCGCGTTGACCGGGGGCTTGTCGGAGGAGCAGGTTCGAACCCTCTACGAGGCCACGCGCAGGGTGCTTTCCGAATGGACGCGGAAGCTGCGCACGGAGGGGTTCCCCGAGAAGGTGACCGCCTTCCGCGAGGGCATGGCGGTGCACGGCCGCTATGGCGAGCCCTGCCCGGTGTGCGGCGCGCCGGTGCAGCGCATCGTCTACGCCGAGAACGAGACCAATTACTGCGCGCGCTGCCAGACCGGCGGCCGGATCCTCGCCGACCGGGCGCTGTCGCGGCTGCTCAAGAAGAGCTGGCCGCGCTCACTGGACTGAGATTCGGACTGCGCTGCCGTGAGCACCGCAACGTTCAGGTTCGACGAAGAGCTTTCGCTGTTCCTGGGGAAAGAGCTTCGCGGTCAAGCCTTTCCCTACACCTGCGCTCGTGCCGCCACGCTCAAGAACGCGATCGAGGCGCTGGGCGTGCCGCATACCGAGGTCGGCGGCATCGTCGTGAACGGCGAGCCGGCCACGCTGCAGCGGGTCGTGCGGGACGGAGATGCGATTCAGGTCTTGCCGTGGAAAGAATCGGGGGCCGACCCCGATTTGCGGTTCCTGGCCGATGCGCATCTCGGCGGGCTGGCGAGATTTCTGCGCATGCTGGGCTTCGATACCCTGCACCGCAACGCCTTCGACGACGCCGAGATCCGGCGGCTCGCGGACCAGGATGGACGCATCGTGCTGACGCGCGACCGCGAGCTGCTCAAGTGCCGCGAGATACGACGCGGACGCTACGTGCGAGCCTTGCAGCCGGAGAAGCAGCTGCTGGAGGTTGCAGCGCGCTACGGGCTGGCGCTTTCGGCGCGGCCGTTCACGCTCTGCCTGCATTGCAACCTGCCGATCGAAGCGGTGGACAAGCAGGCGATCGCGCACCGCGTGCCGGAGAACGTCCTTTCAACTCAGCAGACTTTCTCATACTGCTGCGGCTGCGACCGCGTCTACTGGCTCGGCAGCCACTATGCGCGCATGCGGCTGGCGCTCAAGCCGATTTTCGGTCCTGTCTAGAGACCTGGCGCACGCCGGAGCTCGCGCTCGCCGCGTGGGCCGCCTCGTTGAACCAGTCGCGCGCCTGCGCCATCTGGGTCTGGCACAGCTCGGTCCAGTAGCCCATAGCGCGCTCCCACTGGGCGCCGGCCATCTTGGTCTGCAGCGCGAGCAACTCGTCGATCGTCCTCGCCTGCCCGAGCTCGCTGATCGACTTCGACTGCTGCTCGAGCGCGCTGCGGATCACGACAAGCTGGTGGTTTTGCAGCTTTTCGGCGCTTTGCAGAGAGGCTTTCATCAGGTCCGCGGCGGTCTTCAGCCCGGCGCGGTAGAGGTCGACTAGCTCGGCTTGCGGTTGGGTCATGGTCTCTCCTCGTCCTCTCAAGGCGATGGAATTGTCCCTCCCTCCAGGAGTAGCATCGGGCTGGCTCTCAGCCATGCCCGCTCCTCCCAGCAAGCGGCTCGAAGCGTCGGAGATCCATCCGCTGTTCCCGACGTTCGTGTGGAAGCTCCGGCTGCGCCGGGACCTGCTCCAGCCCGTTCTCGGCCTGATCGCGCGGCTGCGCGGCCGGGCCGCCGAGCTTGCGCCGGGCAGCGCGTGGCAATCGGCGCACGACCTGCATGAGCTTCCCGAGCTGCGCGAGCTGGTGGCGGGCTTCCGCGATGCCGTGAGCTCGGTGCTCCGCTTCCTGCACGTCGGCCACGACGATTTCGTGATCACGGGGTGCTGGGCCAACCTGTATGCGCCGGGCGCGGCGCACGGCATGCATACGCATCCGAACAACTTTCTCTCCGGCGTGTACTACGTCCGCACCGCGGAGAGCGCCAATACGATCAACTTCCACGACCCGCGCGCCCAGACCGCGATCATCCGCCCTCCGGTCACGGCGCTCACCGGCGAGAATACCGATCAGGTGGTAATGCCGGTCGAGCCCGGCGTGCTGCTGCTCTTCCCGGCGTACCTGCCGCACTCGGTCGATGAGAACCGCAGCGCCACGGTGCGCGCGAGCCTGAGCTTCAACGTGATGTTCGGCGGGTTTGCCGAGACCCTCGCCAGGCCGATGTGGGGCGAATCTAAGGCCCCTTCTTCGCCCCCAGCAACGGGCCGATGACGTCCATCGGCACCGGGAACACGATGGTCGAGGCCTTGTCGCCCGCGATCTGCGTCAGCGTCTGCAAATAGCGCAGCTGCATCGCTTCGGTCTTCTGCGCCAGCATCTGCGCGGCCTGCAGCAGCTTCTCCGAGGCCTGCAGCTCGCCCTCGGCGTGGATCACCTTGGCGCGGCGCTCGCGCTCGGCCTCGGCCTGGCGCGCGATCGCGCGCACCATCGACTCGTTGATGTCGACGTGCTTGATCTCGACGTTCGAGACCTTGATGCCCCAGGCGTCGGTCTGGGCGTCGAGCACGGTCTGGATGTCGAGGTTGAGCTTCTCGCGCTCGGCGAGCAGCGCGTCGAGCTCGTGCTTGCCGAGCACAGCGCGCAAGGTGGTCTGCGCGAGCTGGCTGGTGGCCTCGAGGAAGTTCGCCACCTGGATGATCGCGTTGCGCGGGTCGACCACGCGGAAGTAGACCACCGCGTTCACCTTCACCGAGACGTTGTCGCGCGTGATGATGTCCTGCGGCGGCACGTCGAGCACCACGATGCGCAGGTCGACGCGCACCATCTGCTGGATCCCCGGGATGATGACGATCAGGCCCGGGCCGAACACCCGCTGGAAGCGCCCGAGGAAGAACACCACCGCCCGCTCGTACTCGCGCAGGATCTTGATCGACAGCGCGAGCAGGATGACGCCGATGACGACCGCGCCCAGGACAAAGTTGATCATCTCTCGACCTCCGCGTTGAGAACCAAGCCGTCCATTCCGACCACCCGCAGACGATCGCCGCGGCGCACCGGCGCATTCGAGCGCACGCGCCAGGTCTCGCCGCGCACCTGCGCCCAGCCCTCGCGCTCGAAGTCCTCCATGGCCTCGGCCGAGGCGCCGATCAGGTATTCCCGGCCGCTGACCACGGGGCGCCTGCGGTTGCGCACCATCATCCCCACCACGAGAAACACGAAGGCCGCGCTCGCCGCGGTGACGCCGCCGATCAGCGCGTAGGGAATCTCGAAGCCCGGGAAGCCTTCGGGGTCGATCAGGATGATCGAGCCGAGCACGAACGCGACCATGCCGCCGATGCCGAGCGAGCCGAACGCCGGGAAGAACGCTTCCGCCACCATGAAGGCGATGCCGACCAGGATCAGCGCCAGGCCGGCGTAGTTCACCGGCAGCAGATGGAACGCGTACAGCGCGATCAGCACGCAGATCGCGCCGACCACGCCCGGCGCCACCATCCCCGGGTTGGTGAACTCGAAGATCAGCGCGTAGATGCCGATCAGGATCAGCAGGTAGGCGATGCTCGGGTTGGTGATCACCCCGAGGACGCGCGTGCGCCAGTCGATCTCGACGTGGGTGACCTGGGCGTCGGCCTTGTCCAGCTTCTTCAGAAGCTCCGGGAGGTCCGCGGCGACGAAGTCGATCACCTTCAGCTTCAGCGCCTCCTCGGCGGGCAGGCTTACCGCCTCGCGCACCGCTTGCTCGCCCCAGTCGGCGTTGCGCCCGCGCATCTGGGCGAGGCTCCTGATGTAGGCCGCCGCGTCGTGCGTGACCTTGCGCGTCATCGTGTCGGCCGGGTCGGCGGCGGATTTGTCCTTTTTCGCGTCCTTCTCCTGCTTGGGCGGCGAGGCCCCGATGGCGACGGGCGAAGCCGCCCCCAGGTTCGTCCCCGGCGCCATCGCGGCGAAGTGGCTAGCGTACAGGATGAAAGTCCCGGCGCTCGCGGCGCGCGCCCCGCTCGGCGCGACGTAGGCCGCCACCGGCACCGGCGAGGCGAGGATGTGCTTGATCATCTCGCGCATGGAAGTGTCGAGCCCGCCCGGCGTATCGATCTGCAAAACAACGAGCTGCGCCTTGTCCTTGGCGGCGCGCGCGAGCGCGCGCTTTACGAAATCGGCGCTGGCGGGGCCGATCGCGCCCTCGAGCGGCACGACGAGCACCTGCGGCGGCGCGGCCTGCACCGCCGGCCCACAAATGCTGCCCAGCAGCAGATAAAATCTAGTCCAGTGAAGCATGAGCAAGTCCCCGGCGACGCCATTGTCATCCGCGGCGCCCGCCAGAACAACCTAAAACACTTCAACCTCGCGATCCCGACCGGCGAGCTGGTCGTGGTGACCGGCGTTTCGGGCTCGGGGAAGTCCTCGCTCGTCTTCGACACCCTCTACGCCGAGGGGCAGCGGCGCTACGTGGAGACCTTCAGCCCCTACGCGCGCCAGTTCCTCGACCGCATGGACAAGCCCCAGGTCGAGGCGGTCGAGGGCATCCCCCCGGCCATCGCCATCGACCAGACCAACCCGGTGCGCACCTCGCGCTCCACGGTCGGCACGATGACCGAGCTGAACGACCACCTGAAGCTGCTGTTCGCCCGAGGGGCGAAGCTGCAGTGCCGCGGCTGCGGCAAGCCGGTGGTCAAGGATACGCCGGGATCAATCTGGAAAGACCTGGGAGAAAGATTTTCGAGCGAAACCCGCTTGATCATCACCTTCCCCGTCCCGATCCCGAAGAACTTCACGGAGAAGGAGGTCGAGGAGCTGCTGCAGCGCCAGGGCTACACCCGCCTGCACTCGCGCTCGAAGTCCCTGCTCGAGGTGGTGCAGGACCGCGTGCGCATCGCCCCGGAAGACAGGGCCCGCATCACCGAGGCACTCGAGTCGGCGCTCAAGTTCGGCCAGGGGAAGGTGAACGTCTATGAATACCGAATTCGGGGCCAGGGCCAGAATTCTGTTTCTGCGTACGCGGAAACGAATTCTGGCCCTGGCCCCGAATTCGACGTGCATCGATACTCCTCCGACCTGCACTGCGCGGACTGCGACATCCACTACTCCGAGCCGACGCCGGCGATGTTCTCGTTCAACTCGCCGCTCGGCGCGTGCGAGACCTGCCGCGGCTTCGGCCGCGTCATCGGGGTCGACTTCGGCCTCGTCGTTCCGAATGAAACTCTCACGCTGAAAGCAGGCGCGGTGCGGCCGTGGCAGACGGCGAGCTTCAAGGAGTGCCAGGACGACCTCGAGAAGTACGCCAAGAAGCGGCGCATTCCCGTGGACACGCCATGGAATGAATTGGATGAAAAGCAAAAGGCGTGGGTCCTCGAGGGCGAGCCCGAGTGGGTGAGCTGGAGGAAGTCGTGGCCCGGGGTGTGGTACGGCGTGCGTCGCTTCTTCAGGTGGCTCGAGAGCAAGGCCTACAAGATGCACATCCGGGTGCTGCTCTCGAAGTACCGCGCCTACACCGAGTGCGTCGCCTGCCTCGGCACGCGCCTCAAGCCCGAGGGGCTGCTGTGGAAGCTCGAGGGCAAGTCGATCCACGACCTGGTGCTGCAGCCGATCACGAAAACAAGAGAGTTCTTCGAAAAGCTCGACTTCAACGACGAGGCGACGGACCTGCTCCTCAAGGAGATCCAGACGCGCCTGCGCTACCTGTGCGACGTGGGCCTCGGCTACCTCACGCTCGACCGCCAGTCGCGCACGCTCTCGGGCGGCGAAGTTCAGCGCATCAACCTGACCACCGCGCTCGGCACCTCGCTCGTCAACACGCTGTTCGTGCTCGACGAGCCGTCGATCGGGCTGCACCCGCGCGACATGGGCCG
>Ga0187893_10009267_pt1 | contig 15176 bp, 5 predicted proteins | sample MA1701074metaG_FD_139574 | JGI IMG/M metagenome (GOLD analysis project Ga0187893, IMG submission 139574) | White microbial mat communities from a basaltic lava cave in the Kipuka Kanohina Cave System on the Island of Hawaii, USA - MA170107-4 metaG ... | reverse complement strand
CTGGGGCATCGGAGAGGACCTTCTCGACCGGACACCCTTCCTCGGCCTCCAGAAGCCCGGGACCGAACAGCAGAGTGAGCGCGTACTCAATCCGCAAGAGATTCGGGCTATCTGGGCTGCACTCTAGCCGTGGGCGAAGCGGCATTCATGCCCCTCGATAGTTTCGAGCCGGCTGCAAAGGCCGGGACGCAGTTCGCCGAGATCCGCATTGCTGGGCGGGCGCCGGGCGGTCCCTTCCGACTTTCAGTACCGGTTCGGTAGCTGCGCTGTTCGCGCCCTGCGCGGCCCCGGGGCGCCTGGCCGGGTTGTTTCAGCGCGACGTGAAGGAGGGATGCGCTCCGTCGCCTCGTCCGAGGATGTTCCCGAGAGAGTCGCAGGCTTGCCTTGCCCGGCTGTGAGCGCGCCACCGAGAACCCCGTTGCTCCATCCATTCCTGCACGGCTTCATAGACAAAGGCCGAGCGCCCGGCGCTGAGCCGAACGGGCCGCGGGAAAGCACCATCACGGCACAGCCGCCAGAGCGTGGTGCGTGAGAGGCCTACGAGATCGAGGACGTCCTTCGGGCGAATGAAGCGCAAGGTCAGTTCCTCCGGGTCAACGCATTAGCAATTGCCACGCCAAGGCGCTGTACTATGGACAAACGAGCACAACCTCGCTATGGTGTTCACCGGGGTGCGGCACTTCCGGCACTGAAGCTCACAGAAGCAAGGTCGCGTGGACAAACGGTAGTGGGTCTCTGACCCACTACCCCGGCCGTGCCGGATTCAAAGTGACCCACTACCCAGCTCCTTTGACACGCGATCTGCTCCGCTTCTATGCTCCCCTGACTTCTATCTGTCCAACCGGTTGCCGGCCGAGGAGGCGCCCTAGATGCACACATCGTCGGCCGGATCCCCGTTGAGACGCAACGTTGTTGCGCCCCTTGGCACCTTGGCGGTCGTCGTGGCCCTGTCATCCCAGCCCGCCACAACGCAGGGCGCACCGCCGGGCGCACTTCTCGCGGTCAGGGACTCAATGGAACCCTCAGGGTCTGACCTGGCGCTGCACGAACAACTCGAGGGCTTGGGGTACTCGGTCGTCTTGCGCAACGGCGCTCTGGTCGCGGCGAGCGACTTGGCGAGCGTGGCCCTCATCGTCCTCGCGCGGGGATCGTCCGCCGACGGGCTTGATTCGGAAACTCTTGCCGCTGCCACGCTGCCTGTGGTGACGCTCGACCCCGCGAGCCTGGACTCGCTTTCGATGAGCCGGGCACGCCTTGCGAGCCAGCTGCGGAAGGTCGAGGTCTCGAAGTCGCTTCATCCCATCGCGGCTGGGCTGTTCGGAAGCGTCACGCTTTCGTCGGCGCCGGTCAACGTCGATCTGGCGAGACTCCCAGATGGAGGTGAGGCGGTCCTCTCGTTGACTGGCGACGGCAGCCAGGCGCTTGCGTTCGCGTTCGAGCGCGGCGCGCAAATGGCCTCGGGCCAGTCGCCCTCGCGTCGCGTCGGCCTTCTGCTTCCGGACGCCGTGATCGCCGGGCAGAGCCGCAAGGCTCGCGCCCTGTTCGAGGCCGCGGTCTACTGGGCGACCGAGACGAACGCGCCGCCGTGGGTGTTTGCAGGACCCGCCCAGTCGGTCGGCGTGGGCGAGTGGCTGGTCCTGCCGGGGCGAGCGAGCGACGATGGCCTGCCCGCCAGGGCATCGGTCCTGTCGGAGTGGAGTGTGGTTTCGGGCCCCGGAGCCGGCGAGATCGAGGACGCTGCGGCGACCTACACACGAGTTCGCTTCGACGTGGAGGGCCAATACCTCCTGCGCCTGACCTCTCGAGACGGCTTGGCGGAGGGGTTCGACGAAGTCGTGGTCACGGCTGGGCGCGCGACCAAAGCCTCGGTGGCTGCCGACGCCGGACTCGCCTCACCGCAGGACGAGCTGATGACCACGATCTGGGGCGACATCATGTTCATCGTCAACAGCACGACGTCCCTGACGGCAGGCGAGACCGTGATGAAGAACCGAATGGAAGCCCTCGGGTTCACGGTCACGTTGAGGACGACGTCGACAGCCAACGCCTCGGCCCCCAACGGCAAAGCAGCCCTCGTCATCTCGCCGTCGGCCGGCAACGGCGGCACCGGCCAGGGCTGCGGGCCGGACGCGTCCAAGTGGTGCAGCACGGCCACTCCGGTCATGGTCATGACGTCGGGGCTCTGCGACGACTACTACGTTTGTGACACCAGTTCGGCGAATCGCGGCAACTTCTCGGGGACTTCCTTCGACATCACCAGCGCCCATCCGGCCAGCGCTTTTCTGACGCAGGGCCTGCACACAGTCAGCACGGTGAGCGACAACGTCGCGTGGGGCACGGGCACGGCGGGTTCAATCAAGATCGCGACCGAACCCTCCAATCCGACGCATTCGGTCATCTCGCTCTATCCCCAGGGCAGCTTGATGTACCAGGGCGTCACGGCGCCCAACAAGCGCATGCTCTTCGGGCTGAGTCACCAGGCCGGGATGCAGTACGCGACGGCCGACGGATTGGCCCTCTTCGACGCGGCGATCGGATGGCTGGCCCACATCAATACCGCACCGGTCGTAAATGCGGGAACGGATAGCGCGGTGGTCGATCTCGATCCCCCAGCCGCAACGACGCTCGTCGGATCAGCGAGCGACGATGGCTTCCCGAATCCACCTTCAACCCTCAGTGTGACCTGGAGCCTGATCAGCCACACGGGCGCCGGCAACGCGACGATTGCGACGCCGACGTGCCAGGGAACCATCGCGTCTCCCCCCGCGTGCCTCACGACGGGTGTCAGCTTCACAAGCGACGGGGTCTACACCTTCCAGCTCTCGGTGTCTGATGGCGAGTTCACGATCAACGACACCGTGGTTGTCACGGTCCTGCTGGCCAATGCGCCACCGCTGGTCAGCGCCGGACCTGACGCAGGAACGATCTTTCCGCCCAATCCTGCCACCGTCGTATTGAACGGAAACGCCGACGACGACGGCGCGCTGGGGCCCTTGAGCTACACATGGTCGAAGATCTCCGGCCCCGCTGGTACGGTCGGCTTCAGTCCAGGGAACGCACTGACGACCACCGCGAGCTTTCCAGCGACGGGTGTCTACGTCCTGCGCTTGAGCGCCAGCGACGGGGAGCTGTCCGCCTACGACGATGTCGTCGTCACGGTCAAGGGTAGCGCGCTGCAGGTGGTCGGCAACGCGGCTGCGCCCACCGCCGACGACCTTGTCATCAAGGGGCGCCTCGAGGCCGCGGGCCTCGGCGTGACCCTGATCTCGGATGAGAACGTCGACAGCGGGGCTGAGGTGAACGCCGCCGTACTCGACCGCAAGCTCGTCGTGCTGGCGAAATCCATTGACGGACTCGTCATCACCAACCAGTTCAAAACGACGGCCAAGCCCGTCATCTTGATGAGCGTCTCCCAGTACGACGACATGTCGATGGTCGCTACAGGGAACGCGGGGAGCCCGAGCCTGTCGTCCGTCAACATGGTGGTGAACGTGCCCCCGCACCCGCTCGCGGCCGGCCTCTCTGGGAACGGCGTCGCCGTAATGACGTCATCGGCGACCGCGGGCTGGGGCAAGCCGAACAACAACGGCATCAAGATCGCATTGGTTCCTGGATTCACGGATCGCTATGTCGTATTCGGCTACGAGAAGAACGCCTCGATGATAAGCAGCTTCATCGCGCCCGACCGTCGCGTGGGCATCACCCTCGGCTGGACCCTCCTCACGCAGGACGGGCGCTCGCTGCTGGATGCGGCCATCCGCTGGGCCGCCAAGATCAACCTTCCTCCGAGCGTGAGCGCGGGGCCCGACCAGATCGCCATTGGGACGCTGAACTTCAGCCTGAACGGAACCGTCGGGGACGACGCGCTGGTGAATGCGACGCCAGCCCTGGAGTGGTCGGTCGAGTTGCCACCGGGTGCCGCGGCCGTCTTCACCCCGGCCGCGCCTGGCGGCTCCCACCTCAGCAACGTGGAAGATCCCACCGTGACGCTCCCGGGACCCGACACGTATCTACTTCGCCTTTCCGCGAACGACGGCGCATATGTCAGATCTGACCTGGTGCAGATCAGCGTGCTGCCAGTTGGCGTGCAGAACAGCACACCGACCGTGGCGGTCGGTCCGGATCGGAATGTCCAGCTGCCCGAGACCGCCCCGTTCGTTCCGACCTATGGGGACGACGGGCTTCCGCTGGGTGCCGGACTGACGTTCGCCTGGACCACGCTGTCGGCGCCCCCGTCCGGAATAGTCACGTTTGCGCCCTCGGCGAGTGTCGCGAACGCGACGGCGAGTTTCTCGTTGCCCGGTCTGTACGTGCTTCAGCTAGCGGTGGCGGACGCTCCGGTCGGCAACCCGGAACGCAGGGTCGGCGTCGACCAGGTCATCGTCAGGGCCGACCCGTCACGACAGGCGCTTCTCATCACTGAAACAGGGACTCTCGCGCCCGAGGAGAGCGCGGTGAGCGCGCGCCTCGTGTCTCTAGGGTTCACCGTGACGACGAAGACCGCGTCGGCATCCGTCCTTCTCGATGCCACCGGGAAGGCTGTGGTGTACGTCCCCTCCACGATCGCGAACCCCGCGACGTCTCTCGGAACCAAGTTCCTGACCGCGCCAGCGCCGATGGTCATCGCGGAGCAGGATCTCTTCTGGTCGATGAAGATGACGGGCTCGGTTTCTGGAACCGACTTCGGGACGAGCGCCGCGGCTCAGACGGCCGTGACCATCACCAATCCCACGCACCCGATGGCCGCAGGCTACACCCAGGACGTGACCGTGAACGCCACAGCCGCACAGCAAGCCTGGGGTATTCCGAACGCCAACGCCGTACCGGTAGCCAGCGAAGTCGCCACGGCGAACCCCGCCCACATCACGCTCTTCGCCTACCCGAAGGGTACGTCGATGGTCAGCAGCACCATCGCCTCGGGCAGGCGTGTCGGAGTCTTCTTCAGGGCGGACAAGCTCGCGACACCAGGCTGGAGCCTCTTCGATGCGGCAATCGCGTGGGCGACGGCGCCCGAGGTGCCGGCTCTGTTCGTGGCGGGATCGACGACGCCCACGGCGGCGGAGGACCTGGCCGTGAAGCGCCTGCAGCAGCTCGGCTTCTCGGTCACGATCGTCAAGGCGGACGCAGCACTGCTGGCGAGCGCCGCCACGGGCAAGGCCCTCGTAGTGATCTCTGACACCGTGACCGATTCGACCTTCGTTCGGAGCACCTTTGCCGCCTCCCAGGTGCCGGTCGTCGCGTGGTACTCCGGCCTGTTCAAGGACATGTTCTTGACTGGCACCGTCTCGGGCACCGACTACGGAACCGTGGCTGCTCAGACGTCGCTGACGATCGCCTCCATCAGCCCGCCGCATCCCCTGACGGCTGGTCTCACAGCCGGCGCGCAGGTCGTCACCACATCGGCGCAAAGCGTGAGCTGGGGCCTTCCATCGGCGTCCGCCGTGAAGGCCGCCAGCGTGGTGGGAAGCTCCACACAGTGGCCGATCTTCGGCTACGAGCTTGGTGCCTCGATGGTGGGCGGGACCGCCGCAGACCGCCGCGTCGGGTTCTTCCCGGCGGGCACGTCCATCTCGTCCTTCAACAGCACGGGCTGGAAGCTGTTCGATGCCGCGGTACGCTGGGCGACTGGAGGCGACGCCGACAGCGACGGCCTGGACCTGTTCATGGAGTTCCAGCTCGGAACGAGTCCCCGCGACGCGGACTCCAATGACAATGGCATCACGGATGGCCAGGAGAAGAGCCTCGGTCTGAACCCGGCCGAGCTCGACTCGGACAGCGACGGCGTGTCCAACGCCGTAGAAATACAGAAGGGCAGCGACCCCTTCCGTGCCGACACCGACGCGGACGGAACGACCGACAAGACCGACTGCTTCCCGCTCGATCCGACTCGCGCGGCCTGCCCTGCGCCCATCCCCGGCGATACGACGCCACCCGGCATCTCCCTGGTGGAGCCGCTTGGCGCCAGCTTGGTCGGCGCGGTGTGCACCCCCAGCCCGTGTCCGCCATGACCGCCGCGACGAGGAACCGCAACGAACGCCGAGTCTGCTTCCGAGAAGAGGTGCGGCATTGAGGGATCGTCAAACTCATTCCTGGCTGGCGCGTACGATGGCGCGGACGCTGATGGTGGCCATGGTGCTGTCGTCCTTTCCGTTACCGGCACAGGCCCAGCAGTCGCCCGCGGCCAAAGACGCGGACTCCCAGCCGTCACAGCCGGCAGCGCCCGCCAAGGCGAACCGGACCGTCCCTAAGGTCGCGCCCGCTCCCGCGTTGCCCGCCTTCTCGGCCGATCCTTCGGATGAGGAGATCTTCCGAGCCCGCATCTTCGGGGAGCCCCTGGTACCGACGCACACACCCGCTTCCGGGGAGAACGCCGCGCTTGCGGCAGCGATCATCGAGTACCTGTCCGCCAGCTCGCGAGAGAATGTGGCCAGCCTCGATCGGTTCCTCGAAGCGCACCCCGGCTCGGCCTGGCGCTTGGCGTTGCTGGTGAATCTCGGGACCGTGTATCGCCGCACCGGCTACTTCAGTCGCGCGCTGGCCGCCTGGGAGGAAGCTTGGCACGACGGGAAACACGAGTCTGATGTGCGCGTCCGAGCCTTGGTCGATCGGGCGGCGGCCGAGATCGTGGCGCTGTCCTCCCGCCTGGGCAGACGCGAGGACCTGATTGCGTTCCTGCACGAGCTCGAGGGGCGTCCGGTTGGCGGATCGGCCGCCGAGTTGATTGCGCTGGGCCACGAGGCCTTGGCGATCATGGCGAGCCGCCCGGATCGCTCTTTTCGCTGCGGGCCATTGGCCGTCACGGCCATTCTGCGTGCCCAGAAGGGATCCACCGACGTCCGACTCGACGAAGCTGGCTCGACCACGCGCGGGACGTCACTCCTGGCGATGGCGAAGCTCGCGACGAGCGTGGGCCTCGGCGTGCAGATGGCCTGGCGGAGCCCCGGCGCCGAGATCCCGGTGCCTTCGATGGTGCACTGGAAGTCGGGCCACTTCGGCGCCCTGGTACAGAAGCAGGGCTCTCGGTACCTCCTCCAGGATCCCACCTTCGGGGAAGAGCTGTGGATTTCGAAGGACGCGATCGGGGACGAGTCCAGCGGCGCGTTCCTGATCCCGGGTTCGAAACCACCAGCCGGCTGGCGAACGCTCAACGATGATGAAGCGACCGGCATCTGGGGCAAGGGCCTCTCCAACGGCCCGGACACAAACGCCTGGGGTCCGCCGACGAACTGCAATTGCCCACCGGGAATGGCCGGCTACTCCCTGCACAAGCTCACGACCAATATCCAGATCTCGGATCACCCGATTCAGATCCACTCGGCCGTCGGCCCGAGCGTCGATTTCACGTTGAGCTACAACAACCGCGAGGTGTTCCAGCCACAGATTCCGTACTACGGCAACTTCGGCTCCAAGTGGACCCACAGCCTGTTCGCCTGGATCGAGGACGACCCGAACAACGCCAACCAGACGCTGCACTATTACAGACGCGGCGGAGGCCGCGAGCCGCATCTCTACAACGCCGGAACGGGCCAGTTCTCGCCCCACTTCCAGACCCGCGCCGTCGTGACGCGCGTGTCGAGCAACCCGATCCGCTACGAGCGAAAGGCCTCCGATGGGTCGGTGGAGGTCTTCGCCCAGCCCGACGGCGGCTTCGCGTTCCCGAGGAAAGTGCTGCTCACGGAGATGCGCGACAAGCAGGGCAACGCGCTCGTGCTGACGTACGACGGTAGCCTTCGCCTCGTCGCCGTCACCGGCGCGACCGGCCAGGTGAGCCTGCTCTCGTACGGTCTCAGTTCTGACCCGCTGAAGATCACGCGCATCACCGACCCGCAGGGCCGCTACGCCGAGTTCGGCTACGACGGTCAGGGACGCCTGATCTCGATCCGCGACGTGATCGGCCTGACGTCGGAGTTCACCTACGAGGCTGGGGACTTCATCTCCGAGTTGAGGACCCCCTACGGCACGACGCGATTCAAGACCGGAGTCGACCCACTCACCAACGAGCGCTGGTCCGAGGTCACCGATCCGATCGGAGGCAAGGAGCGCATCTCCTTCATCAACGGACCGATGACGGACTACCCGGGCGTGATTCCGCCCAGCAGCGTGTTGCCGGCATCGGAGGTGCCTTCGATCTTCGCGAGCCACAACCACCACATGAACTTCGTCGCGAGCTTCTACTGGGACAAGCGCGCGATGGCCGTCGCGCCGGGGGATCGGGCCTCCGCCGAGATCACCAACTGGATGATCGGGGCCAACGAAATGGCGGTCAGCTCCCCGCGCAGCATCAAGAAGCCTCTCGAGAGCCGGGTCTGGTACGAGTACCGCGGCTCGGCCTATGGCAACTGGTTCCTGTACACGGCCCCTGCCATAGCCAAGCGGGTGGGACGGTTGCTCGACGACGGCAGCACACAGGTGACCGAGTACGACTACAACGACGCCGGGCTGATGATCAAGGAGATCGACCCGCTACTGCGCCAGACGACCTACGTCTACGGCACGAGCAACCAGCCCGACGCCAACCCGGTCACAGGCCGCGGCGTCGATCTCCTCGAGGTGAGGAAGAAGAACACGGCCCTCGCGAACGAGGTCGTGGTGGCGAGCTATCTGTACGACCGCGACCCCGCGGTCGGCTCGCCGTCGTGCCGGTCGCCGCAGCCGACGCCTTGGGTGGACGGGCACCTGCTGTGCAGCGCAACCGATGGCGCGGGCCAGACGACGTCGTACACGTACAACGCGCAGGGCCAGACGCTCACCGTCCAGACGCCTCCTCGAGCCGGGATCACGGAGAACCGCATCACCAGCTACGCCTACGATGCGAGCACGGGCGATCTGCTGAGCGTCACGGGCCCGGGCACGCCGCCGAACCTGATGAGCACGTACACCTATGACGGCCTTGGACGGCTCGCGACCGTCACCGATGTGGACGGGTACCAGGTGTCACACGAGTACGATTCCTTCGACCGGCTGGTGAAGACCTCCTATCCGGACCAGAGCTTCGAGGTCGTCGAGTACGACCGTCTCGATCCCGTCAGGCGCCGCGACCGCCTGGGCCGCTGGAGCTACACCTTCTACGACGGCCTGCGGCGCGTGGTGTCGACGCGAGATCCCGAAGGGCGAACCGTCAACCAGGTCTGGTGCACCTGCGGGTCGCTCGACAAGCTGATCGACCCGAACGGCAACGCGACCACGTGGGAGCGGGACGTGCAAGGGCGTGTGACCAAGGAAATCCGCGCCAACGCGAGCTTCAAGACCTTCCAGTACGAGGACAGGACCAGCCGCCTGGAGGCTGTGATCGACGCCAAGTCTCAGGAGATTCACTACACCTACGCCCTTGACGACAAGCTACTGCAGGTTGGCTACGTCAACGAGCAGATCGCCACACCCGACGTGAGCTTCAACTACGTCGACCCCGTGACCACGCTGCCCGATCCTCACGGTCGCCTGCGCTCCATGACGGACGGGACCGGCGCGACCACGTACAGCTACCACGCCTTCGGCGGCGTGGGCGGCGGGCAGCTCTCGACGCTTGACGGCCCCCTGGCCGACGACGCGACGATCACCTATGTCTACGACGAGCTCGGACGCGTCGTCTCCCGAACCCTCAACGGCGTCACTACCACCTGGGCTTACGACGCCCTCGGCCGCCTGACCACCCTCGGCGACCCCATCGGCAACTTCACCTACGGCTATGTGGGCTCGACCGGCCGCGTCGGCAGCGTGACGTACCCGAACGGGCAAACGACGAGCTACGCGTACCTCCCGGTGAACCAGGACCTGCGCCTCCAGGAGATCCACCACAAGAAGCCCGGCGGGATCACGCTGAACAAATTCAACTACACCCACGACGTCCTAGGGAACATCCTGACCTGGGCCCAGCAGACCGACACAAACCCCGCCCAGACCTACACGTACGAGTACGACCGCGCCGACCAGCTCACGGCGGCCACGCTCGCGGCGGCGACACCGAAGCGATATCGGTACGCCTACGACCTCGCCGGCAACAGAACGGCCGAACAAGTCGATGACGTCGCAACCGCCGCCACCTACGACAACATGAACCGGCTCCTGACGCAGGTCCCGGGTGGCGCGATGCTCTTCAGGGGGACCACCAACGAGCCGGCAAAGGTCACGGTACAGAGCGCGCCAGCAACGACGACCTCGAGCAATCAATTCAGCGGGACCGCGCCCGTGTCGACGCCTCAGACCGACGTCGTCGTCCAAGCCACCGACTACGCCTCGCCGACGCCCAACGTGCGCACCAACACCTACCGCGTCACGCAGTCAGGCTCGACGAAGAACTTTACGTACGATCCAAATGGAAATATGACAGGAGACGGCACCAAGACTTACGAGTGGGATGCCGAAAACCGGTTGCTGACCGTCAAGCAGGGTGCCGCGACCCTGGCTTCCCTTACCTACGACGGAGAGGGGCGAAGGGCCACGAAGACAGCCGCGGGCGTGACGACGAGCTTCGTGTATGACGGGGCGCAGTTTCTTGAGGAGCGGCCGAGCGCCGGCTCGACGAAGCGCTACATCTATGGGCCGGCGATCGACCAGCCGCTCGCCCAGATCGTGGCCGGGACCACCACTTACAACGTGGCCGATCACCTGGGAAGCACTGTCCACACGACCGACACGGCTGGGAACGTCACTCTCTCCCGCGAGTACGACCCGTGGGGGAACGCGCTCCAGGGCGCCGGCGTCGGCGGCTACGCCTTCACAGGGCGCGAGTGGGACGCCGAGATCGGCCTCTACTACTACAGAGCCCGATACTACGACCCGAAGATCGGTCGGTTCATCGGCGAAGATCCCGTAGGGTATGTCTCCGGTCCTAACCCGTACTCCTACGTGGGGAACAATCCGGCTATCGGTACGGACCCGACGGGCCAGATCATAGAGGTCACCACCAAGACGGTCATTCGCAGCGTCAAGCAGACGCGCGGTGGAACCCCTGGCTACACATACGTCGATTGGCGCGCCCAGAAGGCGCCTTGCGGTCAGCGAACAAACTCGTGCTGGGGCTTCGATGCCAACGTGGACGCCACGATTGTCGAGCAGTTCTCGCAGAAACAATCATCGCCAAGCAGCAACGCTCCCACGAAGGGGAAGACCCTCAGGCAGCACGAAGATCTCCATGCTGCGGATTTCAGGAACGCTCTAACAGCCAGAGCCCTGAACGCGGCCATCAAGACCGAAGGCTTTGGCAACAAGGCTGATTGTGACGCCGCATGGGCGCAGTTTGGACAACAGCTGAGTGCGTACTTGAGCAACGTAGCGGCGGCGAGCGCCAAGAAGCTGGATTGATGATGAAGAGATTGCTCTCCCGCGCGCTGGCGGTGGCTGCGGTAGTCGGTTTCGCGATCCCGAAGTGTACCAGCGGAGGCGAAGGTCAATGGGGCCTCACCGTTGTCGAGGCTCTACGTGGCAATTCTGGGCAACCGTACTGGGTCGGCTTCATGAATCAGAGCGAACAGGCTCAGGGGATCTGTGCGCCGCCAGTAGGCTCGTACGACATCAGCAACGAGAACGGCGACGGGCGGTCTGGCAACGTCTGGCCAGAGGCTTCGTCACCACACTATTGCGTAGGCGAGAAGCAAAGGTACCTAGTGCTGCCCGGCGAGACTCTTTTTAGGCTGGGCGTCCTGCCGAATGCCTCGGACAGTCCGATTTCGATGTCCTTCACCTTGCACGCATTCGATGGAGACCTTGGTCGGCGCGTCATAGGTCAGGTTGAATGGAAGGGAGTACATGCCCAGAGCGCCGAGAGTTTTGGATTGCGGGAGGTGCCGGAACAAGGGCATGGGCCATCGGTACCTGAAGACAACTGGCGAGCGTCTGCGATTCCGATGGCGCAAGGACCAGGGAGTCGTACGTACTGGGTTGGCTTGAGAAACGCGAGCGATCGGCCGCGGGCAATTCGCACGCCGACAGTGGTGATCGACACACCTGATGAGCGTAGGAGGCTGCGGCCTGAGGAACGGGATGAAGGAGCCGACTGTTCTGATGGGGCGGACACAATTCTCGTTCTGTCAGGGCAAACGAGTTATTCGCTGGCGGGACTCCGCCGAAAGAGCCAGGGAGAGTCCCGGATCCGGATCAAGGTTGCGGAGGTGGACGCCAGCCGTCCGTGCACTCGATCGGTCAGGCGATTCGAGCTGGCAGTCGCGTTACCGTAGCAGCCCTCTCGGGCCGATTGCCCGCGTCCATGCCGTGCCACTCGGCCGCGGGCCGGCCTCGCTCCGCAGGCTGCGCCGGGATGTGGCGTCGCTCGTGCCTGTGCGCCGCCTCGCGCTGGCTTTCCATCAGGAGGCCGCCATCGCGCACCAGCTCGGGGGCGGATGGAAGCTGGCGCGCGATCGCGGCGCTTCACTGAGGGGGCGTGGCCGCGCTGGATTCGGCTGCGGTTTTGCGGGCGAGCAGGTCGCCCCGCGGGCGTCGCGCCCGTCACGCGCCGTGCAGGGCGGCTGGTCGTAAGGTACGGCGGGTGTGGGCACGTCGCGCGCCGGGTACCGCGGCTGTGCGCTGCGCTCGCTGTCGCTCGCTACGCCCGATAATCCGTCGTGGATTATCGGCAGCCGCGCGCTTTGGCCGCAGCGGGGACGCGCCGCTGCGGGAGGCGGCGCGGGGTGAGGGGCTCGCACGGTCACGCGGCCTGCACGCTGGCGAGATCGTGAGCACGCCGCGCGCCCGCGCTCGGGCGTGCTGACTCCCGCGCCGCGTCTTCATCGTGCGGCGCTCTAAACATAACAGCATTATGTTTTCCTGCTCGCCCGCTGGTGTCGGCTGCGGCTTCGCCGCGGCCCCGTCCAACGGCACGGACGGCGCGAGCGTCGAGGCCCCGCTCGAGCTGGAGGCCTCGGCGGGCGTTCCTTGAGCGCTCGCTGCGCGGCGCCACGCGCGCCAGCGGCGCGGGACCAAGGAGAGACGGTCGCCGCTGTCACGCGCGGCGCAGTCGCTCCGCTCGCGGCCATCGGGATTGACCCCCTCGCGGCCATGAGCAATTGACCCCCTGGCCACCGCGGCCGCCCCGCGTGCTCCTCTTTCGTGAGGAGCCCGCGGGCGGTCCGGTGGTGGTGCTCTTGAGGAACCGTTTCCGTGCTGTGGCGCGGGTGTGGGAAAATCACGGTCCCCGAGGAGGGTGTCGTGGAGCTGCACGAGCGACGCGTTCGCTACAAGGCGATCGAGGACTACCGAAAACGGCCGTTGATCGTCTACGCGACGAGCACCCGGCCCAACGTCGCGGGCAAGTCGGAACACGGTGAGAAGGGTGCTGCGGGAGTCAGGCCCCGCGGCGTATCGGACACCGGAGCGGGTTTCGCAGCTCGATCCCTTCAAGGCGTATGTCAAAGAGCGCTACGAGAACTGTGCGCTCTCGGCGGTTCGGGTGCTGGAAGAGATCCGACCGATGGGATATCCGGGCTCGCTGCGGACGCTGCGACGGTACCTCGAAAGCCTGAAGCCGGAGCGGGAACGGCTTTCGAAGCTGACGGTCCGTTTCGAGACGCCACCCGGGAAGCAGGCTCAAGTGGACTGGGCCTACTGCGGGCGCTTCTCGGATGCCGCAGGTCAGATCGTGCCCGTGTACGCCTTCGTGATGGTTTTGGGCTTCTCGCGGATGCTCTACAGCGAGTTCACCTCCTCGATGAAGCTGCACTGGCTGATCCGCTGCCACCTGAATGCCTTCGACTTCTTCGGCGGCTTCACCCGCGAGGTTCTCTACGACAACATGAAGCAGGTCCGGCTGGGGCCCGACGAGCTGAATCCGCTCTTCTTGGACTTCGCCCAGCACTACGACATCGCGATCAAGACGCACCGAGTACGAAGGCCGCGGACCAAGGGCAAGGTGGAGCGGATGGTCCACTACGTGAAGGACGCCTTCCTGAACGGCCGCTCCTTCGCCGACTTCGGAGAACTCAATGCCCAGGCCCGGCACTGGCTTTCCCATGTCGCGAACTCGCGGGTGCACGCCACGACGGGCCGGGTCCCCTTCGAGCTCTTGGCAGAGGAGAAGCTTCAGACCCTTCAGGGTGTCGCGCCGTACCGGCTCTACGAGATCGCTCCACGCAAGGCTGGCTTCGACGGCTTCGTGCGCTTCGAGCAGAGCCGCTATTCGCTTCCGCCCGAGTACGCGGGCCAGACGGTCCTCGTCGGCAAGGAAGGCCAACGGATCGTGATTCGTGCTGGCGACATGATCGTGGCTGAACACGCCTTGTCCCCGGAGGCCGGGGCGACGATGGCCGATCCGCTGCATGTCCAGGCGCTGTGGAGGCTGTCGCTGCAAAAGACCAGGCTTCCCGTCCCACGCTGGCAGCTTACCTTCAAGGAAGAAATCCAAACGACACCGCTCAGCCGTTACCAAGAGGCGGGCCAGTGAGCATCCCCTACGAGCAGAAGGCGACCGACGCTTTGAAACAGCTCGGTCTCAGTGTCGCTCTTGGCCAGCTCGACCAGGCGGCCCAAGCCGCGGCCGCCGGGAACTGGTCGTTCACCCACTTTCTCGGCTACCTCCTCGAGGGCGAGCTGCGCTTCCGTCACGAGAAGACCGTCCGGCTCAGCTTGCAATTTGCACGGCTGCCGTACCAGAAACGGATCGCCGACTTCGAATTCAAGGAGCAGCCCTCGATCGACCGGCGCCTGATCGAGGAACTCGAGACACTGCGTTTTCTCCACGACGGTCGCAACATCGTGCTGCTCGGCCCGCCAGGCGTCGGCAAGACCCATCTCGCCATCGGCCTGGGTATGCTCACGGCCGAAGCCGGACACCGGATCTACTTCACCACCGCCATCGACCTGGCCCGTCGCATGGCCAAGGCCATGGCTGACAACCGCCTTTCCCGTGAGATCAACAACCTGATTCGGCCCAAGCTCCTGATCATCGACGAGGTGGGCTACCTCTCCCTCGAAACGCCCCAGGCGAGTCTCTTCTTCCAGGCCATCTGCGAGCGCTACGAGCGCAAGCAACCCATCGTCCTCACCAGCAACAAGGCCTTCGCTGATTGGGGCCAGGTCTTCGCCGGCGACGCAGTGATGGCTGCTGCCGCACTCGACCGGCTCTTGCATCGCTCGACCGTCATCAACGTCCGAGGCGATAGCTACCGGCTTCGAGAAAAGCGTAAGGCCAGAGCCTCGCAGGAGGAGGTGACCCCAACACAGCCGGTCGTCTAACTGACCCCAGGGGG
>Ga0187893_10009266_pt1 | contig 15176 bp, 10 predicted proteins | sample MA1701074metaG_FD_139574 | JGI IMG/M metagenome (GOLD analysis project Ga0187893, IMG submission 139574) | White microbial mat communities from a basaltic lava cave in the Kipuka Kanohina Cave System on the Island of Hawaii, USA - MA170107-4 metaG ... | reverse complement strand
GGCCCCGGGTCACGTAGCCGACCACCGAGTCGCCCGGCACGGGCTGGCAGCATTGCGCGTACCGCACCATGAGGCCGTCGACGCCCTGGATGCGCACTCCCTTGCTGCCGCGGCGCACTCGATCGACCAGGCGTTCGAGAACCGTCGGCGGCTTCGGGGGTTCGGGCGACTGCAGGTCGGGGAACAGGTGCCTGAGGACCGCAGCCATCTGGACGTCGCCCTGCCCGATGGACGCCATGAGGTGCGTCGCATCGTTGAGGCCCATCTTCTCCGCGCAGCCGCGCAGCGCGTCATCAGCCGGCTTCGCCAGCCGCCGGCGCCGCAACTCGCGCTCGAAGATCTCCTGTCCGATCTTCTGCGCCGACTGCTGCTCTTCGCGCTTGAGGACCTGGCGGATCTTGTGCCGCGCCCGGCCGGTGCGGACATGTGCCAACCAGTCGCGCGTCGGCTTGGCGGTCGCTGACGTGATGATCTCGACCGTCTCGGAGTTGCGCAGCGGGCGCGACAGCGGCGCGATGCGACTGTTGATCTTCGCGCCCGCGCAATGCAAGCCGATTTCCGTGTGCACGGCGAACGCGAAGTCGATGGGCGTGGCGCCTTTCGGCAACTGAATCACGTCGCCGGTCGGTGTAAAGACGAAGATCTCGTCCTGGTAAAGGTCGAGCTTCAGGAACTCGAGGAACTCGTCGGGCGTCTTGGCATCGAGCTGCATCTCGAGGACCTGACGGAACCAGGTAAGGTGCCGGTCGAGTTCGTCGGAGCTCTTGGCGTCCTCCTTGTACAACCAGTGCGCCGCGATGCCGAACTCCGCCGTCCGGTGCATGTCGCGCGTGCGGATCTGCACCTCGTACAGCTGGCCGCCCGGCCCGAAGACTGTGGTGTGCAGCGACTGATAGCCGTTCGATTTTGGCTGCGCGATGTGGTCCTTGATGCGCTCCTGCACCGGCGTCCAGCGGTCGTGCACCAGTCCGAGCGCGTGATAGCAGTCGGGGACGGTGTTCACGAGCACACGGATGGCAAGCAGGTCGTAGATCTCCTCGTACGGCTTCTGCCTCTGCAGCATCTTCTTGTAGATCGACCAGAGATGCTTCGGCCGGCCGGTCACGTCGAACTCGTGGATGCCCGCCTCTGCGAGCGCGCGCTCGAGCGGCTCCCTGAACTGCCCGATCAGCTGTTCACGCTCCGTCCGCTTCTGCGCGACCTTCTTCGCCAGCGCCTTGTATTCCTCGGACTCGATGTGCTTGAACGAGAGATCCTCGAGCTCCCAGCGCATCTTCGCCATGCCGAAGCGGTGCGCCAGCGGCGCGTACAGGTCGCGGGTTTCGCTTGCGATGCGACGACGCTTCTCGGCCGGCAGCGGATCCAGGGTCCGCATGTTGTGGAGCCGGTCCGCCAGCTTCACGATGATCACCCGCGCGTCCTTCGCGACCGAGAGCAGCAGCTTGCGGTAGCTCTCGACCTGCCGTTCTTCCTTCGTGCCTCCCGTCGGCAGCTTGGCGATCTTGGTCAGCCCGTCGACGATGCCAGCGACCTCCTTGCCGAACGCCTGCTCGACGTCCGGGACGGTCACGCGCGTGTCCTCGACCACGTCGTGGATCAAGCCGCAGGCGACCGTCACGGAATCGAGCTGCAGCTCCGCGAGGATTCGCGCAACCTCCACGCAGTGCGTCACAAACGGGTCACCCGACAGGCGCGTCTGGCCGCGGTGAGCCTCCTCGCTGAAGCGGTAGGCGCGCGCGAGCAGCTCCCGATCGAGTCGATCGGACTCGAGGGATTCGGGCCAGCCGGGAATACCCGTCCGGACCGCCGTCGTCTTCGCTGCCGTCGCTGCCGCCGTCACAAGAGGCCTGCCTCCGCGAAACTCGTGTACCGCCCCCGACCGATGATTACGTGGTCGTGGACCGGAATGTCCAGCAGCCGGCCGGCCGAAACCAGCTGCTCGGTGATTGTCCGATCGTCGGCCGAGGGCGCCGGGTCCCCGCTCGGGTGATTGTGCACGAGGATGATCGCGGCCGCGCGCTCCGCGATCGCCTCCCGGAACACTTCCCGCGGGTGGACCAGGGACGAGTTCAAGATACCACGGGTGACAGTGACGTCACGCTCAAGCCGGTGCTGGGCGTCGAGGATCGCCACGTGGAACTCTTCGACGGGCAGGTCCTCGAGTCGCGGCGCGAAGACCGCGACGATGTCGCGCGGGGACCGCACGGGAAGCGCCTCGGCGCGACCTTCGGCCGCCATGCGCCGGCCGAGCTCCAGGGCGGCGTGAACGGCCGCCGCCCGGGCACGACCGACACCCGCGTTGGCCGTGACGTCGGCGACCGGCCGCATCGCCAGCCGGCGCAGCGACCCGCCCGCCGAGGCGAGCACGTTCTGGGCCACCGCGAGGGCCGACCGCCCTCGTCCGCCCGAGCCAAGCACGATGGCAATCAGTTCGGCCGTCGAAAGCGCGTGCGCACCCAAGTCGACCAGCCGCTCGCGCGGCCGTTCGGTCCGCGGGAGTTCGCGTATGGCAAGCGTCACGATGTCGTCCTGATCTGGAAGGGTCAGCGACCACAGTAGACCCCTCTGCGCGATCAGGAGGACATTTCGAGCGCAGGCCGCATCACACCGTTGCGCCGTGGCACTTCTTGAACTTCTTGCCCGAGCCGCACGGACACGGGTCGTTGCGGCCGACGGTCGACCAGTCCACGTCGGCGGGGGGCGGGCCCGAGAGCGACCTGGGCCGTCCCGCGCCCAGCACCAGGGGATCCTGCCTCGGGGGACCGCCCGGCGGTTCGCGGCCGACACCGTTCGTCTGACGGTCCTCGGCGACCCCCATCGCGTTGAAGCGCTTTGCGCCCCGCTCTCCGCGTCCATCCTCGAGCGGTGGCGGCGGTGGCGGCGGTGCAAACTGGAGCTGCACCTTGAGGAATCGGTCCGCGAACGTGTTGTAGATGTCGTTCATGAGGTCCACGAACATCGAATACGCTTCCTGCTTGTACTCGATGAGCGGGTCTTTCTGGCCCCACGAGCGGTAATGAATCGCGTTGCGCAGCTGGTCGAGGTCGTAGAGGTGATCCTTCCACTTCTCGTCGAGCACGTTGAGCATCACGAGTGACAGCAGCCGGTCCCCATACCCGCGGCCCTGGTCGTCCTTCATCGCGTCGAGGCTCGCCAGTTTCGCGTGAAACGCCTCGCGGGCGGCGTCCGTCACGACGCGCTTCACGGACTCGAGTTCGGTGGGGCGGAGTTCGACCTTCTCCAGCTCCTTCACGCGCAGCAGGTAGTGGCGCAGCAGGTCCTGCTGTAGCAGATCGTACTCCCACGGCTCGTCGTCCTCGGCGTCGCCGAGCACGCCCTCGACGCGCGCGTCGACCGCCTTCTCGATCATCCGGATGGCCTCGCCCTTCAGCTCCTCACCGCCCTCGAGCGCGAACGAGCGGAGCGAGTAGATCACCTCGCGCTGCTGGTTCATCACGTCGTCATACTCGAGCAGGCGCTTGCGGGCCTGGAAGTTCTGGAGCTCGACGCGCTTCTGCGCCTGCTCGATCGACCGCGTGATCAGCGGGTGGGTGAGGACCTCGCCCTCCTGCGCGCCGAGCCTGTCCATGAGGCGCGCGATGCGATCGGACCCGAAGAGCCGCATCAGGTCGTCTTCGAGCGAGAGGAAGAACTGCGACGCTCCGGCATCGCCCTGACGGCCGGCGCGGCCACGCAGCTGGCGATCGATGCGGCGGGCCTCGTGGCGCTCGGAGCCGACGATGTGGAGGCCGCCGCACTCCATCACGTCCACGTCCTCGCCGTCCATGTTCTTGACCCGGGACTGCCTGGGATCGCGGACGTTCCCCTGCAGTTTGATGTCGGTGCCGCGGCCGGCCATGTTGGTCGCGATCGTGATCGCGCGCTCGCGCCCCGCCTCGGCAACGATCTCGGCCTCGCGCTGGTGGTACTTGGCGTTGAGGACGTTGTGCTTCAGCCCGCCGCGCTGGAACAGCTTGGACAGCGTCTCCGACGCCTCGACGCTCGCGGTGCCGACCAGCACCGGATACCCCAGCTCGTGCAGGCGGCGCGTTTCCTCGACGATCGCGTTGTACTTCTCGCGCCGCGTCTTGTAGACAAGGTCGTGGCGATCATCGCGAATGACCGGCCGGTTCGTCTGGATGACCGAGACCTCGAGCTTGTAGATCTGGTAGAACTCGGTTTCCTCGGTTTCCGCGGTGCCCGTCATGCCGGCGAGCTTGTCGTACATCCGGAAGTAGTTCTGAATCGTGATCGTGGCGAGCGTCTGCGTCTCGCCCCGCACGCGCACGCCCTCCTTCGCCTCCACGGCCTGGTGCAGGCCCTCCGACCAGCGCCGCCCAGGCATGGTACGGCCAGTGAACTCGTCGACGATCAGCACCTCGCCGTCCTGCACCACATAGTTGACGTCGCGCTCGTACAAGGCGTGCGCCTTGAGCAACTGGTGCACGATGTGGAGCTTCTCGGACTTCGTGGCGTAGTCGAACTCGAGCGACTTCCGCTTCTCGAGCTTCTCCTCCGCGGTCAGCGACGGATCGTGATCGACGCGATGCGTTTCGATCGAGATGTCAGGCAGCACGAACGTGTTGTGGTCGTTCGGCGACATGTAGTCGACGCCAAGATCCGTGAGATGGACCGAGTGGCCCTTCTCGTCCAGCACGTACAACAGCTCGTTCTCGATGTCGCTGAACTGCTGCTTGCCGACCGGCAGCTTGCGGTCGGCGATGTGCGCCAGCTCGGTCTTCTGCACCAGCGCCTTGTTGCCCTGCTCCTGGAGCACCTTCATGAGCCGGCGGTTTTTCGGATGTCCGAGCTGGGCCTTGTACAACTTGAGGCCGCCGCCGTCCATGTCGCCCTGCTGCAGCAGCCGCTCGCCCTCCGCCACGAGCGTGTTGACGATCTCGCTCTGGCGTCGGAACAGGCGTCCCACAGCGGCGTTGTGCTCGAAATACATCTCGTCGGATTCGTTGCCGACGGGTCCCGAGATGATGAGCGGGGTCCGCGCTTCGTCGATCAGCACGGAATCGACCTCGTCGACGATCGCGAACACATGGGGGCGCTGCACCTTGTGCTCGGTCGACACCACCATGTTGTCACGCAGGTAGTCGAAGCCGAACTCGTTGTTGGTGCCGTACGTGATGTCGCACAGGTACGCGGCGCGGCGCTCGGCTGTGCCCGACTCGGTGTCGTCGAGGCACCCCACCGTCAGGCCGAGGTACTTGTAGACGTGCCCCATCCACTGCGCGTCGCGGCGCGCGAGGTACGAGTTTACGGTCACCAGGTGCGCACCGCGGCCGGCGAGTGCGTTGAGGTACAGCGGCAGCGTCGCGACCAGCGTCTTGCCTTCGCCCGTCGCCATCTCGGCGATACGACCGAAATGCAGCTCGATGCCGCCCATGAGCTGCACGTCGTACGGCACCATGTCCCACGTCATCTCGTGGCCCGTGACCGTCAACGTGGTGCCCATGAGGCGCCGCGTTGCGGCACGCACGGTCCCGAACGCCTCGGGCAGGATCTCGTCGAGGGTCTCCGCAATCGTGTCGCGCAGCTTTCCCTCAGCCCCCCCGCGGCCGTCGGCGCCGCCGAGCTCGAGGTCGATGCGTTCCCGATCGCCGGCGTCCTTGGTCGTCCGCTTCCGCTCCTTGAGCGCCGCAATCTCGGCCTCGAGGTCCTTCGTGCGCTCGGCGATGATCCCGCGGAACTTGTCCGTCTGCCGCCGCAATTCGTTCTCGCTGACGCCCTGCAGCTTCCGATCCCAGTCGTTGATCGCGTCAACGATGGGCTGGATGCGGCGGCGTTCACGTGCGTGACGCGAGCCGATGATTGCAGTAATGGCGCGCCTCAGCATTCGCTCAGCCGTTCTGGTAGAGGCGATCGCGCGCGATGATGGCGGCGACGCCGTCCGCGACGAAGCCGGCCACGGACAGGCCGCGCCGAACCCGGTCGCGGATCTCGGTCGACGACACGTCGAAGCGCCGGGTCTCCAGGCGTCGCAACGGGACGCCGGCGATGCTGGCAGCGCCGTCCCCGGTCCCGCCCGCGCGCCTCAACACGACAGGTGTCGCCAGCTGCACGACCTGACCCGGATCGCGCCACTGGGCAAGTGTCGTGAGCACGTCCTCACCCATGAGGAAGTACCGTTCGGCGTCGGGATACCGCCCTGCGAATTCGCGCAACGTGTCCACGGTGAAAGATAGCCCCGGCCGCTCCACCTCGATGGGCGAGACCTCGAAACGGCCGTCGCCGGCCACCATGGCTCGCACCATGGCGAGCCGCTGGGCCGGCGTCGCACCCGCTGCGCCGGCCTTCAGTGGCTGTGTGCCCGCTGGGACGAACACGACCTTGTCGAGCTGCAGCGCGTCCAGCGCATCCTGCGCGACGAGGAGGTGGCCCACATGCGGCGGGTCGAAACTCCCACCGAGAATGCCGAGGCGCACGGCGTCAGGGCGCGGACGGCGGCTTGGCGCTCGTGGCCACCGAGTCGGCGACAACCGCCACACCGTCGCACACCCGGGCGCCGTCGCGATCACCAGGAAACTCGCGGCGCAACTTGCTGCAGATCTCGGCGAGGTCCTCCCGATAGCGGATCTGCTTGTACGTCTCGGCCAGCAGGATCATGGTCTCGCGCGCCTTCTGGACGTGCGGCCAGCGCTCCAGCACCGTCTTCAGGAAGATGACCGCGGAGTCATACGCCTTGCGTCGATAATAGTACCGGCCGGTCTCGTAGTTCTTGGCCGCGAACATCTCCTCGAGCTCGAGGATCTCCTGGCGCGCCACGTCCGCGTGCGGACTGGTTTCGCCGTACAACCCGAGCAGCGTGTTGAAAGTCGCCACCGCGGTCTCGCCGTATGTCGGGTCGAGCGTCGGCTTGCGCCACAGCTTCCGGTAGGAGCGCGCCGCCTCGAGCGCGGCGTCGTCCGCCAATGTGTCGTCCGAAAACGACTCGTACAGGCGCGTGTAGCTCTGGGCCGCCAGCAAGTGCTCGCGCTGCCGGCTGTGGGAAACGGCAAGATACCAGTAGGCGCGTGGCAACAATGTGTCGCGCGCCGGCAGGTCATTGGTGAGTTTCTCGAACCCGATGATCGCATTCGCCCACTTGCCGCGCTCGAACTCGCGCAGCGTCGCATCGTACAGCGCCTGGTTGGTCTGGTACCTGGACAGGCGGAACGTCGCACGGCACGCCGACAATGCGGCAGCCGCCGCGAGGGCGACGCAGGTCCAGGTCCGTAGGTGCATAGGGGTCGTTGTACCCGGCGCGGAGACCAGGTTCAGCTCCGTTCGCGCAGCCGGCGCGCGAGCATCGAGCGGTACGTCTCCAGGCGGGGCTCCTCCGGGTGGCGCTCCGAGGCGCGCTCCCAGACTGCTCTCGCCTGCTCCAGTTCGCCCGAAAGATAAGCCGCCAGTCCGCGCAGCAGCATGGCGTCCAGCCAGGCGGGGTGGCGCTCGAGGACGGCATCCAGTTCGATCGCGGCCTCTCCCGGCTCACCGGCCTCCATGCGGGTGCGGGCAAGATCGAGGCGGAGGTCGGCGAAGGCCGGTCGCAACGCCAACGCCGCCTCGAACTCGCGCGCGGCCGCCTGCAACGCGCCGGCTTCCCGGTACGCACGGCCCAGGTCCGCATGCATGTTGGCGAGCCGGTCGGCCACCATCGTGGGGAACCCGGTGGTGTCCGGCGCGCCGAGCGCCTGAGCCTTCTCGATCGACGCCTCCGCCTCCCCGGCGCGCCCGAGGTCACCGAGCACGATGGCGCGGTTGAGGTACGCCTCGACGTACCGCGGATTGAGCCTCAGCGCCTCGTCGAACGCCCGGAGGGCATCCTCCCGCTGGTCGTTGAGCGCGAGGCACAGGCCCAGCAGGTGGTGCGCATCGGCGTAGCCCTGCCCCGACTGGATGGCCGAGTCGAGCAGCAGCGCCGCGCCGCGGTAGTCGCGCGCCGCGAAGCGTTCGCGCGCGACGGTCAGGAGGTCAGGTCCGGCTTCCAACCTGTCCGGCGGGGGCCCACGCGCGCGCGTCCGGCCGACCGATCGAGTAGTACTCGAAGCCAAGCTCGCCCATGCGCTCGACGGAGTACAGGTTCCGGCCGTCGATGATCAGCGGCCGGCGCATCAGTGAGCGCATGCGCTCGAAGTCCGGGTGACGGTACTCGTTCCAGTCGGTCACGACCACCAGCGCATCGGCGTCCCGAAGGGCGTCGTAGCCGCTGCCGGCGTATGACACCCGGTCGCCGAGCCGCTTGCGGGCTTCTTCCAGGGCAACCGGGTCGTGGACCACGAGCGTTGCGCCGGCGCTCAGCAGGTCACTGGCAACGGTGAGGGCCGGTGACTCGCGCATGTCGTCGGTATTGGCCTTGAACGACAGGCCCCAGAGGGCGACACGCATCCCTGCGACCGACCCGCCCGCCGCAGCGACCAGTTTTTCCGCGACCCTGTGCTTCTGGCGCGCATTCACCGCCTCGACCGCCTCGAGAATCGCGAGCGAGGTGCCGCGCTCCCGCGCGGTCCGCGCCAGCGCCTGGACGTCCTTGGGAAAGCAGGAACCGCCATACCCCGGGCCCGGAAACAGGAACGACGGGCCGATGCGACCGTCACTCCCGATGCCGCGCCGCACCAGGTCAACGTTGGCGCCGACGCGCTCGCACAGGTTCGCGATCTCGTTCATGAACGAGATCCGCGTCGCCAGCATCGCGTTGGCGGCGTACTTCGTCATTTCGGCCGACGGAATGTCCATGAAGATGATCGGCGCGCCGGTGCGCACGAACGGCGCGTACAGCTCCGCCATGACGCCACGGGCGAAATCGGATTCCGCGCCGAGCACGACGCGATCGGGCTTCATGAAATCGTCGACGGCGGCGCCTTCCTTCAGGAACTCCGGGTTGCTCACCATGTGGAACGCGTGCTTCGCAGCGCGGGCCACCACTTCGGCCACCCGTGCGGCCGTGCCCACGGGCACGGTCGACTTGGTCACGATCACCAGTTCTCGGCGCATGGCGGCGCCGATGGTGGACGCGACATCAAGCACGTGACGGAGGTCCGCTGAGCCGTCTTCGTCGGGCGGCGTCCCGACCGCGATGAACACTACGTCGGCCTCCCCGATTGCCCAGGCGACGTCCGTCGTGAACGCCAGGCGTCCGTCCGCCTGGTTGCGCTCGACGTAGGCTTCCAGCCCCGGTTCGTAGATCGGCAGCACATTCCGCTTCAGCCCGTCAATCTTTGCAGCTTCGACGTCGGCGCAAATGACGTCATTGCCGGTTTCCGCCAGGCAGGCGCCGACCACGAGGCCGACGTAACCCGTGCCGACGACCGTGATGTTCATGACGCGGTTACCTCGCGCGTGTCAGGTGCGACGGTGCTCAGCGACACCACCCGGGCGCGACCGGCAATCGTCTTCGCCGTCGCATTGCGGGTGTCGACCACCAGCGCCGCGTGATTGACCACCCGCTGGTAGTCAACGGTCGAATGATCGGTGACGATGACGACTGCGTCCGCCTGCCGCAGCGCCGCGTCGGTCAAGTCCACTCCGCTATGCCGCCTGCCGTCCTCGACGAATGTCGGCACGAAGGGATCGTGATAGCTCACCTCGGCGCCCATGGACTCGAGCAGTCGCATGACGTCCAGCGCGGGGCTCTCCCGCATGTCGTCGATGTCCTTCTTGTAGGCGATTCCGAGCACCAGGATCCTGCTTCCCTTGACCGCCTTCTCGCCGTCATTGAGTGCCGCAGCCACCTTCCGCACCACGAACGCCGGCATTTCCCCGTTGATCTCGCCGGCAAGGTCGATGAAACGCGTCTTGTAGTTCAGCGTCCGCATCTTCCACGCCAGGTAATGCGGGTCGAGCGGAATGCAGTGGCCGCCGATGCCGGGCCCCGGCGTGAAACGCATGAAGCCGAACGGCTTGGTCGCGGCGGCGTCGATCACCTCCCACACATCGACGCCGAGCTTGTCGCAGACAATCGCCATCTCGTTCACGAGGGCGATGTTCACCGAGCGGAACGTGTTCTCGAGCAGCTTCGTGAGCTCCGCCGCTTCAGGCGACGAGACCGGAACCACGCGATCCATGCAGGCGCCGTACAGTGCGGCGGCCACTTCGGAGCACTCTGGCGTGATGCCGCCGACGACTTTCGGCGTGTTCCTGGTGTTCCACTTCTCGTTGCCGGGGTCGACGCGCTCGGGACTGAAGGCGAGGAACACGTCGCCGCCGACGGTGAGTCCGCGCTTCTCCAGCGCGGGCTGCAGCAGTTCCCGCGTCGTTCCCGGATATGTCGTGCTCTCGAGCACGATCAACTGGCCGGCGCGCGCGACGCTCGCCACGGTACTCGTGGCGGCCAGGACGAACGACATGTCCGGATCACGGGTCTTGGCCAGCGGCGTGGGCACGGCGATGAGAATCGCGTCGGCGTCGGCCAGGCGAGCCTCGTCGGTGGTGGCAGTGAACTTCCCGCCCCGTACGGCCGTGGCCACGGCGGACGCGGTCACGTCCTTGATGTGCGACTTGCCGTCGTTGAGGAGCTTCACCACCCGGTCGCTGACGTCGTAGCCCACGACCGTGAAGCCGGCGCGGGCGAACTCCACCGCCAGGGGCAGCCCGACGTAGCCGAGGCCGATGACCCCGACCCGCGCTGTCCGGCGTTCGATCTTCTCGAGAACTGCGTCCTTCATGCCAACCTCAGCGGGAATAGAACGAACGCACCGCGCCAACGACTTCGTCGAGCTGGGTGCGAGTGAGCTCCGGGAACACCGGCAACGACAACACTTCCCGCGCCGCCTGCTCGCTCTCCGGGAACGCGCCTTCCTTGTAGCCGAGGTACGCAAAGCAGGGCTGCAAGTGCAACGGCAGCGGGTAGTAGATCGAGTTGCCGATCTTCTTCTCGTTCAGGAATCGCTGAAGCTCGTCCCGACGCTCGCACCGCAACGTGTACTGGTTGACGATCGTCTGGTTCGCCGGATCCGTGAACGGCGTGACGACCTGCGGGAGGTCGGCGAAGGCCGCGTCGTAATACGCGGCGTTCTCACGCCGCCTGGCGCTCCAGCGCGCGAGGTGCTTCAGCTTTGCGCTCAACACCGCCGCCTGGAGCGCATCGAGCCGGCTGTTGAAGCCGACTTCGTCGTGGTAGTACGTCTTCATGCCGCCGTGGACGCGCAGGCGACGCAAGCGATCAGCGATCGCGTCGTCCTGCGTGACCATCATGCCGCCGTCACCGTAGCCGCCGAGGTTCTTGGACGGAAAGAAGCTGAACGTCCCGATGGTCGCTGCCTCGCCGGCCATGCGCTTCGTGCCGTCGATGACGCGCGTGGCGCCGATCGACTGGGCGGCGTCCTCGATCACCGGGATGCGGGGCATGAGCGAGGGGAAGCACTCCAGCGCCGCCATCTGCCCGAACAGGTCGACTGGAACCACGGCCCTGGTCTTCGACGTGACGGCGGACTGGGCCGCCGTCGGCTCGATATTGAAGGTCCGCGGATCGATGTCCACGAACACCGGGGTCGCGCCGACATTGTGGATCGTCCCCGCCGTCGCGAAGAACGTGAATGGCGTCGTGATGACCTCGTCGCCCCGGCCGATGTTCAGTGCCTTGAGCGCAAGAAGCAACGCGTCCGTCCCGCTCGCGCATCCGATGGCATGCCTGGTTCTTGAAAGCTCGGCTACTGCCTTCTCCAGCTGCGCAACCGGCTCACCCAGAATGAAGAGCTGGGAGTCGACAACTCCCATGACCGCCCCGACAACGTCATCCCGAATTGTCGAGTGCTGGGCTCGCAAGTCCAACAATGGCACAGGCATAGCGATGAATTATAGCGCAGCGCGCAGCGGAATTGGCACGTCGCGCCCGGTGCGGGCGGCTTCGTAGATGCCAAGAATGAGCTCGAGCGACTTCCTGCCCGCGCGGCCGTCCGTCTCGGCTTTCGCCTCCCCACGCAAGACTGCTGCCACGTTCCGGTAGTAGCCCTCGTGTCCGAACCCGTAGACGCTGGGCGGGCTGGTGGAACTCGCGTTGACCATCGCGTCGTCCACGTCCGGCTCGGCGAACTCCCAGTGCTCCACGCGGTTGACCGCCGTCCCGCCGATCTTCACCGTCCCCTTCTCGCCGATGATCGTGATCGACCCCTCGAGGTTCTTTGGAAACGTGAGGACGTTGACTTCGATCACGCCGAGCGCTCCGCTGCGGAACTTCAGGACGGCGACCCCGGAATCCTCGGATTCAATGCGACGCGCCTGCGTTGCCGTCTTCGCCACGACGCTCTCCACGGGGCCGAGCATCCATTGAATGAGATCCACGTAGTGTGACGCCTGGTTCATGAACGCGCCGCCGTCGAACTCCCAGGTACCGCGCCAGGAGTCGCCGTCGTAGTACGACTGGGGTCGCTGCCAGCGTACCGTCGCGTTCGCGAGGAAGATCCGCCCGAAGCGTCCCGCGTCGATCGCTCGCTTCAGCAGCTGCACCGGCGGGTTCAAGCGGTTCTGCTTCACGACAAAGAGGTGGACACGGGCCTGGTCGCACGCCGCAACGAGCCGGTCGGCTTGTTCGAGCGTGATCGCCATCGGCTTCTCCGCGATGACGTGCTTGCCCGCCCTGGCCGCGATGACGCCGTGCGAGGCATGCAGCCCCGATGGGGTGCTGATGGTGACGGCGTCGCACTCGACGCTGCGCAGCATGGTCTCGTAATCCGTGAAGCTCGGGACACCATGGGCATTGCCCGCGGACGTGGCGCGTTCCTCCTTGTCGTCGCAGACGCCGACGAGGGCGAGGCCTTCGACTTTCTTGATCGCGTCGAAGTGATTGCGGCTGATGCGGCCGCACCCGACCAGTGCGATGCGAATCGGCTTGGCGGCGTTCACGTCCGGACCGTCGCGGGTCGAATGCCCTTTCCGGCCTTGACGTACCTCGTGCCGCACGACTTGCAGCTGCCGGCGCCCGCTTTTGAGAGCAGCTCGCCGCACTGGCACATCCAGCTGATGCGCCGGGCGGGGACGCCGGCGACGACCGCATACGGGAGCACGTCCTTGGTCACTACCGCCCCGGCGCCGACGAAGCTGTATTCGCCGAGCGTCACGCCGCAGACGATGGTGGCGTTGGCGCCGATGGAGGCGCCGCGACGCACCAACGTCCGGCGATACTCGTCGCGCCGCGACACGTGGCTTCTCGGGTTCATGACGTTCGTAAACACCATCGAAGGGCCGCAGAAGACGTCGTCCTCCAGCTCGACGCCCTCGTAGACGGAGACGTTGTTCTGGATCTTCACGTTGTTGCCGATCCTGACGCCGCCCATCACCACGACGTTCTGCCCGAGGTTGCACCGCTCTCCAATCACCGCGCCCGGCATCACGTGGCAGAAATGCCAGACTTTCGTGCCGGCCCCGACGCGCGCGCCCTCATCCACGAAGCTCGATGGGTGGATGTACGCCTGGCTCACGCGGTTACCTCGAGTTCCTTTTGCCATTCCTGAAGCGACTTGACGCTGGGAGTGCGCGACTTGAGCGCCAGAATGGCGTCACACGCGGCGCTGGCCGCAGAGAGGGTCGTGGTGTAGGCGACCTTGTTGCGCAGGGCCGCCTCGCGCAGCACGTAGTCATCGTACTGCGAATGCTTGCCGAGCGGCGTGTTGATCAGCAACTGCACGTCACCGTTCAACACCGCGTCGAGACAGTTCGGCCTCCCCTCGTGCACCTTGAGCACCGGGCTCACCGGAATCCCGCGCGCCCGCAGGTACCTGGCCGTCCCCGACGTCGCCAGCAGCTTGAAGCCCATCTCGTGGAACCGGCGCGCGATCGGCGTCACGTTCGCCTTGTCGTGATCGTTTACCGTGATCAGCATGCCGCCAGCGAGCGGCAGGCCGTTGCCCGCGGAGAGTTGCGCCTTCGCAAAGCCCCAGCCGAACGAATCGGCGATGCCCATGACTTCGCCCGTCGACTTCATCTCGGGTCCGAGCACAGGGTCCGTTCCGGCGAACTTGTTGAACGGGAACACGGCCTCCTTCACCGACACGTGCGAGGGAATGATCTCCTCGGTCAGGTTCACGTCGGCCAGCGTCTCGCCCAGCATGACGCGCGCCGCGAGCGAGGCGAGCGGCACGCCGATGGCCTTGGACACGAACGGAATCGTGCGACTCGCCCGCGGGTTCACCTCGAGCACGTAGACGACGCCGTCCTTGATGGCGTACTGCACGTTGATCAGCCCGATGACGCCGAGCGCCTTGGCGAGCGCGACCGTCTGCGCCCGCATCGTTTCCATCGCGGATTCCCCGATGAGGTACGGCGGCAGGACACAGGCCGAGTCGCCTGAATGGATGCCGGCGTCCTCGATGTGCTGCATGATGCCGCCGATGACGACGTTCTTGCCGTCGCTGATGGCATCGACATCGGCCTCGAACGCATCCTCGAGGAAGCGGTCGATCAGCACCGGCCGCTGTTCCGACACGCGCGCGGCGGTCGCGAAATACTCCCGCAGTGACTCGGGGTCGTAGACGATCTGCATCGCGCGACCGCCGAGCACGTAGGACGGGCGCACCAGGACCGGGTACCCGATTCGCTCCGCCGCCTCGACCGCCTCGTCCACGCTCGTGGCCGTGCCGTTGGGAGGCTGGGAGATGCCGAGCTCGCGGACGATCTTGTCGAACCGCCGGCGGTCCTCCGCGATGTCGATCGCGTCCGGCGACGTCCCGAGAATCTTCACGCCGGCGGCCTCGAGCGGCCGCGTCAGCTTGAGCGGCGTCTGGCCACCGAGCTGCACGATCACGCCAAGCGGTTGCTCGCGCTCGACGATCTCGAGCACGTCCTCGAGCGTCAGCGGCTCGAAGTACAGCTTGTCCGACGTGTCGTAGTCGGTGGACACGGTTTCCGGATTCGAGTTGATCATGATCGTCTCGTATCCGGCCTCGCGCAGCGCCATCACCGCGCGCACGCAGCAGTAGTCGAACTCGACGCCCTGCCCGATGCGATTCGGCCCGCTCCCGAGAATGACGACCGACTTCCTGCCGGTGCGGGGCGCCTCGCTTTCCTCGTCATACGAGCTGTAGAGGTACGGCGTCTGCGACGGGAACTCGCCGGCGCACGTGTCGACCATCTTGTACGCCGGACGCACGCCGAGCGACCAGCGGCGTTCGCGCACGTCGGCTTCGGCCTCGCCGCGAATCGCGCCGAGCTGCGCGTCCGAGAAGCCGTAACGCTTCATGCGCCGCATGTCGTCC
>Ga0187893_10009265_pt1 | contig 15177 bp, 15 predicted proteins | sample MA1701074metaG_FD_139574 | JGI IMG/M metagenome (GOLD analysis project Ga0187893, IMG submission 139574) | White microbial mat communities from a basaltic lava cave in the Kipuka Kanohina Cave System on the Island of Hawaii, USA - MA170107-4 metaG ... | reverse complement strand
TCCCAGGTGCGGTATGACGAGACAAAGAGCAGCAGCAGACAAACTGACCGCCCGAGCCCGGACCACGTCCCGCACGTCGCGCTCTTGGCCCATGTCACCGATCATTTCTGCACCGGGAAGTAGTTAGTCCCGTATCCCACTCTGCTAGTACTACAAATCCGATCACCCCGCGACTTCGCGGTTCAATACGCTGGATCTGAAGATTGGTCTTGACCTGTTGGGTGAGATCCCATACATACGGCGTGTCTGACGGATACAGAAAGGATTCAAACAACGATGCAAGTTCCACTTCAGATTTCTCCCCACTGTCGTAGTTCTTCACAAGGGCCCGAATGGAAATTGTGAGATGCTGGACATCCTCCCGCGCGTTAGATCTTATTCGCAGTACGTACAGATCTCGCGCTGAGCGCTTACCAAGACTGATCTCGATCTTCTCCCTTGACTTACTTAGAAGGGAGGAAATGTCTACCTCCGAAAATCTTCTTTGCTCGAGCTCTGTTAGCGCGCCTGTATAACTGGCGGCGTACCACGCCGCGACTGCGGCCGCGATAGCAGTCAGCAGAGTCAAGATCGTGTTGACGGGTTCAAGCCACCTCCAGCGCCCACCGCCTTCATCTCTAGCCATCTCCTCGTCCTCCCCAAATCCCCCACTCCGCACCAACTAGACTCATCCCTCTAATCCAGATCGCCTACCTGATCAGAGTCAGACTAGCCACCCAGCTACGTCCCAGGAACACCGTGTTCTAGGACCCCCTCTCGGCGGCATCTGCGACCCGCTGACGCCGATTACTTCAGAGAGCAATGTCTCCGCGAGGAGACACACTGTCAGCGATCGGCTCACGACCCCTCAATCGGAGACTCAACCATGTCAAGTAGCTGTGCAGACATACTCCATCTTCGTCCGCATATTGGCTCGTAACACGGTTGAGTGAGGATCCTTCAGCTCGGCCTTGTAGTCCTCAAACTCAGCCGCCAAGCTTTCGTGGAACGCGGTCCGGTTGACCCGGAAGCCTTTGTCGAGTGGTGTGATGAGTGGTCCAACGGCCCACACTCTCCACCCTCCTCTCACTTCGGCCTGGTGAAGAATTCCACATCTGACGTGCTCCCAGAACGCTTCAGCGTCCTGCGGTGCCTTGAAGTGCTGCGAAAATCGGGGGCGCTCTGTCAGAAACCTTCGGAACATGTCTTTCGATCTCTTGCGGGTATTTGTGAGGCCCATGCGAAAGGCCTGGAGCGTCTCTACCAAGAGGCAGTCGATCGCGAGAATCGTGAAGCCGAACAGCCACCGGTTCTCTCGCTCGGCTTCCGACCGAAGAAGCAGATCGACGGGATCGAGGTATCGAGTCCGAACACGACGGTCAAAGATTGCGACCGCTTCGTCCCAGTCCTTCCCTGCAGGATCATCGAGCTGCAGACCCAGCCAACGTGCCGCCTTCACGCCCGGGGCGATCTCCATGTCGTGCCGATCTGCCAAGCTCCTCCCGGATTCTAACCAGTCCGCTCGGGCCCTTGGCGACTTGGTCATAGTGCCTCCTAGGAAGCAAGAACACGGCGGCAAGGCAGTCAGAGTCACGCAGAATCCTGAGCTTCGCTCCGTCCAAGTCGTTATTGTCCTTACTGCGTAGAGCCCCGGCCTCGCGCAAGATAATCAGGATTTCCGCTACTGAAACCAGACCCTCTCCTACGCCAGCGCAAGACATGCGCCTACCGTCGTCGCCCTGGTCAGGTCCGATCTTCCATCATTTTTCTCTGCAATCGCCCATATAATCTGCGTATGTACGTGCGCCGCTCGCCCGCCACCGAGCACCTCTCGATTGCCGACGGCATGCGGCCAAGCCGCCACCCAGTATAGTGGATCAGAAATTCCTCCTTGCGGCCGCCTCTGCCCATCTCCGCTCCGAGCCGCGACACGCGAAGCTTCTTTCCCAAAAGCATCTTTTCCCTATCGGCGACAGCATCGGGTTTCTAACCGCCGATGCCGACATCCAGGTCAAATTCCGGGACTCCGGCGGGGGCCTGATCATCGCCGATGACGCGACGATCGAGCATATCGGGGACGCCTTCTGCCTCAAGATGGGGAAGGCCCAGTTCGACGCCGCCGCCCTCCGCCTTCAGCGCAGTGACTACGTCTTCGTCGTCGCCGAAGGCTCTTCTCAGCGAGCCGCCGTCATCCTTTGCTTTTTTTCCTCAGCGACCGCTCCCTTCGAGAATCTCGACCAAGAGCAGCCCGCGCTAAGACTCAGCGCCTTTGACCTTCCGCCCTCAGAAGTCACGATCGTGGACGCGCCTCCGGTGAAAGCCGCTCTTTACACGTCTCTCGCCAAGAGCGATGCACAGCTCTTCTCTCTCGGCGCGCAGACGTTTCTTCGAAGCCCGCACATCCTCACACATCTTTTCTCCCACGTCATGTCCCTCGAGAGCTCGGACCACGTCAGCTACATCTCCACACTCAAGGTCGTCGCGGACCAGCTTCGGTCGCTTCTGGCGCGCAGAATACGCCGCGTCGAAAAGAACCACCAGGAGCTTTGGTCCGCCTTCTACGGGGAGTCGATCAGCTTCCTTGACGGAGGCGTCTCTCGGATCGTGAGTCTTCCGGGGACGGAACCGATGGGGATACGGGTCGGGATCTACACGGTCACTCCTGGGGAACGTGACCTCGAAAAGAGAGAGTCCTGGAACTTACGCTCCTACGTGCTCGGCGACGTGATCAGCGACAAATCCCTCATCACAGAACAAACCTACCAGACGGACACGAAGAGACTGCAAGAGGCGGCGAGATACATCCTGGAACCACTCAGCGCACTGCTGCACATAGAGGCCGCCAAAGAAAAGCCACGGCTTCTACTCCTGCACGGGCCGCTTCAGAACGCTTTCGCGATCTACGATGAGCTCGACCCTTCATTCATCCCCGGTGTCAACAAGGATTTCCTCGCGTCCGTCGGCATCCGTCAGGAAGATATCATCGCTGCGGTCTCGGATCTTCCGAAGGATGCCCGCGGCCGGCCGGTTTGGAACGGCTGCATCGCCGTCTACCTTTTCATAATGAAACGCCTTCACGCGCTGTCCGTGCCTCTGGCGGGCGTCATCGAGCGAGGCGGCGCGACCGTATTCGCAAGGGCCGTCCTTCGAAGTCTCGTCGACGAGGGCACAATACCCCCCTCGACGACTAAAAAGATCAATGACCGCATTTCTCGCTATGAGATCGGCGATGAACTGCTCTTCGGCTGTCTCCTCGGGGAGGGCGAGTACCTCGAACCTCTTCCTGTGCCGAAGAACTTCAAACACCGGGCCCACGATCGTTGGCAACCCGTCGTCGCTCAGTTCCCGACCCCGATTGCAACGATGATCAAGTGCGCGGCAACAAGTTTCCCCTACAGGGTAGAAATGACGAGCGCACCAAATCCCGACGACCTACAGCGTCTCATGAGTCTCCTGTACCACATGTCGCGCCTGCTCCCGCACTACTCCTTTCCGGTGGGTATCGACATCGCCGACAAGTACGCCAAGATCCCGGATTGGCTGTCGAAGGGCATCTCCGCACGACTGACCGCGAACGTTCTCACTAAGGTGCTGGAGACCGGTGACGCGAGATTGCTCATGCAGGTGCGGCGTCTCTTGGCCCTATCTCCGCGGGATTTTTTCTTCCGTCCCAAGGCGTGAGGAGGCTCCACGATGAATCGTCCGGTCCTCAATATCGGTACCGTCGTCGGGAACACCTCGCCGCAAGAGTTTACGTTCAACATGAAGCGCTTCGCGGCCAAGCTCGGCGACCTCGTGAATGTGGAGATCGAGATCCCTCCCGACGACCTGTCCGGAAGCAAGCAGAAGGTAACCGTCTGGGCCCGGATCACCGAGCTTCAACGCTTTAACCCGTTCCTCCCGGCGGAGGCCGGCATGGAACTCGCAGACGAAGGACTCGAACTGCTCGACACCGTGCTTTCCAATTCCCGCGATCAAGTCGAGGCGACGGTTCTTGTCCTCGGGATGACGACCGCCGACAACTATAGCCGCCTCATGCCTCTCAACTATCCGGTCCAGCCTGGCTCCGTGGTCCAGCTTCCGCCGGAGGCCGCCGTAAAGACGATCTTGACCGGCGATGAGACCGACGTTCCTCGGCTTCGGCTCGGCACCCTCATCGGCAGGCGCAGCATCGATGTATCTCTCAAGACCAATGTCGTGGTCGCGAGACACATGGCAATCTTGGCGATGACCGGCGGGGGAAAGACGGTCGCGGCGAGACGTATCATCCGTGAGTTGCTGGCTGCCAGATATCCTCTCGTAATTCTCGATCCGCACGGCGATTATCTCGGCTTCTGGGAAAAGAAGGCGCTATTCCCCAAAAGCGAGATCAAGCTCTATTACCCCCACCTTAACGTCAACGATCGAAACCGGGACGTCATCAGCTTCCTCGTCACGCGTATGACTCAAGGGTTTACCGACACGCAGCAGGAAAAGTTCCACGAGGCGATGGAGACCCTGGAAATCTCCGAGACCGGTGTGCCGGTCAACGCATTTATTGAGAAGTTACTGCAGGAACTCAGTCGCATGCAGGCGACCCACAGGGGAACCATCCCTGCGATACGCAGAGGCTTGCGGCTCGTCGGAAGACAAATGTCGGCCATGCAGGCTTCGAACCAGGCGCTGCGGACACGCCTCGCGCATTACCCCTTCGAGCCCATGCCGGATCCGTTTACGGAACCGCACAAATACGTCAGAGCTGGGCAAGCCAGCATCGTCTACTTGGGCGGATACGACCATCTGACGCAATCGACGATCGTGGCCTTGATACTCAAGCATCTCTTCGAAGCCCGGGCTTCCATGGCGAATGCGATTCCGCCGTTCCTGACCGTCGTTGAAGAGGCGCACAACTTCATTCCCTCACGCGGGGAGGGCCAGGCCGAAACACCCTCCGTCGACATAATCCAAAAGGTCATAACGGAGGGGAGAAAATTCGGCACCGGTCTCTTATTGATCAGCCAGCGGCCGAGTCGCCTCGATGAGACGGCTCTGTCGCAATGCAATACCTTCCTGGTATTCCGCCTTGTCAACCCGCGGGATCAGTCCTTCGTCGAGAAGGTAATGGAGAACCTCTCTAAGTCAGACAGTCGGCTCCTCCCGGGCTTCGGCCCGGGACAGGGCATCATCAGCGGCCAGGCCGTAAGGTTCCCGCTCGTGGTCCAAGTCCGTTTCGATGACGACTTGGTCACGAAGGCGATCGGAGACGAAGACTTTCTGGCGCAGGTGCGGGACTGGGAGACCTCTCCGCAGGCGGAGGCGGTAGAGCGAGGTCATACAATCGAGGCGGCTCTGGACGACGCAGAGCGCCCGTGAGCGGGCGCCCTTTGCGGCAGACGCCCAAGAGCGACGCCGGGATCCCTCGCCAGCCCGGGCGACCTGAGACATCCATAGTGTGCCAGAACCGCCGACGAAATCCCCGCCGCAAAAACAGACGCCGCCAGCTCATCGCTATCGACCTCTTCGCCGGCTCCGGCGGCTTGACTCTTGGTCTCCGCTGGGCCGGATTCGGTGTCGTGGGCGCCATCGACAACGACCCTCTGGCAACCGCGACCTACAGACGCCACAACCCGGGGACCGCGCTTTGGACCGCCGACATCCGAACTGTCACTGTCGCCGCGGTCAGGCGTCGTCTACGCCTCCGTCCCGGCCGGCTCGACCTCCTGGCGGGCTGTCCGCCGTGCCAGGGATTCTCCGCGATGCGCACGCGGAACGGGCGCCGCCGCGTGCACGATCCGGAACACAAGGACCTCCTTTTTCAATTCCTGCGGTTCGTACGCGGGCTTCGTCCGAAGGCGATCATGATGGAGAATGTGCCCGGGCTGGCCAAAGATCGCCGGATCACCAGGTTCAGCGCGGCGCTGAAGAGACTCGGCTACAAGTGCCGGTATCGGGTCCTCAACGCGGCCCATTATGGAGTGCCGCAGCGCCGGCGACGGGTAATTCTGATCGCGGGCCTGCGACGGCTGCCGTCGCTCGCTCAAGGGGATAAGTCGAGGCCAGTCACGGTACGAACCGCGATCGGCCACTTAGCGCCGCCAGGTAACACCGGCGACCCGATGCACGACATCTCCGAGTCGCGGACACAGAAAGTGATGGACCTGATCCGACGAATCCCGAGCAACGGAGGTGGGCGACTCTCGTTGCCGCGTCACGAACAACTGCTTTGCCACCGACGCTCCAGCGGGTTCAAGGATGTATACGGACGGATGTCATGGGACGCGGTGGCGCCGACGATCACGAACGGCTTCGTGAACCCCTCGAAAGGGCGGTTCCTTCACCCGAAGCAACATCGGACCATCACGCTCCGGGAAGCCGCGTTACTCCAGACCTTCCCCCGCTACTACCGCTTCGCCCTGGACCGTGGTAAATTCCCGGCGGCGGCCCTGATCGGTAACGCGCTGCCGCCGAAGTTTATCAAACGGATCGCTCTTCCCGTCGTCGCACACCTTCGATCGAATGCGAGTCGAGTATGTGACGATCGGCAATCATGGACAACTTGACGCCTGAGCAGCGCAGCTATTGCATGTCCCGCGTCAAGGGACGCAACACGGGTCTTGAACGCCTCGTGGGCGCGGCCCTTCGGGCGCATGGCTTACGGTTCCGGACGCACGTCAAGACGCTGCCGGGTCGCCCGGACATCGTGTTCTCTAGCGCGCGCGTTGCAGTGTTCATCGACGGTGACTTCTGGCACGGATACAGGTTCCCAAGCTGGGTCCACACTATCTCGCCCTTCTGGCGCGAGAAGATCGGACGGAATCGGGATCGGGATCGGAGGAACTTCCGCCGCCTCCGCGGACTGGGCTGGCAGGTTGTCCGCATATGGCAACACGAGGCGGAATGCGATCTCGCCAAGGCGGCAGGCAGAGTTCTAGCGGCGGTCCGATCCAGGACAGGGCTGGTGCTTCGTGTCAATGTGTCGTCCACTAGGGACTAATGCCGACTCTAATTTAATTTCTAAAAGGCGGCCCCGAGACAGGAGCCGCTTTTCGTATTTGCCTGTCCCTCAAACTGATTGATCTAGGTGCGACCGGATCCCCTAGCTCTAGCCAGCACGGCCACTGCCTCCGCGCGGCTAAGAGCCGCCCGGTCCTTCTCCCTGCGCTATTCCTTCCGCGGCTCCCGATCCAACCACGCGATCTGCTCGAGCGCCTCCGCGTCGATCGACCGCTTATGGGATCAACGCGCTTACTGTGCGTTGAATTGCCTGCGGAGACTGTCCGAGTGCCCGGACGAAGGAACGCCGCATCCGCTCGCGATTTCCAAAGCCGTTCTTCTTGGCAATTTCCTCGGCGGAGAAGCGGCCGGCCTCCATCATCAGCCTTGCCGATTCCACGCGCAGCCGTTCGATTGCCTTCGCGGGTGGCCGCCCCGTTTCCTCTCTAAACAGTCGACTCACTTGCCGCGGGCTCAGACAGGCAGCGTTTGCCAAGGCATCAACCGACAACGGAGTGCTCAAATGTTCTCTTGCGTAGGCGAGGGCGGTCCGAACGCGATCGGATGTTGCATCCATATCTAACAACGTCGAGTACTGCGACTGCCCGCCGGCTCGACGGTGATAGACAACCAGTAGCTTGGCGACCGCACGCGCGATCTCGGCGCCAACATCGTTCTCCAACAGAGCCAGCGCAAGATCGATTCCGGCACTCATGCCGGCCGATGTCCATATTGGTCCATCGATCGTAAAGATACGATCTTCCTCGACGGCGATCTTGGGGTAACGACGCTGCATACTTCTCGCGAAGTGCCAATGGGTGGTCGCTCGCCGACCGTCGAGCAATCCCGCCTCGGCGAGAACGAGCGCACCGGTACAGATCGAGGCTATCCGTCGGCTTCGATGAACGGCGGATCGAAGATACTTTAACAACCCAGGCGTCGCCGTCGGGGCTGCGATGCTGCCCGCAACGATGAGAGTGTCGAACGTGCAGCGTTTGAACGACGCCGTCTGAATCTCCGATCCCAGCGACGTGGCAACCGGGCCGCCGTGCTCCGAGACCAGCGTGACTTCGTACGCCGCTGATCCAATCTTCCAGTTCGCGGTTTCGAACACGCTCGTGGCCGCGAAGTTCATCGGCGAAAACGCGGGATAGACGATCAAGCCTATTCTGTGCATCCCATTTCTCCGACCGCAGTGTATACCACCCCGCCTCGGATGTCCGAAAACGTTGTGTATATGACCTTCCGGCCCCCTATCACCCTGGTACTTTGCTTTCAGGCGTCGGCAATATCGATGGCTTGAAACCGAGCGGGCATTCGTTGCCGTCGACGAATGGAGAGATCACATGGCAAAGAAGATTCTGATTACCGGAGCAACAGGCGCGACGGGTGGGAACGCAATCAAAGCGCTTCTGGAGCTCAAAGTGCCTCTGAGGGCCTTGATTCATCAGAAAGATGCTCGCTCAGAGCAGCTGAGCACCCAGGGCGTAGACATTGTCCAAGGCGATCTATCCGATTTTGAGGCGGTAAACGAAGCATTGAAGGGAATCACTGGGGCCTATTTCGTCTATCCCATTCAGGTCCCCGGCATCCTGGAGGCCACCGCTCTTTTCGCCCAGGCCGCCCTAGAACAAGGTGTCGGTGCCATCGTGAACATGTCGCAGATCTCAGCGCGAAGGATCGCGAAGAGCCACGCCGCCCAGAATCATTGGATTGCGGAGCGCCTGTTGGATCGCTCGGGCATTCCGGTCAGCCATCTGCGGCCCACCTTTTTTGCCGAATGGCTCATGTATCTATCGGAGAGCATCAGGGAGAACAATATGTTCCCACTTCCCTTTGGCAACGCTCGCTATGCTCCCATCGCGGCGGAAGATCAGGGCCGGGTCATAGCCGCGATTCTCAATAACCCAGCCGAGCACGCAGGAAAGATTTATCCCCTCTACGGTCCGAAGGAATTATCGCAGTACGAAGTCGCTGACATCCTTACGCAGGTCCTCGGCAGAAAGATTACCTATGCTGCGGTCGAGATCGAAGCCTTTATGGAGATCTGGAAGAAGAGGGGGTTCTCCCCCTACAACCACCAGCATATAGCTGCCGTCGCCCAGGATTGTCGCGACGGGGTCTTTTCGGGCACGAACGATCTGGTGGAAAAGATCACCGGGCGAAAGCCGCTCGGGATGGTGGATTACATCACCAAGAACAAAGCGCTCTTCAGTTGAGTTGACAGGAGAAACGAAGGCCATCCTCATTCTCTCGAGCGGCACATCTACTCACTTTAACTACCGGAGAACATCATGAAAGTGATGGCCATTGGCACGCTGACACCTCTTTCGCCGGAACAGAGACAGCGCTATCTGCCGAAGGAAGTCCCGGCGACGTTGCAACTCTATCTCGACGGCAAGATGGAGCAATTCTGGCTGCGGGACAAAGAGGCAGGCGTGATCTTCCTGATGACCGTGGAGTCGGTCGACGAGGCGGACAGGCTTCTTAAGGCACTACCTCTCGGGCACGACAATCTGCTGACCTTCGAGCTGATGCCGATCGGACCTCTGCTGCCGCTCGGCATGCTGCTGAAGGCGAAGTAGCAACACTCAGCGGCGACTGCGAGGAGCGCGACTTAAGGAGCAGCAATGGCCTCTTCACTCTTTCTCGGATTTGTGGCGATGATGGCAGTGGTCGTCATCGTCCTGTGCGCACGATACCTTAACGTCCGAACCGCGTTCGGCGTGCTGGCTGGGCTTTCCGTGTGGTTCATCTATGCCGGCCTGTTGGGATATTTCGGTGTTCTCCAAAACACGGCGATGCGTCCTCCTGGAATCGTCTTCCTCGTCGGCCCCGTCTTTGTCTTCATCTTGCTTTTCATAGTTCGATCATATGCCGACGCACGTGTCGCACTGGCCTTTCCCCTCTGGATAATTCTGGGCACGCAATGCTTCCGCGTCGGCGTCGAGCTATTCCTGCATCAGCTTTGGATCGACGGCCTCGTGCCCAAAATGCTGACATTCGAGGGTGCGAACGTGGACATTTATGTTGGGGCGTCAGCACCCCTAGTCGCTTGGTTGTCCACGCGAGGGCGATTGGGTATGAGACTCGCGCTCGCTTGGAACGTGCTGGGCCTTCTCGCGCTGACGAACGTCGTGAGTCGCGCCGTGCTGACGGCCCCCGGTCCGTTCAACCTGATCCACGCCGAAGTTCTCAATCTGATGATGGGCACGTTCCCATTCCTGTTCATCCCAGGATTTTTCGTGCCCCTGGCGGTGGTACTGCACGTCCTTGCAATACGGGCCATCAGCAGCCGTTTCCGCACTCGAGATTTGGGATGAGAAACTTCGTATTGTTTGATTACGGGGCTCGATTTGAACCGCAGACCTTTGGGTTATGCGGGGTCCGGGTTCCGACGTCAGAGCGAGTCGGTAGGCCAGCGATGCTGCATTGGGGTTCGCGTAGCCAGCCCGTCCCTACTGACGCGTCGCTGATGGTTTTCGAGCCCGAACCGCCTAGGACCCGGTGTCCCCAGAACTCAACGATCTAAGAACTTGTCGCCCGTAGATTCCCACCTGATTGTCTCGTATTGCAGTTAGCGGAATCGGGCTCGCGGACCAGGTGAGGCGAGCTCGGCCGCCAGATAGCTCCGACCTTGAAGGTGAAGCGAGTCGATGTCGGTGAGAGCCGGCCGCCGCAAGAAACCTTTGGTGATCTCCTGGTGCCGATGCCAGATTTCCTCTTACCATGAAGCTCACCCGCCGGCCTGGTCAGGGACCCCCGGGGGCCCGGGGATGGGCCAGGGTCGCCAGGGGATGAATCCGGACGTGCTCCCGGCGCCCCACGTTGTTTGATCGCCTCGTCCTAACAGATTTCGCCGACCTAGCGAAGTGCCATGGCGGAAGCTTCAAGTCATCGTTTGTAGGTTTCCCGGGCCGGAATCCGTGGGAAATCTTGCACGTAAGCTCTAGGGCTTGCAGCTTTCTCCCGCTTCTCTCAGTGCCCATGGCCATTCGGCTGCTCGGGCAACTAGGAGGACAATCCAGATCACCGGTAGAATGGACTCGCCGAGTTTGGCGCTGGCCCGCAAACCCACGTGGTCAGGAAAGGCTCTTTCGGGGACTCTGCTTCAGAAAGCGCGATGAAACCATTTGCCGAGATCGTCGATCCCTTCGACCTGACTGCCCGTGAGTGGGTCATCGATCTCGAACCCCTTGCGATCCACTCAATCGCGCGACGAAGACTCTATATCCGTGGCCTGCCTTCCGGCTCGTACCTCCCTGCAGGCAGATTACCAGGCCTCCCACCTGAAACGACCCGAGCGGTTACCCTGGACCAACTCGCCGCACTGCTCGAGTCGCGACCCATTCAAGAGCTCCGCAAGCCACCGCTGATACGAGAGCACAGTTTTCTCTCCGACGTCCTGGGAAGATTCGTCGCTACGCATCGGACCGAGGGCATCCCGTTGGCGGAGGCGCTTCGATTGCTTGAGGGTCTCACCCTAACGATGGCAATGACGCCCAAATCTAGAAAGAAACTTGCAAAGAAGGCCAATTCCATTCCTTTTGCCGAGGTGCTGGATACCCTCGGACCCGGGCTCAAAGCCTCCCGGCGCAGGTGGGGCGAACGGTTGCTTGCCGGCCAGGCTCGCGATTGCCAGTTGCTCGCAGAGGACGAACTCCTCAAGCACGAACTCGAGGAGGTCAAGTCGACGGGCCGCGGCCTCAGTTTTGCGCTGCGCGCCAGGGTCGACCAAGCTGGACGTCTGACCCTGGGGGCCTGGTTCTGTCAACTACGGAAGCCCGAGTGGGACCGCCTGTGGCGGAACCCCCGATGGCGGAGCAACCACCCAAGCGAGTGGGCAGAGGAGTTGCTCGCAGCGAAAACGCATACCCATACGCGGGCCATCAAGGAACAACTCGCGCGCGACCGTAAAGAATACAAGATCGAGGCGGCATGGGCCGCCTATGGCCGCTGGCTCGGCGAACACCGCTCCGCCCTGCAAGATATTGAGCTCCTCCTCGGAGAGCTCTCGATCAGAGTTGAGACCTCAAATGAGGTGACTGACTGACCCCGCCGCAGCCTTGTCACCTGAAAGCCCACAGAATTTGGTGACAAGAATGAAATAGCGCCCTTAGCCATCACGCACTCGCTCGTTCGCCTTACTTCCTCCGTCCCGGCTGTCGTGACCAACCTGTAAAGTCGTCGTGTGGCAACAGGTTCTGACCGATGGCCAGGGAAGGAGCATCGCATGGACGACGTGACGATCGACCCGAACCAAACGTACTCGATCGGCACCGCGGCGCGACTGCTCGGCATCAGCGCGTCCACGGTGCGGAACCTTGAGCGGCGCGGACAGATCGAGGCCATCCGGACGCCGGGTGGCCAGCGACGCTTTCGTGGTGCCGAGCTGCTCAGAATGCGCGAGGAGTCGACCAGCGTGCCCACGAACAAGTCGACCGTGCCGACCGCCACCAGCGCCGCCGACGCGAAGCTGCGCCATGCGTGGCTCGGATCATGGGTGGCGCGCGCCCAGCGGGAGCTCCCCGCTGACACGCCGGCTGACATTCGATTCAACCTCGTAGCCGACCTAGAGCGCGCACTTCGTACCTCTGGCCCGGAGTCTACTGGGCCAGAAGTGGAGCTGCTCTTCAAGAGCGTAGTCGACCGTACGAGGCAACGCACCGAGGACGCTTACGAGGCCGCCGTGCGAGATGCGATGAAAGGTGGGTTGCTTGACTACGCCCTCGCCCGTCTCCGGCGGATGATCGACTCGCTCCCCAAGCGCGTGGTCGGCGGCGCGCACAGCCTCGAGCGGAGGCACATCAGGGCCACACTCCGCGATCAACTCCGCGATGCGCTCAGTCGGCGTCTCCACGGCGATGAAAGCTGGGACCACGTTCGCGACTTCACCGACGAGTTCCTCGCCGCCTGGTATGTCAAGGAGGCTCCGGGCTCGCGCCTCCCGAATACCGTAAAGCTTCTCGCCGCCGGCGCAACCGGGCTGGCCGGAGGCGCGGCCGCCGCTGCCGCGCTCGATCCACAAATCCGAGCCGCCATGGCCAAGCTCAAGGATCCGCTCAGATCGCTGGCTATCAGCTTCCTGAATCGTATCAACACCCCTTCCCCTTCACCATCGTCACCATCGACCCAGCCCGATCAGCCGGCCCCGGCGCCACGAGCGCCCCGTCCGGGGGTGGGCGCAATCAGGCTCCGGCCGTCCGGCTACAGACGGCACCATAGATACTCCGGGACTGTTCGTATGCCGCTGGCCAGCCCGAGCGGTATCGGACCATCTGGTGGGCTACCTGGACAGTCCGGCCCGGCGAACGGAACAGCAATCCCCGACTCTCCTGGCGGTCAGCCAGGCTGATGCATCATGACCACTTCCTCGTATAGATGGCCCGCTGCCGGCGCGCGCCGGGACGCCAGGTGAAGGACTCCGTGGAACCCGGCGATCTGCCTCCGGAAGTCGATCGCGTCCTCCATGATCTCCGGGCGCTGCACCTCCTCGGCCAGGAAGACATCGCACGCGTACTGCCGGAGCTCGAGCATGCACGCACACGGCTCTGGCTGGTGGTGATGATGCCGAAGGCAACGCTGCTGGAGCAGCCCAGCGAGTCAGCCCAGGAGCTCCTAACCGTCAAGGAGGTGGCCGATCAGCTCCGGTTCTCCACGAGGCACGTCTACGAACTGGTCCGCAGTGGGCGCCTGCGGCGGATTCGAGACGGTCGGGCGATCCGGATCGCCCGCGAGGCCCTGGCCGAGTGGCGGACCGCGCACGAAGCCGACCGGCTTGACGGGAACCTGCGTCATTCAGCAGAATCCGTAGTCCATGCTGAACCACGTGCCAATGCCGACCGCCCGCGCCGCCGGCCGGATCGTGCGCCGGGCCGCCGTGGCCAGTCGCCAATGAGGCGGAACGGCTGACCATGGCCAGCATCCGGCGCCGCCGGCGGAAGGGGCAAGACGTCTGGATGGTCGACTACCGCGACACCGGAGGGCGACGCCGCCGCCTGACCGCCACCACCCGCGCCGAGGCCGAGGACCTCCTCGCGGACAAGATCCGGGAGTCGCGCCAGCCGGGAGCCTTCTCGGCCGACCGCGAGATCACGGTGCGCGACTACCACGACCGGTGGCTCCGCGTGGTCGCCCATGAGATCAAGCCGCGCACCCTGATGGGTTACCAGCAGCAGTTCCGGCTGCACATCCTGCCAGCCCTGGGCCGCGTGCGGGTGCGAGAGCTTCACCGGGGTACGATCAAGGCCTTCCTCATCGAGAAACGGGCGGGCGGGCTCGGCAAGAACAGCGTCCGCCTGATCCGGGCCGCGCTCTCGGCCATGCTGTCGAGCGCCGTGGACGACGCCATCATCGCGGCGAACCCCGCCCTCCGGCTCGGCCTGAAGCTCCGCGGCCAGCCGGACCGGCTCACGCCGGCGGAGCGCCAGCAGACGATCCGTCCGATGGCCGCGGCCGAGTTCGCAGCCCTCCTCGAGGCCGCCGAGCGCGTGACGCCGCAGTACACCGTGCTCTTCCTCCTGCTCGGGCGCACCGGCCTGCGGCCCGGCGAGGCCTTGGCGCTGCGCTCGACGGACATCGACTTCGACGCGCGCCAGCTCCAGGTCGAGCGGGCGTGGAGCGCGGGGCGAATCGAGAGCACGAAGACGGGCGCGCGGCGCATCGTGGACCTGACCGCGCGGCTCGTGCACCGGCTCAGGCGCCTGCAGGTCGAGCGCAAGGCCGAGACCCTGCGCCGCGGATGGCCTCAAGTGCCGGAGTGGGTCTTCTGCACCGAGGCGGGCACACCGCTCGACGAGAGCCGGGTCCGCAAGGCGTTCGCCAAGGCCCTCCAGGCCGCGGGCGTGTCGCCCCACCGCGTCTACGATCTCCGGCACACCTTCGCGAGCGAGCTGCTGGCCCGGGGCGTCCCGCTCACCTACGTGAGTGCGCAGCTCGGCCATGCGCTGCCAACGACCACGTTGCAGTTCTACGCGCGGTGGGTCCCCAGCAAGACTGAGCGCTTCATCGAGGTGCTCGATGCGCCGGTGGCCGAGGCCCGATGGCACCGATTGGGCACCGAACGCAGTTCGGGCGCTCCCGAAGACTCGGAAGCGCCCGAAATGATTGGTGGGCCGTCAAGGACTCGAACCTTGGACCCGCTGATTAAGAGTCAGCGGGTCGCTGATAGCCACCCGGTGACGATCGACACGAACTGGGCGGGGTCGTCGAGGATGAGGTGGTGAT
>Ga0187893_10009264_pt1 | contig 15178 bp, 5 predicted proteins | sample MA1701074metaG_FD_139574 | JGI IMG/M metagenome (GOLD analysis project Ga0187893, IMG submission 139574) | White microbial mat communities from a basaltic lava cave in the Kipuka Kanohina Cave System on the Island of Hawaii, USA - MA170107-4 metaG ... | reverse complement strand
TCTTGGGCGAGCGTTTGGTGATGGGCACTGCTCATCGACGCCAAACCCACCGAAATGTTCAGGCCTTCACCAAAAACTTCACCCGCCGGTGCAGCACTTCAGGCAATGGCTAAGGTTTGGGGGAGGATGGAAGGAGCCGCGCCGTGAACGAAGCTCAATGTTCTTCAAAGCTCTTCAGAATTGGCAACAGCGGCCGCTTCCCCTTCAATGCGCGCCATGCTCAAGACCGAATTCGCGCCGGCACAGGACAGGGGCTCAAAGCGTCTGCTCGTCGCTTTGCATGGATTGGGTGACAGCACCGCCGGTTATCGTTGGCTGCCTGGCGCGATGGAGTTGCCATGGATGAATTACCTGTTGGTGAACGCGCCAGATTCATACTACGGCGGCTATTCATGGTATGACTTTACCGGCGATGAAGGGCAGGGGATTCGCCGCAGCCGCGCGTCGCTGTTTGAATTGCTCGACGCGCAGCGGACGAAAGCCTTTCCGACGGAGGAGACGGTGTTGTTCGGCTTTTCCCAGGGCTGTCTCATGACGGTCGATGTCGGCTTCCGTTATTCGCATCGCTTCGCCGGCTTGGTAGGCGTGAGCGGATACGTGCATGAACCTGCGGCTTTGCTGGGAGGAACTTTCTCCCGTCGCGAAAGAGCAACGAATGCTCTTCACGCACGGCACCCAGGATCCGCTCATTCCGTCCGCCAAAGTGCGCAACCAAGTGAACATCCTCAAGGCCGCTGGATTGCACATCGACTGGCATGAGTTCGAGAAGGAACACACCATCGCCGGCGAGGCGGAACTGCAAGTCATTCGCTCATTTATCCGGGCCGTTTGTCCGGCCCCGTGACGGGCCCGGCGCCAGTTGAAGAGAATTCAGGACAGGAAAAGCATTGCCTCAAACGCGTGATTCTGATATGCGGTTTAGGTCCACGCTTTAATCAGAGTTACAAACCTCCACCATTCAACGTATGCCATCCTCCAGTCGTTCCCCCCTGTTCCGCGCCGGTCTCAATCGCGCGCTCCTCGCCGTGCTCGCCACCTTTGTCATTCTCGGCCCACCGTCCGCGCGGGCGGCCAACAAATTCTGGAATGGCGGGACCGGAAATTGGAATACGTCCGCCAACTGGGATCCGGCCGGTGTGCCGGTGAATGGCGACGAATTGTTCTTCCCCACCCTCGGCGCAGGCGCGTTTACCACTACCACGAACAACATCCCGGGTGCGGCGCGGCGCTTCCAGAGCATCACCTTCACCGCCGGCGGCTACATCGTGCGCGGCAATGCCATCGTGGTCAGCAACGGCGTGGCTTCAGTCAGCGGCTTGGGTGCCAACAACCTGAGCGTGGACGTAACGCTGGCAGGCCACCAGACCTTTGCGAACAGCAGCCCCATATTCACCATCGCCGGCGACATCGCCCTCGCCGGTTTCAACCTTACACTCGATGCGAGCGACGCCGGTGAGTTCCTCGTCTTATCCGGCGCCATCAGCGGGACGGGCAATCTCATCAAAATCGGCGCGGGCTTCTTTAATCTCAGCGGCACCAACGCCAACACTTACACCGGCAACCTTACCATCAGCCAGGGGGAGTTGCGTTTGGACAAGACCGATGGCCTGGCCGCCGTGACCGGAGATTTGTCCGTCAGTGCTGGCACAACCGTGCGCTGGTTCAGGGATAATCAAGTGGCCAACAGCGCCGACGTGGCCGTGGGACTCAACGGGAGCCTGGTGCTGAATAATCACGACGAGACACTCGGCCCGTTGGATCTGACCGGCACGACTATCACCACGGGGACCGGCATTTTGACCATGAATGGCAACGTCACCAACCGCGCCTCGACGGTGACCACCACCATTTCCGGAAATCTCAGTCTTGGCAGCAGCACGCGCACGCTTGGCATCGCGGCGGGCTTGGCCGTGGACGAACTTGTTTTGTCAGCAAACCTCAGCGGAGGCAGCAGTGGGACCTTTCCAAATTTGTTTTACGCTGGAGTGGTGAAGGCGGGAGACGGACGCTTGGTACTCAGAGGCACCAACACCTATGGCGGACCCACGACAGTCAATGCGGGCTTTGTTCGCGCAGAAAGCGACACAGCTTTTGGCGCTACCTTCACGCTTCTGGGGGCCAGCTTCCCCGGCACCACCATCAATCCCGGCGGTAACATATCGCTGGAGAGCGTGGACATCGGAAACGAAGCGCTCATCGTCAACCGGCCCCCGCCGCAGGCATCATTGTCGGCCTCGGGCGTGAGCAGTTGGAGCGGCACAGTAACGCTGAATACCAATGTCACTTTCACCACTGGGGGTACACTGGCATTCAGCAACAGCATCTCTGGTCCTGGCGGAATGGAACTGGACGGCGGCACCTTCCGTTTCGCCGGCACCAACGCCAACACCTACACGGGCGACACGGTCGTTCTCGATGGAACGCTGCAACTGGCGCAAAACAGCACCGGCGATTCGATCCCCACCGGCGCACTGCAAATCGGCGACGGCGATGGCTCGGACATCGTATTCCTTCTCGACAACAATCAAATCGGCACCGGGGTTGATATCACGATCAGCGACAGCGGTCTGCTCAATTTGAATAATTTCAGTGATTTCACGGGTGACCTTATCTTCGAGGGCGGCAGAGTGATGACCGGCAGCGGCACGATCACGCCGGACAACATCATCGTGAACCCGACGAACTTAAACGCCACCATCAGCGGCGAACTGAACCTCAGTGGCACGCGCACCTGGACGGTGCACGACGGCAGCGCATCGCCGTGCGATTTGCTCGTCACCGCGATCATCAGCGGCACCGGCAGCCTGATCAAAAATGGCGACGGCACGCTTTGCCTGGACGGCAATAATACCTACACCGGCACGACGACGGTCAACGCCGGCCAACTGATCGTGCAACACGCCAACGCCCTCGGCGCCACGACCGGCGGCACCACCGTAAACAGCAATGCGCTGCTGACTTTGGAAGGGGGCATCGCTGTCGGCCTGGAGCCACTCACCTTGAACAGCGCGGGCACAATCAACATCGGCACGCTCCTCTCGCAACTGGGCGCCAATTCCTGGGGAGGCAACATCGTCCTCCAAGCCGATGCCATCATCAACGTGGCCACGGCGGGTGACATTCTAACACTCACCGGCGCCATCAGCGGCCCTGGCAGCCTTACCAAGATCAACGCCGGAGTCCTCACGCTTGGCGGTGCCGTCGGCAACACGTTCGGCGGGCTGACGTTCGCGCGTCAAGGCACCATCAATCTCAACAAATCCGCCGGCGCAGCGGTGCCGAACGATCTGAGCATTGGCCTCAACGGGCTGATCATTGGCCCTATCCTGGCTCGCGTGAACAATCTCGACGGCGCGCAGATCAACGGCATGGTTACGGTCAACGGCACGGGCACCTACGATGTGAACACGTTCGTCGAGTCCATCGACGGATTGGCCCTCAACGAAGGCGGCAACGTGATCATCGACGCCGCCGGTCAACTGGAAGTGTTCACCGGATCGGTGTCCGCCAGTTCGGGCGTGTTTGGCGGAGCCGCGGTTATCTCCGGCGCGGGCGAATTCGCCGTTGGGCCGGGCAGCCGCACGTTCAACGTGCCCGAAGGAACTGCTATCATTGGGAGCGACCCTGCCGAGTTGGTCATCAGCGCTCACCTGGTCGGTGCTGCCAACATCACCAAGATCGGCTCCGGCGACATGAGCCTGACCGCCTCGAACAGTTTCACCGGCAGCCTCACGGTGGACAACGGCGAAGTCCGTATCTCCCACGACCGCGCGCTCGGTGCCACCGGCGGCGCTACGCGCGTCAACGGCGACGCCGTGCTTTCACTCTCCGGGAGCATCGACGTATTGGGCGAGTCTCTCACCCTCGACAGCACGGGCCAGCCCGCCAACGGCGCGCTTGAATCCACCAGCGGCACGAACACCTGGAGCGGCGCGGTCAGTTTGGTGCGGACGGCCATCATCAACGTGGAAACCAACTCCAACCTCACTCTCAGCGGAGTCCTCAGCGGCGGCGGCGGCGTGACCAAGATCGGCCCCGGCACGCTGGTTTACTCTGGCACCGCCATCAACGTCTACACCGGCACCACCGCGGTCAACGAAGGTACGATGGTATTGAGCCGCACCGGCGGCAATGGCCGCTCGATTCCCGCCGCGTTGGTGGTGGGCGATGGAACGGGCGGGCTCAACGCCGACCTGGTGGACAGCATCGGGACTCAAGCACAACTCAACAATTTGTCCGTAGTCACGGTGAACAGTTCCGGCCTGTTTCGCCTCTCGACTCCGGGCAGCGAAATCATCGGCTCATTGGCCGGCGACGGGCGTGTGCAGTTGACCGGTACCGACTTGAGCACCGGTGGAAACAACGCTTCGACTATCTTCGACGGGAGCATCCTCGGCACTGGTGGCCTGACCAAACAAGGCACTGGCATATTCACCCTGAATGGTAATCACACCTATTCCGGAGCGACACTGGTGGCTGGCGGCACGCTGCTCGTCAATGGCAACCTGTCCAACAGTGATGCAACGGTCAACGCCAGCGCCACACTGGGCGGCGATGGGAGGGTCGGCGATCTGGACGTGAACAACCTCGGCAACCTTGCGCCCGGCACCAGCCCCGGCCAACTCAGCAGCGCGAACACCAAGCTGGATCCCGGTTCCAACTTCCGTGTCGAACTCAACGGCCCCTCAGTTGGCACAGGCTACGACCAATTGGGCGTCGTCGGCACCGTGGACATCAACGGCGCACAACTTATTCTGACAAAGGCTCCCGGCTATGCCCCGGCTGACAGCGCTGTTCACAACATCATTCTTAACGATGGCGTCGATGCTGTTGTCGGCACATTCGGCGGACGGCCCGAAGGCTCGATCATCACGCTCGGCCTGATCGACTTCCAACTCAGTTACGTGGGCGGCACCGGGAACGACGTGACGCTCACAGTCACAAACATCACTTTGCGCTTTGCTTCTTCGCGCGTCGAAGCGGGCAACGGCAACGGCCGAGTGGACCCGAACGAATGTGACCATCTTTTCATCGCCCTGGAAAATCGCTCTGCCGCCACCATCAGCGGCATCTCCGCCCGGCTCGACTCGCTGACGCCAGGTGTCGCGGTCACGCAAGCGGAGTCGGCTTACCCAAACATCGCCGCGCTCGGCTTCGGCACCAACACGACGCCCTTCCAGATTCGCACCACACCGGATTTTCTGTGCGGGCAAAACATTCTACTCAGCCTGGTCGTTACCGCCACGGGCGAGGGCACCTTCGCTGTGCCATTCACGCTCAACTCGGGCACGCCGGGCGGGTTCGTCACGCTCAACAGTACCAATGTCCCCAAGGCCATTCTGGATCTGGGTACGACCAACTCTCTCATCATCGTCACCAACCAGTTCCCGATCCGGAAAGTGCGGGTTTCCCTCCATGCCACCCACCCGGCGGCGGGCGACCTGCGTTTCCGTCTCCGCTCTCCCACCGGCGTCGAAGTGCTGCTCTCCGCCAACCGCGGCGGCAACGTGGCCAACTACGGTAACTCCTGCGGCGCGCGCACCATCTTCGACGATGATGCGCCTACGAAGATCACCGCGGCCAGCGCGCCGTTTGCCGGCCTCTTTGCGCCGGAAGAGAATCTGGCCGCATTCATCGGACTCAATTCCTCGGGTACTTGGCGATTGTTCGTCGATGACACCGTGGCCGGCGACACCGGCACATTGCAATGCTGGTCGCTCCTGCTCGCGCCCGGCGCCTGCACGGATGGCGGTGGCGAATGTGAAAGTTGCCTGGCTACGATCGCCGGTACACTTACTCCCGACAGTCCGACTCTGCCCGAGCGTATTTTCCGCACTCAGGAACCAAGCGGTTGCGGCAATATCAAGCTTTGTCCTGGCGGCACGTTCAGCCTGCCTTCCATCACGACCTATCGCTACAACACTCACACCTTCACCAACACCGGCCCGGATACATGCGTGACCGTGGTGCTCACCGTGCCCTGTGCCGATCCCACGAACGCGCTACTCTCGGCGGCGTACCTCAACCCCTTCCTACCGTCCGATCTGTGCTTTTTTTATCTTGGCGACAGCGGCAACGATGTGGCAGGCGGTTCCGTCGGCTACTCCTTCCGTGTGCCGGCCGGCGCACGATTCGTCGTCATGGTCCACGAGCTTAATCCTGACGAGACAGGCCAGGGCTGCGGCAATTACACCCTGCAACTCTACGGCTTGCCCTGTCCGCCGCCCGTGCTCCACATCAGCCACGTCGAAACTCCGCCCAATCGCGTGCGCCTCTTCTGGTCCACGGCGTATCCGGAATTCCAACTCCAACGTTCAGCTTCCCTCAACGGCACGCCACCGTTCCCGTTCGTCAACGTGCCCACCGTGCCCACCGTTATCGGCGGCGACTACAACGTGACCAACAGCGCTGCCGGCAACGACGACTACTTCCGCCTCCGCAGGCCGTGAACCTGAATTCGGCTCTTGAGAACGGTGTTTGATTCGTAAACCTGGGATGGACACGGATGGACCCAGCGCGGCAAAGCCGCAACAAAAGCGGAGCGCGGGCGGTCCCCGCCCGCAGCGGGCAGCATATTCCCAGAAACTCGCGCTGCGCTCGGGGACCGAGCGCGCTCCGAAGTCTTTGTCGAAAATGCGCGAACTTCCGTGATTGTGGTAGGGATGAAAGGCGCTCGGCGGGTCTGCCCGAAAGCTGAGAACGGCAGTTCGGAAAAATCCGTGTCCATCCGTGTCCATCCGTGGTTTGAACGGTCGTTTTTAGGATGAATGGGGAAAGCAAGCGCAGAATTGGGGATTGCTTGCGAACCCGATTCTGCTATCCAGCGGGCAATCCAGAATCCAGACAACCTTGGGAAATCAGAAAGGGCTTCTATGAAAACTATTCAGCGGCTCTCCGCGCGCTGCTTTGCACTCTTCAACTGTTCGCGCCTGGCGCTGACGTTCCTCTGCGGACTGGCGCTGGTCCAGGAGGGACGGGCCGCCTCCCGGTTTTGGGACGGCAGTGCCAATGGCAATTTCTCCACGGGCGCCAACTGGGTGGGAGGCGTCGCGCCCGTGGCTGGCGACGACCTGGTGTTCCAGGGGCCGCCCGTGACGCGACTACAGGTGACGAATGATTTCAACCCTGTCCGTGCTTTCAACTCGCTGCTCTTTCAGGGCAGCAACTACATTGTGCGCGGCAACGCCATCCCGGTCACCAACGGCATCACATCCATCAATCCGGCCGGCGCCAATCGCATCGATGCGGACGTGATCCTCCGCGGTTCGCAGACCTGGGAGGCGGAAGGCCCGCTCGCCTCCATCGATGTCAACGGCGATATCAATCTCAGCACGCACACGCTCACCGTGCGCGCAAACACGGGCGACTTCTTCTTCAGCGGCATTATCAGTGGCGCGGGCAATCTTGTGAAGACGAACGTCGGCACGCTGCGATTGGATGGGGCCGGACACAATATCTACAGCGGCTTCACGCGTTTTGACGGCGGCGTGCTGGAGTTGAACAAGTTCGCCATCATTCCCACGCCCACGAACTTCATCGCCATCCCCGGCGACCTCACCATCGGCGACGGGAACGGGCTGGTGGGGACGGACGTGTTGAGGTTGCTCGCGGAGGATCAGATTGCGGACACGTCGGATGTGACGGTGAGGAATTCAGGTTTGTTTGACCTCAATGGCAACACGGACCGCATCGGTTCGTTGACGATGGAGGGTGGCGAGGTGGATTCCGGGAGCGGCGTGTTGATACTTGGTGGCAACCTGACGACTCTGGCCGACGACGATACAGCGTTCATCAATGGGAATCTTTCTTTGGGCGGCGCGGCGCGCACGTTCAATGTCAACTCGGGGCCGCCGGGGGCCGACCTCAGGATCAATGCGGCCATCAGTGGAGGCGCTCTCAGCGTTATTGTGTCGCCGGGATTCACTAAAACCGGCGGCGGCAGCCTCTTCCTGGCCGGCACCAACACCTACAACGGGACGACGGTCATCAATGAAGGGCAGGTGGCGCTGCTCACGGACCGCGCGCTGGGCGCCGTCACCACGATTCTCGGCGCTCCGGCCCCGACCGTCATCAACAGCAACGGGAATCTGTTCCTGAGCGGCGTGCAGGTCACCAACGAAGATCTCACCATCAATTCCCCCAACCCCGGTGGCGCCTTCAACGCCGGCGGCGCGTCGGTCTGGACGGGGGACATTCTTCTCAACACCAACACCTTCATCGCCAGTTCCGGCACTTTGTTGCTCAACGGCGCCATCACCGGCGTCGGCGGCTTCACAAAAATCAGCGGCGGGTCGGTTACTCTTGGCGGCGCGAACGTCAACACTTACACGGGCACAACCATCGTCCGCGACGGCACGCTGCTGCTGGACAAGAATACTTTGGCGGCGGATGACGCCACGATGTCCGGCCCGCTGGTCATTGGCGAGGATGAGCTGCCGGAAAACACCGATATCGTCCGCTTCCTGAGCTGCTGCCAGCTTCCGCCTGATACTGACATCACGATCAATTCTTCCGGCCTTCTCGACTTGAACGGCTTTGGCCAGAACGTGCGCAACATCACGTTGAATGGCGGTGACATCGATGCCCCCAGCCCCGGCAGCATTCTGCCCACGGGCGACATCACGGTAAACCGCAATACCAACTCCCCGGCAATCATCGGCGGACGCATGAGCGTCTTGAGCAATCCGATCATCAATGTCACCGGACATTTCTGGTCGCCGGATTTGAGCATCACCGCCCAGCTTATCGGGGCCGGCGGGTTCACCAAAAACGGCGGCGGGGAAGTCGGATTGGACGCTGCGAACATCTACACGGGTACCACCACCGTGAACGACGGATTGCTGCAGGTAAACAACTCCTCGGCCCTTGGCAGCACGGCTGGTGGGACCGTGGTGAATAGCGGTGGCGAGGTGGCGTTGAACTTTGGCGTGGATGTGCCGGCGGAGGCGCTCACGCTGGCGGGCCAGGGGCAGAGCTTCGGCGCACTGAGTTCTTTCGCCGGCTCCAATTCCTGGGCGGGCAATATCACACTGTCCTCCAATGCCACCATATACGTGGACGCCGGCGATTTCCTGAATATCTCTGGCGCGATCACGGACTCTGTTCCGTCGGACATCGCCAAGACCGGAACCGGAACGCTCATCTTCAGCGGTGGCACGGCCAATAGCTTCGACGCCATGCTGGTTCTGGCTGGCACGCTCGTGCTGGATAAATCCATCGCCAATGCCGCCGGCCCCGCCGACCTGAATATCGGTGACAACTCGGGCACCGATATCGTTCGACTGGCGCGCGACAACCAGATCCTCGACACGACCGAAATCCACTGCCTGAACTCGGCGCGCTTTGATCTGAACGACATGAACGAGACCACCGGCGCCATTGACGGACGCGGCATCATCGACCTGGGCAATGGCATTTTGCGGGCCGGGGCTAACAACGCTTCGTCGATCTACGCGGGATTGATCATCGGTACCGGGAATTTGTTCAAGCTCGGCACCGGCTCCTGGGCGCTCACGGCCGACAACACCTACAGCGGTCTGACCACTGTCAGCGCCGGCACACTGCAAGTGGAAGGCTCGCAACAGCAAAGTCCCATCATCGTCAACGGCACCGCCACTTTGACGGGCAGCGGCGTCATCGGGAATCTTCAGGTCTTCGGCAGCGTCGCTCCGGGCAGCAGCCCGGGAATCCTGACCTGCAGCAACGTCAACTTTGCCGCTCAAGGTGATTACTTCGTGGAACTGAACGGTTCTGCCCCCGGCACCGGCCACGACCAGTTGAACGTCCGCGGCACGAACCAACTGAGCAACTCCACCCTGCATCTCTCCGTTGGGCCCGCTTTTGCGCCGGCGGAGGGCGACCGCCTGACCATTATAAGCAACGACGGTTCCGAAGCCATCCAGGGTACTTTCAACGGCCTGGCCAACGGCTCGTTGATCAACGCCGGCGGACTCCAGTTCCGCATTCTGTATTCGGACATCTTCCTCAACGATGTCGTCCTCGTCGTCACCAACACCGCCCTCAAGCTGGCGGCCGATCCCATCGTGGACACTGGCAATGGCAACAACGAGATCGAGCCGGGTGAGTGCAACCTGCTTTTCATTCCCTTGATGAATAAACTGGCCGGCATCGTCAGCGGCGTCAGCGCGGTGCTTTCATCCACCAACCCCGGCGTGACCATCACCCAGCCCTTTTCTGATTATCCGAACTTGCCGGCTTCCGGGACGCGCTCAAACACCACGCCCTTCCAAATCAGCACCTCGCCCGCACTGCTCTGCGGCACGAACATCGACCTTATTCTCACCGTCACTACCGCTACCAACGGCAACTTCAGCGTCCCCATCAGAATCTTCACTGGTACATCGGGCAGTCCCCAGCGCTTCAATCGCAGCGGAGACCAGGCCATTCCAGACGGCGGCGTGCTCGATTCGACCATCAACGTCTCTGGCATTACCGCGCCCATCCACCACGTGGTCGTGTCGTTGCACCTTTCGCACACGACCGCCGACAATCTCGATATCACGCTGGAAGATCCCGACGGCTACACTGTCGTTCTCAGCAGCGACAACGGCGGGACGTTTGACGACTACGGCACTTCGTGCGCGGACGCCGACCGGACTACGTTTAGCGACACCGCCGTGACGCCAATTACCAGTGCCAGCGTGCCCTTCCGTGGCACCTTCCGGCCGGAGGAACGCCTGGCGGTCTTTCGCGGAAAATTCGGCGGCGATGTCAATGGCACCTGGCATCTGAACATCGCTGATGATACCGCCGGCGGCCTCGGCACGCTGCACTGCTGGTCGATCATTATCTTCCCCACCACCTGCCAGCCCGGCGGCGGCGAGTGCGAACAATGCAGCAGCCCTATCATCGGTTCCATCGGCACCGGTGACGGCATTCAGACCGACCGGCTGACGCGGGCCGTACCACCCTCGACCTGCGAGGCTCCCAAAGCTTGCCCAGGGACGACGGTGGAAGGAGCCATCCGGTTTGACGCCTACGCCTTCACCAACATGGGACCCGCCGCTTGCGTGACCGTCACCCTGGACACCCCCTGCAATAGTGGCTCCATCCCGGGAGACAACAGCATCCATAGCTCGGCCTATCTCGGCAGCTACAATCCCGCGAACAAATGCCTCAATTATCTGGCGGACTCCGGAGGCAGTGCTCTTAGCGCAACGTACTCGTTTGTGGTTCCGGCTCGATCTGTCTTCGTGGTCATCGTCAACGAAAGCGATACCGGCATCGGCTGCACTAATTACACGCTCAACGTCACCGGCTTCGAATGTCCGCAGCGCCTGAACATCACCTCCCTTTCGGGCAACCGCGTGCGCCTGACCTGGTCCACCTCGGCTGCCGGCTACAATCTGATCGCCAGCCCGACAGTGACGCCGCCCGGCAGTTACGCGCCCATCGGTCCCGAGCCGGTGGTGACGGGAAGCAAGTTCAGCGTCACCAACACCACGCCCGGTAACGCCCGCTTCTACCAACTGCGCAAGCCATAGCGTCCTGGCGGCATCTTGCCGGCAGATGTGTAGCGCAGATTTGTAATCTGCTGTATCGCCGAGTTGAACTCGGCAAGGCTCACACAATGTTGAAACGTGTCGAAGTGCGAGGCGTCTACGGATTGCCAAATCCGCGATAAGCGCAGCGCGGCGGAGTCGCAACTACAGTAGCGCAGGATGCATCCTGCTGTGTCGCGGATTGGCAATCCGCTTGGCTTGCCGACTCCCAGTCGGCGACACAGCAGACTGCCAGTCTGCGCTACCTCCGCCGATGTGACTGCCACATTTGATCCTCCGCCCTCTTCCTTCTTTGCCGCGAGCGCTTGATGCCCTATAACCCGGCCCATGCCGGCGCCGAATTCTCCGCTTGCCACTCCGCTCAGGCAGTTGCCGGGCGTCGGACCTGAGCGCGTGGCGCAACTGGCGCGACTGAAACTCTTCACCGTCGAAGACCTGCTGCTTCACCGGCCCAGCCGGTACGAAGATCGGCGCCATCTCCAGACCATCGGCGGACTGCAATTGGGCAAGGCGGCGACGACGCGCGGACGCATCGTCGCGCAAGGACTCAAGACCTACGCGAAGCGGACCAAGTCCATCTTCGAGTTCGTCCTGGAGGATGGCACAGGTCGGTTGCATTGCCGCTGGTGGAACCTGCCGTTCATGGAGAAGTATTTCCAGGTGGGTAACGAAGTGATGGTCTTCGGCAAAATGAAGTCGCTCAAGCCGCGAACCATGGACCACCCGGAAACCGAAGTCATCGAGACGGGCGACGAGCTGTTCGTTCACATCGACCGTGTCGCGCCGATCTACCCCCTGACCGAAGGACTGCCCCAACGATTTCTGCGCGGCCTCATCTGGCGGACACTCGCGCGTTACGAGGAACAGGTGGTCGAGCCGCATCCGGGCCTGATTCTTCCTGATCTCCCGTCGCGCGCAAACGCCATCCACATGCTCCATTTCCCGGGGGAGATGAACGACACGATAAAAGCCCGTGAACGGCTGGCCCTCGATGAATTCGTGGAGATGCAACTCGCCATCCAGCGACGGCGCAAAAATCTGGAAATGCTGGCGAAGGGGCTCCCGTGTGCCGGCGACAACCGGCTCATCAAGCCGTTCCTTCGCCAGCTCGGCTTCGAACTGACCGGGGCGCAAACGAAGGTCTTGCGCGAACTCCGCCGCGACTTGGGCGGCCCCCATCCGATGCGGCGGCTGGTCCAGGGCGACGTCGGCTCAGGCAAGACCGTGGTCGCCGCCTGCTGCGCACTCATGGCCGTCGAGAGTGGCTTTAACGTCGCTCTGATGGCTCCGACGGAAATCCTCGCTGAACAACACTTCCAGACCTTTACCCGATGGTTCAAGCCGGTGGGCGTGGCGATCGAATTGCAAACCGGCAGCCGCAAGACCCGGGAAGAGAGGCAGGGCAAGTTGAGAATCGAGAACGACGCGCCCAGACGCTCCTCAACCCTCAACCCTCAACTCTCAACCTTCTTCATCGGCACCCACGCCCTCATCGAATCCGCCTTCGCCATGCCCAACCTCGGCCTCGTCATCATCGACGAGCAGCACAAGTTCGGCGTGGCCCAGCGCGAGAAGCTCGTGCGCAAGGGACGCTACCCGCACCTGCTCGTGATGACGGCCACGCCGATCCCGCGCACGCTGGGCCTGACGGTTTATGGCGACCTCGACATCTCCGTGATCGACCAGATGCCTGCCGAGCGCGGACGGGTGCGAACCTTTGTCCGCAGCGCCGCGCAGTTGCCGAAGGTCCACGAGTTCATCCGTCAGAAAATTGCGGAAGGCCGCCAGGCTTACATCGTGTTTCCGCGGGTGGACGAGGGTGATTCGCAGGCGGGCATCAAGGCGGTCACGCAGGAATACGAACGACTCCAGAAAGTGTTTGCGCCACACCGGGTCGGTTTGCTGCACGGGCGGCTCCGCGCGGAGGAGAAAGACCGCGTGATGACCGCCTTTCGCTCCAACCGGCTTCAAGTGATGCTCGCCACTTCCGTCATCGAGGTTGGCGTGGACGTGCCAAACGCCACCGTGATGCTCATTGAGAATGCCGATCAGTTCGGTCTTGCCCAACTTCATCAGTTGCGCGGGCGCATTGGACGCGGCGCGCACGAATCCTTTTGCATCCTTGTCGCCGAAGCGAAAACTGATGACGCCCGGAAACGGTTGAACATTGTCGCTTCCTCGAATGACGGTTTTGCGATTGCCGAAGCTGACATGAAACTTCGCGGCCCCGGTGAACTCCTTGGCCAGCACCAGAGCGGAATGCCGTCGCTACGCTTCGGCGATCTGGCGGCGGACCGGCTGCTGATCGAACGCGCCCGCGAACTGGCGGCCACGCTCCTGGAAAAGTAGGGCAGGCGTCTGCCCACGTCGGCGCAGCCGACGCACCGCTCGCACTGACGCGCTTGTCGGCAGGCCTGACTCCAACGGTAATGCCTTTCGGGAATTCCGCGATGCTTGTGTCCCGGAGGGACATCCTGAAAATAGCCCGGCGTTTCAACGCCGGGTACGAGCGCGCCTGTTGTCCTTAGTCCCGAAGGGACGGTTGAACGGTTGCGCCACTTGCTGCCCCTCAGCCGTCCCTTCGGGACTGAGGTTATCTGTTCGCCACCACCCAGCGTTGAAACGCCGGGCTATTCTCTCAGTGTCCCTCCTCCGGGACACCTCTTTATCCGAATTCCCGAAAGGCATGGCGCGCCTTCCACTTTCGGCGAATTCCCGCCTCACACGCAGCACTATGCGATGGCGGTTCTAACCCAAAACCGCGCCTTGGAAAATACCGTTGACGGGGGGGGCTCGCGTGGTGAAAGAGTCCAAAGCCTGATAATAAGCAGGGGACGGGAGTGGAAGGAGAGCCATTCCTAAGCTAAACTGGCCATGAATCCAGAAACCGGCATCGGCATGAACTTTCAACGCTCAACCCATTTAACGGGATGAACTTCGCGATCACCTCGGCCGGAGTAACCTCGTTCGCGTACGAAATGAGCAGTACTCCGGCAACACATGCCTATGGAGGGGCGGGCTATCAAGGCAAAGATTACGAACGTCTGCTTCATTTCGAGAACAACATTATTGAATTGCTAACTAACGCGCCGATTCTGCCGGCAGCCGGTGTAGTGATGGGCGGCGGTGTGGACTTTCGGCCCAACTACATTTTTCGACAGGTGGCGATCCGCGGCAATCACATCCGGCATATGGACAATGCGGCGGACAGTGACTCGGGGTATTCGGGTGCGATATCCTGCTCCAATTGCGGAGCATTGCTCGTGGAGGATAACGTGATCGCTCTGGATCACACTTCGCCCATTCAGTTCGGTTTTTCAGGGATGGTCAATTGCTTGAACAATCGGACGCCCCAAGGGGCATTGATCAAGGCCAACGATGCGGCTAGCGCTCAACTGGTCGATAGCTACTTTCCTGCTGCCGAAGAGGCATTCGTCTTAGCCATGTTATGAAGTTATGAAAACCCTCGTTTATTTCGTTTTCCTCGTGGTTTTTTTGGAAACTCCAAAAGCACCCGGAGCCATCGGGATTCCAGTGGGGGGAGGACCCGTTGGCAACTCCAGTTTGGGTGGTCTTAATCCTTCGTCGCGGTTGCAACAGGTTTATGATCGAGGGGCTTTTCCGTTTGGAATTCCTCCGGACTCAGGATTCTTGAT
>Ga0187893_10009263_pt1 | contig 15179 bp, 11 predicted proteins | sample MA1701074metaG_FD_139574 | JGI IMG/M metagenome (GOLD analysis project Ga0187893, IMG submission 139574) | White microbial mat communities from a basaltic lava cave in the Kipuka Kanohina Cave System on the Island of Hawaii, USA - MA170107-4 metaG ... | reverse complement strand
GTTACTGGTAGCGAGGATCGCACGATTCGCCTCTGGAATCCCAAAACAGGCGAACCGACTAAACTGCTCTTTTCACGCTATGACCACAACGTCTGCAGCCTGTCGCTTTCTCCTGACGGGCTTATGCTGGCTCGTGGAAGCCATAACAAAGACATCAAGATCTGGGAAGTGACGACCGGCACCGAATTGATGACGTTGCTGGGGAAAGATCAGTACGATCATCACTGGTCCCCGTGCGTGGCCTTTTCACCGGACGGCGTTCATCTCGCCAGTGGAAGTGATATCGGCAAAATCAAAGTCTGGGAAGTCCTTCCGAGCGGCGAGGAAAAGGTGCTCCACGACGGGCACTGGCAGGACAGCGTGGACGAAGATTCCACCGAAGTCCGCGGGTTCTTTGTCGAGGATGACGGAGGGTTTCAGAAGCCGATGGATTACTGGATCGGCACGATGACGTTCACGCCTGACGCCAAAATTCTCGTGACAGGCAGTCGCGACTGCACGATCAAATTCTTCGAGATGCCACTGGTCACGGAGATACGGACGTTAAAGGAGCATGGGGGATGGGTCCGCACACTGGCGGTCTCTCCGGATGGCAAGGTGCTCGTGAGTGGCAGCGATGACCAGACGATCAAGTTGTGGGACATCGCCACCGGACAATCCTTCAGAACCTTGAAGGGCCACGCGGGCTATGTACGCGGGCTGGCGTTTTCCCCGGACGGGCGTCGTCTGGTGAGCGCATCCTGGGACCGGACCATCAAACTCTGGGAAGGCGGCGAGGAATCGCCGGAGTGAGTTTATTCACCTTGGTGGTCGTTTTTCCCAGACGAAATCCCATACCGCTTGCACTTTTCCCACAACGCTTTCCTGGATAGTCCCAGGATCTTGGAGGCAACCGTTCGACTTCCCTGAACTCGACCGAGCACCGATAGGATATATTGTCGTTCAAACTGCTCTCGGGCGACGGCAAGAGAATCGATCGATGCCCTCGCATCTCTCTTTCCGGTCAGTCCCTCGCTACAGAACCCACAGGTCTCTTGCGGCCTCCCGCCAAGATAGGGGCAGGTGAGGAATCCGCACAGGTCCCAGGGCTGAATCTCCTCATTCTGCCTCCCGAGCGCCACCGCACGCTCAACCATGTTCTCAAGCTCCCGGACATTGCCGGGAAATGAGTAGCGGAGTAAGAGCTCTCGAGTGCCCTGTGAAAACCCCTTCAAGGTCTTGTTCGAGCGGGCGGAACGGCTCTGAAGCACGTGCTCGGCGATCATCAACACGTCCTCACGCCGCTCACGGAGCGGCGGCAGCATAACCGGCACCACATTGAGCCGGTAATACAAGTCCTCTCGGAATCGCCCTTGCGCGACCTCCTTTTTCAGATCCTTCTGTGTCGCACACACCAGCCGGACATCCACCTCGATCGTTTCGTTTCCACCGACACGTTCGAATTGCCGTTCCTGGAGTACCCGCAGCAGCTTGACCTGCACCATGGGAGAGACCTCTCCGATCTCATCCAAAAACAGCGTGCCTTTGTGGGCCAACTCGAAACGGCCTCGTCGCTGCCGAAGCGCGCCGGTGAACGCCCCCTTTTCATGGCCGAACAGTTCGGCCTCCAGCAAGGTTTCCGGAAGCGCCGCGCAGCTCACCTTGATCAATGCATGGTCCCGCCTCGGGCTGTGGTGGTGGATCGCATTGGCCACCAGCTCTTTGCCGGTCCCGCTCTCGCCACCAATCAAGACGGTGGAATCCGTCGCCGAGACCAGTTTGATCTTGTCCAACACGCTTCGCATGCGATCGCTCTTTCCAAGAATCCCTTGAAAGCTGAATTTTTCCTCCAGCTCTTCCCGCAACTGGAGGTTCTCCTGCCGCAGCGCCAGCACTTTGACCACGCGATCGATGATCAACAGGAGTTCTTCCATCTGAAAGGGCTTCGTGATGTAGTCGTACGCTCCCAGCTTCATGGCTCCGACAGCAGTCTCAACTGACCCATGAGCCGTGATCACGATGACCTCGGTGCGCAGTGAGTGCTGCTTGCACGCTTGCAACAGGTCAAGGCCGTCTACCCCGGGGAGACGCAGATCGGTGATGACGATCTCAAACGCCCCTTTCTTGATCATCTCGAGCCCTTCAGGCCCAGACGCGGCGGCGTGCACATCGTAGTCGACCGCTTTGAGGGCATCCATCATGGAGAGGCGCATCAAAGGCTCGTCATCGATGATCAAAATTGATCGGGGCTTCACGGCATTCTCCCAATCGCATACCGTTCCCGCGTCAGCGGGAGACAGACAGTGAAGACCGTCCCTTTGCCGACTTCGCTGTCCACGCGGATCTGACCGCCATGCCGCTCGATGATGCCAAGGCTCACGGACAACCCGAGTCCCGTCCCTTCTCCCGTCTCCTTCGTCGTAAAGAAGGGGTCAAAGATACGGGGGAGGACATTGGGTGGGATGCCACAGCCCGTATCTTCCACGTCAATCTGGCAGGTCCCCTCGATCACCCGCGTGCGAATCGTGATCGTCCCACCACCCTTGATCGCCTGAACCGCGTTGAGGATCAGATTCATCAACACCTGCTCAATCATATGCCGATCCACCATCAACTCCGGCAGGTCCGGCCGGAGCTGCTTGTCCAGCCTGATCTGGTTCGCAAGCAAGGCATGATTCGTCAGGACCAACACCCGCTCGACCACCACATTGATGTCGGTCGACGACAGCTCCGGCTCGTGTTGCTGGGAAAAGTCCAATAATTGGCGGACAATCTTCTGCACTCGCCGCAACCCATCTTCCATGGAGGCCAAGTATTCTTCCTGCCTGGCTGGTGACACCGTCCCCTTCCGGAGGTTGTACAGGCAATTCAGGATGCCTCCCAGCGGGTTATTGATCTCATGGGCCACACCGGCAGCAAGTTTTCCCACCGACGCCAGCTTCTCGGAGTTCTGGATCTGCTGTTCCAGCTTCTTCGTTTCCGTCACATCCCTGGCGATCCCCAGCACGCCAAGGATGTCTCCATCGGGATCGCAGAGCGGTGACACGCTGACCATCACCGCTCGTGCCTCACCAGATCGACTCATGACTTCGACCTCGTAAACCTGCTTCGCCCCGATATCCAGCGTGCTCTTCAAGCGTCGTCCACGGTGCCGCTTCGACAGCAAGGACAGGTACGGCCGGCCGATGAGGTCCTCCTTGCGATAGCCCCAGATCTCAACCTTGCTGTTGACGTAGGTGAAGCGCTGATCGGTGTCCAGGGTATAAATCACGTCGTTCGCATTCTCCAGCAGATTCTCCAGGTATTGCTTGGTCTCTTCGATCTCCCGCGTCCGCTCCTTGACCTTCACCTCCAGCTCTTCCCGGTATTCCTGGAGCTGTTGTTCCAAACGCTTGCGTTCCGTGATATCACGAAGCTGCACCATCACCGACAGCGTCTCCCCGCCTTCGATACGAATCAGGTCCATCTCGACGGGCAAAGACTGTCCAAGCCGGTTGAACACCTCAATCTCTTGGGTCGGCACCCGGCTTTCTCCTTCAACAATTTTGTTGATCAGGCGGCTGGTTACCTCTTGATGCCGAGGAAGCACGACCTCCATGAAGAGTTTTCCCACGACGTCCGCCTCGGAATAGCCCAGCACCTGCTCCTCGCGCTGATTGACGGCGATAATGCCTCCCTCTTGCCCAACCATGAACACGGAATCAGCGACCAAGTCGAACAACGCCTTGTACCGTTGCTGAGACGCCAAGAGTTGCTGCGTGCGTTCGGCGACTTCCTGCTCCAATTGGGTCGTGTAGCGCTGAACCTTTTGCTCCAACAGCTTGCGTTGCGTGATGTCTCGCACGAAGGCTCGGGAATGAACCAAGCCACCGCTTTCAGCGTCAAACAGCGCGGTCGAGTGAATCTCCACATCAATGGGCTTGCCTTCACGGGTGAGAAAAATCGTTTCGATCGTGGCGCGTCCCTGCGACATGAGCTGCTCCCGAAAAGCCAAAATTTCAGGCTCCTTCCCCCTGGGCACGATATCCCATACGTGCATCCCCAACATTTCTTCACGTGAATATCCCAGCTTCTCGAGTTCGGTCTTGTTGACGTGCACGAACTGCCCGGCCTTGTCGAGCTGGTGGATCATTTCGGGCGAGTTCTCGATGAGATCACGATACTTCTCCTCCAGTCGACGAATCTCGGCCATCCGCTGCTCCAACTGGCCGAACGACTGCTTCAAATTGGCGGCCATCCTGTTGAACGCCTCAGCAAGGTGTTCGATCTCGTCTCCGGTCTTGAGGACCAACTGGTGATCGAGACTGCCGGTCCCGATGCGCTGCGCTCCATCATGAAGGATCTGGATTGGGCGGGCGATGCGCCGTGCGACCACCATACCCGTTCCCCAGAGCACGGCCAAGACCATGACCCCATAGGCGGTCACCTTGATCAACAGTTGATTGAGCGGCGCATAGGTCTCGCTCGGGTTCTGACGGACGAAGGTCAACCACCGTTTGCCCCCCAAACTGTCTGGCGCAAGATTGTCTCCCAAGCGCACCGGCGCGAATCCTACGATCGAGTCACGACCGCCGTGAGAATCGTCAGAGACCACGTCCCAGCCCGCGCGCGGTCGCACGATCGCGCTCACAAGAGCTGGGCCAACCGAATGTTCCTCAGGAGCCATGACCGGGCAGATCAACGGGGTTCCATCGGAACTCATGAGCATGGCATGGCCAGTTGCGCCAATGGTGACGTCCGAGATCGAATGAAACAAGGAGTCGCGTCTCAGCAGGACACTGATGGCCCCAATGGTGGCCTGTTGATCATCATCCAAGATCGGGACCGACACGCTCAGGACGTGGGTCCCAAAGGCTGGGTCGAAGTAGATCTCACTCACGTATACCTGGCCACGCCCTTTGTTAAACGCCGCCTGCCACCAGGAGCTTTTCCCATAGTCATACTCCGCTTGCGGAATCGAACTGACGACCAGCGCACCTCGATTATCCGCCACGAGGATCCCGACATAATCAGACTTGCGGATGTCATGCCAGCGCAGCAAGTTATTCGTGACGATGCGATTGATGAACAAAGGAAATTCATTCCGATGCTCTCTCTTGCGCCAGCGCCCTTGCCAGTCCTGGATCATGGCTTGGATACTCTTATCGTCTTTCCCGACATAGCTGCGGTTCGCCTCGGTGACAGCCGTGCGGAGAAAGGGAGCGACGGCAAGCTGCTGCGCCTCGTTGATTCCGCGCGTGACTTGCATCTCGATCTTGCTGGCCGATTCCACCGCGATTTCCTTGAAGTTGGCCCCGATAGCTTCGCGGAGGGCTCGTCGCTCTTCCAGGTAGGTGAGGGCAAGAGAGAGAGTCAGCGGCAGGAGACCGACCATCACGATGGCTGTGATGATCTTCTGCTGGAGACTATGCGACCGACTCCAGAGTTTCATTTTGGTAACAAGGCCCGTCCTGCTAACCGTTTATTTTCATGGAGCATCCATAGGAATGTCAAGGATCGGTAACAGGGGAGGCGTTTATCCCCTTGAGTAAGTATGTGGCCTCTGTTACCTCTTGGACATCCTGATTTCCTAGGCACTTTACCCGTCCAAGGTGACAGGGTCAAGCCGTTATGGGAGGATAGGCCCTACTCCCTGGTGAACTTATACGTCATGCTGCAATTTAATGCCGATGAATTCTTTCACACATCCCAATTACTTGGTCAATTCAGATCAGCCTGTTCAGTGAGTGCTTATACCGACCAAGACAGGGTCATGGAGGATGAGGAGTTTAGAGCGGGAATCAAGGAACACTTGAGCCAATTAAAAACTAATTGTCAGAATCTTGGTCTTACTCTTACAAGAATGCACCTTGAAAGGATGTCGAGTGAAATAGCAGGCAAGCAATGTACTTATGCAGAACTTACTAAAATGATCGATGAATTGACCAGTCGTTTTAAAGATGAATTGAGCACAATCCCCTTCGCGTACATTCCAAAAGAAAAGGTCAGATATTACGCGGAACCGAGAACGATGTTCGGCAATGATGTGCTTGATAAATTTTCATCCATTATCACCGAAATTGAAGAGGCTGGGAAATGCTACGCATGCGGACGAGATACCGCATGCGTATTTCATCTAATTCGTATTATAGAAGCTGGACTAAAGGTGATTGGTAAAAGTCTCACCATTCAGATGGACACCAATCGTAGTTGGGATGCGAATCTTAAAAGGATTACTGCTGCGAGCCAGCAGCATCATTCAACTGGCGAACTAGCAGTGTTTTATACGGGAACTACAGCTCGATTGTATGGGATTAAGGACTCGTGGCGAAATCCAACAATGCATATTGAGCGGAGATATACATCCGAAGAGGCACTGGATATTTTTAATAACACGGTTGGATTCATGCGTCATCTCGCTACAAAACTACAGGAATAGAAAATGTGAAAAGACAAACCTATCAAGTGGCTCTTAAGGCTCTCGACAAAATTACTGCAGGGGGGGGCGGATTGTGGCAAGCGACGTTTACGCGATCTGGGACGCTTTAGGTCTTCTATCTCGGCGCGGATATAAACCATGTCCTCCGAAATCGCGCCGACGAGGTGCCCTAAGGCAAAAGTAATATTCATTAACAGTTTGGAAGTCAGATCAGGGGGGTTGGCTTTGTGCAGCTTTATAATGTTATCACTCAGAAGTTCTCTCGCGTCTTCATAGGACGGACTTGGTCTTTTGTCTGCCATGAGTGATCTCCTTAAGGAGTGATGGCTTTTTACTCTTAACTACACGTCGCATGCACCCGATCCATCATGTTGAAGGACCTGCGATGATTGAATCGGAATGCAAATTCATCGAGGTAGAGCGGCAGATATTTGGCTGTGACCTTGTGATAGATGCCCACGGAGGCCTGGCTCTTCCTTCACCCTCGTCTCAACAACCGACCCTGGCCAGCAGGCCAAACTACGAGAAGAGGACTGGCGACAAACACTGACGAGTAGGTTCCGAAAATCACTCCCCCCAAGAGAGCCAGGGAAAAATCATGCAGCACTTCGCCCCCGGCCAAGGTCAAGGGGATCAGCACCAGCACGACCGTCAGGCTCGTCACAATGGTCCGACTTAAGACCTGATTGATGCCATTGTTGATCACGGTCTCAATGGCGTCTCGGCGCCGAACACGGAGATTTTCCCGGATGCGGTCGAACACGACCACGGTGTCCGTGAGCGAATACCCGGCGAGGGTCAACAGAGCCGTGACCACCAGGAGCGTAATCTCCTTATCCAGGACATAAAAGGCGCCCAACACCGCGAGCACATCATGGAACGTCGCGATCGCCGCGGCTACGCCAAACCGCAATTCGAACCGAGCGGCGATGTACAAAATGATGCCGACGAACGAGATCAGGACGGCAATCGACGCGTCCTGCTGGAGCTTTTTCCCAATGGTGGGGCCGATCTCCGTGGTCGAATCCACCACAAATCTGTTATGAGGGATCTCCTTACTGAAGACTGAGATCACCCGCTCGGCGACCTTTTCTTCAATCGTGGTGGCGGCTTTAACCCTGATCAGGATCTTGTTCTCCTCCACAAATTCTTGCAACTCCGCATTGGCCAATCCCTGCGATTCTAGCGCTTTCCGCGCCTCGTCGATGCGGATCGGCTGGTCAAACTTCAACTGCACCGCAGTCCCCCCGGCAAAATCAATCCCGAGGTTCGCCGCTCCCCGGCTGATCTGGATCACCGCCAACAGCCCCAGCAGCATCATAAAGCCGGAAAACACGAACGCGATGCGTCGCTTCCCCATGAAGTCAATGTTGGTCTTCCCTAGGATTTCAAGCATGCCTGCTCCCTACGGACCGTTAAACGTTACTCGTTATCCGTTAACCGGAGAGGAGCCCTTCGAGGCTCGTTTCGCCTTTTCACGATTAACGTTTCACGATTCACGAATAACGCCTTCCGCCCACCTAGATGCTCAGATGTTCGACCTTCCGGCGCTGGTTGATCGCGTCAAAGACCACCTTGGTGCCCACCAACGCGGTAAACAGGTTGATCGCGATACCGAGACACAGCGTCACTGCAAAACCTTTAATCGGCCCCGTACCGAATAGAAACAACGCAAGACCGGTGATGAGCGTCGTCACGTGCGAATCAATGATCGTCAGGAGCGCCTTATCGTATCCTCCATCCACGGCAAGACGAACCGGCTTGCCCTGCCTGAGTTCCTCTCGGATGCGCTCGAAAATCAGCACGTTGGAATCCACCCCCATCCCGATCGTCAGAATGATCCCGGCAATGCCCGGCAGGGTCAGGGTCGCGTTCAGGCCAGCCAGGACGCCGATGAGACAGATCAAATTCAGGGCCAACGCAAAGTCTGCAATCACACCGGAGAGCCGGTAATAGACCACCATGAAGAGCACCACCATAGCGCCGGCAAACAAGGTCGACCGGATCCCTTTCTCGATCGAGTCCCGGCCCAGCGAGGGGCCGACCGTCAGGTCCTGGATGATCTTCAGGGGCGCCGGCAGCGCGCCGGCCCGAAGCACGATCGCCAGATCGTTGGCCTCCTGCGTGGTAAAGGACCCGGTAATTTGTGCTCGACCGCCGCTGATCCGTTCCTGAATGACGGGAGCGGAATAGACAGTGTTGTCCAGCACGATAGCCATCCGCTTCTTGACGTTCTCGGCCGTGATGCGGTCGAACTCACGGCTCCCTTTGGCGTCGAACGTCACTAAGACGTATGGATCATTAAACTGTCCGATCGAGACGCGCGCGTCGCTTAACACGTCGCCTGCGAGCATCACCCGCTTCTTGACCAGATAGGGGACGCGATACTCGCGGCCGGTGTCTTTCTCCACCACCTTCTCAAACAGAATCTCATCGCCCTCCGGCAGTTGGTCTCGAAACGGCTTCAGCAGCTCTTCTTCTTTGCCCTTCGGAACACGTTGCGGCAGGTCCAGAGCCAGCTTGCTGGATTCATCGAGCATTTTGAATTCCAACAGCGCCGTTTCTTTGATCAGATCTTTTGCCCTCTTCGGCTCCTTGATGCCAGGTAGTTGCACGACGATCTGTTTCAATCCCTGCCGCTGGATCAGCGGCTCTGCCACACCGAACTGATCGATCCGGTTCCGGATCGTTTCCAGTGCCTGATTGATTGCGGAGTCCTTGATCCGTTTAACCTCCCCCTCCCGCAGCTCGTACACGAGACTGTTGGCAGTGCTGGAGCCTTGCACCTCAAAGAAGGATGGAAACTCCTCGAGCACGGTCTGAATCTGAGACCTCAATTCGCCGTTCTGGAATGCCACGGTGATTTGGAGATGTCCTGTGCGCTTGACTAATTCGACCGCAATCTTTTTCTCGGCTAGTAAATCCTGGATTGCGTTGGCGGACCGATCCACCGCAATCTCAACGGCACGATCCTCTTCCACTTCCAGGACCAAGTGAATCCCACCCTGGAGGTCCAAACCAAGCGTGATCCCCCTCGTCGGGAGCACTTTTTTTAGCCAGTCCGGAAGCGACCGGTAGAGCGTGGGATAGGAAGGGAGGAAAAATCCGATCGAAAGAACCAGAACCGCACCAAGCAACGTGAGGCGCCCGCCGAGTCTCTTCATTCTTGCCCCGACACGTTCATGAGCTGACGCATTCGCTAGTCCTCCTCCTCAGTCCGGAGCCGCGCGATGTGGTCGCGCTGAATCTTCACCTTCGTGTTGTCGGAGATCTGCAGGGTGACCGAATCCTTTCCCAAATTGGTGACGGTGCCCCACAGCCCGGAGGATGTGATCACTTTGTCTCCCTTCTTCAACGCGTCCAGCATGGTCCGAAGCTTTTTCTGGCGCTTCTGTTGGGGCAGGATCAGCAGGAAATAAAAGATGATAAAGATCAGCACAAACGGCACAAGGGAAAGCAGCGTGTTTCCCCCACCGATCCCCCCCGAAGTTCCTTGTGCCAAGGCAATTGAGGCCAACACGTTCATCACTGCGACTCCCACGATGATGGCTGTACCAGGCCCCCGTCAGACCCCGTGGCAGAGACATCCTCACAGACCATGTCCAGGCTCTCACGCCTGGCATGAAACTCTGACCGGAACGATGCGAATGACTGTTCCTCAATGGACAACCGGATCCGCCTCATTAACTCCGCGAAATAGTGCAGGTTGTGCAACGTATTCAGACGCGCGCCCAGCATATCCCCGACCGTGAACAGATGGTGAAGGTACGCGCGCGAGTGTCTGGCGCACGCAGGGCAACGGCACTCAGGGTCAATCGGCTGCTCATCTCGTGCGTACCGTGCCTGTTTGATCAGGACCCGACCAAAGGACGTGAATAGCCAGCCGGTTCGTCCATGCCTGGTCGGCACGACGCAGTCGAACAGGTCGACGCCCCTCGCCACTCCCTCCACAAGATCCTCCGGCATACCGACCCCCATCAAGTAACGGGGGCGGGTGGTGGGAAGTTCTGGAACGACAGCCTCCAGCATGGCGTGCATGACCGACTTCTCCTCCCCAACAGAGAGGCCACCTATCGCGTACCCGTCAAAACCCACTGTGACCAGGTCTCGCGCGGCTTGGACCCGCAGATCAGCATCCTGCCCCCCTTGCACGATACCGAACAAAGCCTGATCCGTCCGTTGGCGGGAGGACTGACAGCGACGAGCCCAGCGGTTCGTTCGCAGCATCGCCTCCTGCACCCTCTCCCGCGAAGAAGGAAGCGCGACACACTCGTCAAGCGCCATGATGATGTCCGCGCCGAGTGCTTCCTGAATTTCCATCGCCCGCTCCGGCGTGATGTGGTGCAAGGAGCCATCCAGATGCGACTGAAATGTCACCCCATCATCTGTCACCTTGCGCAGCTTCGCCAAGCTGAAGACCTGAAACCCCCCGCTGTCCGTCAGGATGGCTCCAGGCCAGGAGATAAACGCATGAAGCCCTCCCATCGAGGCGACTGCTTCATGGCCAGGACGTAAATAGAGATGATAGGCGTTATTGAGGATGAGCCGAATCCCGAGTGCTTGCAAATCGGCCGTATCGATTCCCTTCACTGCGCCAAGCGAGCCCACGGGCATGAAGGCCGGCGTCTCAATTTCCCCATGCGCAGTGGCGAGCGTTCCCAGACGGGCCTGCCCCGCCAGATCGATCCGCCGCACCGAAAATTCGAACATGTGTTGTCGCTCCGTTTGTGTGACCGGTCACATCTGGTTCGGCGCAGAGATCCCCAGGAGACCCAAGCCGTTTCTGATCACCTGTTGAACTTCCCGCATCAACGCCAGCCTGGCAGCTGTGAGGCCTGGCGTGATCTGCTCCCGAGACCGGACGGGTGGAGCCCCAGCAACCTTCACGAACTTTTCAGCGTCGGTCGATTCAACGTGGCCAGTCGACGGCATAATCCGGTGCTTATAGTAAAAGGTGTGGAGGAGCGCAGCCAGCTCCTGCAGATAAAAGGTCAGGCGGTGTGGCTCCAGGGCCGCTGCGCTCGCCTCGACCACCGAAGGGTATCTCGACAGAGTTCGGATCAACCCCAGTTCGTCCGGGTCCGTCAAAAGGCCAAGTTCCGCCTCGCTTGGCTTGGGGACCGGAATCCCCCGCGCCTCGGCAACCCGAAAGAGGCTCGACACCCGTGCGTGCGCATATTGCACGTAATAGACCGGGTTCTCGGCCGATTGCTGTTTTGCCAGTTCCAGGTCGAAATCCAGAGGCGTATCGGACCGCCGCATCAGAAAAAAGAACTTGGCCGCATCAGTTCCGACCTCATCCATCACTTCGCGCAGGGTAGTGAATTCGCCGGCACGTTTTGACATTTCAATTTTCCGGCCTCCCCTCATTAAATTCACCATCTGGACAAGGACGACCCTGAGACGGTCCTTCGGATGGCCGCAGGCCTGGACCGCCGCTTCCATCCTGGGAATGTAGCCGTGGTGGTCCGCTCCCCAGACATCAATCAGGAGGTCATAGCCGCGCAGGAGTTTGTCGCGATGGTAGGCAATATCCGAGGCTAGATAAGTGTATTCCCCTTCCTGTTTGCGGACCACACGATCTTTTTCATCCCCAAACGCGGATGCACGGAACCACAGCGCGCCATCCTGTTCGAACAGCAGGTCCCGTTTCCTGAGATCCTCCAAGACCTGTTCCACAGACCCGGATGACAACAGCGAGGCTTCACTAAACCACGAATCAAACTCAATCCCGAATGACTGAAGATCCTGCCGGATCCCATCGAGGAGCTCCTGGTAGGCCAGCTCTTGGCACCGCTGCTGACCCTGTTCGACCGGCAGATCCAGCAGCGTCGAGCCAACACGATCCCGTACATGAGCCGCAACCGTTTCAATGTAGGAGCCTCGATATCCGTCCTCCGGAAATGGGACTGCACGGCCATGCAGTTCCTGATAGCGCGCATTGACCGAGGCGCCGAGGAGCTTGACCTGGCGCCCAGCGTCGTTGATGTAGTACTCTCTGACCACATCATGGCCGGTTGCCGTGAACAGATTGGCAATCGCCTGGCCGACCGCGGCCCCACGACCATGACCGACATGTAACGGACCGGTGGGATTGGCGCTCACATACTCCACCAGGACCCTGCGGCCTTTGCCGAGATCGCTCCTCCCATACGCTTGGCCCTGCTCCTCGATCTCGTTGAGGACTTTCAGCCAGAGTTCCCGCTTGATTGTCATATTCAAAAACCCGGGGTGAGCGATCTCGACCCGATCGAAGATCGCCTCGGGCTGATCCATGTTGTCCAGAATGATCTGGGCGACGTCTTGAGGTGAACGCTGTTCTGAGGAGGCCAGACTCATGGCAACGGTGGAAGCCAAGTCACCCCACTCAGGCCGCTTGGGGAGATCCAAGGTCACCATGGGGAATGCCTTAGTTTTCAGTTGCCCCTTGCGTCTCGCCTTCTGAAGAGCGCCTTCCAGTGCCCCCACGACCTTCTCTCTCACAATATCCTGGGACACGCAATTCTCCTAAGCCTGCTTTCCGGCAACGAAAAAAGCAACTGGGCAATCTAGCACAACTTACTTGACCTGACAAGGCAACCAGTCGCCTTGTCCTACATTCCACAGAGAACCCTTTCTTGTCGGCGAAGCCCCCGTTCACAAGCATGGATCAGTCTCTCGACTGGAATCTGTAAGCAGGGTTGGTCAAGACAAGCCCGAACCGCATCCCATCCCTGACATCGGCAACTTTTTCCTATCAGAACCGTCACATGAGAACCTCGTGGAGCCCAGCGTCGAGGATCAGTCGGCCCAAACAGCGCGACCGTAGGCAGATGAAGGGCGGCAGCCAGATGGGTCAGGCCAGAATCGTGCCCGATAAAGAGGTCTACATGCGCCAGGATCCCAGCTACCGAGAGGAGCTCCACTTGCTGAAGCACCGGTGGAGGCTTCTCGCAAGCCTCGCACAGCCTCGCAACCAAGGCGTCGTCTGCCGGTCCACCCAGCACAAGTGGGCACGCATCGTCGGACTGAAGCCATGAGACAACCCTCGCCAACAAGGTTGGAGCGCAACATTTGTGGCGACTGCCACTGCCGGGATGGACAGCGACGATCGATCGATTTCCAAGGATTCCCCGCCCAGCTAGTCGAGCCTTGCCCTGCAGAATCACCTGGTCTGGAATGAGCAGTCTCCAACCATAGTCCCCAGTCGGTACCACATCCCGCACCGTTTCCATGACCCTGTCCATCTGATGGATTGTTCCACACACAGACGAGAGAGGAGACCGCTGGATCACCCGGGAAACGCCCAGTTCTCGGAGTACAGAGCACAGTTGAAGGTCAGAATCAGTCATCCAGCAGACAGCCAGGTCACACCGAATAAGCCAATCACGGAGCATTTGCCTGACCGACTCCGGCCCAGCTAAGAGAGAGGCCAACGCACCTGATTCGAGGGGAAAGACCGCCTGCACCTCGTCGCACGCCCGAAGCAGATTTCCCACCTGCCCGTCTGTCACGACGCCAACTTCATGGTTTGGGTACTGCCCCTTCAATCCCCGGATAGCAGGCAGAGAGAGGAGGACATCACCCAGGGCGCCAGGATGGACGACCAGCAAGGTGCGTCTCATTGGGGTTAGGCCCTTCAATCGCCCTGCGCGCGGCGCCCTGCGAGGAGCTTGCGCGCAAACTCCAGATCCGCAGGGGTATTGACGTTCATGAAGGACAAGAACTGGGAATCGACTCCGCGAATCTCGTTCTCGGACACCAGCCGGACTGATAGGTCCGACGCCTGACAGAGCTCCTGAACTTTCAGGTTGTGAGCCGCAGCCATGCGCTCGAGATCCGGCAGACAGGCTTTGGAGTAAATGGCATGCATGGGTTGTAACCCGCTGGTCAGTTGCACCATCACAATATCCGAGTGCTGATCGAGCCTGATCATCCATTTGATGACAGCCGGATCAAGAAATGGCATGTCGCACCCGGCGGCAAACACGCGCGGCTGTCCGGCGCACGACAGCCCTGTGTAGAGTCCACCAAGAGCCGCGCAGTTTGGGATCAGATCGGTCACCACTCGATGGCGCAGACCTGAAAGCTGCGGGGTAGGCTCGGCGACCACCACGATCACTTCGGAAAACAGCGCCTCCAAGGCGGAAAGCGTCTGTTCGAGCAGGGTGCGTCCCTCCAGCTCGAGAAACCGCTTGTCGCGGCCCATTCGACGGCTCTTGCCACCGGCCAACAAGACTCCTGTCATGTTTGCCGTGCTATGGTTCATAACGCCGCGCTCGCCATCCCAGGCCTCCTGCTACCGAAGATAAAAAAAGGGGGTGGGCAGCGCCCACCCCCTTTCGCATGCTTCACGAAAGAAAGAGTTAAGCCTTCCCTTTCTTCTTGTTCGCCCGTCGCGTGAGCACCCACCCCTCCAGGATGACCACCCCCACGGCAATGAGCGTCGGATAGATATAGGTTTCCTTGGGGATCGGCGGCTCGAGAATCGTGTAGTAGAACGCCGACACCGCCATCTTCCGACCAACATCGCCATTATGGCCATCCCACGCAAAGAACACGCTCGGGATGTACTTCCCCATTTCGAAATAGGTGTCTTCATCGTAATCGTTCTTGAGGGGCCGCTTGATCATCAAGGTCCACCGGCCGTCCTTCCACTCGGCCTTCATGATCTTGATCTTGTCGTTGTAGTCGTCGCGGTCTTCGAAGTCCTGGTCCCAGCCGGTGCCCGTGAAGGCCCTCAAGGAGCCGTCGGCCTCCCATTTCACGATGTCGACCGGGTACTTCTGATCGCCCCACAGGT
>Ga0187893_10009262_pt1 | contig 15179 bp, 14 predicted proteins | sample MA1701074metaG_FD_139574 | JGI IMG/M metagenome (GOLD analysis project Ga0187893, IMG submission 139574) | White microbial mat communities from a basaltic lava cave in the Kipuka Kanohina Cave System on the Island of Hawaii, USA - MA170107-4 metaG ... | reverse complement strand
CAGAATGACTGGACGCAAAAAACACAGAACGACACTCACACAAAATTCCCTTTTAACCTTTTAACCTTTTAACCTCTTTAACCATTTTAACCACCCCATGCGACTCCTCTACCTCGATTGTTTTTCAGGCATCAGCGGTGACATGTTCCTCGGCGCGCTGCTGGACCTCGGCGCATCCCAAAAACATCTCGAACACGAGTTGCACAAACTCAAACTCGACGGCTGGCATCTGAGTGTTTCACGTGCGATGAACAAAAACGTATCGGGCGTGCGGTTTGAAGTTCGAGTCGCAGTCGCCACTCACGACTCCAAATCGAAACGCCCGCGCATTTTCTCCAACCTTCACGCCCATGCGCACGCCCACGACCACCGCACCTTTGCCGACATCCGCACGCTCATCCAATGCTCCGCCCTCTCCCCCTTCGTAAAAAAACACGCCATCAACATCTTCCGCCGCATCGCCGAAGCCGAAGGAAAGATCCACGGCATGAAACCCGACAAAGTCCACTTCCACGAAGTCGGCGCCATAGATTCCATCGTGGACATAGTCGGCGGCTGCATCGCGCTCGAAGCACTTGATGTGGACGAAGTGCAAGCGTCCGAGTTGCGCACAGGATTCGGGTTCGTGGATTGTGCCCATGGTCGCTTCCCCGTCCCCGCCCTCGCCACGCAGGAAATTCTCAAAGGCATCCCCCACACGCAGGGCGACGAGCCGTTCGAGTTGGTCACGCCCACAGGCGCTGCCATCGCCGCTGAATTTTGCCACACCTTCGACACGATGCCGTCAATGAAGGTTGAGAAAATCGGCTACGGTTTGGGCATGCGCGAATTAAAGAAAATCCCCAATGTCCTCCGCGCCGTGCTGGGCGAAAGTTCGAGGACGAGGACGAGGACGAGCACGGGGGCTAAGACCGACACCATCGCCGTCATCGAGACCAATATAGATAATATGAACCCCGAGCTCCTCGGCGCGGCGATGGAAGATTTGCTCGCGGCTGGCGCGCTGGATGTCTTCTTCACACCAATCCAGATGAAGAAGAACCGCCCCGCGACCAAGCTCACCGTGCTGTGCGAAAATAAGGACGCCGACCGTTTCGCGCGCTGGCTGCTGGAAAACACCACGACCTTCGGCGTCCGCATGCGCGAAGAACGCCGCATGAAACTCGACCGAGAACTCCGCGAAGTGAAAACGCGCTACGGAAAAATCGCAGTGAAAATCGGGCGGCTCGACGGTAAGGTCGTCAGCGCATCGCCCGAGTTCGAGTCCTGCCAATCAGCCGCCCGCGCCAAAAAAGCGCCGCTGAAGAAAGTTTATAACGAAGCGCTGCACCACGCGGAAGAATTAGAGTAGCGCAAGCGTGCGAGGGTGGAGGGACGCGCTCCGTCGCGTCTCCCGCTTCGCGGGATGGTCACGACAGAACGGGACCTTCCACGTTGGAGGCGTTCAACGAACAAGCAAGATGCTTGTTCTACCCTGGGAGAAAAATATGGTGGATAAACAACTGCTCGAAATCATGGCGTGCCCCGCCTGCCTGTCGCCCGTCGTCGAGTCAGATGACAAAATCATTTGCCAGGGCAAACAGTGCGGCCTCAAATTTCCGATAAGAGATGGAATGCCCGCGATGGTCGTCACTGAAGCGGAAGGCTCGCCAGAACTTCTCGCCAGGCTGCGCGCTGACCCTTCGGCGTTGCGTCCGAGGAAGTAACAAGACTGTCTCGCGCGATCAGCGCCGATCATTTCGACGATTCAGGCTTGTCGTCCGTCGTTTGACGTGCGGGTTTTCTTCCGCGCACCTTGTCTGCCGCGCGTCGCGCGAATTCGACGATTCGGTTGTAGAGATTTTCCGCCCATTTGAATTCTGACGCCAGAATCGCCAAGCCCACCATCACGACGGGGATGCCAGGACCAGGCACCGCAGGGATCATCAGGAACAACCCCACCGCGAGAATTCCAAATCCAAACCCGATGGCAATCACGCGTCGCAACCCCGTCAATTCCAGCGTGATGATAAGGCATCCCACGGCGGCGACCGCGATTCCACTCACCAACACGACAACGCCCCAGATGTTGTAAAGATACGCGTAAATCAGTCCGCTGCCGACTGTGACGAACATCAATCCCAGCAACACCAGCAGGACGCGAATTTGGTTGTGAGTGAGTCGTTTGTGGAAATCGAGCATGGCGTGGCGCTGTTAGGTAGCAGAAGTCAGTTGCAACCTCAACGAAAAGCGGCTCAATGACGCGACGATTTCACCATTTTAACTTTTTTAATCTTTTTAACCTTTTTAACCCGACGCCCCTTCGCATAGATTCACTGCGCCGATATGCCAGAAATCCCAAAAGCTTACGACCCGAAATCCCGCGAAGCGGGATGGTATGCGCAGTGGACGGAGAAAGGTTTTTTCACGGCAAACCCTGTCTCGGAAAAACCCGCCTATTCTATCGCCATCCCGCCGCCCAATGTCACGGGCGTCCTCACGATGGGGCATGTCCTCAACAACACGATTCAGGACATCCTCGCGCGCCGTAAACGGATGCAGGGTTACGAAGTGCTTTGGCTGCCTGGCACCGACCACGCAGGCATCGCCACGCAAACCGCCGTAGAGAAGGCGCTCAAGAAACAAGGCGTCATCAGACATCGCAACGACCTCGGACGCGAAAAGTTTCTGGAGAAAATCTGGGAGTGGAAGGAAATGCACGGCGGCATCATCATCCAGCAACTCAAAAAGCTCGGCTGCTCCTGCGATTGGACGCGCCAGCGTTTCACGATGGACGAGCACTACTCGCGCTGCGTCCTGCAAGTCTTCGTTGACCTCTACAAAAAGGGCTACATCTATCGCGGCAAACGCATGGTGAACTGGGATGTCGTCAGCCAAAGCGCGCTCAGCGACGAAGAAGTCATCATGAAAGAGGTGAACGGGAATCTTTGGTATCTCAAGTATCCAATCATTGATTCCCATCAACCCATTAACCCATCAACCCATCAACCCGCCGCGTTCGTCATCGTCGCCACCACTCGTCCCGAAACAATGCTCGGCGACGAAGCCGTCGCAGTGAATCCCGACGACGCGCGCTACAAAAATCTTATCGGCAAAAAAGTTTTGCTCCCACTGCAAAACAAACCGATTCCCGTCATCGCCGACTCGTTTGTTGACCCGAAGTTCGGCACGGGCTGCGTCAAAGTCACGCCCGCGCACGACCCGAACGATTACGAAATGGGCGTGCGCCACAAACTTCCTTACCCCGTCGTCATCGGCGCGGACGGCAAAATGACCGACGCCGCGGGCGAAAAATACAAACGCCTCGACCGCTTCGAGTGCCGCAAACAAGTCGTTGCCGACTTGGAAGCGCAAGGTCTCATCGAAAGAATCGAGCCGCACAAACACAATGTCGGCTACAGCGAGCGCACCGATGTTCCCATCGAGCCGTTCCTCAGCGAGCAATGGTTTTTCCGTTACTGTCAGGTCGAGCATTCCATCCGCGCCGTCGAAAACGGCGACATCAAATTTTATCCTGAGCGCTGGGAAAAAGTTTATTCCCACTGGATGCACAACATCAAAGACTGGTGCATCAGCCGCCAACTTTGGTGGGGACATCGCATCCCCGTTTGGTACAGAGTAGGACAAGCTTCCAGCTTGTCCCTCAATCAAGATAAACAGAAGGACAAGCTGGAAGCTTGTCCTACCTTTGTTGGGTTCGACGAGTTTGCGGAAATCGATGTATCACGACGCAAACTTCCGCATTGGAGTCAAAGGGGCACAACCTTCTTCGTCACATTCCGTCTCGCAGATTCGTTGCCTCAATCACAACTCGATGCCCTCGAATCCGAACGCCAACAATGGCTGTTGCGCCACCACGAACCGCTCTCCGAACCTGACAAGCGTGAGTATTTTCGCCTGTTTTCCGAGCGCGTTGAAGAATGGCTCGATAGCGGACACGGCTCGTGCGCACTAAAGGACGACCGCGTGGCGAAGATTGTCGCGGATGCACTGCGGCATTTCGACGGCGAACGCTATGCGCTGGACGCGTGGGTCGTGATGCCAAATCATGTTCATGTCCTCGTGACTCCAAAGGAAGGTCACGATCTGAGCGAGACGTTGCACTCTTGGAAATCCTTCACCGCAAACCGCATCAACCAGTTGCTGGGACGCACAGGGCAATTCTGGCAACACGAAAACTACGACCACATCGTGCGCAACGAATCCTCGCTGTTTCAAATTCGCCAATACATCGAGCGCAATCCCCAAAAAGCTGGCATCAAGGTAGGACAAGCTTCCAGCTTGTCCATCAACCAAAACAATCCAAAGGACAAGCTGGAAGCTTGTCCTACTCTCTATGTCGGCATCAACCCGCCGCCTGATCCTGAAAATTGGACGCAAGACCCCGATGTCCTCGACACATGGTTCAGTTCGTGGCTCTGGCCCTTCGCGACGATGGGCTGGCCTGAAAAAACTCCGACGCTGGAAAAATTCTACCCGACCACCGACCTCGTCACAGGTCCTGACATCATTTTCTTCTGGGTCGCGCGCATGATTATGGCGGGCTACGAATACATGGACGAGAAACCGTTCTCGAATGTGTATTTCACGGGCATCATCCGCGACTCGCAGGGACGTAAGATGAGCAAATCGCTCGGCAACTCTCCCGACCCGCTCGACCTCATCGCCAAATACGGTGCGGACGGTTTGCGCTTCAGTTTGATGCTCATCGCGCCGCAAGGTCAGGATATTCTCTTCGACGAAAAACGCTGCGAAGGCGGGCGCAATTTCATGAACAAGCTGTGGAACGCCGCGCGTTTCATCCAGATGCAAAAAGGTGGGACAAGCTTCCAGCTTGTCCAATCGAATGAGAAAATGGACAAGCTGGAAGCTCGTCCTACTCTTAACGCCCACGACCTGAAAATCCTCTTCGAGATGAACGAAGCAATTCGCATCGTGAGCAAGGCGCTCGACGAATACGAATTCAACGTCGCGGCGAAAGAACTCTACGATTTCGTCTGGGGCGATTTCTGCGATTGGTATATCGAAGCGAGCAAAGCTTCGCCAAATATCGCCGTGCTCGACGAAGTTTTCAGCGCCATCCTGCGCCTGCTCCATCCGTTTGCGCCGTTCATCACCGAGGAATTGTGGAACGGGATGGGATATGCCGATTCTGAAATCTCAAATCTCAAATCCATCCAATTCGCCGCCTCGCCAGAGCCGCGCGACATCGCAGGCGCGACTGCCGAGCACGCCGCAAAAGTGGACGAGCTATACGCGCTTGTGAGTGCTGGACGGCAGTTGCGCAACGATTACGGCATCGAGCCGAAGAAAAAACTTCGCTTCGTCATCAAACCGAATGTGGAGGAAGCTTTTCTCCGCGCAGAAATCGAATCTCTAAAATTATTGTTAACCGCCGAAGAAGTGACGATTGATCGCCATTACACACCGCAAGGAGTGACGCCAAGTTTAACCACCAAAGCGGCCACCCTCTTCATGGTCGGCGCCGTGGATGTAGAGGCGGAACGCAAACGTCTGCAGAAACAACTCGACGAAATCGCTGCACAACTGGCGCAGGCAGAAGCCAAACTTGCCAACGAGAACTTCGTCGCCCGCGCGAAACCTGAAGCCGTGGAAAAGGAACGCGAACGACAACGCACACTCTTCGAGCAGAAAACGAAAGTCCAGAGCTTGCTCGCGGCACTCAAACAAATGTAGCCGCAAGCTTTACGCCTGCGCGTCCCTTGAACGCACCCGTAAAGGATGCGGTCACATCACGGCGCACTGCTTTTCTGCGTTTTTGAATACTTTTCGCGCAACAACCGCGACAACTCCTCAACCTCCGTCGGGCGATTCTGCCGCTTCGCCATCTCAATCATCTGCTCAATCGCCGACGCCGCGACTTCGCGGTCGGGAGTTTTTTCCGCGATTTCTCGGTAAATGTCCTTTGCCGTCTGCCATTGCGACTGGTGCGCCTGCGCGTCCGCCATCAGCCAAAGAAAGCGCAGACGGTCCGCTCGGCTCGGATTGCCGCGCAAGACCGTTTCCGCCTGTCTCACCGCCTTCGCGAAATCGCTGCTTTCATAGTGGCACAATGCCAGTTCGTAACGCGCATCCTGCGCCAACTGCCCAAACGGAAACGTTTGCAACAGTTGCTCGTATAACTCGACAGCCTTGGAGAAATTGCCCAGCGCCCGATGACTCGCCGCCATCAGATAGCTGACCTCCGCGCGGTCTTGCACTGGTACTTTGTCAATTGTTTCGCCTGCCGCTTGCAGGCATTTCTCGAAACGCTCAGCGCGATGCAAGGTCCACAGCCGTTGCGTGCGCGCCGCGGACAGATCGGGATACGCCTTGAGCAATTCATCGTAAGTGCTGAGCGCCGCGTCGTAGGCGCGCGCCTGCTGTTGGAGTTCGCCGACCAGCAGCGCCATTTGCAGGAAGTCCCGTTCGCGGGGCGCGTCATCGAGCGCCTGTGTCAGCAGCGTCGCCGCGCGTTCGAATTCGCCGACGCGGCGGGCGATCTGCGCCAGTCGCGTGCGCGAGGCGAATCGCGCGTTCGCCGAAGGATGTTCTGAAGCTGCGCGCAGCAGATACCACTGGGAAACACTCCATTCTCCCGTCTCGTGCCAACTCACGCCGAACCAGTAGAATGCCTCGACGGGCATCGCGCGACGGCGATTGTCGGGCAGTTTCAAAAGTTCCTTCACCACGTCAGCGTATCGCCCCTGCTTAAAGAATTTCTCCGCTGCGCCGTAACTCTCGCGTTCTCGCATCGCGTCATCCTGAGCAGTCGCGTCTCGGAGGAAGGCGCATGTGAGCATGGCAACAACGAGTATGTTAAGAGCAACTTTCATTTCACAATGGTGGCAGCTTCACTTCTGCGAAGCGCAGTTAACAAATAAATCTCAACTAGCGGCGCTTCGCAGAAGCGCCGCTACACTCGTTCGAGGACAATCCTCAATCCTGTCACCAAAATTCCCGCGTAAATTGCCGCGATGACATCGTCCATCACAATGCCCCAGCCGCCGTGCAATTGCTGCGACTGTTTCGCAGGGAACGGCTTCAGTATATCGGCGATTCGGAAAATCACAAACGCCGCGCCCACGAGCAACGGCGTCCATTTCTCAACGCCCCACGCGAAAAATGCGGCGAGCGGAAACGCGGCGATTTCGTCCAGCACGATTTCCTGCGCGTCCTTGCGCTGGTAGAGTTTTTCCGCGATGCCCGACAGCCAGACCGCAAACAACACCCCTGCTGCGATGATGCCCAATTGCCATTGCCACGGTAGCAGCGACACCGCCCACGCATATCCGATCCCGACGACCGTCCCCCAAGTTCCAGGCGCGTAAGGCAGGCAACCTGAGCCGAAGCCCGTGGCGAGAAATTTGGCGAGTCGCTCAGACATTTTCCAGGAACAGCTTGCGGTATTTGTAGAGATACGCGAGCCCTGAGAGGACCGTCAGCGCCGTCGTGACGAGCATCATCCAGAATACAATGACCTCGAAAAGCGCATTGTGGTGCGCGGCGTCCAGATTGAACCACCGAAAATCGTCGCGAGCGGTCAGCCCGACGAGCACGAAAATGATGGTGACCATTTGCGACACGGTCTTGTGTTTGCCGAGTTGTTCCGCCGTCAAGACGACGCCTTGTTCGCGTGCGATGAGGCGCAAGCCCATGATGAGAAAATCGCGCGACACAATGATGAGCACCATCCAGCCCTGCACGATGGGTGCGCTCGTCGGGTCGGACGGAATGGCGCGGACTTCGATGAAACAAATGAACGCCGCCGTCGTGAGAATCTTGTCCGCGACGGGATCGAGCAGCACGCCGAAGTTCGTTTTCTGCCCCCGCTTGCGCGCCACATAACCGTCGAGCCAGTCTGTCAGACCCGCCACCACGAAAATCGCCAGCGCCAAGGTTCGAGTGAACGGGAACATCTGATGGACGTCGCCCGTGGCGGGCAGCAACACCGCCATCACAAAAAAAACGGTGGCAATGATGCGGAATACGGTGAGGCGATTGGCGAGGTTCATGTCGGCTTAGAGTAGGACGAGCTTCCAGCTTGTCCAATCCGATAAAGGACAAGGTGAAAGCTCGTCCTACCATCTTCGGGAAATTTCAGCGACCAGATCGGAAATCTTAATGCGAACCTGCTTCATCGAATCGCGGTCGCGCAACGTCACCGTGTCTTGATCGCCAGCATTGACTCCAAATTCTGGCGCGTCAGCTTTCGCGCCTTCGAGTGTTTCAAAATCAACCGTCACGCACCACGGAGTTCCCTGTTCGTCCTGATAACGGTAGCGTTTGCCGATGTTCCCGCGGTCGTCCCATTGGCAGACAAAATGTTTTTGCAGGAGACGGAAAACTTCCTGCGCTTTCGTCACCAGGATTTCTTTGTTCTTCAACAACGGGAACACCGCGACTTTGATGGGCGCAATGCGCGGAGCGAACCTCATCACGATGCGCGTTTCCTCTGCGTCTGGTGGCATAAGCGTCCCCGCCTGTGCGCAGATTTTCTCTTCGGTATAAGCGTGGCAGAGCAACGCCAGCACCGTGCGGTCGAGTCCTGCGGAGGGTTCGATGACCTGCGGGATGTAGCGCGCTTTCGCTTCCTCGTCGAAATACTCCATCTTCTGACCGCTGAATTTCTGGTGCTGGCTCAAATCGAAATCGCCGCGCGCCGCGATGCCTTCGAGTTCCTGCCGACCGAACGGAAAATCAAATTCGATGTCCGTGCACGCGCTCGCATAGTGCGCGAGTTCTTTTTTCTCATACACCTTCGGATGCAGCTTCGTGCGCGGCAGACCGATGCTTTCATACCAGCGGAAACGCTCCTCAACCCAATACTCGTGCCACTGCGCAACGGTGCGCTCGCCTTGTTTCACGAACGCATCGGGTTTCACAAAAAATTCCAACTCCATCTGCTCAAACTCACGCGAGCGAAAAGTAAAATTGCGCGGGTTGATTTCGTTGCGGAACGCCTTGCCGATTTGCGCGATGCCGAACGGCACTTTTTGCCGCGTCGTATCGAGCACATTCTTAAATTGCGCGAAAATCGCCTGCGCGGTTTCGGGACGGAGATAAGTTTTATTTTCCTCACTTCGGATCGGTCCTGGGTAAGTGTCGAGCATGAGATTGAAGGAACGCGCTTCTGTAAATTCATGAGGACCGCTTTGCGGACATTTCGTCTCGGGCAATTGGTCGGCACGCCAGCGGCCTTTACACTTTTTGCAATCCACCATCGGGTCATTGAAGCCTGCAACATGGCCGCTCGCCTCCCAAATCTTTGGGTGCATGATAATGCTGGCGTCCAAGCCGACAACATCCGTTCGGTCATAAACGATGGCGCGCCACCACGCGTCGCGCAGATTGCGTTTGAGTTCCGCGCCGAGCGGACCGTAATCCCAAAACCCGTTGATTCCGCCGTAAATTTCGCTCGACGGATAAATGAACCCACGCCGTTTGCTCAGCGCCACGATTTTCTCCATCAGCCCCGACTGCTGGGTCGGGGTCAAATTATTTTGCGCCTTGTCCGACATTGGCGGCGACTATGGCAAACCCGCCCAACTCGCGCAAGCCTCCGCCGTCTCGTCCAGCATCTCTAATCGTGGTAACCTCACACGACGGCGATGACCAAGAAACGCAATACCAAACTAAAAATCATTTCGGGCGGACAAACGGGCGTTGACCGCGCCGCGTTGGATGCGGCAATCGCGCTTGGTCTCCCGCACGGCGGCTGGTGTCCCAAAGGGCGTCGGTCGGAAAATGGACGAATTCCAAGAAAATATCGGCTGAAGGAAACGCCATCAGCAAATTACCCCGCGCGCACCGCGAGGAATGTGCGCGATTCGGATGCGACATTGGTGCTGATTCGCGGCGAGCCGAAAGGCGGCACGGCGTTCACCATTTTTCTGGCAAGGCAACATGGAATGCCGCATCTGGTCGTGCGTGTCGGCGGCACGGGCAGCACTGCGAAAATTCGCCGCTGGTTTGGGGCTAACAAAATTCGTGTGCTGAACGTGGCGGGTCCGAGGGAAAGCCAGAAGCGCGGGATTTACGAGCAGGCGTTGACAGTGCTGCATCTTGCGTTTGCTCATCGCGCGAGGGATTGATGTGGTGCTGACGAATTACGCGAATCGGATTTTGCCTGTGGTGAAATCCTTCTTTGCGTCGCAGCCCTCAAGGGAGTAAGCTTGCGGCGCGATGAATTGGAAAGACTATATCACCAGCGACCCTGCGGTGCTCGTCGGCAAACCGATTGTCAAAGGCACTCGCCTGTCGGTTGAATTCATTCTCGGCCTCGTTGCCCAAGGCTGGCCCGAGGATGAAATTCTTCGCAATTATCGCCTCACTCGTGAGCAAGTCCGCGCCTGTGCCGCGTATGCGCAGGAACGGCTGAGCGAGGAAAAAGTCTTCAACGTCGCCATCTGACTTCGATGCGCCTCTGCGCCAACGAAAACATTCCCGAAGATTGCGTCGTCGCGTTACGCCAAGCGGGACACGACCTCCTCTGGATTCGCGAACACGCGCCTGGTATTCCCGACCTCCAAGTGCTGGAGATCGCTCGTGCTGAAGAACGGCTACTTATCACGTTCGACAAAGGATTTGGCGATTTGGTTTTTAATCGTGGCGCAAAATCCTCGAAAGGAATCGTGCTCTTTCGCATTTCCCAGCCGTCCGCGGCAGTCGTCGCGCAGCAGGTCACACAAATCCTTGGCTCGCGGAATGATTGGGAAGGACATCACAGCACAGTGGACGATTCAACAATTCGGATGAAGCGGCTGCCAAGCTAAAGCGAGCGCAGAATGAAAAAGACGAATTTTGACAGTTACCTTGAGAAGCAACTTAAGGACAAGGAATTCACCAAGTGTTTCCGCAAAGCGGGCAAAAACTTGGGCACTCGGTTTATGAAAAGGCAAGCAGACTCAAAAGTTTTCAAAGAGTTGCGTCAGATTCGCGACGAACTGCTGGCGGAAGAAAAGCGCGTTGGCAGCGATACATTTTGGGCGGAAGTCAGCCGTCAAGGCGAGAAGTTCGCGCGCAAGCACGGACTGAAACGCGCGAAATCTCCAGCGAAAGTCTCCGCCGTCGCGGAAGCGCGGGCGAAGTATGGGAAGCGGTGAAATGAAAAGCTCAGGATTTCCTATTCTGAGCAAACCATCTTTCTACAATTAGCACTCGTTCTTTTTTAATTCGCTCTGATTTCTCTCTAGCGGAATCTGCGTTTTTCATGTCGCCCATACTTCTATAAACTTGCGCCATTTTCCACAATGGTTCGTGGTTCATTGGTGCGCGACTTGCCGCCACGCCTAAACAAGAAACTGCCAACTTAAAGTCTTCAGCATGTTGAGCGATAATGCCGTTGTAGTATGGGACAAGCCATTGATTAGGAAACTTCTCCTCTGCCTTTTGCAATAGAATCGCAGCATCTTGAAACCGTTGCATCCGCCCATAGAGGTCAGCCAAATAACAGAAGTCCTCTACCCAAACTTTTTCAGGGTCAGTTGTAATTCTCTCAAAAAACTCAAGGGCTGGGCGCGTAATAACAAATACCCCGTCCCGCATGACTTCAGTTTCTGTCAACGCCGCAGCATGCACGCGTTGCAGAAAAATCGAATCTGGAAATTCACGAAGCCACTTCTTAGAAAACTCCAGGCACTCTTTAGTTGAGCCGCCCCTTAGGAAGAGGTCAGCGATCTCAGAGATAGAGACTTCAGTTATCGAACTGCCTCTACCACACATTTTGACGAGTTCACTAAACTCGTCCAACGCCTCGTCGTCTCTCATTAGCTTTTTCAGAATTTGAGCAAGAGAACAGCGAGCTGTCGTAAATCGCGGATTTGCAACCTTCGCTTCCTGAAGAAGGAGCATCGCTTGTCCGTAGTATTCTACCGCTCTGCTCCAAGAGCCTTCTCCGCATTCATCACCCAAGCTCTGCAGCACAGAAGCAGCTTCTTCTAAAAAATGAACGTCTCGTCCAAGCTTTAATCTTGCACCGAGAACACTCAAAGCTTCAGTCAACTTTTTCTGATTGCGGAGAGCGATCACCAAGTTCCCCAGAACATCCTTATCGTCACTGTAAAGCTGGATGCCTTTCCTGCAAATTCTTTCGGCGTCACTGTATTTGCGGATGTGGAGCAACGCTAACGAGTAATTCACAAAAAACTCAGCGGGGATATTCGTGCAGTTTTCCAGTGGTGCGAGAATATTTACAGCCTTTACGGCATCCGAGCATTTTACAAGGCACAAGGCATAGTCGAGCGCATGGTCGTGACCGAGATGCCATTTAACGTTCGGCGGACAAAGTTCTGGAAAATATGCAGCTTCTGCGATTGGCAACGCTTTTTTCCATCGGCCCAAACTGACTAGGGTATGAAATTCTTCCAAATAAGGTCTGACTTCTCTGAAATCGAGTATCGCCGCGCCTTTACCGCCTTGCCGCTCGGCTGCTTTGCAGATTTCAGCCGCAAACTGATTTTCTCCAACTTTGGGACGATAATATCTTTCCTTTGGTTCATTCTGCCCAATCGGAATGTTCCTCTTCTCTGCAACCATTTCGATTTCTTCAATCAATGAATCATAGGATTGAAAACGCTCTTCGGGCTTTTTCCGTAGACTGCGAGCAATGATGGATTCCAGACCATATTTAGTCCGAGAAAAAAACGATCCCAGCTTCTTTGGTTCATGATGAAGGTGTTGTTGGGCAATCTCATACGCGCCGTTGCCGAGAAATGGTGGGCGACCCACCTCGAGTTCATACAAAATGCATCCTATGCTGTAAATGTCTGAGCGAAAGTCGACGTTTGGCAGACCAAGCAATTGCTCAGGCGAAGCATAAAGTATAGTTCCTAGAAACGTTCCTTGTTGTGTAAGACGAGCATCCGATTGCTGAGTCTTTGAAGACTCTACCGACGATGACAAAGCCGCCTGCGCGATTCGTGCAAGTCCCCAATCCGAGACGTAGGCGACGCTGCTTTCGTCAAAAAGAATGTTTGCGGGCTTCAGATCGCGGTGCACGACGTTGTGTTTTGAGTGCGCCCAACGCAAAGTGTGCAAAATTCGCAGGACAGCTTTGAACACGGCTTCCTGATTGGATGATTGTGCCTGACTGAATGTCTGTAAAGTTCCGCCTGACATCCACGGGGAACACATACAGGGAATTTCATCATGTTTCGCCAAACAAATTGCTTCCACGACGCCATCACATGATGAAAGTTCAAACCAAATTTTGAGTTCAATGACGAACCGTTGCCAAGACTTGTCCTCGGCTATTAGGTCATGACGAATAAGTTTCAGTGCAAAAAAAGAATTTTCCGCCTCATGCTTTAGTTTTAGGCATGTTCCCATACCTCCATGTAAAACTTGGACTACAGAAAAAGTATCTCCGTCGAGCCCTTTTGCTTGCGCCAATTCAGGACAATGAATTTGTTTCATAACACTGAATTCTCTCCTATTTTTTCTCCGCTCTTGGAAACAGCGCGAATAATTCTCCGAGTTGCGTGCCTGCGGGTAAGCCGCCCCATTGTTCGGCGTCTTCGAGGGCGAATTTTTTGCCGCTCAAGCCGAGTTGCGCTTGGATTTTTTCGGCGGTGGCGGGGATGAACGGGGTGAGCGGGATGGAGATGAGGCGGCAGCTTTCGGCGAGGTTGTAGAGGACGGCGTCGAGGCGCGCAGATTTGGCGGGGTCTTTGGCGAGCGACCACGGGGCGGATTGTTCGACATATTGGTTGGCGCGGGTGGTGAATGACCAGAGCGCGGCGAGCGCGGTTTGGAGGTCGAGGCGGTTCATCGCGTCGGTGTAAGTCGTGAAAGTTTTTGACCAGAGGTTTTGTAACTCTGAATCCAATTGATCTACAGGCACGGAGGCCTGTGCTACCAAATCTGGAATTTTTCCGCCGCGGTAACGTTTCACCATCGAGAGCGAACGGTTCACCAAGTTGCCGAGGGTGTTGGCGAGGTCGGCGTTGTAGACTTCGGTGAATTTTGACTCGGAAAAATCGCTGTCGGCGATGCCGAGCGGTCCGTTGCTGGCGAGGAAATAGCGCAGGGCGTCGAGACCGTAGGTGGTGACGTGGCGGTCAATCTTTTCGAGGTCAATGAAGTTGCCGAGCGATTTGCTCATCTTTTGTCCCTCGGCAATCCAGAAACTGTGCGCGTAAATCTGGCGTGGCAGTTCGCGTTTGAGCGCGAGCAGCAGCGCGGGCCAGATGACGGCGTGAAACCACAAAATATCTTTTGCGATGAGATGCACGTCGGCGGGCCAATAATTGCGGCGCGCGTCGGTGTCCACTGTCGAGAGATAATTGAAGAGCGCGTCAATCCAGACGTAAATGGTGTGTTGCTCGTCGCCAGGGACGCGGATGCCCCAATCGCCGCCGCCCGTGCGGGAGATGGGCACGTCGTTGAGACCTTCGCGGATGCGGTTGGCGATTTCGTGGCGGCGCGCGTCGGGCTGCAAAAAATCTGGGCGTTTCTCCAGCAACTCGAGCAGCGCGTCGCTGTATTTGCTGAGGCGGAAGAAATAATTTTTTTCCTGTTTGCGGACGAGCGGCTTGCCGTTGATGGGCGATTTGAATTCGGATTCCTTCGCCTTGTTTTCGGGGACGTATTCCTCCTGCCCCGCGTCATACCAACCTTCGTAATCGCCGAGATACACATCGCCCGATTTGAGCAACTCCGCGACGTATTCGCGCACCTTGACCTTGTGCCGTTCCTCTGAAGTGCGGATGAAATCGTCGTTGGCGATACCGAGTTTCGCGAACGTCTCCTGAAACGCACGCGCGTTCTGGTCAGCCCACTGCTGCGCCGAAACGCCGTGTTCCGCGGCGGAGTTCACAACTTTCGCCGCGTGCTCATCCGTCCCAGTTAGAAAGAAAACGTCATCCCCGCGCAATCGCCGATACCGCGCCGCAATGTCCGCAATCGTCGTCGTATAAACGTGCCCGATATGCGGACGGTCGTTGACGTAATAAATCGGCGTCGTGATGTAAAACTTCGGCATAAATCACCCCGAAAGTTTTCAGGATGCCACCATCCTGCCAGTGAGAGAGAGGTGCGTCAATTGCGGAGCGGGGCAGCAGAACTTCCCCATTTTGATTCAGAAGATTGACGCAGAGCGAGTTGGAGGGTCACGCTCCGTCGTGACCGCATTGGCGAATCGGACGCGACAGAGCGCGTCCCTCCAATTTGGGGAAGTT
>Ga0187893_10009260_pt1 | contig 15181 bp, 13 predicted proteins | sample MA1701074metaG_FD_139574 | JGI IMG/M metagenome (GOLD analysis project Ga0187893, IMG submission 139574) | White microbial mat communities from a basaltic lava cave in the Kipuka Kanohina Cave System on the Island of Hawaii, USA - MA170107-4 metaG ... | reverse complement strand
GGCCATCTGGGGCGCGCACGAAGGGTCTCTGCTCCTCTGGATGTTCATCCTGAGCATCTGGATGGTCGCCGTTTCGTTCTTCTCCACCCATCTGCCGGAAGCGATGCGTGCTCGCATTCTCGGTGTGATGGGATTAGTCAGCCTGGGATTTCTCTTGTTCATGTTGACAGTCTCCAATCCGTTCGAGCGGTTGATCCCAGCCGCATTAGATGGGCGTGATCTGAATCCCCTGCTGCAGGACCCCGGAATGGTGATCCACCCGCCGATGCTCTACATGGGGTACGTGGGATTCTCTGTCGCTTTTTCCTTTGCGATTGCCGCGCTCTTGGGGGGCACGCTGGATGCGGCATGGGCGCGCTGGTCACGCCCCTGGACCACAGTCGCCTGGTGTTTTCTGACCGTTGGTGTCGCGATGGGGAGCGGCTGGGCCTATTACGAGCTGGGCTGGGGAGGTTGGTGGTTTTGGGATCCAGTCGAAAACGCTTCCTTCATGCCCTGGTTGTCTGGGACTGCGTTGATTCACTCGCTGGCGGTCACAGATAAACGGGGCGGCTTCAAAGCCTGGAGCGTGCTGCTCGCCATTATGGCGTTCTCGCTCAGTCTGCTCGGGACCTTCTTGGTCCGATCCGGCGTCTTGACCTCAGTGCATGCGTTTGCCACTGACCCGAAGCGTGGCTTATTCATCCTCGTGTTCCTGGCCGTGGTGATCGGAGGCTCGCTGATCTTGTACGCTTGGCGCGCGCCACGCGTGGGACTGGGCGGTGGCTTCTCCATAATATCGCGTGAAGGGATGTTGCTGGCGAACAATGTGTTGCTGGTCGCTGCCTTGGGGTCGGTGCTCCTGGGCACGTTGTATCCCTTGTTCCTGGATGCGTTGGACCTCGGGAAAATCTCTGTCGGCCCACCCTATTTTGACACCGTCTTTGTCCCACTGATGACGCCTGCCATCTTTTTGATGGGGATCGGTCCTCTTGCGCAGTGGAAGAAGGCAAGCCTGCCGGAATTGGCAACGCGACTGCGCTGGGCATTCGCCGTCAGCATTGTGACAGCCCTCGCACTGCCGTTTGTCCTGGGCCATTGGACGCCACTCATCAGCCTAGGTCTACTGCTGGCAATCTGGATTGTGACAACGACCGCGACTGACCTGCGTGAACGGCTTGCCCATTCCGATGGAAGCAGCCTCTTGGGCCGACTGGCCGCGATGCCACGATCGTATTGGGGCATGCTTCTGGCCCACTGTGGAGTCGCCCTGTTCATCGTAGGCGTGACCATGGTGAAGGGCTTCGAAGTGGAGCAAGACGTACGGATGAACGTCGGACAGACGGCAACGATCGGCGGCTACACGTTCCGGTTTGACGGAACCCAGCAGTATAAAGGACCGAACTATATTGCGGCACGCGGAACGTTTCATGTGACTCAGGATGGCCGTGACGTGACCGTGATGTATCCTGAAAAGCGGCGCTACACCATCCAGAACCAGACCATGACCGAAGCCGCGATCTCTTCGGGGTTTGTGCGCGACCTCTATGTGTCGTTGGGCGAACCGCTCGACGATGGGGCCTGGAGTGTGCGGCTCTACCACAAGCCCTTTGTCGATTGGATTTGGGGTGGATGTTTGATCATGGCGCTGGGCGGCATCCTGGCCCTCAGCGATCGCCGCTACCGACTCGCGTGGCGCCGTAAAGAGGCCGATGTGTCGGCAGCGACACAGATGGCTCGCCACACTGTCTCATGAACCGGTTTCTTATCCCGCTCGGGATCTTCGTGGTCGTGGTCGGTTTTCTTGCTGTCGGGCTGACGCTCAACCCGCGTGAATTGCCTTCTCCATTGGTCGGGAAGCCGGCGCCTGATTTTTTGCTTCCGCAGCTCCATGATCAGGGGAAAATGATTTCGTCGAACGACCTCAAGGGCAAGGTCTGGCTGCTCAACTTTTGGGCGTCGTGGTGCGGGGGCTGCAAGGAAGAGCATCCTGTCCTCATCCACCTCGCACAATCCGGGGCGGTGCCCATCTACGGCATGGACTATAAGGATCAACGGAGTGAGGCCCTGGCGTGGTTGAAGGAGTGGGGCAATCCCTATCCCGTCGTCGCCGTGGATGAGTCGGGGCGCGTCGGCATTAATTATGGGGTCTACGGGGTTCCGGAAACCTACGTGATCGATAAGGCGGGGGTCATCCGCTACAAGCAGATCGGCCCGCTGCGCGAGGATATCCTGGAAGCAAAGATTTTACCCCTGGTCAGGGAGCTGCAGAACCAATGAGATGGCTCTTGGTGATCATCCTTCTCATCCCATGTCTCGCTGCGTCGGCAGAGGCCAGGCCGCTTGCTGATAACCCACAGATTGAAGCGCGCTTAAAAACCCTCGCCGTAGAGCTTCGCTGCCTGGTCTGTCAGAACCAGACCTTGGCCGATTCGAACGCGCCGTTGGCCGAAGACTTGCGCCGAGAAGTTCGCGAGATGATCGCCAAGGATATGAGCGACCGGGACATTATCGACTTTCTCGTGCAACGGTATGGCGACTTTGTCTTGTACCGGCCACCGTGGAAAGCCAGTACTACCCTGCTCTGGCTGGGACCGTTTCTCTTGCTGATCGCAGGCGCAACGGGATTGGTGTTTGCGCTGCGCAGGAGACAGAAGAAGCTTGTCGACGTGACATTGTCGGAAGAAGAGCACAACCGTGTCGCGCAACTGCTTTCCGAAGGAGCCGATCGCCCTTGACCATCATATTCTGGTTTATCGCATCGACCATGACCGTTCTCGTCCTCGGGCTCCTGTTGTGGCCTCTGCTGAAGCGCACAGCCGCCGCCGCAACGGGAGAGCAGGAGAAGACACTGTCTATCTTCCGACAGCAGTTCGCCGAATTAGGGCAGGACCGCGCGAACGGCGTGCTCACCGACGAACTGTATCAGCAGGCGCGAAGTGAACTCGAACGCCGCCTGCTGGAAGAAACGGGCGCCACGGAGACGACGCCCACAATGGCACCACGTCAAGTAAGTAGCAGGCCAGTGGCTGTTGCACTTGCCATCATCATTCCGACTGTCAGTGGGTTGCTCTATTGGGAACTTGGGAATCCACTCGCCATGACGGAGCCGATCGCTGCCTCGTTGTCTGCGCAAGGGAGTTCAGACGATGCTCATCCGTCCGCTGACTCACTCGAAGCACTGGTCGAGCGACTAAAGCAGAAAATGGAGCAGAATCCGAATGATGGCGTGGGATGGGTATTGCTCGCGCGTTCGTACGTGGGAATGGGTCGTCACAGCGAGGCTGTGCCGATCTTCCAGAAAGCCGTGACACTGATTCCTGATGATGCGCAGTTACTCGCCGATTATGCCGATACCTTAGGCGTCGTCCATGGTCGCAAGTTGGAGGGGCCGCCCGAAGTCTTGATTCAACAGGCGCTGAAGATCGATCCACACAATGTGAAGGCGCTGATGCTGGCAGGGACCGTGGCGTTCAACCGCAAGAATTATGCGTGGGCGGCCAAGGACTGGGAACAAGCTCGCGCGAACCTTCCTGCGGACGTAGATCCAGAGATGACACAGCAACTGATGGCCGCCATCGCAGAAGCCGAGAGCCAACTTGGTGGCGGTCAAGAGACGGTGTCCGCGTATACGGAACCGGCGGCGCCGGCTCAGCCAACCGGGCAGACCGGACAGTCGCGTGCGATCAGAGGCACTGTGACTATGGCGCCGAGCCTGGCCGGCAAGGGGTCCGCGACGGACACATTGTTTGTGTTTGCACGCGAGATGAGTGGCCCACCGATGCCTGTGGCGATCGTGCGGGCGACGAAGAAAGATTTACCCTTTACGTTCCAGCTCGATGACTCGACCAGCCCGATGCCGTCCAGAAAACTCTCCAGCGCAGGAACGGTCGTGATTGTGGCCCGTCTGTCGAAGTCCGGCCAGGCCATGCCACAAAGTGGAGACCTGGAGGGGACAAGTCAGCCGGTGAAGTCTGGAGTGGATGGGATCACCGTCGTCATCGATCGTGAAAGACCATAGCCGCATGTCTCTCTCCTCTAACACCACGCTGCTCTAGCTTCTGCCGCTGATCCTTGCACAGGTCATTAGGCACTCAGCTTGCCGTAGTCAGCCCTGCAATTTATCGCACAAGCCCCCTTGACATTTTCCGAAGTATGCTGAGATACATGTGCGCTCACTCAAGACAATAAAAAGTGTCTTAACCAAGGAGCATTGCACATGGCCGACAAATTTTGGATGAGATGTGGTCTGCTTGTCTGCGGCATACTGCTCGCCGCGACGGTGCCAACGTATGCGGAACCAGCGGCGTCGGCCGGACAGTCGCTGGCGATCAGCGGCAAGGTGACTGTGGCGCCCAGCCTGGCTGGCAAGGGATCCGCGACGGACACGTTGTTTGTGTTTGCACGCGAGGTGAGTGGCCCACCGATGCCTGTGGCGATCGTGCGGGCGACAAGGAAAGATTTACCCTTCACGTTCCGGCTCGATGACTCTACCAGCATGATGCCGTCCAGAAAACTCTCCGATGTAGGAACGGTGGTGATTGTGGCCCGTCTGTCGAAGTCTGGCAAGGCCATGCCGGAAAGTGGGGACCTGGAGGGGATAAGTCAGCCGGTGAAGCCTGGAGTGGATGGGATCACCATCGTCATCGATCGTGAAAGACCATAGCGCCGGGAAGCCAACATGACTCTCTCTTCTATTATCACCAAGCTGCGCGACCTCCTGCCGCTGTTCCATGCCGGGTTCTTATGGCATTCAACTTGCACGATTCAGCCATGAAAATATTTTTCACAAATCCCCACAAATCCCATTGACATCTTATCTATGCTGAGTTACATATGCGCGCGGCGCTAAGTAACAGGCTCACTCACGACCATAAACAAGAAACAAGACTAGAGAAATTGCCTAGACATATACAGGTAGCAGTAGCACTCTTAACGGAAGGAGCATCAGTATGAACTCGAAGCTCTGGCTAAGTTGTGGTGCGCTGGCCTTCGGAGTCTTGCTTGCAGGAACGGCGCAAGCGGATTTCCCCAGCGTCCCCAAGGAAACTTACGAGGCACTGAAGCTCGATCGGTCAGCCAGTCCCAAACAGCTCCATGAGGCGTTGGTGAAACGCTATCTGGACCCAGCCGAAGGCTTTGGGAAAGGGAAGTACGGCCAGTATTGGGAGCCGATCCCATTCAGTAAGTACCTGGACCCTGGTTCCTTCTACAAACCACCGACATCGGTCAAGGATATCGCGACACGCGAGCAGTGCGTGAAATGCCACACCGACGAGTCGCCGGGCTGGGTGGCACTCTGGAAGAGGAGTACCCACGCCAATCTGGACAAGATCCGCAAGCTCACCCCCAAAGATGACACCTACTACAAGAAAGCGAAGTTGGAGGCGATTGAGGGAAACCTCCGCTCGCTGGGCAAACTCGGCGAGAAAGAGCACTTGAAAGAAGTCGGCTGCATTGACTGCCACTATGACATCAACACGACGAAGAAAGCGGACCATCGCAAGGATCTCCGAATGGCCACCGCCGACGTGTGCGCCAACTGCCACCTGCAGGAGTTCGCCGAGCGTGAGTCCGAGCGCGACACCCTCACCTGGCCGAAGGACCAGTGGCCGAAGGGCCGCCCGTCGCATGCGCTGGACTACAGGGCCAACGTCGAGGTGGAAGTCTACGCCGGGATGTCGCAGCGCGAGATCGCCGACGGCTGCACCCAGTGCCACATCAATCAGAACAAGTGCGACATGTGCCATACCAGGCATGAATTCTCGGTGGCTGACTCGCGCAAGCCTGAGGCCTGCGGCACCTGCCACAGCGGCGCCGACCACATCAACTGGGAAGCCTACACCATGTCGAAGCATGGCAAGCAGTATGAGGCCAAAGGCAGTAGCTGGAATTGGAATGTGGAACTCAAGGACGAGATTGCCAAGGGCGGGCTGGCCGCACCCACCTGCGCGAGCTGTCACATGGAGTACCAAGGGAAGTTCTCTCACAACGTGGTGCGTAAAGTCCGCTGGGCGAACTATCCCTTTGTGCCCGGCATCCGAGAAAACATCAAGACCGCCTGGTCCGATAAGCGCCTGGATGCTTGGGTCAAGACCTGTACCCAGTGCCACTCTGAGAGCCACACCCGTGCCTACCTAGAGTATATGGACAATGGCACCTACTCGGGACTTGATAAGTACGATGAGGCGCACGAAATAGTTCATAAGCAGTACAAGGAAGGTCTTCTCACCGGCCAGAAGGACAACCGACCGAAGCCTCCACCGCCGGTCCCACCGGGGTTCGAGCAATTTTTCCAGATATACTGGTCGAAGGGCAACAACCCTGCATCGATCGAGCTCAAACTCTTTGAAATGGCTGAAGACCATCTGGTGCAATTGCACGTGGCCCTCGCCCACCAACATTGGGGGTTCACCTATACAGTCGGCTGGGCGGCGATGAACAGGGCTTATGTCGAAATCAATGACGAAGACACCAAGCTCAAGGAGCAGCTGGCGCTGCAGGAACGGGTGGCCAAGCTCGAGCAGAGCAAAACGAGCCTGCTTGACTTCCACGGCACAGAGGGAAAGATCACGCTCGGTAGCTTGGGCGGCGGCATGCTGCTGACCGGTACGCTCGCGCTCGCCGGATGGAGCAGGCGCAAGAAGAACGGACGCTGACAACTGGCGCAGCGCAGACGATGGAGGAAGCGCTGACGCGACCAAGCAACAGAATCCTCCCGTCGCTGGGAATATTCCTGGTGGCGGGAGGTTTTCTTGTGCTCGGCTGGTTCGCGTACCTGTGGCTCAGTCCAGGGTCTGCACCCTACCACTATAAGTTAGTGGAAGAGGGCGGTGTCGACAAGTTCGGCCAGCTCGGCCTTGAGGCCTGGCCCGACCTCGCGATCAGCAAACATGAGGTTCTAGTCGAGGGGGTGGACCAGCCGGTAGCCTTGGCCTATCTTGCGCGACGCGGCAATGGTCCGCCCGTCATGCTTAGCTGGGAAAACCGGACCGGCGAGCCAGTGGTCTTCCTCGACGGCAAGCTCTCAGAGCTGACACTGTTGGCATCGGCGATTGCCAAGCATGTGCCGAAAGACGCAGTCATCCTTGTATGGTGGGACACCTCGCGTCAGATCAAATTGTTGACGGGGTACGAGACGGTTTTCATCTCGCATCTCGGCGAGCCCCTTATCACGCCGCTGCTCTGGCGCGCCAGAAGCGGGGCAATCGAGAAATACGAACGCGAGTTCTGGGGAGCCCCGGCGAGCAACGAAGAGAGTCGGAAATTCCAACGATTCGCCGACGCGCTGGCGGCGGATCCGAAAGAGGGCGCGGCGATGCTGCGCGAATTGACTGGCGGGCGCGAGGCCTATGTCGCGGTTCACCTCTCGGATCTCTACAAGCTCGGGCTGATGCGCCCCGAGCGTCTCGATGTCGCCTACAAGGACTTCCCCTTGAAGGGCGGCGACGTCCATGGGTTGAGCGGGATGGTGAAGCGCTGGCTGGTCGACAACAAGCACACTGCTTACTCGGTGCACGGGCTCTCGGAGAACTTGGTGCGCGCCTACTTCCTGGCCGATGCCAAGAGCGGCAACACACTGCTTGCGCAGATGCTTCCCTTCACGACATCGAATCCTCTTGAGTTTCAGGCTCTGAAACTCGTCTATCAGCAAGGCGGCTATTGGGTGTATAAGATTCCAGCTACCCAGCCAACCAGTAGCTGATTTGCTATTGGCCGAGGAGGGATTATCGTTCTTGTAAATCTGACAAACCAACGATAGAGTGAAGCTACGAGCAATTTTTAGAGTACGGCCACGAATAGTTTTTGGATTAGGTAGAAAGGAGATACCGTGAAGCATCCCATGACATACGCACTCGCCGCTGCGGCGGTGGTGGTGTTCGCCGTCTTAGTCGGAAGCGCTTCCGCCGAAACCCCGTTCGAGGGCCGGAAGAAATGCAGTAATTGCCACAAAAGTGAGGCCGACTCATGGATCAAGACAGCCCACGCCAAAGCTGTCGACTCGCTCAAAGCCAACAGGGACAAGGAAAAGAACAAAGCCATGCTCAAGGCGAAACTCGACCCTAAGAAGGACTACGGCAAGGACAAGGATTGTATCGGCTGCCACGTGACTGGGTTCGGGGTGGAAGGCGGGTATGAAATTACGGAGCCGGACAAGTTCTTGATAGGTGTAGGCTGCGAATCCTGCCATGGAGCTGGTCCGGACTACCGCAAGGTTCACCGTAAGGCGGGTGAGGCTTTTGAAAAGTCGAAAAAGGTCACGCCGCGCGAGTCCCTCGTGGAAGCCGGACAAGAGTTTGAGTTCATTGAGAAGTGCAACGTCTGCCATTTGAACTATGAGGGCTCGCCGTGGAAGGGCGCAAAGAAACCGTACACCCCCTTCACCCCCAAGGTAGACAAAAAGTATGAGTTCGACTTCGAAAAATCCGTGCGCAACAACAAGGCCATGCATGAACACTTCAAACTAGCGGGCACGTTCGATGGTCCGCCTACCCCGAAGTTTCATGAGGAGTTCCAAAAGGATGCCAAGCCGGCCGAGATAGGCAAGGAGGAGTAATGGCAGGGGGTTGGTCTGGCGGTGCCGTACTTCTCGGTGCAGTTCTTGCTGTCGGATTGATCGTCGTGGTATTCGGTGGCGAGGCCGCCATATCCAGGACCGAGTTCTGCGTGAGCTGCCATTCCGAGACCTACCCTTATGAGGAGCTGAAAAAATCCTCGCACTGGGGAGCGCTCGGTGCCGACCCTGGCTGCAAGGACTGCCATGTCCCCCAGGGCTTGTCCAACTTCCACAAGGCGGTATGGACGCATGTGGTGGATGGACTGCCGTTCCTGGTAGATGAGTTTACCAACGACTACTCTACGATCGAGAAATTCAACGAGCGACGCCCGGAGGCGGCCTACAGGGCGCGCATGAAACTGAAGGGGTGGGACAGCTCCACCTGCCGGGCTTGTCACAAGAATACAAAGCCTCCTGGTGTGTCGGCTAAGGCTGCGCACAAGAAGATGGAAACGGAGGGCGCAACCTGCATCGATTGCCATCAGAACCTGGTGCATAAAAAAGTCCCCGAGCATGACCTCACTGCCAGCCTGGCTCAGGGCAAGATGGTGTTAAAGGAGAAAGAAAAAGAAAAAGACTGACCGCGACGATCTTGGAACCTACGTGAGCCTTGAGTTGCCAGAAACCTGCCTCGTTGACCCGCCGGACCCTTGCCGAATACGAAGGGTGGCGGTCATCCGTTCCCTATCACGTTCCTCTACGACCCGACAGTCTAGTGTGAGCAACAGGCTCAAGAGGGACTGAAATCAGCGAGATCGTGAATGCTACGCCATTTCCCACAAATTAGCGCCGTTTATGCGCATAGGAAACGGGATTACATTATCGCGGCATTTACGTTTTTTTGTGTAGCAGTCTGTATGATTTTTGAAGTAAGCGGGAGTTTAGAAAGACAATATGCCCTAGGGGGTATCGCGTTAGTATCTCTTATTGTGATGTTGCTCGGTGAAAGTAGAGAAGTAAGAACACAGGTTATCGTTGCTGTCGCCTTTACCACAATTGGCGAGTACGTTGCTTCTGTCTATATGGGCGGATACACCTATCGGTTTGAGAATGTACCGGCCTATGTGCCGCTCGGTCACGGAATGGTGTATTTAACCTCCATTGCATTGGCGCGTTCCGGGCTGTTTATAAAATATGCAAGAGCAATCACTACAACCGTGATAGTGGTATGCGGCGCATGGTCAATTTGGGGGATCAGTGGGTTTGCAGAACAGGGCGATTCAGGGGGTGCGTTACTGTTTTGTGTGTTTTTGCTCTGTCTTTTTAAAGGTCGCTCGCCGTTGGTGTATCTCGCGGCCTTCTTTATTACGACATGGCTGGAGTTAATTGGCACGGCAGCGGGAGCTTGGAAATGGGCGTCAGTAGACCCTGTTTTTGGATTGTCTCAGGGAAACCCGCCAAGCGGTGTTGCTGTCTGGTATTGCCTGGTTGATGCGGTAGCCCTCGGCGGAGGCCCGCTATTATCGCGCGGCCTGAAAAATGTCAGTGAGTGGTGTAAATCTAGGGGCTCTTCTCCCAAACGAGTGGGAATGTTTTCAGTCTTTTCCGATCTCAGGGAGCATGCACGTGAGGATTTTCAAGCGCAGATACTCCTCACCTCGCAGGCCATAAGCACGTCGTTGAAGAACCAGAATCTTGTTGTTGAGCCCCTCGATAAAACCTAATTCCAGTTTTACTCCAATAGTATAATGGCGATCATCTGATGGCCCCTTAGCGCCCCAATAGTCCTTTGAGAAGATCTCGGCCCTGTTGCTTTAAGTCTTCCGGTTTCGTCGTCCCTTTCAGCAGTCCACCGACCGCTTCTTCAACTTTCTTCTGCACCTGTTCCTGAACTTTCCCGGTTAGGCCCTTCATATCTAACCCATACGATGGCGCTTGTGCTGTTCCGGTAATCACCAGCGGAAGACTCAAGCGGTCTTCCCTCATCGCGAGCTTGGCGGCAGGGGATGAACGTGCGATCGTCCGGCTTAAGTCCTGTGACAGGTTGAGGTTCACGGTGAGGTTCAGCGTCTGATCGAATCCGATGGTGCCTCCTCCTGTGGCCTGAAAGTCATGGCTATCCATCAAGAGCCGTTGGACGTGGATGATCCCTTGCTTAATGGCGAGATCGGTCTCGATCGTTGAAAAGGCCGTTGCCTTGGCGTTATCAAGCGAGATGCCGACAACTTTGAGGATGGAGATGGCTTCCTGAAGCAGATTCACACCTTCGATTTTGCCGTCTTTCACAGCCACGTGTCCCGTGCCTTCCAAGGATCTCGTGAGGTCCGACATGGACCATCCACGGCCTTGCACGTCGAGGTCGGCTCCTGCCGTTCCGCTGATCGACACCTGGGTGGTTGCCAGGACGTTGAGCGCCGGACTGAGTTGCATCCCTTGAATCGTCATCTTGCCCGCGAACGGTGGTGTTTCGGAGCCGGACGTAACCCTTCCCTCTGCCGTCACCTGTCCCTCGAAGAGCTGAAAGGAGAAGTTCTGTAACCGCACGTCCTGGCCTTGTACTTCAGCTGCAATCTGGAAATTTTTTACATCAACGGGTTTCTGTAATGGTAGGGCGAACGGCAGATTGGCCGTATGGATGACCGGCGCACTGATGTTCAGGCTGGCGTTTCGCCCGACCGTTTTTCCGGTGATGGTGAAATCGGTTTTTCCCAAAGCGAGTTGGAGATTGATTGCATCAATGTCCGTGGATTCTTTCAAAGGGCCAAAAGTACCGTCGAGCTTCACCGGCAGATTAAACGGTTGGACGAGCATTCTGACATGGAGGCTCGGGGATTGGCCGAGCCTAACTGATTGGAGAAGGATCTCCATGTCCTGCAAGATATACTCGATTGGCTTGGCAGCTGACAGATCTCGATAGGTGAGTTTCCCGCTCGTGATGGAGACTCGATCCACGGCCAGCATTGCGAGGATCTTGAGCGGACCTTCGGTCGATGGAATGGGCGCCCGCGATGGAGTTTTAGGCAACTCAACGCCTGTACGACCGATGGTCGAGACGTTCAGGACGCCGTTCTTGTTCTTGATGACCGTGATAACAGGGTCACGGAGCGTGATTTCTTCTACCTCTATCTTGCCGCTGAGCAAAGGCGAGAGTTTGACCCCGACATCCAGCGACGTGAGAGAAGTAAAGGGGCTTGAGCCGAATGCCGGGTCGTCCAGCACGGCAAATCCGGCCACCCGGGCACCGATCCGCGGCCAGATAGTCAGGCGGATGTCTTGCAGCTGAACCTTGCGATTGAGAGCGTCTTCGATGAGTGGCTTGTATTGGTCTTGATACTTGTTTAGGTCAATCAGGAAGGGAAGCGCCAGGATTACTCCGACCACCAGGGCCACTACAATAAGTAAACCTATGACGATTTTCATCAGCGCGCCTCCTTACAAGCTTCAGCCAGTATAGGAAAGGGCTCAACTACGGTCAATGCGAGTCAGTGAGTCTCTGGAAAACAAAGGGGGACAGATTAGGTTCTAACTCCAACTGCAACACTTCAGGCCCTCATCGGGTTCGCTATCGAGGCGGCGCGCCCGATGACGGGGGTAGTGTTCAGCATTGGTGGGCAGGGGAGGGGGCTTCGTTGGTCGGTCTAGACGGAAGGAGGAGGCGTGACGGTCGATACTTCATTGGAGCAGGCGCTTTCTAGACCGTTATAGGCACTGACCGAAAAGTAGTAGAGGGTATTAGGATCAAGGTTTGTGACCGTGGCTGACGGGGAGTCAACGGACATGGAACTTTCGTATGCGCAGCTACCCTGTTGACCTGGTGATTGCCGGCCGTAATGGACGAAATAGGCATAGACTGAGGGGTCTGGAACCGGGCTCCATACGAGAGACGCGGTGGCACCTACCGGTGCCGCTGATGGTTCGCTGCCCATCTCTCCTCCTCCCCCTCCGCCGCATCCGGTCAGAAGGGGCATCGTCGTAAGAAGAAGGCCCGCAACGATTGCGGTCAGGCGTATTGGCATGCAACCGGTCTCTGTGACTCTGGTCCGCGGTAAGAAGCATTGTTGCTTGGTCAAATCGCTCATGTGGTGCTCCAGAGAAGTGGGTATGGTTGCGTTGATTTAGGTTCGGTCTGTTTCGTGCGTGATGCTGGACAAGAAGAACACATTGAAGGGCAAGCATGAGCAAGTGGTGTGCCATGGCCATGCGTTATAACTATTCGATTTATTGTGTACTTAAATGATGGCGTGGGTGCTTCAAACTATTGGAGTTGTAGAACTTGAAGGAGAGACCATACAGATCCTGTCCCGCTCGAAGAACGTCGCCCCATCCCGCGCCTTGCTCATCCAGCTGTGAGTGCCTACCCTTCTCCCTTATGGGACGGTCCTGTCCCGAAAAAATCGAAACAGTAAGTAGGCATTGAGCATCGTCATGATCGTGAGGATGCTGTACGTGGTGAATTCAGTGGCCAGGTTCAATTCGATGAGCACCCTAGACAGTCCGAATGTGACGACCAAGGCATCGAAGGCCATGCAGATCCGCCTGAACATTTCAGGGTCCATCCAACGAATGAGATAGCTCCCGAGAGGAATTCCCAAAAGGACGCTAGGGACGATATACGGAATGATCTCCATGCTGCTGGTGCTGTAGAGTCCAATGAAATAGTAGGCAATTCCCGTCAATGCCGCTTCTCCCACTCGAATGACCCCAAGCGCGGCCCGGAAATCCTGTTTGGCATACCCTTGATTGTTGAAAAGAAGCGCAAGGGGAGGGCCTGAGATGGTGGTGACGGAATAGAGGGTTCCGATTCCCATTCCGAAGGGTATCGCGATGGCTTTTTCGGCTTGGATGGGTTTTCTGATACCGGCAGCTTGGAGCAGAATCAATGGCAACAGCATGAAGTAGGTCACAAACTTGACCCACGCCGGATGAACGAGGGAGAGAATATAGCTGCCGATTGAGACGCCGATCAGGAGACCGATCAGAATGGGCGCCACGCGCCACCATATGTTCGGGATGCTCTTGCGGTTGATGAAGAGGACGTATCCATTGATCACCAATTCCACGAGCACCAACGCCGGATTCAGAATACGATTGGTGTAAAAGAGCAGCGCGACTGGAACCGTAATCGAAGAAAATCCGTACCCCAAGGCGCCGTTGATGGTGGCTGCCACGAACGTGATCAGCACGAGCACGACTTGATCCATGATTATTCTTTGCGATGCCCGGAGACGAAGTCGTCGAGGGTGTAATGGTCCAGGATGCCGGCAATGGCATCACGCACCGAACCCATCACATGCTGCACAGGACATTGGACGTGTTCGGCATAGGGGCAGTCCCTGCATTTCTGATAGGCCGTCTTGCTCACACATCCGATGGGAGCGAGAGGGCCATCCAAAATGCGAATCACTTGGCCGAGGGTAATCTCTCCCGGAGACTTAATCAGTGCGTAGCCGCCCTTCATCCCTCGACGACTGGAGAGGAGGCCGGCTCGTTTTAGTGCCAGGAGGATCTGTTCGAGAAATTCGACCGGGATATGTTGGCGGGTCGCGATCTGGTGCCGCTGTAGCGTCATCTTGCCATGCGCGAGGGTGAGCTCAAGCAGTGCACGAAGTCCGTACTCGCTTTTTTTCGAAAGCTTCATGGTCAGGTCGAAATAATTCCAAGTGAGTTAATCAAGATTTGCGACAATAGAGTGCCGCGCCTGCTCCCGTCAAGAGTCGTTCTGAAAAATTTGAGCGGAATAATTCATGGGGCTCTGATCCCCAACATCCATCCATTCTGTAGAGACAACGTGCTGCAACTCCTTGATCCTAGAGGGGTTGTGCCTTGACAGGTTCGCACATTCCTGTTAATTTCTCCCCTCATTTCAACGTGTCTACCACGAGAATTCAGACCTCCGTCACAACGACTGGACTGTTCGTGACCTTCCAGGATCTCATTCTCAAGTTGCATCACTACTGGGCCGAGCAAGGCTGCGTCATTCATCAACCCTATGATCTGGAAATGGGGGCTGGCACCTTTCATCCAGCCACGTTCCTCAGGTCCCTTGGTCCAGAGCCCTGGCGGGCCGCCTATCCCCAACCATGCCGGCGTCCCACGGATGGACGATACGGCGAGAATCCGAATCGCATGCAGCATTACTATCAGTATCAGGTCGTGCTAAAGCCGGCGCCGGACAACATTCAATCGTTGTACTTGGAGAGTCTGGCTCAATTCGGGATTAACCCCAAGCAGCACGACATCCGGTTCATTCAAGATGACTGGGAGTCCCCCACGCTGGGCGCCTGGGGCCTTGGCTGGGAGGTGCGTCTCGATGGGATGGAGATAACCCAGTTCACTTACTTCCAGGAAATCGGCGGGATCGAGCTGAATCCCATTACCGTCGAAATCACATACGGGACTGAACGCATTGCGATGTATCTTCAACACGTGAATAACGTCTTTGACCTCGCCTGGAACGATTCGGTCACGTATGGAGATATCCATCACGAAACCGAAGTCCAATTCTCGACCTATAATTTCGAAGAAGGCGATGTGGCGATGCTCATGACCACATTTCAAGCGTTCGAGGGAGAATGCAAGCGGCTGCTGGCGAATCGCGACAAGCGGTTGACGCTCCCGGCCTACGAATTCTGCATCAAGTCTTCGCACCTCTTCAATCTGCTCGATGCCCGTGGGGCGATCAGCGTGGCGGAGCGCACGGGATAT
>Ga0187893_10009259_pt1 | contig 15182 bp, 13 predicted proteins | sample MA1701074metaG_FD_139574 | JGI IMG/M metagenome (GOLD analysis project Ga0187893, IMG submission 139574) | White microbial mat communities from a basaltic lava cave in the Kipuka Kanohina Cave System on the Island of Hawaii, USA - MA170107-4 metaG ... | reverse complement strand
GCGAGCAGCGCCTCGATCTGTTTGACGACTTCGGCGCTCTCGGGTTGCGTGCGCGCGGAGAAGCTGAATGCGCGTTTGCCGTCGCGCGCGATCAGGTATTTGTGAAAATTCCATTCCGGCGCATCTCCGGTCATTCGCGCCAGTTCCGCAAACACCGGGTTTGCCTTGTCCCGCACCACGCTGGACTTCTCCATCAGCGGAAATTTCACGCCGTAGGTCAGCTCGCAGAAGTCCTTTATCTCCTTCGCGGTGCCCGGCTCCTGTGAGCCGAAGTCGTTGGCCGGAAATCCGACCACCACCAGCCCCTTGTCCCGGTATTTCCGGTAAAGCGATTCCAGTCCCTTGTATTGCGGCGTGTTCCCGCAAAAGCTGGCGGTATTCACTGCGAGGACCACTTTTCCGGCGTAATCGCACAGGTTCACCGGCTCGCCGTCGAGATTCTTCATCCGGTGGTTCAGAACGCTTGGACAGGCCATGGATGCCTCGCTGATCAGGATCAGGGAAAACAGGGTCATGAGCAGTGCATGCCGGCGCTTCATCGTGTCGGTACCCGTGTGGGCGCGAATTTGCAGATAATAGCGTGTCCGGGACTGGATGCGCCGCGTTTTGTACTGTTCACGCTTTCATTCACTTGCACCTTCACTCGTTCACACCTTCACCCATTCACCGGCTCATGGGTCCGTTATCCGACATCAAGGTCCTGGAACTCGGCACATTGATCGCCGGGCCGTTTTGTTCACGTATTTTCGCCGAATTTGGCGCGCAGGTGATCAAGGTGGAGTCCCCTGACGGCGGTGACCCTCTGCGCCAGTGGCGCAAGCTCCACGACGGCACATCGCTGTGGTGGTACCTGCAAGCACGCAACAAGAAATCGGTCACCGTCAACATGAAGGAACCCGAAGGCCAGGAGATCGTGCGCAAGCTTGCCGCCGGAGCAGACATCGTGATCGAGAACTTCCGCCCGGGGACGCTGGAGAAGTGGGGGCTGGGATGGGACACGCTGTCACAGTTGAACCCGGGCGCGATCATGGTGCGTCTTTCCGGATACGGCCAGACCGGGCCTTACCGCGAACGCGCGGGATTCGGCGCGATCGGCGAAGCGATGGGCGGACTGCGATATGTCACCGGCTATCCGGACCGGGCGCCCGTGCGCGTGGGCATCAGTCTGGGAGATGCGGTCGCTTCGCTCTATGGCGTGATCGGAGCGTTGATGGCGCTGCGTCACCGCGAGGTTAGCGGCGGTGCCGGCCAGGTGGTAGACGTCGCCCTTTACGAGGCTGTATTCAGCCTCATGGAGAGCCTGCTCCCCGAGTATGACATCGGCGGTTTCGTGCGGGAACGCAGCGGCGCTTCGCTTCCGGGAATCGTGCCATCGAATACCTATACCACCCGCGATGGCAAGTACGTCGTCATCGGCGCCAACGGCGATGCGATCTTTCGGCGCATGATGGCGGCGATCGGGCGCGAGGATCTCGGCAATGACCCGGCGCTCGCGCGCAACGATGGACGCGTTGCGCGCACTGCGGAACTCGACAAGGTGATCGGCGACTGGTGCGCGGCGCACGATCTCGAACACGTCCTGAAGGTGCTTGCAGCCGCGCAGGTGCCATCGGGAAAAATCTACGACATCGCGGATATCGTGAAAGACCTGCACTACCAGGCACGCGGCATGATTGAACAGGCGCACCTGCCGGACGGGGGAGCGATGAAGGTGCCCGGCGTGGTGCCGAAGCTGGCGAACACGCCGGGAGGCACGCGCTGGCTCGGTCCGGGACTGGGCGAGCACACGAGCGAGGTACTCATCCAACTCGGTTACGATGCAGCAGAGATTGCCGGATTGAAATCCCGCGGCGTCATATAACGTCGCGAGGTGCCCCTTGCCAATGAACTCGAAGCCCTCCAGAAACCTGGCAGCTGACGTGCGGCCCCGCGAAGTGTGGGGCTGGATGATGTTCGACTTCGCCAATTCCGGTTACACCACGGTCGTCATCACTGCGGTGTTCAACGCTTACTTCGTGGCGGTGGTAGCCGGTCAGGCCGTGTGGGCCACCTTTGCCTGGACTGCGGCTCTGTCGGTGTCCTATGCGCTGATCGTGGTTACCGCACCGCTTATCGGTGCCTATGCCGACGCGCACGCCGCCAAGAAGCGGCTGCTGGCGGTAACGACAATCGGGTGCGTAGGCGGGACGGCCGCACTGGCGCTGGTCGGCCCCGGAGAACTGGTGCTCGGGATTGCGCTGCTGATTGTATCCAATTTCTTCTTCGGCACCGGCGAGAACCTGGTCGCAGCGTTTCTTCCGGAACTTGCCAAGGGGCGCTCTCTCGGCAAGGTGTCGGGCTGGGGCTGGGGACTGGGCTACATCGGCGGGCTGATCAGCCTCGGCGCATCGCTCGCCTACGTTACCTGGGCGCAGTCTCAAGGGCAGACTTCGGCGGAGTTCGTTCCGGTGACGATGTTGATAACCGCAGCGCTGTTCATCGTGTCGTGTCTGCCGACATTCCTGTTGCTCAGGGAGCGCGCGCAACCGCAGCAACTGCCCACCGGCGCGTACGCGAGTGCGTTTGCGCGCACGTGGGAAACGCTTCGCAATGCCAGCCGCTATCGCGACCTGATGCGCTTCCTGGTGTGCATCCTGTTCTATCAGGCCGGCGTGCAGGCGGTGATCTCGCTCGCCGCGATTTATTCCGAACAGGAGATGAAGTTTTCCACGCAGCAGACCATCTTGCTGATCCTGGTGGTGAACATCACCGCCAGCGTGGGCGCAATCATCTTCGGACAGGTGCAGGACAAGCTCGGCCACGTGCGCACACTGGCACTGACATTGGTGGGTTGGTGCCTGACAGTCGTGTTAGCCGGATTGGCGACCACCCCGGCGATGTTCTGGATAGCGGCGAATCTCGCCGGCGTATGTCTTGGCGCCAGCCAGTCCGCCGGGCGAGCATTGGTCGGCTACCTCAGTCCGCCGGACCGGCGCGCCGAGTTCTTTGGATTGTGGGGGCTTGCGGTCAAACTGTCGTCCATCCTTGGGCCGATCACATACGGTCTGGTGAGTTGGATTTCCGCCGGGAATCATCGCCTTGCTATTCTCATTACCGGCAGTTATTTCCTCATCGGGCTAGTGCTGCTGGCCGGGGTCAATGCACGCCGCGGGCATCGCGCCGCGCGTCCCTTGAAGGGCGCGGCGCAATCGCCGTGACCGGCCCAGTCAAGATTCAATAGACCAAAATAAACAGCGCGTTATAATTCGGCCCTGTCAGGTTCCACGCAGGCGCTGTGCGCGCGAGGGGTGGTCATGCTGAGCTGGATCAAGGGGACACAACCGGACCATCCATTGGCCGACGAAAAGGTCGCGCGGGAACTCGTCGCCGAGTTGCCGGCGAACGATTCCTTCAAGACGCTCGACGAGCTTTCCTACTGGCTGGATGCGCTCAAGGGCACGCAGGACGTCAAACTCGGGCGCCAGTTCGAAATCATCGAACTGATCGATCAGGCCGCCAGGAACCACCACCGCAAGCTTTCGCAGGATTATCTTGCAGGCAGCGCGCGGCTGCAGAAATTCCAGGAAATCCGCATCTGGAATACGTCGTTCAATTACTGGAAGCAGCTTGCGGATGCCTATCAGCTTTGTGTGGCGCGCTACCAGGAAGGCGCCAGCGGCTGGGGTTCGCTGAAGGGCCCGCTGCCGACGATTCTGGCACGCGCGATACGCGCGCTTTCGTATCAGCTCAAATGGCAGTTGCTGCGTTATGGGCCGGTCGCGCCGAGGGTGTGGGGCGAGTACGGCAAACTTTTCGTCTATGCCGAGGAAAAAGGATTCGCAGCGGCAAAAGTCGAGGTGTATCCCGGAAAGTTCGGGAATTCGACGGTCCAGCGCGAGTTCCTCAAGGGTTTGATGCTGGCGATCTCCTCCACTGACAGCCTGTTACCGATGAAACTGGAAGTCGCCGAGCGGGTGGTGGCGCAGTTCTCCGAATATTTCACGATTCAGCGCCAGCCCGGCAAAGGCTGTCACTACTACATAGACCTCGCCACGGAAAAGGGGCCGGCGCGCATGGTCTCGCGCGTGCCGACGACGCCGGGACTGCGATTTTTCGGTCCCGGTTCCGCCGCGCAGGCGCTGGAAAGGCTGATCACTGTTCTGCAGGCCGACGGCGTGGTGCCGTCCAATATCGATCTCGGTGGCGCATTCGATCCTGAACTCGTGCTGGATGTACTCCGGCATCTGGCGCGTTATTGGGCTGCGGTACCGCCGGCTCGCGGCGAGGAACGGCGGCGCTCGGTGTCGCGCATCAGCGTGATTCACACCTTCGACGAGATCCTCGCAACGGTTTCTAGCGACACGGACGATCAGTCGTTCGACAATTCGGCCGAAACCTGGACAGTCGAGAACGAAAGCGCGGGCGGCTACGGTGCCCTCCTGCCGCAGACCAAAGGCGACTGGCTCAAGGTCGGAACACTTCTGGGTGTGAAACTCGAACGTGGTGCGGCCTGGGGTGTGGGCATCGTGCGCCGGCTCTCTGCCTATGACCTGCGGCAGCGCTACGTCGGTATCCAGGTGTTCAGCAAGGGCGGAACCGCCGTGAAGATTGCACCGGCGCATTCGGGCAAGAACGCGGTTGCGCAAGACGCCATGCTTCTGCCCTCGAGCACGCGCGACAGCACCGGGACTGGCGAAATGAGCCTGTTGCTGAGGCCGGGGTTCTTCTCGGAGAAGATGACCTATGAGATGCAGGCCTACGATCGCACCTACGTGCTGGTACCGAAGAAACTGCTCGAGGGCGGGGATGATTTCGATATGGCCCGTTTCCGCGTCATGCAGCGTGCCAAGTAGGATTCATTTGCGCTGGATTCTGCATCTCCTCGACCTGATCGGCCACAGAGAACAACTAGAACACGGAAGAAAAAAGAGGCACGCAAACATGGATTCAAACCGGTAGCTAACTGAGAACCGGTTTGCTGACTCGTACTTCGAAGGTTCTTCTTTGCGTGCGAGTCTTTCTGGTGAACTTGCCGGTCTGGCGTCTATAGCAAGACTCGCTTCAGCCAGGCGCCAATGTCCGCCAGTTCCTCGACACTGACCGAGTGCGGCATTGAATACTGGTGCCACTCCACCTCGTAACCGAGTTTGATCAAGGTGTCGCACGACATCTTGCCTAACGCCAGCGGGACGATGTTGTCGACGATGCCGTGACCCATGAAGATCGGCACCGTATTGCTCGCAGCGTTGCGCTCGACCTCAACCATCGCGGGCAGTGGCACATACGCGGATAGCGCCATCAGGCCCGCCAGCGGCTTGGCCTGGCGAAGCCCGGTCTGAATCGTGATTACCCCACCCTGGGAGAATCCCGCCAGCACGATCCGACCGGGGGGAATGCCGCGCTCACTCTCGCGTGCGATCAGATCCTCGATCAGTTTTTGCGATTCCCGCAGTCCACGTTCGTCCTCCTTGAAGGCAAGCTCCTGATACGCAATGTCGTACCAGGCCCGCATCACAAAGCCGCCGTTGATGGTCACCGGGCGCATCGGTGCGTGCGGAAACACGAAGCGGATTCCAAGTGGCGGGAGCTTCATCTCTTTCACCACCGGTACGAAGTCATTGCCGTCCGCACCCAGGCCGTGCAGCCAGATCACCGCGTGGCTCGGCTTCGGTTTGGTCTCGATCTCTATTGCTGGCAGGGTTTCGCTCATGAAAGTCAAGGTCGTTGACGCAAAGGTCGCGAAGTAAAATCAATGAGGGCCGCAAAGATAGTCATGGGACAGTTGCCGCGTTGGCTGTGCGGCGCTCCGGGCAACGCATCATGGAGCTGTCAACTTTCCCGGCCGGAGTTCTCTTTTTCGTTTGCATTTCTTTGCGTCCTTTGCGCCTTTGCGTCGAGATTCAGGTCTTAGCGCGAATGGCGGACTTGGGACGGAAGGCCCTGACGACCGCTTCGTCGGTCTCGATGTAAGGCCCGCCGATCAGGTCGATACAGTAAGGTACGGCGGCGAAGATGCCGTGCACCGTCTGCCTGCCGTCTGCGTCTTTCACGCCTTCCAGTGTTTCCTTGATTGATTTCGGTTGCCCAGGCAAGTTGATGATGAGCGTGCTCCCGCGGATGACGCCAACCTGTCGTGAAAGGATTGCCGTAGGTACGAAGCCAAGACTGATCTGTCGCATCTGTTCGCCGAACCCGGGCATCACCCTGTCGGCGACCGCAACCGTCGCCTCCGGTGTCACGTCGCGAGGCGCCGGCCCGGTGCCGCCGGTGGTGAGTACCAGGTGGCAGCGGTCACGGTCGCACAATTCCTTCAGCGTGGCTTCGATCACCGGCTGTTCGTCCGGGATCAGCCGGTTTACGATGCGGCGCGGATTCAGCACGACGCGTCCCAGCCATTCCTCGAGCGCGGGAATGCCCTCGTCCTTGTAGACTCCCTTCGATGCGCGGTCGCTGATCGAAACCAGCCCGATGATCACTCGTTCTTTTTCGTTCATATCAGATCAAGATCGCTTTTTGCCACAGAGAACACAGAGAGCACAGAAAAAAATCGATAGTAGAAAAGGCCGTAAGGTTGGCAATTGTCAAATTGCGATGATCCATCCTAATTCAAAATGGCGACACAGGTTCTTCGCCAGGAGCGGGTTTTCACCCAATTAAATTGTTCTCCTCTGTACTCTCTGTGTTCTCTGTGGCAATTGGTATCAAGGGTGCTGCACGATTTCGCGGAGTTCCTGGAACAGTTCGCGGAAGCTCCGGGGCGACTTACCGGCTGCGGCTTCGCGCTTGACGTTACGGATCAGCGTGCGCAGGCGCTGTGCATCGGCGCGCGGAAACCGGTCAAGCAGTTCTCCCAACGCCTGGTCGTCCTCGATTAGCCGTTTTCGCCAGCGTTCGATCGCGTGAAGGCGCGCGGTCTCTGCGACCGAGGCGCCTTTCCAGACGTCGAGTTGTGAGCGAATGGCGTTGGCATCTGCCTCGCGCATCAACCGGCCCAGGTACTGCATCTGGCGCCGCAAAGCACCGAACTTGGAGATGCGTTTGGCCTCCAATACCGCGTCGAGAAGCTGCGGGGGGAGTTCGAGTCCGGCCAGCTTGTCGGCGCTCAAGGCGACCAGCTCCTCGCCAAGGTCCTGCAACGCCTGCACCTCGCGTTTGCGCTGGGTCTTGCTGACTTGAAGTTCGTTTTCCATCGGAGAGTCGGGGCTGCCGCAACTGGTATCATAACGAAAATTCCCTTCACGGCGTGCCGCCGCGCTTGAACGATGGCGGCACGCCGCATTCATTTTTTCGTCACAGAACCGGAGCCATTGTGTCCAGCTCGGAATTCACCCACGAAACCGCGGCGCTCAGGCAAATTGCCAGCGATGTCCTGAAATATGCCCGGGACCGTGGCGCCACCGCCGCCGAGACCGAGGTTAGCGAGGGGTTCGGGCAATCGGTGACGGTGCGCAACGGTGAAGTCGAAACCATCGAATACAACCGCGACAAGGGCGTAGGCGTCTCGGTCTACATGGGAAAGCAGCGCGGCCATGCAAGCACCTCCGACTTTTCCACAAATGCATTGCGCGACACGGTCGATGCGGCGCTGTCGATCGCAAGGCTCACCGCTTCAGATGAGTATTCCGGACTCGCAGACGTCGAACTTCTGGCGACGGCAATTCCCGAGCTCGACCTTTTCCACCCGTGGCCGATTGCGGTGGAACAGGCTATAGAAATGGCACGCTCATGCGAGGGTGCCGCGTTCTCTGCCGATCGTCTGGTCAGCAACTCCGAAGGCGCCTCCGTTTCGGTCCAGCAGTCGCATTTTGCATACGGCAACTCCAACGGATTTCTTGCTGGCTATCCCACCACCCGGCACAGCGTCATGTGTGCTGTGATCGCTGGAAAGGACACGTCGATGCAGCGCGACGACTGGTACACCACCGCGCGCGCGGCGGCGGACCTCGAACCGGCCGTCGACGTCGGCAGCCGGGCGGGAAAGCGGGCCGCACGCCGCGTCGGGGCGCGCAAGGTTGCCACGACGCGCGTGCCGGTACTGTTCGAAGCGCCGATTGCATCGAGTTTGCTGGGCCATTTTGTAGCCGCGGTAAGCGGGGGAAGCTTGTACCGGAAATCTTCATTCCTGCTCGATAGTCTGGGAGAGCAGGTGTTCTCTCCTATCGTGGAAATTCATGACTTGCCTCATGTCAGGAAAGGCCTCGCCAGCAGCCCGTTCGACGATGAGGGTGTCGCAACGCATGCCCGCGACATCGTAAAGGGCGGGGTGTTGCAAGGCTATTTCCTGAGTAGCTATTCGGCGCGCAAGCTCGGAATGAAGACGACCGGCAACGCGGGAGGCAATCACAACCTGGTAATGGAGTCCACCGGCGAGGATTTCCCCACGCTCCTGAAGAAAATGAAATCCGGTTTGCTGGTGACGGAGATGCTTGGGCAGGGGATCAATATGGTGACAGGCGACTATTCCCGCGGCGCGGCCGGATTCTGGATCGAGAACGGCGAGATAGCCTATCCTGTGCAGGAAGTTACCGTCGCCGGTAACCTCAAGGACATGTTCAGGAACATCGTCGCTATAGGCACCGATGTGATGATACGCGGCTCCCGCCAGACCGGGTCGGTGCTGATCGAGGGGATGACGGTGGCGGGGGAGTGAAACAGTGCCGAGGGCCGAGGTTCGAGGTCTGAGCAGATGCGAAGTTTTTTCTGAAGTACTTTTTTCGTACCTCGGCACTCGGTCCTCGGCCCTCGAGCGTGGATCCATGAAGAGTCGAGCACATGCAACCACGGTGCTTCTTCGAAGTCTGGTGATTGCGCTTTCGCTTAGCGCGCTTGTCGCTTGCAGCGACGCGCCACCGCCTCTGCCGCGGCTGGGTGCAGATGATGTCGTGCTCGCATTTGGCGACAGCATCACTTACGGGACCGGGGCGCGTCCGGAAGAGAGTTACCCGGAAGTGCTGGCACAGTTGATCGGCCGCCGCGTAATCAGCGCCGGTGTTCCTGGCGAAGTTACCGCGCTCAGCGTGCAACGCCTGCCGGAATTGCTCGACGAGGTGAAGCCCAAGATCCTCCTGCTTTGCGTGGGCGGCAACGACATGTTACGCAAGGTGGAACCTGTGGCGATCGAGTCCAATCTGCGATCGATGGTGAGCATGGCCGCCGATCGCGGCGTCGCGGTGGTTCTGGTCGCAGTGCCCAAACCGGCGCTATTCAGTGGCAACGCGGCCTTTTACCGGGCCATCGCGAAGGAAAACGATCTGGCCCTGGAGGACGGCGTCTTGAAAGAGATCCTGTTCGACAACGAATTCAAGGCCGATCCGATTCATCCCAATGCCAAAGGTTACCGGCGCATGGCGGAAGCAATCGCCGAATTACTCAGAAGAGGCGGCGCGGTATAGCGCGAAAAATTGTGCCGGGAGGATGCATGCAAAACCGCATGATGTTTTCTGTGCTTGCGTTGTTCCTGGCTGGTGCTTGCGCGGGAATCCCGCCGCAGTCCAGGCTGGATGTCTCGATTGCCGGATTGAGCACTACACAGATCGGCCTGCTTGAGCAGACCTATTCACTGGAACTGCGGGTGCAGAATCCGAATCCCATCGACATTTTCGTTGACGGCGTTTCGTTTTCAATCGAAATTAACGGTAAGCCGTTCGCGCGTGGTGTGAGCAACCAATCTATCGCCATCCCACGGCTGGGCGAAGCGATGGTAACGGTGCAGGCCGTAAGTGATCTCTCGGGAGTGATCGAGCAGATGCGCGGCCTGGAAGGTACGGCTGCGTCCGGATTGCGCTACCGCCTGACCGGCCGTTTTTACACGGGTGAAAAACCGTTTGCATTTGATTACAGCGGTTCGATCAAACCACTTGCGACTCCGTGACGATTGTCCTCCAACCAGGTTCGACTATTGGCGATGATCCGCAATAACGCCCGTTGCATGGGCGGTCGGTAATGGCCTCGACGACAGCGTGCCAGACAGAGCTCAATGATCAAAGCCCTGGAACTTGAAGGCATAACGTGTACGTTCCCGGCCCGCGCCGGAAGCGCGACGGCGTACACCGCGATTGCCGATGTGGATCTCCGTGTTGGCGAAGGCGAGTTCGTTGCGGTAGTAGGCCCGACCGGCTGCGGAAAGACCACATTGCTCAACGTCGCCGCCGGATTGCGAAAACCGACCGGCGGGTCCGTCACGGTTTTCGGCGAACCTCTTTCCGGCCTCAACCGCCGTTCCGGTTATCTGTTCCAGACCGACGCGCTGATGCCCTGGCGCAGCGCGCTACACAACGTAACGGCGGGACTGGAGTTCCGCGGCGTCGGAGGAGAAGAGGCGCGGGAACGGGCGGCCGAATGGTTGACGCGTGTCGGGCTGGCCGCGCACGCGCACAAGTATCCGCACGAACTTTCCGGCGGCATGAAAAAACGGGTGGCGCTGGCGCAGACGCTGATTCTCGATCCTAAAATACTCCTGATGGACGAGCCGTTTTCCGCGCTCGACGTGCAAACGCGCAGCCTGATGGGAACCGAGCTTCTGGACCTTTGGTCGCAGGATCGCAAGTCGGTGGTATTCGTCACTCACGATCTCGAGGAAGCTATCGCGCTCGCCGATCGCGTCGTGGTCATGTCGGCGGGCCCGGCGAGCCGTCCGATCGGCAAGTTTCCGATCGACCTGCCAAGGCCGCGAGACGTTGCGGAAATCCGCCTCACACCGGATTTCGTCCAGTTGCACACGCTGATCTGGAGTGCGCTCAGGGACGAAGTCCAGAAGGCCCACACCCATTCCTTTGCCTGAAGAATTGTCCGCCGCAGATCTCACAGTCGTCACAGAGAGAATGCAATACATTTCCCGCCATTTTGTCGTTTTTGCCCTTCCTGGGTGCCTCCTGGGGCCAGGAAGAGTGGTGCTTTAATGAATAGAGGCGTACTCGCTGCCATGCAGGCGAGTCTGTTGCTGGCGTTGTTTGCGCTCTGGCACGTGCTCGTAAAGACGGAGGTCTTGCCGGCATTTTTTTTCGGTGAGCCGCTGATCGTCCTGCAGCGTGTCTGGAACTGGTTCGCCACCGGTAAAATATTTCCGCACCTTGGCATCACTTTGCTCGAGACCGTGCTGGCGTTTGCGATCGGTACCGCGCTCGGGCTCGTCTTCGGCCTGTGGCTGGCATTGTCGGACTTGGCCGCGAAGTTGCTCGATCCCTATATCACCGCGATCAACTCGATGCCGAGGGTGATCCTGGCGCCGATCTTTGCCGTATGGTTCGGGCTGGGCATCTGGTCGAAGGTGCTGCTCGGCATCACTCTGGTGTTTTTCATCGTGTTCTTCAGTGTCTATCACGGCGTGCGCGAAGTCAGCCCGGCGGTGCTGGCCAATGCACGGATGCTGGGCGCTTCGGGCCGGCAACTGCTCCGGCACGTCTATCTTCCCAGCGCCACCGCCTGGGTGTTCTCGAGCCTGCATGTATCCGTGGGAATGGCTTTCGTCGGTGCGGTGGTGGGCGAGTACTTGGGGTCGGCGAAGGGTGTTGGCTACCTGATCCTGCAGGCCGAAGGCGTGTTCGACATCAACACCGTGTTTGCCGGCGTGCTGGTGCTGACCGCCTGCGCCCTCGTGCTCGATCGCATCGTCACACTGGCGGAACGCCGTCTCCTGCGCTGGCGCCCCGGCAATGTCTCCGCCGCGTCTTGATCTATGGCAATCGCGACTTGCCACAGAGGCCACAGAGGACACAGAGAAACAGCAATGGCAAGAAAACGTGCCAGGGTTGAAAGGTGATAACCGGCTATTGATCTCTTGCAGAAAGAATTGGCGCCAAAGATCATCGTACAAATCCTCCGCGTTATACCCCTGTCCTGGTTTCCTCGTTTTTCCCCTGTGATCTCTGTGTCCTCTGTAGCTAACGATCTTTAGGTTTACGAAGTGCCGTCTTGAGGGCGAGGCACGCTTCGTGTTAGAACGCCGTCACCTGACGAACAATGACAATGCGCAATGGAGTTCTCTAATCACGCGATTCTGATCGGTGCACTGCTCGTGCTGCTGAGCATCCTGGTAAGCAGCCTTTCCGCCCGCACCGGCGCGCCGCTGCTGCTGGTTTTCCTCGCCGTGGGAATGCTCGCCGGCGAGGAAGGGCTGGGTCGCATTCTCTTCAACGATTACCAGACCGCTTATCTGGTCGGGACCATGGCGCTGGCCGTCATACTTTTCGACGGCGGCATGCGCACCCACACCGAAACCTTCCGCGTTGGCCTGTGGCCGGCGGTGTCGCTCGCCACCGTCGGCGTTATCCTGACCGCTGGCATTGTCGGCGCTGCCGCGGCCTGGCTTCTCGAACTCGATCTGAAGAAAGGACTGTTGATCGGCGCCATCATCGGCTCGACCGATGCCGCAGCGGTATTTTCGGTGCTGAGTTCGCGCGCGATGCGTCTCAAGCAGCGCGTCGGTGCGACTCTGGAAATTGAATCGGGCTGCAACGATCCGATGGCGGTGTTCCTGACGCTGATTCTCATCGAAATCGTGCGAACCGGCGATCAGTTGCTTGGCTGGCCACTCTTGTGGGCATTTGTCTGGCAGTTCGGGCTGGGGGGCCTGGCGGGCATCGTCGGCGGGCGCGTGTTGGGCTGGCTTCTCAATCGAGTGACCCTGACCATTGGCCTTTATCCGTTGCTTGCGATGGCGGGGGGGCTGGTGATTTACGGTACAACGACGGTGTGGGGCGGCAGCGGTTTTCTTGCGATCTACCTGGCGGGGCTGATTCTCGGCAACGCCCGCATAAAGTCACAGGGCAATATTCTGAAGGTACACGACGGCCTCGCTTGGCTGTCGCAAATTACCCTCTTCCTGATGCTGGGCCTGCTGGTTACGCCTTCCGCGCTGATCCCCACCGCGTTGGATGCGCTGCTTGTCGCGATCGTGCTGATGGTCGTGGCGCGGCCGCTCGCGGTATGGCTGTCACTGCTGCCGTTCAGTTTTCCCAAGCGCGAGCAGATTTTCATCGCGTGGGTCGGGTTGCGGGGCGCGGTACCAATCGTGCTGGCGCTGTTTCCGGCGCTCGCCGGTCTTCCGGAATCCTCGATCTACTTCAACGTTGCCTTCTTTGTCGTGCTGACTTCACTGATGGTGCAGGGCTGGACCGTCGCACCACTAGCACACGTGCTGCGTCTGAAACTGCCGCAGGAGCACGCGCCCTATTATTCAGAATTCGTCGAGGTACCGGGGCAGGCGGGCCTCAGGCTGCTGGGTTACCGTGTCACCGAGCTGAGCGAAGCGATCGGCCGGAGCGTGAACCAGTTACCGCTGCCCTCCGGCGTACGAATCGTCGCGGCCTTTCGCGATGGCAAGGCACTGGAATCGATCGGGCACATGGAGATCACGGCCGGTGTCTTGCTTTACGTGATAACGACGGATGAGCACATGACGTTGCTCGACCACTTGTTTGTCCCGGCGAATGATGCGGAGGAATCCGAGCAGCAGCGTGTGTTCGGAACTTTCATGCTTGACGGTAATGCGCCGCTCGGCGAGGTCGCGGAAATCTACGGCGTCGACGTCCCGGAGCACGCGAGGCCACAAACGCTGGCCGGCTACATCGACCAGCAGTTCCACCGCCGGCCGGTGGTCGGCGACTTTGTCCGCATCGGTGGCATGAACCTGGTGGTGCGTGAGATCACCGGGCGCAACATTACGAAAGTCGGTATCGTTGTCCGTGGCCCGCTAACGGGCGAGAGTTAGTCTCCGCCACCCGAAGGAGGACAAGGTGCTGTTCGCGAAACTGAAGGCGCGGACCTCGGAAGCCAACGCGGTGATCGCTGATCTTGAGCAGGAACACGCGCGCGGCGGTCAGATTCTGAGTGCGCTGACCGTCGCGCTCAGTAACTGGGAGGCCGGCGCCGTGCGAGGCGCGGAGGAATTCGAGGCCGAACTGAACCGGTTTGCCGACTTCTACTGGCGGCACATGGAGAAGGAGGAGAAGCACGTCCTTCCAGTGGCGGAGCGCATCTTCTCCGAACAGGACTGGAAGGAAGTCGAATCGGCGTTCGCGGCGAATGCCGACCCGATGCTCGGCAAGCATACCGGCGATGAATTCCGGGAACTTTTCTCACGGATCGTGCGCCTGACTCCGGCGCCGATGGGTCTCGGCGACCCCGACGCTTGAATTGCGCTGCGCGGAAAGAGTGGTATTTGTTACTACAAACGCTCACCGCAGAGGGCGCGGAGGAAAAACAAAAACGACGGAAGGCGAAGTGGGGTCAAAAGCCGGGAGTCTGTTCGCGAACCTGTAGCGCCAAATTTCGCCGCGGTGGATGATCAGCAAATGAACAGATTCTCGCCTCCGCATTTTTCTTCTCTTGATTGTCCTCCGCGTCCATTGCGTCCTCGGCGTTGAGGGTTGAGTTGGATGTCAGATCGCGCCGAGCCAGCGGCGGCGAAGCGCCGCGGCGCCGCGGTCGTCATTGACGGTCAGGACACAGGTGTCAGCGGGCGGAGCGGCAAGCGTTACGTTGAGCACCAACAGTTCGTCGCGGCGGAAGACATGCACCCGCACAATTTCCCCCGGGCGGTAGCCGGCGAGCCGGCTCTCCAGGTTTTTCGACGTGACCCGCAGTCCATCGAGCGCGGCGAGTGTATCGCCCGCCGCCAGTCCCGCTTTCTGCGCAACGCTGCCGTCGAGAACGTGGGTGATCTTGAGGTCGCCGTTGTTGCCGGTGGTACGGACGCCGAGATCCACCCGCACTGCCGGAAGTCGCGCGGTTTTCGAGGCGCCCTTGCCGCCTTTGTCGGTCGACGATTCCGCGCGGCGAACGGCCATGTCAACGCCGACGCCAGCGAACAGTTTCTCCAGCGGCAGCTCTCCTGTGGTACGCAGTGCCCGGTCGAAAAAGCGTTTGAGATTCAGCCCGGTCACTTTTTCGGCCAGCCCCTCGATGCCGTTCTCCTCGACGCCAACGCCTTTCAGACCGTGACGGTTCCAAAGTGCACGCATCACGTGGTCCAGCGATTTCCTGCCACCGGTGTGCTGGCGGATCAACAGGTCGAGGCATAGCGCGATCAGGCCGCCTTTGACGTAGTAACTCACGACCGCGTTCGGCGCGTTCTCGTCCTGGCGGTAGTACTTGATCCACGCGTCGAAGGAGGACTCCGTCACGGTCTGCTTCTTTCGGCCGCTGCCGCGCAATACCGAGGTGATGCTCTTCGCCAGGGTTTCCAGGTAGGTGTCGCGCGAGAT
>Ga0187893_10009258_pt1 | contig 15187 bp, 10 predicted proteins | sample MA1701074metaG_FD_139574 | JGI IMG/M metagenome (GOLD analysis project Ga0187893, IMG submission 139574) | White microbial mat communities from a basaltic lava cave in the Kipuka Kanohina Cave System on the Island of Hawaii, USA - MA170107-4 metaG ... | reverse complement strand
TGGTGCCCCTTCGGGCACCCGCGGCGAACCAGAACGGCCAGAACTTCCGCGTCTCGACTCCCTACTACGCCCGGAAGACCAACCGCCAGTTCCACCTCATCCTAGAAGACAGACCGGATTCCCTCAAGCACCTGGACCAGGTCAACGAGAGAATCTGGGCCCAGTACCAGCGACACCTGAAGCGGACGACCCCCCTCGAGCGGGCCCTCTTCTATACCCGTCAGATGGAGGTCCGGGGGCTCAAGAGCGCCGCCGCCCTCGAGCGCGCACTCCGGGAGCCGCCCCTCCGCGTCTGGCGCTCCCTCCGGCTCTTGGAGCTGCCTGAACCGGTTCGGCAGTTCCTCACCGAGCACCGGACCCCCGAAATGGTCCGGTACTTCACCGAACGGAAGCTGCTCGACCTCCTCCGGCTCAGGGAGCCCCGTCGAATCTGGCGCCGCTTCCAGGAGATGGTGACCCAAGCGCGCCGGCAGGCGGGAATCTGGCGCCAGAGCCAGGAGGAGCCGTCGCCGAAGCCCCAGTGACCCCTTTGGCGTGACCCCTCTCCCTCCGGGGGAGGGGTCACCCGCCCGCCCCGCGAGCGGGGCGAACGGGTGATCCGCGTTCTTTGACAAATGGGAAGCCGACGAGCAAGCCCCGGGGGGTTACGGGGTCCCTCGCGCGGCAGGGTCGGGGCCAGGACGCGGAACGGCCGAACGGGATCGAGTGGGACCTCTCGAAGACCGGTCGGCCGTTCCGCGTCCGATCCCCGCAGGGGTCGAGGCTCCGAAGGAGCCGGGCCCCGGCCCTGCCGCGCCTGTCCTTATCCCTTTTCATCCCTTTCCCTTCACCCCACCCCCCACCGACCCAAGCCATTTGGTGGCCACTACCACCCCACCCGATGGACGAAGAGTCGGTCCGGGCGGCTCGGAGGCTCAAGCGGCGGCCGGACTGATGCACCCTGGCTGCCCGGAGGCCTGGTCCCCAGGCTCCGCAAGAAAGCGGGATCGCGCGTGGTCCCGAGGGGACGGTGGAGCGTGCACGAAACGGCGCCGGAGGGCGCTGTTTCGTGGCTCGCCCGCGGTTTTCCGGCACTTCCCGACCGAAAAAGTGCCTGGCTTTCCGGGATTCCCGCGAGGGAATCCAGCTCTGAACAAGAGAATCGCGCGAATTCAGGGGGGTGCGTCAGGTGGAAGAACTGTTGAAACTCTAGCCCGACCCAAGGGGGTCGAAGGGGAAACGATGAGCGGACTCAGCCAGATGAAAGCCGATCTCCACGACCGGCTTTGGAAGGCCCAGGAGCGGTGGTTCGCCATGCGCGCCGAAGGCTGGACGAAGCACCAAGTGAAGATGGCGGGCGTGAAGGAATTCGGCGACCAGAACCACTACATGAGGGCGGTCCTGTTCGCTGGGCGAAGCCGCGTCACCTACGAGCGAGTCTTGAAGTCGTTCATCGAGTTCACCCACTCCAGGTTCGAGGTCCAGCGTCTCGACGACCTGGACACGCGCCATGCCAAGGCGTTCCTCGACGACGCAATCCAGCGCGGCTTGGCCGCCAAGACGCTGCACGGGTATAGAAGCGCACTGTCGAAGGCCTTCGCACTAATTGGCAAGACGGCTTCCGGCGCAGCGCTGTCCAGAAAGTACGGGGAGAAGATCCGGGGGCTTGTCCGTGCCGGAGTGACCACTGGGCCCCAACGCGAGACTCCCTCTCCGGAGATCGTCCGGCGGGCGATTGAGATCCTCCGTGGGTGGGACGCCCGCCATCTTGAACGTACAGGGCATTCGAGGGCCTACCACCTCGCCGCGAGACTCCAGATGGAGACCGCCGCCAGGAGCATCTCCTCGACGACGCGAGTTGGTCTTGAGGCTCTAAAGGCGGAAAACCGCATCGAGCTGGTTGGAAAGGGGGGCCGAAAGCTTCAGGTTGAGATCTCCGTAGACCTGCATGCCGCGATCCGCCGACATCTGGCAGATACCCCCGGTCCCCTGGCCGAGCGGAACGGTTATCGGACGGCATGGCGCCGGGCCGTGCAGGCCGCCGGGGGCCGGGTGACCGGCACGCACGGACTCAGGCGCCTCTCCGCCCGCGAGTTCTACCGGGATGAGTACCACAGACGGTTGGCAGCCGGCGCCGCTCCTACCGAGGCGTCCAAGGAAGCCCGGGCCGAGGCCGTCGAGAGGCTCGGGCATGGCCGCGACCGCGCCGACCAAGCGGCCTGCTATCTGGGAGAGGCGGCTTGACTTGACCGATCCTGGGAATCCGGGGCTCGCAAAGGCACCCGCGCCAGCGTTCGACATCGACGCCTCGCCGGCCCCCCCGAGGTACGCCACCGGGATGGAGGCGGTGCGGCAATGGATCTGGTCCCCGGTGGGCCAGCGCCCCGGCGGCACCGGTTCGACAGCGGCCGGTCCTTGTCGCGCACGACCGGGAAGGATACGCTACGTCACCATGGGTCCCGCCCAGGACGCTCTCCTGGCTCGCATCGCGCGGGCTCGCGCACGCCTGGCAGAGTACCTCGCCTCACCGCGGGTCCCCCCGGAGGTCAGGCCATTCCTCCACGAAGCGCCTGCCATGCTGGAACTGGTCGAGCGTTCGATCTCGGCCGGAGAACCGGTGAATTCCAATGAGGTCGAGGTGCTTCTCCAGAAGACCGATAGCTTCCTGGATGACGTTTCCCGCCATGAAGACCTGATCGGGGCGCATCTCCGGCCCCAAACGGGTACTGGCCTCGCGCCCGACCCCAGCGCGCCTCCCCACCGCCGCCTCTCCGAACGTCTCTACGGCTACGTCCAGCGCCACCTCGATCCACCCACCTTCATCGCGCTCGTCCGCGAGTGGGCGGGTGATGATGCGTTTCGTGGAAACGCCTTCGTTGGGGACCGGGCCGTACTCGCCGAACACAGCGCCTGGCTCGTCTACGACAAAATTCTTCCCGGACAGGACCGACGTGGGATCGAGCTCTTCGCCGAGGCCCAGGGCAAGACCCTTTCCCGCGAGGAGCAGGCGTTCCTTCGGTCTTGGCTCCAGGATCGTCCGTCTATCTACCGGATCGAGTCGATCCGATTGGGAAAGGGCTTCAACGCCCGCGACCTCCTCGACGAGGTCGTCCTCCGAGTGCGTGACCAGTCGAATTCACGCACGCTCACCTCCGGAGCGATGGTTCTGGCGAGGTTCGCGCCCTTCGAAGGAGGGACCGACCACGGGCTCCTTGGGTCTCTCACGGCGCTGCCGCGCAAGGTCTGGCCCCGGCTCAAGGAGTTCATCGATGGGCTCCACGAGGAATTCCGAAGGGCTTCTCCCGACGCCGACACTCTTACCTTCTTTCGCGCACACCACGCACAAATCCGTCGGCGGCTCTCCGATCTGACACGGGCCTGACGGACCGCACCAAGCGAAGCACCTGTCAACCGAGGATCTGATCACGGCGGACGGGCGGGCGCACACGCTTGACGCGTCCTTTGACTCGATGCGCCCCGAGCCGAGATGTATGCTTCCTGGGATGTGGGAGACCCCCGATGGGCCAAGGCAACTCAAGGGGCGCGAGCGCGCCGTTTTCGTCGAGGCGGTCGTCACCCTCTACGATCTCCTCCGGGACACGGAGGACCAGGAGGACCCTCCGGAAACGGGCATCCCCATCTTTGACCGTATCCCCATCGAGGATCGGCGCTACGTGCTTCTGTGCGTTGCCGAACACGTGCTCGGAAAGGGGCCGGCCCCGCCCGTCCGGAGCTGGACTGCCGGCACACTGGGCGCCGTCTTCGCCCACCTGGAAAACCATGACCGAACTCGAGATCGAGAACGAAGCCCACCTGGAAGACGCGCCTCCGACGACCACTTGGAGGAAGCTCATCCACGAAGCGTGGATGGAGAGATGTTTCCCCGAAATCGATGTCCGGTTTCGGAAGGGCGAGGGCGACAAACAGCCCCTCACCTCGCCAGACCTCGACCACTGGTCGTTCAAGATCGAGGGTTTGACCGCGGCACTGCTTGAGGACGAGGACTACGGGATGGAAGAGATCATGGACATCCCCCCTCAGCGGGCATCGGAGACGAAGGAATACCTCGGCATAAGCGAGGAATACTACACCGAGCCGCATCCTTCCTTCTCGCAGGAGGAACGACAGAGGCTCGTCGCCTTCCATAGGGGCCTCCTTCCGGAGGCGTCACCATGAGACCACCTTCCAAATCGCAGGGCGAGGATGCCCAGCGTCCGGCCACGCCCCGTGAACTGCGTCGGATGCTCTCGATTAGTAGTGAACGTCATCATCGCCGGAGTCGCGTACTCGCTCTGAGGCGCTACGCTGCCCGCAGATTGAACACAAGTAGACTCCGATGGCTATAGGCAGAGCCAGAACATCGGCACCGTAGCGCCGATCCGCATCGAGAATGTCCTCCGATGGGGGATTGCCCGGGAAATCAAGGAATGGGAACGGCTTGCGACAAGCTCCGCAAGTCCTTCGACCCCATGTAGCCTTACAGTCCTCGCAACTGCAGCGAAAGAGGTCGTCAGCGTACTTAAACGCGTACACGTCCGCTACCGTCCTGCATACTGGACAGGCGCGTAGCAGGTCGGTCGCGGCGACCGCGGACTCCAGCCTGGCTCTCACCTGCCGCGAGGTGGATTCTACGACGGAAGCCGCATCCAGCTCCTGCTTGAGTCGGGCGCGCCTTCCTTTGTCACGCGCATCGCAGGCATCGAGCTTCGCACCGAGCGCTGTTAGTCGGTGGCCCTCCGCAGCGACCATCGTATCCAAATCACTCCAAGACCTCTCTGCTGGAGCTGGCGGTCTGATCACTCTAAGCGTTTGGTTGTCGATCCGTATCCAGGGGGGCATCGACGTGGGAGCATCCCAATCAGCGGGCAGTCTAACCGCGAAGCGGTATCGTGCGTAGAGAGCCGCCCATGCGTGCCAGCGGATGATACGTGCGACCCGCTCGACGCTCTCGATATCCCATGGAGCAACCGTTACGAACAAGGGGCCGCCGTGGCAAGCATCCGAGTAGGTTCGCAATCGAATGCGAACCTCCATTGGAGCGCGCGGCTCGTCTGCGGGAAGTGCCGCCACCACCGACAGCCCCCTCAACTTGTCCATCCACTCACCGATGGTGACACCAGCTTCAATCATTGCCGGCAAGCCCACGAACTTCATCGGTCCGTCCGCATGCGCGGAATGCACGGACACACCAGAACGGTCGCGCCGCAAGAGGATCGAGCCGACCGGGCCCACCAGGGTCCACGATCCCTCGGCTCCGATGGCCTCACCGGTACCTGACGGACCGAATCCCAGTGCGTTCAGCGCTCGAACGATAAGCAAGAAGAGGAAGCGGTTGAATCCGCTCGCCGCATCCTGCTCCTGCCGCCATCGAATATCAGGATCAAGACTCTGCGAGCGAATGTGCTGCTCCCACGCGATCCACAACTCGGCGACGCGTCTATAGACTTCGTCGTGGCTCAAGACGTTTGTCATGCGTAGTTGCAGCCGGCCGTGCCTGCGGCCGCCAATCTCTCGGTAGAGAATTGAATCCTTCAGCGCGAGTACGCGACGACGCAACGTCATGATCCGATGTTGCACGGCCACTGCGTGCTTCAGCTGCCCCTCATCCACCTGAGCTTTGCCCCAAAGCTCGAGTATCCGATGAGCGCGACGGTAGTTGTGGCTGTCCTCGAGGACGTGTTGATAGTCCTCGCGTTGCTTGAGGAGTTGGACCACTCGGCGCACGGAGCGGAGCCGTAGAAGAAGTGCGACATCCAGATTGTCGACCAGCGAAACCGCAACCCGATTCTCATAGATGTCGTAGAGTTCGTCGCGAACCATTGCGCGAACGCGGCGGGGTCGGACCCCCCACAGCGTCCGGCGTTCCCAGTCTTCTGAGCGCGCAGCCAACTCTGTCGGAGCCTTCACGGAGGGTCGCTTGCACCGCCCGATCACGACGCGTTCCTCGTCAATCCGCAAATGTGTGCGGGGCCGTTCGCACGCAGCCTCGAGATGCCCGAGCTTCGCGACGATAGCCCTTTCCAGCGGTGTTTCGTCGAGAGCATCCTCCAGAGCTGGCAGGAGCGGAGTCTCCGCGACCCAGTCGCGCCAAGGCTTGCTTTCAAGCGCGCGGAGGCGCTCGCCGATAAGCCTCAGGCTGCGAAGAGCGTCGTCATCGGGAGTGTAGTGCGGGTCGCATCGTACTGGTCCGAGACTTGGAGCCTGGCAGCGCCCATCGGTACCCGGGAACACCACATCACCCGAGCGCACCACCGCATCGCGAATCGTGATGCGGTGTTGCCCGCCGTACTCCCACTGGCCTGGGATGACCGGGATCTCCGGAGCCGCGTGACGTGCACCGGTGATGCGGTCGATCCAGTCCACGTAATCTACCCCTTGAGATGGCGAAGCTCGTCTGCTAGAAGCTGACGCGCGGCGACAGGCTCGCGCGACTTGTCAGGCCAGGAGTTCTGCAGAACCTCGACAAGATGCTCGAGATCCTCCTCAATGTTGTCGTGGCGTCCCTTGATTTTTCGGAGCACGCGGCTCGTGATGAGCTGATCGAGAGCTTCCCCGAGGCCACCGCCCGCCGCGATGACGACGGGTACGTACCGACGGACCTGAGCCTCGAGGCGCCCGCCCCAGCCCACGCGGAATCGCTCGTCCATCGGACCACGGAGGTGCTGCTGCATCCACGCGAGAGCCTGCTCAGAGAACCTCGATTGCGTAGTGACAGCATGGTCAAAGGCGTCGGCGAGCGCCTGGCACGAAACCGGCGCGCGCCGCGCTTGCTTCGTCAGCGCGAACCGGGTGGGCCGCCCCGGAAGCTCCAGAACGAATGAGCGGTCGTACGTCTTATCGGCGAAGTCCTTCGTGGTTTCGTCGTGGTTGGCCGTGCCGACGAACCACACATTCTTCGGCAGGGGGAGAAACCGACCCTCCACGAACAGAGCCGGCGTCTTGCCAGGAGGGGTGAACGACAGAAGCTCGAATCGGCGCTCTACTGTGTTCTGTCGTTCGAGCACGTCCAGTACGTCGGCCGCATATTGCTCGAGATGCGAGAGATTCATTTCGTCGAGCAGGATGATCGCGATGCGGTCACGCCACTGCGGCGTTGCCGCGCGGTATGCTGCCTGGGCGAATGGGAGTTCGTAGTAACGACGCTCGAACGAGTTAAAGTAGCCGAAGAGGTCATTCCGATCGCGCCAGCCGGCTTGCACGGAAACCGTCTCACAGAACCCTCCGACGGCGTCTGCAAAGGCCCGGGGCAGGCTGCTCTTCCCGATTCCGCTGATCCCTTGGATGATATGCAGGCGGCTCATCGCCATTCCCGCAAGGAAAGCACGGATGTCCTCCTCGCGGTAGTAGAGTTGGGGGCGCTTGCCTTCGGTGTCGAGTCCGATGCGGTGCCGCAAATCCGCAGCGAAGGCGCGCAGGTCGATCCCCTCCGTGCCAGGGTAGAGCCGGGACGGGGCCTGCTTCAGATCTGGATGATCATCCATGCGGAGCATCTCTGGGAAAACCGGTTGGTCGCGATGCTTCTCGAGCCGTTCGTCGATATCCGAGCGCAGGTCGTCCAACGCAGCCTTAAGCAGCCGCTGGGTCTCAAGGAGGGCCGTGTTGCGGTCGCGTAGGCTCTCCACTTTGTCGACTTCGATCATCAGGCGCTCCAAGCGGCTCTCAAGGCGCCCCTTTTCCGCCAGAAGAGACTGACGGTCCTGTTCCAAGCGCGCACGCTCCTCTCGAAGTGTACGGAGCTCCTCCGCCTCAGCTTTAGAGGGACGGGCGGCGAGGTCGCCTTCCAATTCACCGATGCGGCGTTGGAGACCGTCGATTTTCGCCCTGACTGCTTCGGGGCTCATGTTCTCGAGGACCCGAACAGCAGCTTCCCGTTCCGCCAGAGAGCGTTCCATCTCGATGATTCGCGACTTGAGAGCCTCGATGTCGCGACGCGCGACATCCAACTGGCGATTGGTGTTGGCGACGCGCTCGGCCGTGCGCTCCTCGATGTACTCCTGGACGTGCGCCTTGAGATCTTCGGCATCCCTCGCTGCCTCGCCGGCGTCGAAAAGCGCCCGATTGAGCTCACGTTCTCGAGTTTTGAGGGCCTCTTCGGCCTGCCGCAGAGCGACCTCTCGCGCTTGTAGCGCACTCTCCACCTCGCGCCGCAGTGCCTCGAGCCTCTTTCCATGCTCCGCATGCTGCTGTGCAAGACTTTCAAGGTGCGCTTGCTCGCGCTCGGCTGCTTTCGCGTGGAGCTGCCGGTTACGTTCGAGCAGTTCGTCGTGCGCTCGCTGAAGCTCGCGGAGCATCTCCTCACGCCGCGCGACAAAGCCTGCATCGGCGTCTGCTTCGCGCGCCTCCACCTTCTCCTCCCGCTCGATGACGGAGGCGAGTCGGTTACGCGCGTCTTCGCGTTCAGCCTCAATGGCGACCTTCTCCCTGCCGAGTGCAGCCCGCTCAATGTCCAGAGCCTTGCGCGCGTCGTCCAGCTTGGCGCGCAGGGTGTTCAATTCCTCCTCGCGTTCGAGCAGCTTCAGCTCCTTCTCCTCTAGGCCTGCTTTGGCACGTGTATACGCCTCAATAAGCGACTGAAGCCGAGAACGAAGGGTGGCCTGATCGTCACCCGAAGCGGCCGTCACCGCCCCGTCCGACTTTGGCTCTGCCGGAGGTGTGGGCAGCGCGAGGCCTGACGCAGTAGCCTCGGCCTCAAGCTGAGCCACGGGAACGTCATTAGCCGGTGCTGCCGCCGGTGGCGCCGATGACGATGCTTGTGCCTGCATCATTTGCCGGTGACGTCTGCTCTTCTTGCTCACGTTCGTCCTCGCTTGCTCGCATTGTCTCGAGGCGATCCTTGTCCGTTTTCTATGAGTGCCGTGAGGAGTTGTTCGCAGAGGCGGATGACACGTTCAGCGTGGTGACGCAGAGTCTGGAGGCCGCGCTGGCCCGCAGCGACGTGAACTTCGGCCCCAGCCGCTTCGACAATCTCGTCCACATCCGAGAGCCACGTTGAGGCGACCGCGGAGAGCCGATGGAGCGGGTGGGAGTCGTCATCGGAGGCCGCAAGCACCAAGGCCACGCAGAGGGCGCGCACGCTTGAGCTGTCCGCACGCGTACAGGCTGCTCGGACCCTTCCCGGATTGGTAGCGAGCAGCGCGGAAGAGTCTGGAATCCGGAATCCCACAGCCGTGGTGCATGCCAGGATGACGCGCTGGACTGCGTCCCTCGGAATCCACGTCTCACCTTGGTATAGCTTCCGCCACGCTTCCCCCGGGGGTCGAATATCGCGAAGAACCAGAAGTACTTGCTCCAATGCCTGCCTGAGCTTTAGGTAAGCGCCGTCGATGCGGTCTCGGATTTCTCGCCCGCCACTCTCCTCCATCTGCAGACGCACGACCTCCTGAAACGCAAGGACAACTCGGTCGCGAACGCGGTCGTCTTCAGCGGCAGCACCCAACGGCCAGAGGCGTGCCACCTCACGGCGAGCCTCCTCTCGAATGAAGTCCTGCATGGCGAGCCACGTCTCGCGCTGTCGCTCAAGTTGCTCGCCCGTCATCCGATCGAGCACCTCTCGCAACCCGCTATGAGCATCGTCGCGGAGCGCCTCAATCTGCTCCCTGAGCGCCGTCGACGCTCCGAAGCCAAACGGATCGGCGACGTACCACAGCTCATCCTCGTCTTCGGCTTTGTCCGGGACGTACACGAAGGTCAGCAGATGAAGCCGTTCAGGCTCGTCGGCGATCAACGAGACTTGTTGCACAGCCTCGGCGGGGATGGCCTCAAGGTCGAGGCCTGCTCGCTGCAGTCGTCGCTCTTGGCGATGATGGCGACGTGCGGCCTCAAGCACGTCCAGCGGCTGCGGTGGAGCGACTGGTGCGTCTCCAGGCCGAATGACGAACGCCCAATCCCTTCTCGGTGCTCCCTTCGACCCGCTGAGCACCCACGCCCGCCCTTCATCGTCTGCCTCGACGTCCGCATACTCCAGACTTGTAACGAAGCGAGGGAGTAGGCGGCCGTTCCGGGTGTCCTGAAAGACCCATCCGACACGCATGTCTCCCACGCCCAGCTCGGATTCCTCCAGGATCCGGAGTCCACGATCAGTGATCGTTCCAACCGCGTCGAGGAGGTCCATCTGCTTGAGCTCTTCAACGACGTACGCCACAAGCTCGTGATCGACCCCGAGTCGTGCCCCAACTGTGACGTGCTCACGAGTCCCAGTGAGTTGGAACCTAAGCACAGCGCGCTGAAGAACGTTTAGAGGGCGGTCCTGAGGCTCTGGTGTTACAAGCCTCCACGCGTAGACGGGCAAGAGCAAGTTCGTACGCTTGGCCCACCGAAGGCCCCGCCGGTGCGTCTGCGGGCCGAAGTTCAGGATGCGATCAGGCGACCAGTCCATCATCGCCTCCGCAGAGCGCGAGGAAGCGTACGAGACCAGGGACTGCTTCCCGTGCCTCCTCCGTATCGAACATGGCCTTGTCGCCCACCGCGACCAAGAGCTGGCGCTGTCGGCTCATCGCTACGCAGAGGCGATTCTCGAGCATGAGGTGGCCAAACTTGAGGCGCCTCTCATCCTCGGTGGCTGCCTTTCGCGCATTCGATCGGGTCACCGAAAGGAAGACGACGTCGAACTCCTTGCCTTGGAAGGCATCAACCGTTCCAACGCGAAGACGCTCCTCCCGGCTGCCGTCGGTCCTCTCGATGGTCCGCCACTCCGGTGCGATCTCAATCGTTCCATCATCCGGGTCACGATCGGCCATTCGCTCGAGTACGAGGCTCTCCAAGATCTCGTTAATCTGTGCGCTGTAGAAGCTAATCACGCCTATGCTCACCTCAGCTCCCACATCTACTAAGAGTCGTCGAACCTCCTTCGCAATCCAATGCGCCTCGGAGGGTCTTGCCTTGCTGCGGCCCGGGCGCTCCTCGCCCTTGTGACGTGGAATGTCCCGCCATGCCGCGCATATGGGCCTGCCCGCACGCAAATAGCCGTCGATGGTGTGCGCGAACGCGGTTGCAGGACGCGGCGAGCGGAAGCCTTCACCATGCGGCTCGTAGAAGGCGTCGCTAACGAACTTCCCCAGGACGGGGTGCATTCGGAACTGGTCGCGGAGTGTCACAACCCGAATCGACTCGTCGCGCTTGGTCCTCGGCTGCGAGTCGCTCCCATTGCCGTGACCGCTTTTCTCGGCATCTGGGTCGCGACCCTGCAGAAAGAGGAATAACCGATGGAATAAGCTGTCCTTCAAGCGGTTGTGTTCCTCCTCTTGGACGCTACCGCTTAGGGCCTCCTCCACATCTGGATCGAGCAAGTGCGGCAGCTGCCGGTGGTCCCCGACGAGGATGATCCGGCGCTTCGCCAGGGACATCGGAATGAAGAGGTCAAGCGGATTGGCTCGGGCCGCCTCGTCCACGATAACGTTCTCGAACGCGAGGTCGACGGGCTCTCCCCCTTTTGCGACGACGACGTGTCGGCCCACCGCTTGTTGGCAGGTCGCCGCGTACACTGCCGCGTACTGCTCAAGCAGCCTTCGCACGCTGTGTGGATCCTGTCGCAGTGCGGTGGCGTACTCCTGCAGCGCATCCGCCACACCGCCGGCGCTCTGCTGCATCCGATCGTGCAAAGCCACGACTGTCGCATTGAGGGCATCGAGCACGAGAGGGTGGACTCGTCGCCGATCGCCCGGCACTTCGCCTGGATTTAGACGGTCCAAGAGCGCGTCGCGAAGGTGCAGCAAGGCATCAGTATGGGCGAACGTGGAGCCCGGCTCAACTGCGGCTGCCCGCACCAGCAGATCCTTCTCACTCTCGTTAAGCACTGGCTCAAGCCGCGTAAGCACCTGACGCGCTTTTCGGGAGCCGTCATCAGCGAAGGACTCCGGAGTGGTCCGCAGGCCACGCACAGCTTTCCGCATCAGGTCGCGCTCCAATTCGGAACCGGACTCCGTGCGCGAGGGTCCCCGTCGAAGGTCGCGAAGACGCTCCCAGAGCTGAGTCGGCAGGTGCCCGGCGGGCAACCCAATGAGTTCGTCGAGTAACTCGCGCAGTTCTTGGTCAGACATGCGACCGGACGCGTAGGTGGCCACGCGATCTCGGACGCTGCGGTACAGGGCCAGTGGACGTTCCTCCGGAAGCTGCGCGAGCACGCCCTCTACGTGCTCGCGAGCCTTGGTCGCCCACAGCTCGGCCTGATCATCTCCCGATGATTGGTCTCCACGGCGACCGCCGAATCGCACCGGAGGGAGGCCATACACGAGCGACTTGCTGGCAGCATGATCGACCGCGTCGTGCTGAAAGCTGGTAAGAAGAGTTCGTCCCGCGACCTCAGGCCGTTCTTCCTCTAGTTCGGCAAGGCGTGCCTCTATCGCCGTGATCACCTTCGTCTTGCCGGTGCCCGGCGGTCCTTGGATCACGACGATATCGGGGGTGTTAACAGCGAGATCAATTGCTTGGCGCTGCTCGGGCGTGGGGTCGCCACCGAACACCTTGCGAGCTGCTGCCGTGAACGCAGGAACGCGATCGGTTCGGCGGACGTACGGATTCTCGCCTTCCAATATGAGGGCGAGTTGCGGGAGGCGAGCGTCTGCCGACTTCAGTCTTCGGACAGCCTGCTCCCGGCGTTCGAGACGCTTTCGATCGCCCTGAAGTGCGACGAATAACACTCCCTTCGGCGGCGGTACGATTTCACTCTCCTCGTCGAATGGACGCACGATGACCTCGAGACGATCCTGTCGGATGGTCTCCACGGTGCCTACCGCTGCGCGCGCACGCTCCCGCCGTTCGGGTTCGACGAGCGTACGCGCATCCTCGAGGAGTTCGGGCGGTAGCTCCCGATCTGCTTCCAACTCCTCGTGACCGGAGGCGCTGAGTTGAGCGTGGAAGCGAGTCAGGGCCTCCCTATCCGAGACGCTGAATCGCCAGAGTCCGCTCGGCAATGGCTCGAACGCCTGATACGGCACCGAACCGACCTCCCGTGCACGCCGGATCAGATTCTCGCGCTCGATGTTCTGGTACTTCTCCCAAAGCGCGATGTAGCTGTCCGTCTCCGCCACGACCTGCGCGATCTGTGCACGAACCGATTGACGCAACTGCCCTGCGAGCGTGGCGTCGATGAATTCGAGATCTGACTCGATCAGAAACTCGGGAGGTCGGAATCCCTTGCCGGTGCCGTGAATCGTCACGACTGTGTCGACGCGGAGTGTCTCGCCCTGAGGTGCCACGTCGATGCCGATGCGAGTTCCAAGCATACGAAAGCGACCGTGAGTATGCGGGGAGCCGGTGGCAATGGCGCGTGCACGACCTTCCGTCCCACTCGGCGGCAACAGGACTTGATCAGCAAGCCACTGACAGGCGCGATCCGAGCTCATTTTTCGATCAGCCAGTTGCTCGATGCGCTCGATCACCCGTTCATCGACACCAAAGGACACCTTACCGGACCACTCCAGACGCGATCGAAAACGATGCACTTGCAGGGTCAACTTCGTCGTTCCACCCTGATCACGTCGCGCCACGACCCAACAGAGTCTGGCTGGATCCGTCTCCCGTAGGGTCATAAGCCGTCGGTTCGTAGCGTCGTCGACCGCCGCAACTGCCGCGGAGGCCGTGCCGGAGGAGAGTAAGATTTCATCCCCACGGCCAGGAAATACCAGACGAACCTCCTGTCCCTTACCAAGCGATGGTGCGACAGCCGTCTCTGCCGTAAGAAGTAACGTGCAGGTTTCGCCATGTTGGAGCTGCGAGATCTTCACGCCGTCTTCCCTTCGTCGTGCAGCTCAAACGATGCAACGCGATGTAGATCGCGTGCACCGAGCGGGACCAACCACCACCATGCCTTGCCCTGTCGTAGGTCGACGCGCTCCGTGCGGCCAGCGAGAGGCACGACTTTGCCCTCCCGGCGGTGTTCAAGCGCAAACCCGCAGGTATCCATCCCACGGAGCACGAGGTGCTTGGCTTCGAGGCGAAGGAGCACCTGAGGCGTCTCAGTTTGACTTCCGCGAAGGTGCCTATCCGTCAGCACCGTCTCATGCCCTCCTTGAATCACCGTACGCTCGATGAGCGACGGTCTTCCAGGAGCCTTGCACACGACCTTGAGTGGAGTCCGGCTATCGTCCTCCAGGTTGGGGTCTCGAAGGTAAACATTGATCAGCGCGAACGGAGGGCGATGTTCGTCGCACCAAGGGCAAGTCGCCAGATTCACATAGAAGCCGCTGCCACAGCCACCACAGATCACCACCTGGTCGGCCGCCTGCGCGAGCTTCTCCGCCCACGCCCCGGCTGTGGGCCTTCGCTCACGTTCTCGCCGGCTTTGGCCAAAGCAATCGGACGCCAGGCGCTGAAGTGAGGGCGTGAGGATCATTCCACGAGGCAGGCCGCGAGTGCCGGCGTTCGACCGATCGTCGCTATCATCAACCCATGGGAGCTCGCCGCGGAAGGCGCGCTCTTCCAGTTCGGGTTCCGCATCGTGGACCAGATCGCCGTCAAACGGGTGCAGCACGCACAAGGTCTCGAACGCGAGGACTGCGAGCGACCAGGCGTCCGTGAGGGAGTCGGCTCCCAGTTGATTGCGGAAGAGCTCCGGAGCGGCATATCCCGGGGTGTACACGGCCCGAGGGCTCACACCGTGAACGATGTTGTCGCAGTCGATGAGCCATACCTCGAAGGACGTGCTCGCTTCGGAGATGAAGATGTTGTGCGGTGACGCGTCGCCATACGCGAGGCCGCGCTCATGCAGGGCGCGGAACAGGGCTGCCGTCTTGGCGAGGATACGAAGGCGTCGCTGAAGGCTCCCGGTGTCGCGGTACCACTCCGTGAAGTTCGAGGCACGCTCCCGGTTTGGCTGCGTGAGAGCCTGCAGCGGCACCATTCCGGTCATGAGTTCCATGACATAACCGACATGGGGTTCAACGAGAGCTCGCAGGGGACGAGCGACGTTCAAGCCATCGAGAGGCAACCGGCGGATGCGGGCGATGTTCTCCCGAACGCGCTGTTGAGCGCCGGGGCTACGGACGAGGGAGAGCTTCACCGCCAAGTTGCGACCACGGACGGAGTAGACCGCCCCCTGGCCGCCCTGCCCCAGAGGCCGATCGAGTGCGTACTTCGCGCCGTTGCTGTCGATCACGACATCAGGAGCTTCAGCAGTCACACGTCGCCTCCGGGAACATGAAGGACGGCAATAGTCTTGTCGTCGATGTGTTTCGGCGTGGGCCACTCCCTGAGGGCGCGTTCGAGGATGCGC
>Ga0187893_10009257_pt1 | contig 15187 bp, 13 predicted proteins | sample MA1701074metaG_FD_139574 | JGI IMG/M metagenome (GOLD analysis project Ga0187893, IMG submission 139574) | White microbial mat communities from a basaltic lava cave in the Kipuka Kanohina Cave System on the Island of Hawaii, USA - MA170107-4 metaG ... | reverse complement strand
GGCTGATTTTGTACACCGATAGTACACGTGTCCTTTCTGCAGTTCGGCAGTGATCGCCCGACCGCACTCTCCGCAGACGATGAGGCCCCGGTACGCAAACCATCGCTTTTTCGGCCGCGCTCTCCCCTTACCGTCGAGAATCGCCTGGACTTGTTCGAAAAGGACTCGATCGATGAGCGGTTCATGGCTCCCGCGGAGCAGTTGGCCTTTGTACGGCATCATGCCGTAGTAGAAGGGATGGCGGAGCAGATGGTGGACCCTCCCGAGCACCACACGGCCGCCGTTAGGATTGCGGCGGTCGCCTCGAGAGCGGAGTCCCTGGAGGTACAGCCAGTCCGTAAGATCGTAAAGAGACCAGTCCCCGGTCGCGTACATCTCGAACGCCTTCTTGAGCAGCGGGGCCCGGATGGGATCAAGGAAGACCTCACCATTCACCATGGTGTAACCGAGGGGTGGCTGGAAGGCCCACTTGCCCTTCTCCAGCATCCGTTCGTTCATGCCCTTGCGGATTTCCTCACTGAGATTGTCCAAATAGTGTTTGGCGAACAGGACCCTGACGCCGAGGGCAAGTTTCCCAGAGGCGGTATCGTCGTAGGACTCTGTCACAAAGCGGAACTCGCGACCTTGTCGCATGAGGTCGTCCACATCAGCGTAATCCTTGAGGTTCCTCAGCAGACGGTCGAGCTTGTGGGAGACAACACCAGCGATGTCCAGTCGTGTGGCGAGCTCGGCCATCATGGCGGTGTAGTTCGTCCGGCCTGGGAGTTTCGCGCTTTCGACGTCGGTGAACTCTTTCTCGATCAAAAAGCCACGTTCGTGTGCGAATTTGCGGATCTCCCGGATCTGCGCGGGGATAGACAGGTCCTTGTCGGCCTGCTCTTGTGTCGAAACCCGAGCGTAGGCGAAGAATTTCTTCATGACTTGCTCCGTGCGTGTCGCTTCTCTTTCCGTTTCCCATACTTCTGCACCGAGAACTGAATGAACCCCTCGACCTCCCGGACCCCTTGTTCAGTGAGACCGTACTTGGTCCGGAGGTAGGTATCGAGGTCCGGCAGGCGCTTCTCGTCAGCGACGCCGACGAGCGCGAGCAGCTTCTCGACCGACACCCCGTACCCCCGTGCCACTTCCCGGAGGGTCTCGAGTCGCAGGCTCTGGTAGTGACCCATTTCGAGCTTGGAGAGGAAGGCCGAGGTGAGATTGCACCGTCGCTCAATCTCCCGGAGCGACGGTTTGCCACCCGGGCGCAGACTCTTGAGATGACTGACGAGTTCCTGCATCGACATAGGCTTAAGCATGACTCTACGCCGAGCGGACCGACCATGTCAATAGATACAGCCACTCGATAACACGAATTGACGAGGTAAAGATTGGCGCTTATGCTCCAAATGTCAAAGTGTCAACCCGAGTATCAATACTATGACGCCAGTCGAAACCCGCATCAAGCAGGTCTACGAACTAAAGCTCCGCCGCGAGCTGACGCCGGGCGAAGTAGGCGAGATCGCCCTGTGGTATCAGCAATTTGCGGCAATGCTTTTGAAGTGGTCTGGGGATGAGAAACTGAGGGACCGACTCGGCTTGTCAGATCAACGTGCGATGAAATAGGCGAAGACCTTGCTAACATAAGATTGGTATGACCCCCGGTACCTCGATTCGAGGCGTGGCGGCAGCGGGCACGCGCACTGCGCCAGGAGCTCCACGCCATCTACCTTGCTTCCCGTGATCCCCGGACCCCCTGGTTTGCGAAGCTTTTCGCGGTGGCGATCCTTGCGTATGCGGCGAGTCCCTTGGATCTCACGGCCACACTGACCCAGACAAGAACGAGAACACCTGTCACGATGCTAGGCACATCGACCTCTAAGACTAGCGAAAGCGACCGTAGCAGGAGGCCACTTAGTATTAGTCGCTTACTTGGGCGGCAGGGTTTCGGAAAGGCGCCCTCCTTCGCTCAGTGCGACCTTGCAGCACAAGGACGGGACAAGGACCGATCGTAGCTGTCGCCCGGCCTGTGTCTGCGTCTTCCTGCTGTTGCTGAGGACTGTTGGCCGCCTCCTCCCGTGTGACCGCCACGCTCGCCCCGCTGAGCACTTCCCATGCGAGCGGCCGGTGACGTTCATCGCAAACCTAAATGGACAGACTACTTTTCCGACCTCGCCAAGCCATTATCACAGCCCAGACCACGGATTGCACGGAAGCCGACCAATAGGGTGCGCGCGGATCGACGTTTTCCGCGAGAAGTCCGCCCACGCCCGAAGCAACCATGAACGCAAGACCTGCCGTCGCTTCGAAGATGCCTATCGCCAGCCCACGTTGTGTCGGCGGCACATGGTCGGAGACCATAGCGATTGTGACCGGGAATACGGCGCCAAGTCCGAGCCCCACGAGGATCGTGGCAGGGAGTAGCCAAGACGACCGTCCAGCGCCCATGACGACGAACCCGGTGCCGGCCATTAGGAACGCGCCGACAAGCACTGGATTGCGGCCGATCCTATCTGAAAGAGACCCAGACCCTAGTGATGCAGCGATGCGCGTCACCCAGAAAAGCGAGTACAGCAATCCAGTGGCTGAGATACTCAGCCCGAGGGACCGAGCATACACTGGCAAAAAGGTGATTACGATGGCCTGGTTAAACATGTGCACTCCGCCCGTGACACACCCGCGTAGTGCGTGTCTATTCCGCCAAACATGAACACCGCTATGAGGCGAGGCCTGGGGCCTGAGCGGCTTGGTATGCAGAATGTTCGGGTCCTGAAGACGAAGAGCCACGCTAAAGGCAGCGACTGCTGCCACTAAGTACACGACAAACGGTGCGCTGAGTCCCAACCGATCAGCTATGCTTCCACCCAGAAACGAGCCGCTTGCAAACCCCACGTTGTGTGCTGTGCTTATCCAACTCAGTGCGGCACCCACACCCTTCGCGCCAGCTAGGTTCGTCGTAAGAGCATCAGCCGCTGGCAATATAGCGGCGATTGACAATCCCTCGGCGAAGCGTAGACCGAGGAGATGGTGAACGCTAGCGGCAACCAAATAACCGGTCGCCGCCGAGACAGCGACGAGGCTTCCAATGACAATGAAGGCTTTGCGCCCGAAACGGTCTGAGAGCACACCCAGCAGGACTGCAAAGACTGAGGATGCTAGACCAAACGCTGCGCCGAGTAATCCGACCTCAGTGTAGTCTGCGCCCAGATCGCGAGCAAAGAGCGGCAATATGGGAGTTGCCGCGCCGACACCAAACGAAAACAAGAACTGAAAGAAATACAGGGTCCTCAGTGCATGCATAGATGGCTCGGACCCTCCACGCTCCCTCCACTCCGTCGCATCTCACTGGATTCGCATCGTGAGTCGGCAACTCGAATGACGCCCGAATCGGTGCCCGAACCTCAATCCACGATTGACCCGAGCCCGAACTCAATGCGCGCATGGCTCGGGCAGTGGTGGCTCGCCTTGTGATGGAACGCTTCCGCTACTGATCGTCTAGTCTAGGTTCTCGCATCGGTTACGGAGAGCGGCCTGGTTGCAGAGGTCATGTTTGCTCCTGGGGCCTAGCCTGCCCACGTACTTGTTGGATTTTCCAAATCGCAGACGGACTTGGGATGCTACGCATGCTTACATTAACGAGCGCTGGACGTTTCGACGCCAGCGCGCGGGTCAGAGCTCCAGGGAGGTCTTCTGGATTATCGACGTGTTCGCCGTGGCCACCAATCTCAGCCACAAGACGATCGTACCGGATAGGTCGCAATTCAGTACCCACGAGGCGGCCGTAAAACTCGAGCTGATAAGTCCGATCGATTCCCCAGGCGGCGTCGTTGCCCACGACTACCACAATGGGGATGTTGTGGCGGACTGCTGTATCCATCTCCATAAAATAGAAGCCGACCGCTCCGTCACCAGCGAAACACACTACCGAAGATTCCTGCCGGGCCACCTTCGCCCCAAGTGCCATGGGAAGCATGATGCCCAGGTGTCCCAGGGGGCCTGGCCAATACCATCGCCCCGGGTGCTCGGCTCTCATGTACGCCCGGCCCCAAAGTCCGAAATCCCCGACATCGAATAGAAGAGTTGCGTCAAGGGGAAGGATCTCCTCAGCAGCACGATAAATCGAGAGCGGATGCATGGGTGTCCCGCGATCGACCCGGGAGAGCTCTTCCAGGCGCCGACGATACGAGCGTCTCGCTTCCTGGAGTTCGTGAAGCCAGCTCGACCAGTCTGGCCAGGCCAAATTCTCAGCCCCGGCAACCAGTTGGGCAACCACTGCACCGAGGTCACCGACGAGTCCAACAGCCACCGCCCGGTTGCGGCCAATCTCGAACGGATCAGCGTCCGCCTGCAGGACTTGTGCGCCCGCGCTCACAAAAGGCGGGCGACAGAAGTCAATCCGAAAGTCCTGCTTCTTGCCCAGGAGGAACACAACATCTGCCCGCGAGATGAGCAGTCCAGCTTCATTCAAGCCCGGATCAGGATAGCCGATGCACTGCGGGTGTCGATCGCTGATTAGCCCTCTCGCCTGCTCGACGGTAAACAGAGGTAGGCCGGTGACCTCTATCAACTGCTGAAGCGCGACGGGCTGGACGCTGTAGCGGGCGGCGCCGCCAACGATCAAGACCGGACGTACCGCACGCTGTAACGTCGCCAATGCATGCATCACGGCCGCGGAAGCTGCTGGTGGGGGTGCTGGCATCGGAGGAGGCTGGACGGGTGCCTCCGACGCATCGATGCTAGCCTGTTGGACGTCGAGTGGGATCGTCACATGAACGGGCCCGGGCCTGCCGGCCATTGCCACACGAAACGCCTCGGCGAGTGCCGTAGGAATGCCTCCGGGGCGTCGGACAAGCCTAGCGTTCTTGGTCACCGATGAGGCCAGAGCGATCTGATCGAGTTCTTGCATGCCGCCCATCGATTCGGTGGCAAGTTCGGTCCGTCCGCTAATGTGCACAACCGGCGACCCTGCCACACTGGCGACGGCCAGCCCAGGGATGCTATTAGCGAAGCCGGGGCCGCCCGTTGTCAGAGCCACCGCCGGAAGCCCTGTCGCGCGGCTGAGGCCATCAGCGAGATGCACCCCCGCGGTATCGTGGCGAACGTCCACGAGCCGAATACCGTGCTGGGGCAACAGGTCGCAAATGGGGAGGATGTGGTCGCCGACCAACCCACTGACCACTTCGACCCCATGGGCCCGGAGTGCTTGGACCGTGAGTTCGGCTCCGCTATGCCGCATCGAAAGTCAGCACAAGCATCTGATCGCGGTGAGTTACCAGGGGAAGGGCACGTAGTTCACCCACTCGATCAGCGTTGGTCCGCTCCCAACCATCGCTCCTTCGATCCCTTCTCGTAAGTGCTGAGGGTCGGAGGGCTTCAAGTAACGCAATCCAAAAGACTCGGCGAGACTTCGCATGTCAGGTGTGTGGAGATCAACGCCGACGCGCCGTCCGTCGTACAGGTGGTCCTGGCTGTGCCGAATCGCCCCGTATCCACGGTCGTTGTGGACGAGTACGGCCAGCGCAAGGTTCTCTTGTACGGCGGTGGCAAGCTCGTGGCAGTTCAGCAGCAAACCGCCGTCGCCGCAGATCGCGACAACACGGCAATCCGGGCGGCCGATCTTCGCGCCAATTGCTGCCGGTAGGCCGTACCCCAGGGTTCCAAACTTCGCCGAACTAAGAAACGTGCGTGGTGCGTAGACGGGAAGGTACGTCAATGCGTTGTACGCAATCGCGGTTTCATCATTCACGACGATACCCTCCCGTCCAACCCCGGTTCGAATGGAGTCGAGCACCGCACGTGCCTCTGGCCGGCAGGTGGATTGGATCGCCTCGACCGTGCGCGCGATGTCATCGTGAAATGACCGCCGATCGACGGCCGCAGGATAATATGCTTCCAGGGCTTCTAGCAAGATCGGCACGAAGGTCTCGGCCGCCGCCAGAATGCTCATTGTCGGGTAGTGGCGGCCCAGCACTGCGGGCGACACGTCCACCTGGATAAGTTTCTCGGGCACTGGAAGAGTCCAGTGGCCGGTCGGGTTGCCCCCGAACGATGCGCCTAGAGCCAGCATGACATCACAGCTGCGCAGGAAATCCGCCGCAGGCCCGTCACGAGTCGCTTTAGCCCATGCATTGCCCAGTGATAGCGGGTGATCGTCCGGCACGATGCCGCGCGCGGTTGCCGTCGTGATGACGGCGCTCCCTAGTGTCTCGGCGAGGCGCTGGACTTCCTGCGCAGAGCTCACGGCGCCGCCGCCACAGTAGAGAATTGGACGTCTTGCCACCGCAAGCATTGCTGCAACTTGATCCACACAGGCGGGATCCGGACCTGGTCGGGTGATCCGCCGCGCCGGAGATTCCGCGGGCGTAGCCTCGGCGCGCTGGAGATCGATTGGCACATCGATGTGGACGGGGCGCGGGCGACCTCCTCGCATGGCCACGAACGCCTCTCGCACGGTTGGAGCGAGATCTTCGATCCGCATCACGCGCCGGCTGAAACCCGTCACAGAAGCGAAGATAGCCCGCTGGTCAGGGAGTTCGTGCAGTGTCTCGCAGTCTCGTCCCGCGTACTTGGAGTCTACCTCGCCGGTGATCACGACCATCGGCACGGAATCCACATAGGCCGTGGCGACTCCGGTAAGTGTGTTAGTCGCTCCGGGACCGGTGATCGCGATAACTGCAGCCGGCCGACCGGACGCCCTGGCGTAGCCATCGGCGGCGAAGGCGGCCGCCTGCTCGTGGCGCGTGACAACGGCGCGCATCTCCGGGTGCCTTGCGAACGCATCCCAGAACGCCAACGTGTGAAGACCCGGCATTCCAAAGACAAGTTTGATCCCTTCTTCGCAGAGTGCTCGGATGACCGCGCTAGCGCCCGTTTCTGCCATGGCTCCAACCTCAAGGATACTCAGGGCTGCGATCCGCCTATGTGATTCACGGGATGCTTCGGAGGGCTGCCCAGGAGGACCCGACGGACCTCTTCTGCGGCTCGAAGTCTGACGTCGCTTTGCGCCCGATCGGAGTACCATGCCAGATGAGGCGTCACAATAACGTTGTCCAATGCGAGCAAGGGGTGTGTTGGGGCAATCGGTTCGTCCTGAAAGACATCCAGGGCCGCTCCCCGTAGGCGCCCGGCTTTCAAGGCCTCGATCAGCGCTTCCTCATGGACGACCCTCCCTCGAGAGGTGTTGATCAAGACAGCGTCTTCCCGCATCCTGGCCAGTTCAGTTGCACCGATCATCTCTTTGGTCTCTCGGGTGAGAGGGCAGTGTACGGACAGGTAGTCGGATCGGGTCCATAGATCATCCAGTGGAATCCATTCGGCTCCGGCCCTTCGAACTTGCTCCGATGTTAGGTAGGGATCGTGGGCGAGCACGCGGAGGCCGAATGCCGCGCCCAGGGCGCCGACCCGTTGGCCGATACGGCCGAACCCGAGCAGCCCGAGGGTGCGGCCTGTCAGGCGGTGGATGGTGTAGGCTTCGGGCCCTTCCCAGTGGCCGCCACGTAGGCGCGCCATCATCTGAGGGATTTTGCGCTCGAATGTCAGAAGCAGCGCCAGCGTGTGGGTTGCCACTTCTTCAATGCAGTAGTCCGGGACGTTGCAGACGAGGATCCCTCGAGCTGTGGCTGCGTCCACGTCAATGGTGTCCACGCCAACCCCGTATGTGACGATCACCCTACAGCGCGCCAGTGCTGCAATGATCGTAGGGCCGAGCTCGCAGTTCTGCTTCAAGATGGCATCCGCATCGGCGATGGCGCCAATGAGTTCGTCGTCGTTTTGCGGGTGGACTTCGAACACCTGGGCTACAGGAGCCAGGATCTCTCGCTCGAAATCGAGGTTCTCAAACCGATGGCCGACCACCACGGCGCGCAACGCGTCCGGAGGCATCATGCCGCGCCCGGACTAGCGGCGAGCACGGACGAGTCCCCGTTGCATGCGAAATTCGAGAAGCGCGGAGAATCGTGACAGCGGCAGGAGAATCGCGAGATAGATCGCCGCGGCCACAACGAGCGGCGTCGAGTTGTTGGTGAGGTCTTGCGCGAGCCTGGCTTCGCCCAGCAACTCGGGGAGCCCGATGACGAAACCCACCGACGTCAGCTTTACCAGGGACACGGCCTCGCTCGTCAGGGGAGGGATGGCGATCCGGAAGGCCTGCGGCACGATCACGTGCCGCCACATTTGAATTGAAGTGAATCCAAGAGCGCCGGCAGCGTCACGCTGACCGACAGGCACACCTTCAAGCGCACCTCTAAAGATCTCCGCTGCGTAGGCGCTACCTTGCAGCGCGAGGCTCGCAATCACGGCCGATGGAATGGAGAAGTTGACACCGAGGAAGGGCAAAGCGAAGTAGACGAGGACGATCAGCATCACTGGAGGCATCGCTCGCAGGCCGTCGACATAAGCGATGAGGATCCAGCTAAGCGGCGGGCGGAGTGAGCGTCGCACGATCGTGACAAGGAGGCCGAGCGTCACGGCCAGCACGATGCTGGCCAGCGACACATACAGCATCATCCTCAACCCCGATAGGACAAAGGGGCCAATATCCAGCGCCACGCTCAAGTTGAAGAAGTTATGGACGACGTCCGACATTCAGGAGCTCATCCCGCTCTCAACCCGGCCTGTGGACCCGCTGCTCCAGCACCCCAACCAGCCGAACGAGGGGGACCAGTATGGCGAGGTACATAAGACTTGCCAGCATCAGGGGACTGGGATTGAGAATGATTGACTGTACGATCCGAGCCTCTCTCAGGAGCTCGGGCACCGCGACGACTGACGCCAGCGCGGTATCTTTCACAAGCCCGATGACGTTGCTCGTGAGCGGAGGTAGAACAATCCTTGAGGCCTGGGGGAACACGACAAACCACATAGTCGCCGACCCTGTGAGTCCCAGCGCCCGAGCTGCCTCGACTTGACCCCTGTCGACGGCCTGGAGTCCGCTCCGGAAGACTTCCGAAATAAATGCCGCGTTGAAGACGGTGAGCGCTATGATCGTCGACGTGTAAGGGTCTAGTTTGACGCCGACGAAAGGCAGCCCAAAGTAGATGAGGACCAGCAGGACCAGTGAGGGTAAGGCGCGGAACGTGTCCACATACGCGACAAAGAGCCAGTTCAGCAAGCGAATACGGGTGTGGCGCGCAAGGGCGATAAGGAGTCCTACCGCCATCGCAAATACCAGAGTCACCCCGGTGAGCAGGAAGGTTATCTTGAGGCCTGAGAGGAGCGCGGGGAACGAACTGACCCAGAGGGGCCAGTTGAAGAAGATATCGATCAGCAGATCAAGCCGCATTCGCTTAGCCTAAACCAAACCAGCCACCCCCGGCGCCCGTGGTGTCCGGACGCGTGGAGGGGCGGCTGGTTTTCATGTGATATTTTGCCTAACTGATAACCTTGTCCGACGGACCCGGTTACCTGCAATCCTCCGCCAGGGGTACCGGGGGCTGGACCCTCACCACGGCCGCATCAGCTGTGGCGTCGAAACCGAATTGCTCTCGGTGCAGGCGGGCCATCGTGCCGTCTCTCTTCATGGAATCAATTGTCGCGTTGATCTGGCCCGTGAGTGGGTCGCCCTTCCGGAATGCCATCCCGGTCTTACCCGCCGTCAGGTTCCTCAGCCGGACATCGAGGACTGGTTTATCCTTCACATAGCCCGTCGCGGTTGGGTAATTCTCAGCGACTCCGTCGATGCGGCCAACCTCCAGGTCGAGCATCGCGGATACGGTCTTATCGTAGACCTTGATCTCCTTCATCTCGTACCTGAATCTGTGCCTCAAAAGCCACAAGTGGGACGTTGTTCCTGCACCTCCGACACCCAGAATCATCCCCTTGAGATCCTCGACCTGCTGGACCCGCCTGTCCGCCTTCCGGACCGTGACGCTCACCCCTGTGTCATAGTAGGGTACTGAGAAATCGAGGATCTTCTGGCGCTCGCAAATGATGCTGATAGCCGAAGCGATAATCTCGTACTTGTTGGCCTGCAGCCCTGCGAAGATACCTTCCCATTCAACATCGATGAACTCGATGTTCCGGCTCAGACGCCGGCCGACGTCGCGGAGCATCTCAACTTCAAAGCCCGTTAATCTCCCCGATCTGTCCTTATACTGCCACGGGACCAGACCGACTGTAATCGCAACACGAATGGTTGGACCGGTGGTCTGGGCGTAGCTTCGCGCGAGATTCGTCGGCGGGCCCGAACCGACTGGGAGACCGACAAACAGCAGGACCGCAACAAGCGTGAATACTAGGACAATTGATAACCACCTCGATGGTCGCTTCATGCTCTCCCCCTCGAAACAGAACTTGCCTAACAGTCACCGACTTTCCAGCACTGTGCCATGAAACCCGCCCATGCGCTACTCGAATCCGGCAAGTCTCTTACCCCGCTTTTTCCACCTATCTGGCGTTTGACCCGGCTACCGACAGTCGCTTGAAAAGGCGACCGGGGGCACCACCCTAACCAGGGCGCTGTCCCTCGGTGCGTCGAATCCAAATTGCTCCCGGTGCAAGCGGGCCATCGTACCGTCTCTCTTCATAGCATCGATCGCCGTGTTGATCTGACCCGTGAGGGGGTCGCCCTTGCGGAATGCCATACCTGTCTTATCTGCCGTAAGGTTCCGCAGCCGAACCTCGAGGGTCGGTTTGTCTCGCACGTAATAAGCTGCCGATGGGTAATTCTGCGCTACCGCGTCGATGCGGCTAACTTCCAGGTCCAGCATCGCCTCTATGGTTCTCTCGTACACCCGGACTTCTTTCATCTCGTATCTGAGCTTGTGCCTCAACAGCCAGAGGTGGGACGTCGACCCGCTGCCCCCGGCTGCCGTGACCATCCCCTTGAGATCCTCGACCTGCTGAACTCGTTTGTCGGCCTTGCGGACCGTGACGCTCACTCCTGCGTCGTAGTAGGGAACAGAAAAGTCAGCGATCTTCTGTCGCTCGCAGAGGATACTGACGGCCGAGGCGACGATGTCGAACTTGTTCGCTTGCAGCCCCGCAAAGATGCCTTCCCACTGCGTGTCGATGAATTCCACCTCACGGCCCATGCGCCGTCCGACATCGCGGAGCATCTCGACCTCGAAGCCAGTGAGCTTGCCCGATCTATCCTTGTACTGCCAGGGTACCAAGCCGACGGTTATAGCAGCGCGAATCGGCTCTCCCGGGCTCTGCGCGTAGCTCCGCGTGAGATCCACCGACATCGGCCCCCCCGGGAATCCGATGACCAGCAGGATCGCAACAATCCCGGAGGCGAGTACGTGTAAGGACCACCTCGGCGGTCGCTTCATAGTCTTCCCTCCTTGGAAGTAAGCGATTGCCAAACATCCGCGCCCTGGAGTCCGAGGAACAGGCGATCGATGTCGTGTTCAGGTTCCACAGACTCTCACCTCGCTCTCCCCTTTCACCTGCTCCGAACTACAGGGTTCCTAACCCCGGTTCATACTCAAACGGAAGCGGTGCGATGTCGGTCTGATAGATCTCTGCGGCCAGCGGTTTAGTATCAGAGAGGCCCGTCTGTGCAGCATGGCGCCCCGAACCACACGGACAGGCCGAGGCAGCCATGAGAATGTCCAACTCCGCGTAGAACTCGACGTAATCTCCGACCCTCGCGTCGCTGGACTCGGTAACGTACCGGCTGGTGTGCGGATCGATGCGGGTCTTCTGGAACAGGTTCAGGTTGTCGTGGACGTGCTCCGGCCCTAATCCAAAGGGCGCGATTGCTCCGACGAGGTTGCCATAACAGTTCGCGTGATCAGGTCGACCTGTCGCGACCAGCCAATAGTACGGATTGCAATGAGCCCCGAGGATGATGTGATGACGGGCGCCAGGATTGGTCGGGATAGTCTGCACCGTGTCTTCAATGACCGTCATTAAGGGGCGAAAGCGAGGCATGTTGCTCCAAAGGCGGCTGAACGTCGTAAGATGGGCCCCCTCGCGGTTCAAGGTCTGGTTCGCCCACAGGTGCTCGAGGGGATCGTCTGCGTTGAACACGTCGACATCCGCGATCTGCGGCCCGTCGACGCAGACGAGCCGAACGGCTTGGCCCTGACGGACCACGAATCCCCTTCCGCCCTCTTTCGGAATAGCGATCTTTTCAACCAGTCGAAAGGTGCCACGCTTTGCACGGAGGTTTTCGTAGAAGGCCCGGTTGAGCGCAGGCGTGGGAAAGCGACGAACAGCCGCAGCCGGTTGCACGTCCCCCATTTGAGGGTCTTTTACGCCCGTATAACGAATACTCCTCCGCAGGCTGGATCTCATTTTCGCTGAGTGAAAAGAGGCTTGGGCGCCCGGATCGAACAGGCAACTACACATGGCGGTCATACGAAAGGGCACCAGACCGCTGCATTGAGCCGGGCTACAGTTTGGAGACTCGGTGATGTCCGCAGAGCTTATTGAGATTCGCCGCGATATCCACGCCTGTCCCGAGCTTGCTTTCCAGGAATTGCGGACGGCCGATCTCATAGAGGCGACGCTGAAGCGGTGGGGCATCGCCCGGGTGCACCGCCCCATGCCCACCTGTGTCTGCGCGCACATCGGCACGGGCCAGGGTCCCACCATCGCCCTTCGGGCGGACATTGACGGCATCACGCAGGACGAACAGAATGATGTGCCCTGGCGCTCCACTGTGCCCGGCCTGATGCATGGCTGCGGTCACGACGTGCACGCCACCATCCTGCTGGGGACGGCGCAGGCGCTGATGGGCACCGAGCTGCCCGGCACGGTCGTCCTGCTCTTTCAGCCTGCGGAGGAAACAGGCCCCCGCTCGGGGGCCAGTGTGCTGGTAAATGAGGCTGGCTGGCTGGAGGAACACGTCCCGAACGAGATGTACGCCCTTCACGTTTGGCCGTGGCTGCCCACCGGCCGCGTGGAGTGCAAGTCCGGTCCCGTTATGGCTGCTGCCACGTCTCTCAGGCTGACCGTCACAGGTCATGGCGGTCACGCCGGCATGCCTCAGACGGCTGTGGACGCCATCGCCATCGCGGGCCAGCTCATTACCGCTCTGCAGACGATCGTGGCGCGCCAGGTGGATCCTGCCGACCAGGTCGTCATTGGCCTGGGCACGATTCGCGGCGGTTCACGAAGCAGCGTCGTAGCTGAGTCCGTGGAAATTCTGGGCACCGTAAGGACCTTGACGAGGACCACGCGCGAGTTCGTCAAACGCCGAATTGCAGAAGTATGCACACAGGTCGCCGCTGCTATGGGTGGTACCGCAAACGTGCTCCTGGAAGACGATACCAGCCCGACGATCAACGACCCCGCCTGCGTCCGGCACCTGCACACAGCGGCAGAGTCGGCGCTCGGCCTCACCGCTTTCGTGAACCAGGAACGCTGCCACATGGCTACTGAGGACTTCGGCCGCTTCCTCGAGCGTGTGCCCGGGGCCTACGGCTTCCTCGGCTGTACCGCGCCTGGTGCTATCGCCCACCCCCTACACAGCGGGCGCTTCCTGCCGGATGAGCATGCTATTTACGATGGCATTGCTGTGTACAAACATCTCGTCGGCGGGTTTTTCCACCGTGTTGACGACTGAAGGCAGAATCGCGACAGCGGTCGGGCGATATCTCGCCAGAAAAATCTGATGACGGTGGTACTAACTGCCTCGGAGGAGGGCGATGGTCGGCTATCGATCTTCTCGGCTGTCCAAGATTGGGCCCTACTTCTTCTCGGAGTTCAATCGCCGACGGGAGGAATTGAAGGCAGAGGGCGTCGACGTCATCAACCTTGGAGTGGGTGACCCAGATCTACCCCCTCCAGAGCACGTTCTTGATGCCCTCGCCAACGCGGTTCGCGATCCACGGGCCCACCGCTATCCGCCGTTTGGCGGTACACGCGAGTTTCGGGAGGCGGTAGCTATTTGGTATCGGCGGCGGTTCAACGTCGCCGTTGATCCCGAACGGGAAGTGCTCGCTCTTATCGGCTCCAAGGACGGCCTCGCGCATCTGCCGCTAGCCATCCTGAATCCCGGAGACATCACACTCGTCCCCGATCCAGGATATCCTACCTACCACGCCTCGACCATCATCGCGGACTGCGATGAGGTGTCCGTGCTGCTGCGGGCGGACCGGGGGTACTTACCTGATCTACAAGCCATACCTCGGACTCTTGCGAAGCGGGCACGGATTCTGTTTCTGAACTATCCGAACAACCCCACCGCGGCCGTTGCCACACTGGAGTTCTTTGAAAAGGCGATAGCGTTTGCACGTGAGCACTCGATCCTTCTCGTCCACGACAACTCCTACTCTGAGGTCGCCTACGATGGGCTATGTCCACCAAGTCTCCTGCAAGCTGACGGAGCACGGGAAGTTGGCATCGAGTTTCACTCACTATCCAAGACCTATGCAATGGCTGGTTGGCGGATCGGGATTGCGGTAGGAAATGCCAACGCGATTGGCGCGTTGGCTGCCATGAAGACAAACGTCGATTCGGGCGTGCCCTGGGCGATCCAGCAGGCGGGTATCGCCGCGCTTACCGGCCCAGAAGGCCCGACCCGCGATCGAGTGGCCGTCTATCAACGCCGGAGGGATCAACTGGTCGCAGGACTCGCGTCTCTTGGATGGCACCCCCCGCGCCCCCAGGCAACATTCTATCTGTGGTTGCAGGTCCCCGATGGCCGGACAGGTCAGGATTTCGCCAAGGATGTGCTCGATCTGACGGGTGTCGTCCTCACCCCGGGTATCGGCTATGGGAAGGAAGGAGAACGCTTCGTGCGCGTTTCGTTCACAACCCCCGGCGAGCGCTTGGAAGAGGCTATCGATCGTTTGGTTCGGGCGTTCGGGACGACTACCGGACAAACCTACGATCTCGCAATGCACTCTCGCCAACCCGACGACAGCACGTAGCACAAGGAGAGGGAGGCTGAACTATGACTCAAGTCTACCAGATGGTTATCAATGGCCGCTCCATGGATGCCCTGAGCGGTGAGACGTTTGAGGTACGGAATCCTGCAAATACCGACGACGTAGTCGGCCTCGCGCCCCTGGGAAGCCGGGAGGACGTCAGGATGGCTGTTAAGACTGCAGCCTCGGCCCTCGAGTCGTCCTGGTGGTCAGCGATGTACGAATCGCGCAGGCGGGCCGCCATCATGCGCCGGTTCATGGTCCTAGTCAATGCGCAAAGGGACGCGCTGGCACGGCTGTTCACCCGGGAACAGGGGAAGATCTATCGGGAGTCCCTTGAGGAAGTGGACGCGGTGATCGACACGTTCGACTACTTCGCGGGGTACGCTGGG
>Ga0187893_10009256_pt1 | contig 15188 bp, 10 predicted proteins | sample MA1701074metaG_FD_139574 | JGI IMG/M metagenome (GOLD analysis project Ga0187893, IMG submission 139574) | White microbial mat communities from a basaltic lava cave in the Kipuka Kanohina Cave System on the Island of Hawaii, USA - MA170107-4 metaG ... | reverse complement strand
TCGCGTGGATATTCCGAAGAATGAAAAAATCCGAAATCGGTTACTACCCAAAAATCCCGTTACTGAACTGACCTGAACGACTTGCAGACACTGCAGGTTCCAACAGTTGGACACCAGTGATTTAGCTTAGCTTCCCCAAAAGCCTGGCGGATCAACTCATGCCCTTCCCCTATGCCTTGAAGGGGTTGGTCCCCACAGGCAGGCCTTCGTTAGCCATCTCCACGAACTGCTTGACCGGTTTGACAGGCATTCCACGATAGGTCTCCGGCTGCTCATAATCCTTCCGTAGCGGATACCCTTCCCAGTCATCGGGACAGAGAATGCGTCGAAGGTCGCTGTGTCCTTCAAAGCGGATGCCGAACATATCGAAAGCTTCCCTTTCGTGCCAGTTCGCTATAGCCCAAATCCCCTCAACCGTACCAATACTCGGGTTGTCCCGTGGCAGCTCCACTTTGAGAACAAACTTGTGGTGTAATTTCATCGAGAACAAGTGGTAAACCACTTCCAGCCGTTCTGCCTCGCCCTTCATGCCCTTGTAGTCCACACCACTCAGGCAAGCCAGAGTGTCGAAGGCCAAATCCTTGTGGATTCTCAAGAAGGTGCAAGCCTCGACGATGGAGCCGGCCTGGACCAAAGCCCAAGGATCCAGAACGCCCATCTCTGACTTCACGATTTTTTCAGGGAATTGTGCCTGAAGGAGCTGAAGGATTTCCGGCGCCGTCTTCATTGACTTAGGCGGCCCCCTTCTTGCGAAGCACCCGCTCGCGCATGATTTTTTCCTGAAGTTTCATGATCCCGAACAAGAGCGCCTCGGGACGCGGAGGACAACCTGGGACGTACACATCGACCGGAATGACATGATCGACACCGTTGAGAACGTGGTAGCCGTGCTTCCAATAGGGGCCGCCGTTGTTCGCGCAGCTTCCCATGGAGATGACATATTTGGGCTCGGCCATCTGTTCGTAGAGCCGTTTCACCCGAGTCGCCATCTTCAATGTGACCGTTCCGGCAACGATCATGAGGTCTGCCTGGCGTGGGGAGGCCCGCGGAATGAGCCCGAAGCGTTCCCAATCGAAACGCGAGGCTCCCGTGGCCATCATCTCAATAGCACAGCACGCGAGTCCGAACGTCATCGGCCAAAGTGCCGATGCCCTCGCCCAGTTGAAAAGGCTGTCCACGGTTGTCACGACAATATTATCGCTGAACCGATTTTCGAGTACGCTCATCATCCATCCTAACTAAGAGTAGTAGACGTGCCGAACTTGACTACCGCATAGTCGCGTCGAGCCGTTCACACTTCGGGTAGCTCAGTCTGGCTGCCTCGCTCTTCAGGCCGCACCCACTGCAAATCTCCTTTGGCCCAAACGTAAGCCAGACCAACTGCCAGAATTGCAATGAAGATCAACCCCTCGATAAAGGCAAACATTCCCAGCTTCTTAAACGCGACGGCCCACGGCACCAGAAACGCTACTTCGACGTCGAAGATGACAAAAATCAAAGCAAATACGTAGAACCGAATGTTGAACTGAATCCAAGGGCTGCCCGTGGGATTCTCACCACATTCGTAAGACGTCAACTTCTCAGCACTGTACTTGGAAGGCCTGAAGAGACTGGAAAGGGTCAAGCTGAAGACTAGAAAAAAGGTGCCCACTGCCAAGAATACCAGGACATTGGCAAACTGAAGCACCATCGGCATGCTGCCGGAACCTCCCAGCTTTGGAACGTTGATGACTGTATTGGTAAGGCGAATTTACGGATCGGAACGCGGGGATACTACCACAAGGGAACCGAGAATCAAGCGGGAAATTGGAGTTGAAATCCACGAAGGTCACGAAGAAACACAAAGCGCTATTCGACACTTTGGCGAAAGCCCGAATCCACAACTATTGTCTTCCCTGTTGTCCTCACTACCCTCATGAATTTGCGCAAAGGCTGATCAGTTCTTGAGCGTCATTCCGGCGAAAGCCGAGCTGAACCAGCTAATGGGTGTTTCTTCGCGACTTTCGTGGACGAGCCATTGCCCCCGGTATGACTATGGATTCTCCACTACTTCGGCTCGGATCAGGTCGAGGCGCTCCTTGGGCTTTTCATTGTCGAACACCGGAACGGCTCCCATTTTGTCGATGACGTCCAGCCCGGCCACGACCTTACCAAAGATGGTGTACTTTCCATCTAGCGTCGGTTGGGGCGCAAGACAGATAAAGAATGACGTGCTGGCACTGTCGAGCGCTTGCCCACGGGCCATGGAGACACTTCCCTTCTCGTGTTTCAAGTCGCTGAATTCCGGCTTCAGGTTCTTCACAAACTTGGCAGCTTGCTCAGCAGTAAGCGGAATCGTTCGCGTTGCCACATCTCCACCTTGAACCACGAAACCGGGGACAATACGGTGCCAGACAGTGTCGTCGAACAAACCTGCCTTACTGAGTTTGAGGAAGTTTCGCACCGTCTCAGGCGCTTTCTCCGGGAAAACCTCGATCTCAATGTTTCCCAGCGTGGTGACCAGCCGGACTTGATGCCGTTTCATGGTTTCGGCCGTGACATCGGCAAAGGGAATAGGCTGAGGAGGCGGGATCGGGCGCAAATAGGCCTTTCTGATTTCAATGCGTTCCTTGGCCATTTGGTCCGCGCCTGCAGGGGACTCGGAAATCTTGTCTACAACCTCCATCCCTTCCACTACGCGGCCCCAAGTGGTGTACTGACCATCGAGCTGGAGTTGGTCTGAGACGCAAACAAAGAACTGCGATCCGGCGCTGTTGGGGTCGCCAGGTAATAAGACCGCTGACACCGTCCCACGCACGTGCGGCTGTTTGCTCAATTCTGGCTTTAGCTTCTTCAAGCCGCCAGTCCCGTAAAGAGACTTCTTGGTAGGATCCTTCGACAGTGGATCGCCCCCCTGGACAATTCCTCTCAAGATCACTCGGTGAAACGTCGTGCCATCATAGAAACCTGTCTTCACCAGCCCGGCAAAGTACTTCACATGAGCCGGCGCCAAGTCGGTATAGAACTCCAGAACAATCTGTCCTTGGGAGGTCTCCAGCACCGCTTGCATGCCGGCCAACTCCTGGTTGGTAAAGGTAGGGAGCGCTGGCGCTGAACTGACAGGTCCTCTGGGAGCGCTGGACGCGTTGGGCATTGCGCGTGTTGACCGCTGCGCCAGGCTTTCCGACGCGATCGCGCATAGGAACATCAGAACGATCCCCACACGGCACCCGCAGTAGAGTTTTCGGTGTCTGGTGGGGGTCAATAGCTCTGTAGATGAACTCGGTTGCACTAGAGAGGGTCGTGTCATCTGCGGTTTTTGCACTTTCCTCCTGGTGGATCTGCCAAAACGGCATCTGAATCCGCGCTGAACCGATCAGTTCGAGTCAGGCATTTTCAGAAACTATAGCAAAAATCATGGGGTTCCTTGAAGACACCCGGAATAACTGCTTTGGAATCTCAGTTGCACTGCCCGTGATCCGAAACAGCAGTTTGAAGGCATACAACCCATGATTTCACTAATCGAAAGGATGATAGACACTATGAGAAGACGAAAGCTTCTTTTCTTCTCTCTAATCCTCGCCACACTCGCCATTGGCGTTGTGATTGGCACCGTAATCAATCGTTCCGTCAATGCTGACAAGCCCGGAATCTCGCCTGGCGCAACGGCAATTGCCATTCCTTCACCCTCCCAACTCTCTTCGGAGTTTTCGAAGATTGCCAAGCAGGTGGAACCGGCAGTCGTCAACATCAACACAGAAACCATTATCAAGGCTCCTAGTCGCGAGCGAAGACAGTCTCCTTTTGGAAACCAGCAAGATGAGCAGTTTGACCTTTTTGAGAGGTTTTTCGGCGGTCCGATGGAAGGACCAAGGCGCGACTTGAAGACGCGCGCCTTAGGCTCCGGGTTTGTGGTGGACAAGGCAGGCTACATCGTCACGAATTTTCACGTTGTTGAAAAGGCCGACACAATTAATGTCAGCCTTTCTTCAGGGGATGAGTACAAGGCGAAAGTCGTTGGTAAGGATCAAGCCACCGACATCGCTGTGCTTAAGATTGAAGCCAAGAAAGATTTGCCAGTAGCCAAACTGGGCAATTCCGACGGCATGACTCAGGGCGACTGGGTTCTCGCCATTGGGAGCCCCTTTGGTCTGGAGCAAACTGTGACGGCAGGGATCATAAGTGCTACGGGACGCAGCGGGTCGCAGTATCAGCGCTTTTTGCAGACCGACGCGGCGATCAACCAAGGTAACAGTGGCGGTCCGCTCGTCAATATGGCGGGAGAGGTAATCGGTGTCAATACGGCTATTCTCACTCAGACGGGTCAGAATGCGGGTGTCGGGTTTGCTTTGCCATCGAATACGGCCACCAATATCTATAACCAGTTGGTGAAGACAGGGAAGGTCACGCGTGGGGCCATCGGTATCCAGATGCAGCCCGATGTCACCAGTGCCGCTTTGCGAGCGCTTGGTGCACCCGATGGGAAAGGAGTTGTAGTCAGCAAGATTCGTCCCGCCGATGGCCCTGCGGCTAGGGCAGGTTTGAAACAAGGGGATGTGATTCGCGAAATTAACGGCCGGAAGCTCAACGACGACCAGGAGCTCAGCTCAGTAGTAGCCGAATTGACACCGGGAAAGAGTGTCTCGCTCAAGTATCTGAGAGATGGCAAAGAGCAGACAGCCTCGCTGACGATTGACGATCGGTCCAAGATCTTCTCGCGAGAGGATGGAGATCCTGCAGAAACGGCAGCGCCTGAAGCCAGTGGAACCAAGCTTGGAATGACAGTCCAAAGTTTGACTGCCCAGCAAGCGCGTGATTTCGATATCCAGCAGGGCGAAGGCGTGCTCGTAACGGACGTTCAGGTAGGAGGCGTGGCCGACGAAGCAGGCCTGCGAGCACGAGACGTTATCCTGCAGATCAATAAGGTCTCGGTTCGCAGTGCTGAAGAACTTCGGAGTCTAGTGTCCAAGCTGAAACCGGAGTCCGAAGTCCTGTTCCTGATCAAACGAATGGACAGGCAGTCTGGTGACGTCGTCACTTTGTATTTGGCAGCAACACTTCCTTAACCCTGAACCCTTCAGGCACCCTGGTGATGACCCCTCGCGGGTTGTCACCAGGACGAGTTTCCGAGCCGCAACCACGACTTGCCAGTCTGTAGATGCCCTTCTGCTTGATCTACTCCCCAAGACAACCCTATAATGGCTGGTCTCATCGAACTGCTTGTCCCAATTGACTTGGCCGGGCTAGCTGTGTGCGCGCCGAAACAAGGAGAAACTAAATGAAGAAAACTGCTTTCGCTTCCGTGCTCTGGCTCTTTGTCGCGGCCGGCCCCGCACCTGCTGTCTTGGCCCAAGCCACTGAGACTTATACGGTACCCGACGGAACTCGAATCCAAGTTCGGCTCGAAACAACCTTGAATTCAAAAACTCACCGAACGGGCGACCGTTTTACGGCCAAAGTTGTCGAAGCGATCATGGTCAGTGGGAAAGAGGTGGTCCCTGCCGGTACAACTGTGGAAGGCCGCGTCGCCGAGGTCAAAACCGCTGGTCGCGTAAAGGGTCGATCCGAAATGAATCTGTCCTATGAACGGCTCATCTTCCCGAACGGTGTTTCTGAGACCATTGTTGCGTCTTTGGCAGATCTGGATGAAACACAGAAGGAAGAGGTCGACCGCAAAGAGGGCACGATCAAGGGAGAGTCCTCCCGAAAGCGCGACGCAGCCGAAGTCGGGGGGGGCGCCGCAGCGGGGGCAGGCATCGGCGCGATCGCAGGGGGTGGAAAAGGTGCGGCCATAGGGGCAGGCGTTGGCGGCTTGATCGGCCTTGCCGACTCGATGCGACGCAAAGGCAAAGAGATTGAAATCCCAGCAGGAACTCGCCAAGTCATTCGCCTGGAGCGACCTTTGAGCGTTAACTCTACGAAGTAGTCTGCGTGCGGCAGCTTGATTTTCCTTAAGCTTTAAGTGATACCCGGTCGAAGGAAACCTATGTAGATTTAGGGAGTTTGCGTGAAAGTACAGCCACTTGTGCCAGATCGTCGATTGAAGACAGTGAGTCTAGCTCTGGTATGTTTGGCCGTCGTTTCCAGTTTCAAAATGGACTTTTTCTGCAGCCCTGTTTCGCAAGCCACCTCGAAGGCGCCCGCAACGAAATCGAAGCCGAGTCCAGCAGTTTCCAAGCCAGTGAAACAGTCTGGTGTCCAGTCTTCCAAAAGTGGTTCCAAAAGCAAGAAGGTCGCATCTCGCACCAGGAAGCGCCGCAAGCCGCCGGTTCGCGGCCAACGGACCATTGAATCGACCCGTGTACTCGAAATCCAGAATGCTTTGGCCGCTGCTGGCTATTACAAAACAGAACCCAGCGGCGAGTGGGATGACTCGACCAGCAAAGCCATGAGTGGTTACCAGCAGGACAATGGTTTCCGCACGACGGGCAAGCCTGACGCTCTGTCTCTAAAAAAACTGGGACTCTGATGGCAAACGCAAAGGGCCGTATTTGCTACATTGACTTGGCCCTCTTCGATGTGTTCTGATTTCCCTCGTCGCACCCAGATTTTCCTTAACACAAAAAATCACTTTGACTAGCGCACCCGTTCCCCGCCGCTTCGACTGAGAATCGCTGGCACGTGCTGTAGTTGCGGAAAGAACTGCGAACTGCAGCGGCCCGACTGCTTCCAGCCTTAAGCGGGAGGAACCGTCCCTAGAGACTTAAAGTCCACAAGAGGGAGCGTCCGTCCATGCGAAACCACAGGCAACTCGGCCTATGCCTCGTGCTGTTGATCCTGCTCGCCTATGCGCTGTTTCCGACTAGGAACTACTACTGGGATGGCGTTGGCTTCGCACTCGCCATCGAAGATGCCCAAGGCCTAATGTCTGGGCTGTTCAACCCAAATCACCTCCTTTACAACTTCTTCGGATACCTGCTTTACCACACTCTTCATTGGCTGACTCTTGATCTTCGGGCACTTTGTTTGCTTTCGATCTGCAGCATCCTTTCCAGCATTGGCGCCGCCTATCTCCTCTTCTCAGTGTTGATGGCTGAACTTGAAGATCGTTACTACAGTGTTTGTCTCACGCTTCTGTTTGCATTCTCTGCAACATGGTGGAAGTTCTCTACAGATGCCAATGCTTACGTGCCCAGCGTGTTCTTTCTATTGTTGGCCGCATCCAAACTTCGTAAGCCCCGACCAAACTGGGCCGCCATAGGGTTGATCCACGCCGTTAGTGTGTTGCTCCATCAAATCGCCGTGTTCTTCTATCCGGTTGTTCTGGTTGCCGTATTTCGAAAAGCCTGGGGCCAAGATCGGAGGCAGGCTCTTCGTGATGCCAGTCGCTACACCGTTATCGTCGGCGGCTTAGTAATCCTGTCCTACTCTTGGGTCTGGCTCGGCGTTGTGAAGGGGAGAGCCCCGGACATGGGCGGAGTTCAGCAGGCTCGGGTTGATACCTCGGGCATCCGGACAGCCCGGGTAGACAACTTCCTTTCCTGGGTTCTGTCTCACGGGAATGAACAGTATTCCTTCCGATCTTTGACCGGGAACGTTCAAGAATCAGTTCGCAGCAACGTGCGTCTGTTCTTTGGTGGGCGAGTTTCTTTGGCCTTGAGCTATATCGAAACGCCGCTGCTGGTAATTCTTAGCGTTCTTCTGGTCTGCAGTGTTGGACTCCTGACCTTGACGTTGTGGCAAACTTTCCGAACTCACGCAGACCCCCGAGAAATGAGAATCATCAAGCCGAAGACCGCAAACTTGTTGCCGCTCTTGCTGACTTGGATTGGATCGTTTGCGGCCTTCTTATTCTTGTGGCTAACCGAGTACCCTTACTACCGGCTGTTCTACCTTCCAGCGCTCATCCTGCTATTGGGGATTCTCATGAAGCGGAAACACAGGCTTCCAGCCGAGGAACACTCTTACGCCCTGGCTTCCTTTGTGGTCGTCATGACCCTGATTAACTTCACGTTTTTGATCTATCCCTATTCCAAAACTGAAGCGACACCTCCCGTCGATCTCGCTATCAAAGCTAAGGAGATCTGGAAGAACGACGTCATTTACTACGCCGATTTCAACTGTGACAACTGGATGTTCAAGTACTTCAACAAGCGCACCACTTGGCGGCCGATCACATTTAATGATCTCCAAGACTTGCGGGAGGAAATGCTCTACCTCAAGAGTCAGGGAAAGAAGACGTGGATTGATGTGACGGCTTTCGATCAGATGCAGCAGTCCAATGACCTCAAGCAATGGTTTGCCGACGAAGTCTCCATGCCTGCTTGGCAGGGTCTCACCAGCGAAAAGCATCGGATTAAGTTTTCATTGTTGGTGCCCAGGCCAGGCCCATATATCTTGGGCAAAGGGGATCCCATCGCGAAGCCGGCGAACACGGACGCCCGGGACTTTTGACGAGTCTGCATCCTCGGGTTGAATTCTCTAGTGAGATCCCTACCCCACATGAATTCGGGGCCGGTCGAGAGGATTCTCAACTGTCTGTCTCAGCACCTCGCGAGTCACCGGAGCGGTATCCCCTTCGCCCAGTGCCAGGTACTTCAAGACATAAACGATGGGGTTTCCCTCCGTCCACCCGAAATAGGCGTGCGGAAGAACACCTGTGGTATCACGCAGGTGCAGCAGCAGTGCCGCAATAGCGTTCGGAATCGCCGGACTCTTGCACCGCAGCACGTTGTGTCGTCCAACTTTGACTCCCCGAACCAGTATTTCGTCGCTGAAGTCGGAAGCATCACCCTGAGAAACCTCCAAGAACACGACTGGCTCTGCGTTATCCAGGCTGTGATCCTCACGGGCCTGCACTTCCTTCTTGTCGTACTCTTCGACAGTCCGCTTGTCTGGACGATGCGCAATGATTCGAACGGCGTCACCCTTTTCCTTGATCTCGTCGATCATCGCTTGTGCGCTTTGCGTAAGCGCGACACCCTGGATTCGCAATTCTGTCGATCGGATAACGCGCGAAAGTAGCGAACTCGCAACAATAGCCGCAATAAAGAAAGAAGCGATCTTGATTCCCTCGGGCCTTTCGAAAATATTCAAGATGGTCGTATAGGCAAAGATGGCGGCCATCGGCAGATAGAGCCAACGCTGCGGGGTGTGCCATGTGGCGATCGTCACTGCAACCGCCGCCGAGGACATCAGAAACAACACGCCGGTTGCATAGGCACCACTCTGTGCATCCACGTTTGCCTCAAAAAGAATCGTTACCGTAAATGTGATTGCAATGAATACCAACACAAGCGGTCGGCGGGCCCGCGCCCAGTCGGGCGCCATACCATACGGCGGTAGATAGCGTGGAACCAGATTCAGCAGTCCAGCCATGGCCGACGCTCCCGCGAACCAAAGGATGCAAATGGTGGCCACATCGTACAGGGTTCCGAAGCCATGGCCGAGATACTTGTGCCCGAGATAGGCGAGAGCGCGTCCGTTGGCCTCGCCATCCTCTGCAAAGGCTTGAGGAGGAATCAGCAGCGTGGTCACAACGCTGCTCGCCATTAGTGCAAAACTCATGATGAGAGCGGCCGCCAGCAACAACTTTCGCGTGTTGCGAATTCTTCCAGCTGGATTGCGGGTAGTGTCTCCCGGAGCCCCCTTCACGTGGGTCATCACGGCCACGCCAGTTTCGAACCCCGAAAGTCCCAGGGCAAGCTTCGGAAATAAAATGAGCGCGATGCCCAGAATCATCCACGGATTCGAATGCTCAGCCAGCAAGGCATTCTTCCAGTTGATCCACACTTCCGGATTCTTCCAGACCTCATAAAAACTCACAGCCAGGAGGATGGCATTCAGGAGCAAATAGGTGCCAACGAATAGCACGGCAAGCCAGAGCGCTTCTTTGAACCCCTTTAAGAAAACCGCCCCCAACAAACCCAACAACACCAACGTTACCGCCACCGGGTGGCGGAAGGCCCCCGGTACGAAGGGATTCATGAGGATGTGGGCCGTGGCGTCCGCGGCTGACAGTGTGATGGTGATTACGAAATCAGTCAGAGCAAAACCCAGGAGGAAAAGAATAAAGACCTTGCCTCGCCAGCGTGGCAACAACTCTTCAAGCATGATGATGCTGCCTTGCCCGTGCGGACTCCGTGCCGCAACCTGCCGGTAGATGGGCAACGCGACGAAGAGGGTCACGAGGACCAAAACAAGAGTTGCAATCGGAGAAATGATTCCGGCCATCAGAAAGGCAATGCCAGGCTGGTAGCCCAACGTGGAAAAGTAATCCACACCGGTGAGGCACATGACCCGCCACCAGGAGTCGGTGTGCTGTGGGGCTTCCTCGAGTTGTTCGGGAGGATTGTCGGATTCAAGAAACCATTGTCGTAGGGAGCCGCTTTCCCGTTTCTCAGCGTGCACGTCTGCGGCTGAAGTCGGTGAAGGGTGGGATTCCGTAGATGAATCGGGTGACATGAGACGGCCATTATAAGGCAACAGGAGGAATTGTCCAGCCTGCAGGAATTTCATGCAGGAATTTCAACAAACTGATTCGCAAGAATCGAACGATGTCGTCGAATCGTGCCTCTCGGAATTCACGACGAGAGTCGCTCCGGCAATCGATCGCAGGTCCGGCAGTTTGGCTGTGTCTAGTTGGCACCGCTGGGATCGGCGCCCGTCCTGATGCGTAGTCCCCATCTGCTTGAAGAATTGGCGCAAGCTTCGTAAGATCCGATCAGCTATTCTTGTCTAGGGAGACTCTGTGCGACCACGCCTCCGTTGGAGTTCGTTTTTACTGTTGGCAGCTTTCGGCACCGGCGCTGAATGGGACCGCTTTCGCGGACCAAACGGATCAGGAGTTGCTGACGCAACAGGCCTGCCTGCGACCTTCGGCCCGAAGCACAATTTGATTTGGAAAACCTCGCTGCCTCCGGGTCACTCGTCGCCAATCTTGAGTCGCGATCGCATTTTTCTTACTGCCGTCGACAAGGAGAAGCTGTCTTTGATTGCAATGGATCGCCGGAACGGCAGGATCGTCTGGCAGCGGAAATCTCCCCGTAGCCGCACCGAACGCCTCCACAAACTCAACAGCCCAGCATCGGCGACGCCAGCCTCGGACGGCACGCGGGTCTACGTTTTCTTCGGGGACCATGGTCTGATCTGCTTCGGCTGGGAAGGACGAGAGCTATGGCGAACGCCACTCGGGCCTTTCAACAATGTGTACGGAATGGGAGTTTCCCCCGTCGTGGTTGAAGGCAGCATCGTGCTGGTCGTTGACCAGTCGCGCGATTCCTACATTGCCGCATTCAAGAAAACCGACGGTACTTTGCGCTGGAAAACAATGCGACCCGACGCGATCAGCGGCTCCTCGGTGCCCACCCTGTATCGGGAGCCGGGTGGGCAGCTGCAGGTCATCGCGCCCTCGAGCCGCCGCATGGAATCTTACGATGCGGCTACGGGTAGGGTTCTTTGGTTTGTCACTGGACTTCCAGGGGAGATGAAGTCGCAGCCAATTCTCGATGGCTCGCACCTCTTCGTTAATGGCTATGCTTCACCCGACAACGAGGCTGGCAACATACGACCTGTCCCATCCTTTGAAGAAGGTCTGGCGGTGGAAGACTCCAACCGCGACGGATTCGTCGCCAAGGATGAAGCTCGTGATGCGCGGGCAAAGTCTGCCTGGGTGTTCATCGATCTCAACGCGGATGGGAAACTTGACCGGGAGGAATGGGACAAGTATCGGGCACTGATGACCTCCGAGAATGCGCTGCAGGCTTACAGGCTGGGTGGTTCCGGGGATCTTACTGCAAGCAGTCTTCTCTGGAGATACCAGCGGGCGATTCCCCAGCTGCCCTCAATGGTGGTCTACAATGGTGTCCTCTACATGATTAGCGACGCTGGAATTCTTACGACACTTGACCCAGCAACTGGGAAGGTGTTCAAGCAGGGCCGCCTGCGCGGCGTGCCGGGCTCCTACCTGGCCTCTATCGTTGCAGCCGACGGGAAGGTTTTTATAGCTTCCCAGTCAGGCGTTGTCGCGGTTCTCAAAGCTGGTGCGGAGCAGGAACTGCTGAGCGCCAACAACCTGGACGAAGACATTTTCGCAACACCGGCAATTGATCGAGACCGAATCCTGGTTCGAACCGTGGCCGCACTCTATTGTTTTGGGGCGAAGAAGTAGTCGCGCTGTTAGCTCCCTCCGATGCTTTCCTGATGGCTTCGTCCTCGAGTCTTCGTGCAGTGGCATTCCAGGCCGACCATCGTCAGCGCCAGGCTATGGGGGCCATCATTTTCTGGCCGAACCCGATGCGCTTGCTCAGCATTAAGCAAAGCACCAAGGCCGACCACCCGGACGACATGTGTACCACCGTGCCGCCCCGCAATTAGGAAGACTGCGAGCTTTGTGTTTCATCTACTGATCAAGCCGGCTCTGAGCGGCTCACTCGTCCTCGTCTTTTGCAGAACCGATCTCTGGCCCAACATCAGACGTTGCCGCACGCTCATGATTCAGCTTCAGCAAGCGTTCGAGGATTTCACCGTCGCTGATTTCTGCCGGCCATCCGTAGGCGGCCAAGACGGCAGTATCGAGCGCCCGGTGGGCATCCTGAAGCCATTGGGGTTCCTGATTGTAGAGGTTCGTTAGAGTACGTTTTTTTAGTTCTTGTGGTGAGGCACCAGAAGGGTTCAGCCACGCATTGCGCTTCAGAACAAGTTCGTGTCCTGCAGCTCCAATCGCTTGAACGCTCAGATCATCATTCGATTCCGTTCCAGGTGGCCACGGCAGGGGAAACATCTCAAAGGTGCTCGTTGGTGTATAACGGGGACGATCTTCTAGTGCTGTTCCCTTTCGGAGGGCCCACAGTCCATGCATTTTGGACTGGAGGACACCGAAGAAATAGTCGTCACTTCGCGCAAAAGCTATCGTCTGGTGGTCTGGAAGTACGCCTCGGGGTTGCCATATGAACACACGGTGCTTCGAAAGGCAGGGAGTGACAATGAAACGCTCGACCAAAGCGAGCTGCTTCCGCATCGCAGGTCGAGGCTCAACGTGAATCCACCACCTCTCGCGGTAACTTGCACGGCGATTCGAATCCCTGGCTGGCTTTACGTTCAAGCTCACAAATTGAAAAGGCGCCTCGTAGAGCGCCGCCGCAGCCGCGGTCATTGCCACGCCAAAGTCTATGATCCACATCCCTCTCGGTCGACCGGTGATGTCGCTCCCGTTCACCCAAGGCACCACAACGTCGCTGTTCGGTCTGCCGTTGGGATTGATTGGAGCCAACAGCATCGACTCGGCAGTAGGAGGCAAGAGATCGAACGCTCCTCCCTTCGTGTCGCCCATGAAGGCAATTCCAAGGTTCTCCCTCAATCGTAGCGCTTTGGTGAGGTCTGTGGATGAGGTAAGGTTAGCGTTGATCGTCTCAACCATAGTCCCGTCTAGTTCGCGGATTCTTTCTGAGCCATCATCAAAGCCAATCATTGATACATGGACGGCCGCACCGTCGAGCACCCAGTCGCGGTCCGACTGCGCCCAAAAGATGTCGCCAGTCGTTTTGATTGCATCGAGAACCTTCCGATTCGCTCCCCCGCGAATTCCTTGCGTTGCCAGCAAGCCAACGCGCCTTACCTTCTTCTCCTCGACATATGCGCGTGCTTTCTCGAACCAGTAGGTAACGAAATCAGCCTCGCGTGGGACCCTGCGATCGTAGAGCCTAAACAGCTCGTCTACGTAGTTGTCACCCAGCTCCGATCGCATTTTCTTCCCGCCAAGAAACGGCGGATTCCCTACGATCACATCGGCTTCGGGCCATTGCGGTTCTGCCACGAGGCCCTCCTCGTCGTGACTCACTACCGCATCCATGCGTCGGATGTTGTCCAGGCGTTGGAGAATAGGGGAAGGAGGAATCCCAAAGCCGTTGTCGTTCAGCCACTGGATGTAACCTATCCACACAACCACCGAAGCAAGCTCTTGGGCGTAAACGTTCTTTTCAACGCCATACAACTGGGAGGGCCCAACCTGATAGGGCAGAAAGCCGGTAAGTCCATTCGTTGCTGCGTAGACACTGACCTCCTTCCACAAGTCCAACAGCAACCTGAGCGCGACGTACAGGAAGTTGCCACTGCCGCAAGCGGGATCGAGCACCCGAACGTGCGACAGTTCATCCACGAAGCCAAGCAGCAAGTTCCTCAGGTCGTTTTGGAACTTCTTCGCGCCACCTTTTCCGGGCTTGGCTTCCTTCAGAATTGTTTCCGCGTTGGACCTAACCTCAGCCCAGCGCCGCCGCAAAGGGGCCATCAGGACCAGCTCTACGATCAGCACGATGTCTTCGCGGCTGGTATAGTGCGCGCCCAATTGCGAGCGTTTATCCGGATCGAGGCTGCGCTCAAATAGCGTTCCGAAAATAGCCGGTTCGATGGATGACCAATCAAGCACGCTGACTCGAACCAACGTTTCCAGATCGGCCACGGACATCTCCAAGACTTGAGCGTCCGTAAACAAGTCGCCATTAAAGTACGCGATATCGTCTGCACCGAACGCACCGCCCGTTGACATGGCTGTGAATAGCCCCGCTAATCGCGTCTTGAAATCGTCTGGACGGCTGCGCGTGCGTTGCAACAGCGTTGAGAACAGCTTCGGAGGAAGCAGCCCTGTGTCCTCGGCAAAGAGGCAAAACAACAGACGCATCAGAAAGTGCGCGGCGCGTTCGGGATCGTTGCCTCTCCTCCGCAAAGAGTCCGCGAGGGCCGCAAACTCCGCAGCGGCAAGCTCTGTCACTTCTACGGCAGTACGATTGGGCCGGAGCCGGTTGGGATCGGTAAACAAGGCCCGAAGTACGTCGAGCGGAGGCAGAGCGCAATCGCTTGTTGGAGTGTTCTTCACCAAATCGTCGAGCGCGAATCGATAAACCTTCTTGGCCGTGTCTGTAAAGTTGGTATGGATCTCGAAGCGCGTCAGGTCACAGACCACGAGCAAAGGTGGATTCTCCAGATCCTCGCGATACTTCAGTAGTTGCTGATACGCCGCTTTCAGGTCTTTGTCCTTGCTCTTGTATTCCCACGCAAAATGGCTGCGCTTCCACACATCGGCAAAACCCTGGCCGCCTGTGGTGGTCGTCACGCCCTTCTCAAAGATATAGGACTCACCGGAGTGGTCATCAGCCGCCGGATGTGGGTATGCGAGTGCATCGCAAAGCTCAATGAAGTGCATTTGTGCGCCCGCGCGTTCCGTCAATGCAGCGTCGCGCCACTTGCTAACAAAATCCGGCAAAGTCGTGGTTGGC
>Ga0187893_10009255_pt1 | contig 15189 bp, 6 predicted proteins | sample MA1701074metaG_FD_139574 | JGI IMG/M metagenome (GOLD analysis project Ga0187893, IMG submission 139574) | White microbial mat communities from a basaltic lava cave in the Kipuka Kanohina Cave System on the Island of Hawaii, USA - MA170107-4 metaG ... | reverse complement strand
TCGCTGATCGTCGATGCGATCGTGCCCTCAAAGATCGAGTTTCGCTCGGCAATCTCCAGAAACTGGTCCGTGGAATAGTAGACTCGTCCCCCGCGCTGTCCGGGTTCCTGAACCCTGACGCTCATCAGACGATCGACGTCCTTGTACGGAAAGGGGTCCAAGACGACCGCATGCACGACGCTGTACATCGCTGTGGTCGCCATGACACCAAGCGCAAGCGTAAGCACGGCCACTACTGTAAAGCCGGGGTTCTTGAGAAGCATCCGAAGAGCGTAACGAAGGTCGTTAAGCATAGTGGTTCGGGGTTAGGGGTTCGTAGCTCGTGTCGGGTCATCGCAAATCCCGGAACACGAATCTCGTATCACGGTTTCATTCACACCTAAGCGCTGCCATCGGATCAACGTTTGCCGCGCGACGTGCCGGCAGCCAGCACGCAAGGAGGGCGGCGAAGACAATGAGCAGGGGAACAACAACGAAAGTGAGCGGATCGGTCGGGCCAACCCCGAAGAGCAGGCTGCGCAAAAGTCGCGTTGAAGCCATCGCGCCCATCAACCCCAACACAATCCCCGCGCCTGCGAGCTTCAGCCCTCTCCCGAGCACGAGCGCGAGTACCGTACGACGCTGCGCACCCAGTGCCATGCGGATGCCGATCTCTCGGGTACTCCGGGAAATGGCGTACGCCAATACACCATAAACACCGATCGCTGCCAGGACCAATGCTACCAGTGCAAAGGAGGCTGACAACCAGGCCAGCATGCGCTCGCGAGCCAGCAAGCTGCCCACTTCCGCATCCATAGTGCGCACTGCGAACAATGGCAGATCGGGCGCCAAGGAACTCACAGTCGATTGCAGAGATGCGAGCAATGAAACCGTGCTGCCGCTGACGCGAAGATAGAGCGTAGAACGCCAAGCCGCATCGGGTCGTTGGAGAGCCGAAACATAGACGGTGCTCTCGATGCGGTCGCGCAAGTCCCCATACTTCGAGTCCTGCACCACGCCCACGATTCTCAAGTCCACTGGATTCCCGACCTGGATTGTCTTCCCGATGGGATCTTCCCCCGGGAAGAATCGCCGGGCCGCCATCTCGTTGATAATCGCGACTCCGGGTGAGGCAGGATCGTCTGTCCCAGCAAAGTCTCTGCCGACCTGTAACGGAATACCCAGCGTGCCAAAGTATTTGGGTGACACAGCATTTATCAGCACATTCATGTTTTCGCCAAGGTGCGGCTGATAGCCGCGAATCGTTAGGGGGTCTGAGACGCCCACTCCAGCTAACAATCGAATTCGTGCCAGGCTGGCCGAACGTACTCCAGGCAGTGCTTCGACTCGCTTTAGTAGTTCTTGGTAAAACTGAAAGATCTGCTGACCTCGCCAACCTCTAGATGACGGATCGATACTAGCCAGCAGAAGTTGCTGCCGTGAGAATCCGGCGTCCACGCGATGGAGATTCCAAAGTGTTCGGGCGAAAAGACCTGCTGCCACTAGCACAACAACTGACAGAGCTACCTGCACCGATACCAGCGTGCAGTTCCACCGTTCTCCATGCGGACCGGCGAACCCGGACGGGCTGACCTTGAGCCCTTCGACCAGAGCCACACGGCTGCACCGCCAAGCCGGAGCTAATCCGAAAAGGAGTCCAGTAAACAGCGATATAGCCACGGTAAAGATCAGAATCTCAGCGTTGATTGAGGTCTCTAGATGCCGGCTGACGTCAGAGTGCGGCAGCAGCCCGACGAGCAAACTGGCCAGCCACGGAGCGAGAATCAGTCCCAGGACGCCTCCGACCGCACAAAGCAACAGATTCTCCGTCAGGAATTGACGCAGCAGACGACGCCGCCCGGCTCCGAGTGCCAGTCTGACGGCAACTTCGCGAGTACGGGCGGCAGCGCGAGCCAGCAGCAGGTTGGCAACGTTCGCGCACGCTATCAGGAGGACGATCCCCACCAAGGCGAAAGTGACCCAAAGCGAGGCGCCGAACTGTGAACGCAATGAGGATGCACCACGATTTCCCGGTTCAAGGAGTAGTTGTTCCGAGTCTCGCTGCCCCTTTGATCTGGCGGATTGGGCCTGCTGGAAAAATACGGCTGCTGCACTTTGTGCTTCTGCTCGCGACACTCCCGGTTTCACGTAAGCCATCAAACGCAACCAACGAATCTCGCTGTCATACAGCCATGTGGGCGCCGTCTTGGTTTGGGCTTCCATCATGAGGGGGACACGGACATCAGGGGATTCGCCAACTCGTAGCCCGAAGAACTGGGGCTGGCTCACACCTACAATCGTGAAAGGATGCCCAGAGAGACGGATAACCTCGCCGATCACATCAGGGTTCCCACCAAAGCGCCGTTGCCAGTAGTGATAGCTGAGGACCGCAACGGGATGCGCCCCGGGGGCTTGGTCGTCGTGGTCGGTAAGCAATCGCCCTAGAATCGGATGCACACCCAGAGCTTGAAAGTAGTTGCCGGAAACGACTTCCACTTGAAGACGCTCCGCCGACCGTTGAACCACGCCACCCACTGTGCGAGTCATGAAGGCGATCACGTCTGTAAAGATCTCAGATCTACCCCGGAGGTCGAGGTAGACCGAATGGGTGAATAGAGGAAATCGCTGTTTGGGCTGTTGAACCTCGAGCAACACCAGGCTGGACGGGTCCTTCACCGGCAGACTCTTGAGCAACAAATGGTGAATCAAGCTAAAGAGCGCGGTATTCGCACCGATTCCCAGCGCCAGCGTGAGGACCAGGACAGTGCTGAACCCAGGGTTTTTGCAAAACGTGCGAATGGCGAACCGCAGGTCGTTGTACATAGTAGGTTCCAGGTTCCAGGTGTCAGGTGCTAGGTGTTAGGTGTTAGGGTTCAAGTGATCGCTCTCGCTTAGCTTCAACTCGTCACTCGCCACTCATCACTCGTCACTCGTATCTAAGCGCCACCATCGGGTCCACCTTGCTGGCGCGGCGGGCCGGAACCCAGGCGGCTAGCAAAGCTACTGCCAGCAGCACAGATGTCGCTATGAACAAAGCCATCGGATTCGACGGCGTCAGTCCGAACAGCATGCTCGCGATCAGGCGGTTCATGGCTGCTGCTGCAATGAGTCCAGCAACTGCGCCGCAGAGGACCAGCACGGTTGCTTCGCGGAGCACCAGCCAGAGCACGTCAGCTTTGCGAGCGCCCAGCGCCATCCGGATTCCGATCTCGGGTGTGCGCCGGGTCACTGCGTAGGAGAGCGTGCCGTACAGTCCAATGGCCGAAAGCAGCAGCGCCAGAATTCCAAAAAAACTCGACAGCGTAGCCACAAGTCTCTCCTGCACCAGGCCCTGATCAATCTGAGTCTGCATGGTTTTGATTTCGCGAACCGGGATGTCGCGATTGATTTCGCGAAAAACCTGACGGACACTCGACGCCACGGCATTCGGGTCACCGGCCGTTCGGATTTCAAGCGTCATGTAAGGCTGGTTGTATTGCAAAAAGGGAAGGTAAAGCATCCGGGGCGCTGGCTGCCGCAGGTCCTGGCGCTTGGTGTCCCGCACGACGCCCACCACCTGCAGCGGCGGGCCCTGACTATCCCAACCCATGTGAACGTTCAGCCCCAAAGGGTCAACCCCGGGGAAATAGAAACGGGCAGCGGTATCGTTGAGGATGGCAATCTTGGGGGCATTCGCATCATCTGCGGGTGTGAACTCGCGTCCTCTGAGCAAATTGATTCCCATGGTTTCAAAATAGCGCGTTCCGATGGAATTGAAGTGGACGATCTGGTCGTCCCGCGTTCGCGCTTGAAAACCGGGTGAAAAAAGCGCCCGAGTGGAATCGTCACCGCTCATCGGCCCCAGCGAAGACATGCTGGCCACGCGGACACCCGGAAGACCATTGGCGCGTTCGAGAGCTTCACCATAGAAGCCTTCTAACCGTTTGCGGAACTCCGGAGCCGACGATCCTGTCCCCGAGGCGTCGAACGTTACTAATAAGAGGTTCTCAACCCGGAACCCGCCATCGACCGACCGGATTTTCCTCAGGCTCATCACAAAGAGGGTAGCCCCCACAAGGAGAGTCAAAGAGAGCGCCACTTGGATGGGGATCAGGAACTTCCCCCAATACCACCTCGTCGCTGTTCCAGCGTGGGTGCCGATCCCTTCCTTCAGCGTCGGTGTCAAATCCAAACGTGTTCCACGAAGCGCCGGGGCGAGCCCGAACAGAATGCCTGTCAGGACCGAAATGCCCGCTGTGAACGCCAGGACCCGCCAGTCGGGCGCCAGATCGAGTTGGATCGGGATTCCTCCTGTCGAGATAAACCGCACCAAAAAGCTGCCTCCCCATAACGCTAGCCACAACCCCGCAGCACCTCCAGTCGTCGCTAGCAGAATGCTTTCCGTAAGCAACTGCCGAATGAGCCGAGACCGTCCGGCGCCAATGGCCTGCCGAACGGCAATCTCTTTCTGTCGCATCACCGATCTGGCCGCGAGGAGATTCGCCACGTTCGCGCAGGCAATCAGCAGGACCATGCCTACGATAGCCATCAGAACTTGCAACGGCCTGGAGAATTTGCGTCGCAAAGCATCCAGCCCTGTGCTTCCAGGCAATAGTTCGATTCGCGACCAACTGCCCATTTTGTTGCCCGCGCGGATCACGACGTCCTCGACCCACGGGTGGACTAGAACCTCAGCTTCCGCGCGCGCTCGTTCCAACTCCACACCTGGCTTGAGGCGGCCCACAATGCACAGGCCCCAGGTCCCTCTGCGAACCTGCCGCTGGTCGCCAAACTCTGGCGAAACGCGAGGTTGTATCCCCAAGGGCATGGAAATCTCCATCGAGCTTCCTACCTGCAAACCGAAGAACTCCGGGGGCGTGACCCCAATGACCGTCAGCGGCGTCCCGTTGACGACCAACGTCTTCCCGATCACGTCGCGACTGCCACCAAACTTCCGTTGCCAGCAGCCATGGCTGATGACGGCAACCGGCTCGCTGTCGTCAGATTCGGACAAGGCGCGTCCCAGGATAGGCTGGAGACCGAGCACTGAAAAGTAGTTCGGCGTCACATATTGTCCTCGGGCCGTTTGTCCCTCCTCGCCGCTCGGCGCCGCTCTGAACTCAAGCGCCCAGAACGCGAAGCATCCCGAGAAGGACTGGCTGCGTTCACGCAGAGTCTGGTAAAGCGGATAGTTCGAGCCGGTCGAAGGCAAGCCCGTGTCTCGGTGAGCGAAGACCACCAGTTGCTTCGGATCTTTGACCGGCAGCAGCTTCAACAGCACCGCATCAATGAGACTGAATATTGTGGTGTTCGCCCCGATTCCCAGGGCCAACGATAGGATGACAACAGCCGTGAAACCTGGGTTCTTGCGAAGTTGACGAAGGGCAAAGCGAAGGTCGTTGTACATAATAGGTTCCAGGTGTCAGGTGCTAGGTGTTAGGGTTCAGAGGATCGCTCTCGCTTAGCTTCAACTCGTCACTCGCCACTCATCACTCGTCACTCATTTCTAAGCGCCACGATCGGATCAACCAGTGAAGCGCGGCGCGCCGGCAGGAACGCAGCCAGCGTACCCACTGCAAGCATCAATGTCGTCACAGCACCCATTGTGGTTGGATCCGTTGGGCTGACGCCAAAGAGCCAAGTGGAAAGCAGACGTGTAACCGTCAAGGCGATCGGCACGCCAAGTGCGATCCCGCCCAGTATCAGCCTCCAACTTTCCTTGAGTACCAAGCGGAGCACGCTTGCACGCGTCGCGCCCATTGCCAGACGGATACCGATTTCATTGGTGCGCCGGGCGACTGTGTAGGAAATCACCCCGTACAGCCCGAGACACGAAAGCAGCACTGCCAGAATGCCGAAGAACCCGGAGAGCATGGCGATCAACCGCTCTTGCGCCAGCACGTGATCAAGCTGGCCCTCGATAGTCGTTATTTTGAGCACTGGCAGGTTTGGGTCAAGCTCACGCAGCGCTTGACGGACGCTCATGGCCAGCGCGGTCGGGGGGCCAGACGTGCGCACGGCCACGCACCAGTTGAGCCGCAGGAAACGAGTGTTCTGGCGATACGGGTAGTACCACGCTCCTCGTTGGTCGCGCGGCGTACCGAGCTTTGCATCCTTCACAACACCGACGATTTCGATTGGAAACCCTTCCTCGCCCGTCGCACTGAAACGTTTTCCCAGGGGGTTCTCGCTGCCGAAAAAGAAACGCGCCATCGTTTCATTGAGGATGGCCACTTGCGGCGCCTTATCCGTATCCCCTTCAGTGAAATCACGACCCGCGACGAGCGGCATCCCCACAGTCGCGAGGAAGCCAGGTGAAACGACGAGTGGTCTGACGGTCAGCCCAGGCTTAGGCGACTGTCCTTGAAAGCTCAAGGTCTCGCTGTTGCTCCGTCCACTCACGCTTCCGTCGAGTACCCCGCCGTTCGATACGCTGGCATTCAGCACACCAGGAAGAGACGCGAGCCTCTCCTGCACGGTCTTGGCGAGGTCTGCTAGCGCTGGGACTGTCCGGCCCGTCCGCACCGGCGCAGTCCAAACCAACAACAGATGTTCCCGGTTGAAACCCATGTCCTGTGTCTGCAAGTTACGCAGTGTGCGCACGAGCAACGCCGCGCCGATCAACAACACCAGCGATAGCGCGACCTGCGCAACGACCAGCACCTTGGCGAGGGAGAATTGCCCCGGCCGGTTGCTCGTAGTCGCGCTACGTTCCTTCAACGACGAGGTCAACGAAGCTTGCGACGAGCGAAAAGCGGGCGCCAGGCCAAATAGGACGCTTACCAACATGCCCAGCGCTGCGGCGCAGGCGATGAGGCGCCCATCCAACCGCAGGTCGAGCGAGAGGGAGTTGTCCTCGATGCCAGCGGACAGCGGACCAGCACCGAGTATCCCTGTCAACATACTCGTTCCCCAGACGGCGAAGAGCAAACCGAGCGCACTCCCGATCACCGCCAGCAAGAGGCTCTCGGACAGCAGTTGGCGAATGATGCGCAAGCGGTGAGCGCCCAGCGCCTGACGCACTGCCAACTCGTGTTCCCGCGTCGCCGCACGCGCCAGGAGCAGGTTCGCCACATTCACGCACACCGCCAGCAACACCAGACCAGCCATCCCCGCGAGAAGTTGAAGCGGCTGCGCCAGGGTCTGGCGTTGAGCCGAATACCCACTGGCCGCCGATTCAAGTTCGATGCGCCTCTGCGCGATATATTGTCGTTGCTGTGGCGTGAGCTTGGAACCGGCCTCTTCCAGCAAAGCTTGTTGGTAGACTAACTGGGAAGCCTCTTGTGCTTGCGTCATCGTCACGCCCGGCTTGAGTCGTGCGATCATGAGCGCCGGGAATTTCGGCGGTCCGCCAGGCACTTCCGGCATGACCTGCGAAGCCATCATGAACGGTACCCACAGATCAGCGGGTCTGCCTACCCATTCTCCGGTGAAGCCTCGCGGCGCCACACCGATGATCGTGTAAGTCGTGGCACTCAGCGTGAGCGTGCGGCCCAGGATGTCGGGAGCCAGCCCAAACCGCCGCTTCCAATAACCATGACTGATGACGGTCACCGGATGAGCGCCCGGCACACGGTTGTCGTCGGCGCCGAAAGTCCTACCCACGACGGCCTGCACGCCCAGCGCCGAAAAGTAGTCCCCCGACGCCATGCCGACGCGGATTTGGCCAGGCTCGGCTCCGGGACCGTCAGCCGTCTCAGATCGCTCGATGAGCCAATTCGCCGTGACCTCGGAAAAGACCTGCGGCTGTTCGTGCAGTCGCTCGAAGATCGGATACGCCAGGTCATAAGCGGTCCTACTAGAGGCTTCAATTCGCTTGAATAGAACCAATTGCTCCGGTTTCTGCACTGGCAGCGTTCGCAGCATCAGCGCATCGATCACGCTGAAAATGGCGGTATTCGCGCCGATACCCAGCGCCAAAGTTAGCGCTGCGACCGCAGTAAAGCCAGGGTTCTTGCGAAGCATGCGGAGTGCGTAGCGAAGGTCGTTGTACATAGTAGTGGTTCGGGGCTAGTGATTCGTGCTTCGTGTTCTCTATCACACGACTTGCTAGGCTCGTAACCCGAATCACGAATCCCGAGCCACGGCTTTACTCGTACCTCAGCGCCACCATCGGATCGACCTTTGCTGCCCGCCGGGCGGGCAGATAGGTGGCTAACAAGGCCACGACTATGGTGAGCACGGAGACGACTGCAAAGACCCTAGGATCGTTCGGATTAACTCCGAACAGAAGACTTGATAGGAGCCGAGACAAACCGAAGGCGCTGACTAGACCGATCAACACGCCAGTTGTCACACTGATCAGCCCTGCTCCCAAGACCAATCTCAGAATATCGCCACGATTTGCTCCCAGTGCTACCCTGATCGCGATTTCGTGTGTCCGCTGTTCGACAGCGTAGCCAACAACACCATAGATCCCTACCAGTGCCAGTAGAAAAGCCAAAAGCGCAAAGCTGCCAAAAAGGAACAGGTTGAATCTCTGGCTCGAGATGGAATCGGAGTACACTCTTTCCATCGATCGAACGTTAAAAACAGCCAGTTGAGGATCCACTTTCGCCATGTCTTTCCGCACCACGGCGACTCGTTCCGACGGGTCGTGGTCGGTCCGAACCACCCAACTCGTCGGGAAAAGATCGTTGGCTTTATTCATGATTCGGTCGGGGACTTGCGCGTAAGGAATAAGAACGGTCGAGGTCACAGGCACCGTTAATCCCACATCAGTCACATTTCCCACGACGCCGACTACTTGGCGAGGCTCATCAGCGAATTCTGGGCCCATGGCCTTCCCAATCGTCAAATAGTGTCCGATCGGATCCTCATCGCGCCAGTACGTTCGGGCCATGTTCTCGTTGATGATCACGACCGCGGGGCTCTTAGCCGTGTCTGACCCTCTGAAGAAGCGACCCTTCAGTAGAGGGATACGTAGTGCTCGGAAGAAATTTGGAGTGATTGCCCGATAGAGGGCATAGCGGTCAGCAGTGTCAGAATCCGGACGGCCTTCAATCGTGAAAGGTAGGTCCGGACCAGGCTCCAAGGGCAGGTTTGTTGCGGCCGCGGCGGCTTGCACTCCTGGGAGACTCTCTATCTCTTCCAATGCTTCCTGGAGGAAGTTGGCTACTCGAGAAGTGGTGTTGTATTTCTCTCCTGTCAGCGCAATTTGAAATGTCACTATGTTGCGGGCCTCAAAGCCAGTATTGACAGAGCGAAGCCGAAGAAAACTTTCCAGGAGCAGTGAGGCATTGATCAGAAGGACCACGGCCAGTGCGATTTCGGCTCTGATAAGAATTCGGTTGAACTGATGCCTACCAAGGCTGCCCGACGTGCGCCTGCTACTCTCCTTCAAAGTTTCCTCCGGCTTGAGACTAGACGTCCGCAGCGCGGGTACTAAGCCGAAGATCAACAGCGCGACCAGCGACACAAATGCCGTGAAGCTGAGAACCCTTGTGTTAAGTTCGATCGGGTTGGTGTGTGAAAGATCGCTAGCCGCGAACAGAAGGACAGCTTGGAGACTCCAAGATCCGAGAAACAACCCCAGCACGCCTCCCATGAGTGCTAACAGCGAGCTTTCCGTTAGACACTGCCGCACGAGGCGGATTCTGTGGGCACCGAGCGCTGTCCGAATTCCCATCTCCCTCCTACGAGCCTGTGCACGGGCCAGCAGCAGGCTGGCCAGATTAATACAAGCCACCACCAGCACGAGACCTACCGATCCGAGAAGTAGCCAGAGTGCAGTCTGGCGTGGACCCACCAGTTGTGTGTGAAGTGGGAGTACGCCGATTCCTTCCTCTGGACTGATAAGCTCCGGACAGCTTTGTCGAAAGCTTCCAGCAAGCTGGTCGAGCCCAGCTTGCGCTGCTTCGCGAGTGGAACCAGATTTGAGTCGACCGACAGCAGATAGCGTCAGAGCTTGGTCCCGGCTGTTTGCCGGAGCCTGGAGCAGTGTCCAACAATCTGCAACCGGGAAGGACTTGAAGCCGGGAGGCATGACACCAATAGCCGTGTAACTCTCCGAGCCTAGGGTCAGCGACCTGCCGACTAGAGTGGCATCAGCCCCAAAACGTCGTTGCCACAGAGCGTGGCTGACGATTGCTACTCGTTGGGCACCGGGCTGGTCCTCGCCAGCTAAGAAGTTACGCCCCAAAAGAGGTCTTACGCCCAGCACGCGGAAATAGTCTGCTGTCACCCGAACTCGACGCAGACGCTCCGGCTCTCCTCCACCCGCGAGATTGGACCCCGCAGCCATGAAATCATAGGCAGCAACGTATTGGAAAATTTGGTTGTGATGAATCCAATACATTGCCTTAGGTACCGAAACCAAGGCACTGTGCTCCGAAGGGAAGCAACGTGTGACTTGCACCAAACTGTCGGGGTCTTTGAAGGGCAGAGGTCGGATAAGAACTGCATCGACGATGCTAAAGATCGCCGTATTGGCGCCAATGCCCAGTGCCAGGGACAAGACCGCAACCGCCGTGAACCCGGGATCTTTGCGAAGTTGACGAAGAGCGTAGCGAAGGTCGTTGTACATAGTAGGTTCCAGGATGAAAGCAATGCTTTCATGGTGCTAGGTGTTAGGGTGCAGGGATGGCTCTCGCTTAGCTTCAACTCGCCACTCGTCACTCGTTTCGAAGAGCTACCATCGGATCCACTTTCGCTGCTCTGCGGGCGGGCAAATAGCAGGCCAGCAGCGCCACTGTCAGCAGCAGTAGGGCAATACTGGTGAAAGTTACCGGGTCGGTCGCACCCACGCCATAGAGCATGCCGGCCAGTAACTGGGTCAGGCCCAGAGCAGCGAAGAGTCCCAAGGCAACTCCACCAAGTGCCATCTTCATTCCGTGATTCACGACGAGACGCAACACATCGCGGCGCTGCGCACCGAGGGCGAGCCGGATGCCGAGTTCGTGTGTCCTTTGGCTGACCAGATATGAAACGACACCATAGAGACCGATGCTGGCCAGCAGTAGTGCTAACGCCGCGAAGGTGTTGAGCAGGATCATCGAGAAGCGATGTCGAGCTAACGAGCCTACAAGCACCTCATTCAGCGTCAGCGCACCGAAGACGACGTTCTGACTGTGATGGCTTTGAACGACGCGGCGGATCGAAGTCAGGAGTGTCGTCGCGCCCATACTTCCCTCAGCCCGCACGACGACACCGACCTCGGACGACCAGCCCGGCAATTGCCGAAAGGGTTCGTAAAGTTGCGCTTGGAGCGATTGTTTCTCGTCGCCGTCAAGACTTCTCTGTTTTATGTGCCCGACGACTCCGACGATCTGCAACGGGTCGCGGCCACTCCCCAAATTGATACGCTTGCCCACAGGGTCTGTGTTCGGGAAATGCTGCCGGGCAAACACCTCGTCGATCACAACGACGGCCTGAGTTCGTACCTCATCTTGAGCACTGAAAAAGCGGCCCCGCTGGAGGGGAATGCCCATGGCCTTCAGATAGCCGGGTTCAACCCGATAAACGACCGCCATCTGCATCTCGCTCGTGCTTGCTGGCTTGGGCTGGCCATCCAGCCAGAAAAACACATTGTCTATGCTCCGTAAGGGAGCTGCACCGGTACAGAATGAAGCCGCCCGAACACCAGGGATATCGCTGATTCTCTGACTCAATTCGCGCAAATAGGCGTGTTTCGCCTCCGGCGTAGCCGATCTCATCGAAGGTGTAAAACCAAGCCCGAACGTCAGCACGTTGTCCGGACGAAAGCCAGGATCGACGTTCCAGAGCGCGCTCAGGCTGCGAATCATCAACCCTGCTCCAATCAGCAAGACGAGCGCAAGCGCCATCTCACCCGCAACCAAAAGGTCCTGCCCCCGATGCCTCAGGCCGCTGCCCCCGCGCCCCCCTTTCTGGAGTGCTTCGGAAAGGTACGCAGGCGAAATCCTTAGCGCCGGAACTAGCCCAGAAAGCACCCCTGTGAACAACGAAATGATGCTTGTGAAGAGCAAGACGCGACCATCCAATCCGATTTCATCAGCCCGTGGCAACGCAGCGGGTGATACGCTGATGGCCACACGGATGCCCAGGTCAGCGAGCAGCAAGCCCAGCCCGCTCCCGGCTGACGCCAGCAGCAGGCTCTCGCTCAACGTTTGGCGGATCAGCCGCCACCGCCCTGCGCCCAGTGCGGCGCGAACAGCAAATTCGCGAGACCTGCGGTTCGAACGCGCAAGCAGCAGATTGCCGACATTCACGCATGCGATCAGCAACACAAAGCCGACCGCTCCCAGCAGCAGCCACAGAATCGTTCCGACATCACCGACCAATCTTTCCTTCAGTGGCACCAGCGCGGCGCCGTTACCTCTGTTCACCTCGGGATAGGCTTCGACGAGTCCCCGCATTACTCTGTCCAGGTCGGCCCGTGCCTGGGCAAGGGTCACGCCGGGCTTGAGCCTCCCAATGCCGTGGAGGCCTAAGCCGGCACTACGATTTTGTAACGCGGGATTGTCCCACTGGCCCATCGGTACATACACATCCGTGCCGCGATACAGCGTGAAGTTCGCCGGGAGTACACCAACAATTGTGTAGCTCTTGTCGTCCAAGGTCAGGCTTCTGCCTGGTACATCTAGCGCCGCGCCAAACTTGCGCTGCCAGAGCCCTTCGCTGATCATGACCACTGGGGCAACGCCTGGCTGATCTTCGCCCTGCGCAAAATCACGCCCTAGGGCAGGCTTCACGCCAATCACACTGAAGAGATTGGCCGAGACCCGCCGCCCGTCCACCTGCTCGGCCTCTCCGGCGCCAATCAGATTCGCGCTGAACGAGCGCCCAATTGCCATGCCTGAGAAGGTCTGATTCTCCCTCTGCAAGTCCAGAAAATTCGGATATGAGATCGAGCCGGTCGGAAAATTCGGCTTACTTTGGTGGAGCGAGACCAGCTGCTCAGGCTGCGGGTAAGGCAGCGGATTGAGCAACACAGCATTGACCACCGAAAAGAGTGCGGCGTTAGCGCCGATGCCCAGCGCCAGCGTGAGCACGGCGACGATGGTGAAACCAGGGTTCTTGCTAAGTTGACGAAGTGCAAAGCGAAGATCGTTTAGCATAGTGGTGAGTGGTTAGTGGCGAGGGGCGAGTTGTTCATGTTGCCGATTTCCGATTGGCCAAGGCCGATTGTTCTGCAGTGCCGCAGGCGGCTCGTGTTGCTATTGATTTCGCTCACTGCCCTGGTTTTCATTCGGCAATTGGAAATCGGCAATCGGCAATTCACTTTCCTGACACCTGGCACCTATTCACATCTAAGCGCCACCAACGGATCGACCCTCGTTGCTCTGCGGGCAGGAAGGTAACCCGCAAAAAGAGAGACTGCTGCCAACAGCACAATAGCCAGCGCAAAGGTCGTGCGATCGGTCGGCGTCAGACCGAACAGCATGGTGGACAACAGGCGCGCGGTGAGCAGTGCCGCCGGCAATCCTATGGCGATACCCATCAGCACAAGGGCGAGGCTCTCCTTGAGAATCATCCACAGCACTTGAGGCTGCTGTGCGCCGAGGGCCATTCGAATTCCGATCTCTTTCATTCTGCGGGACACACCATAGGACAGCGTTCCGTAGAGACCAATGGAGGCCAGCAGTAACGCCAGGAACCCAAAGGCACTGGACAGAGTCGCAATCAGTCGCTCCTCTCGAAGTGATTCGTTAACCTGCTGGTCCAAGGTCCTGAAGCCTGAGACCGTCAAGCTCTGGTCGATGGATTGGATCTCAGCCCGAATCCGAGAAATGATTGCATTCGGATTTCCCATGGTCCGCACCTCGAAGTGCGTCCAGTCTAGACTCTGGAGGTCCTGGAAAGCATAAACGTAGGCTGTGCGGGGAGTCGCTGCGCGCAAGTTGAGATACTTGGCATCCTTGACGACGCCGACGATTTCAACGTCGCTGCGCGACTCTGCGTACTCCCATCCGAAATGTTTGCCGATGGGACTTCCAGCACCAAAGAAGTAACGGGCCATCGTCTCATTAATCAAGGCGACCTTGGGCGAGTTCTGGTGGTCTCGGAGGTCGAAGTCACGGCCTTGCAATACATGCATCCCGAGCGTTTCGAAAAACCCCGGACCCACCCGATTGAGATGAATCATCATGTCTTCGTCCGGCCGAGCTGCGTAGCCGCGGACCCGCACCGTACCGGACCATCCCCCACCTTCGATCGGCGTCACCAGCGACAAGCTGGCCCCACGCACGTCAGGAAGTGCCTTCAGCCGCTCCAGCACTTGCTGGTAGAGGTTGCCAAGGCGGATCCCTTTGTATCCGCTTTGCGTGCCATCCATGGTGAACAACAGCAGATTCTCTCGCTTGAATCCCGCGTCCAGGGTCTTGAGGTTTTGAAGCGTGCGTATGAACAGCCCTGCCCCAATCAGCAAGAACAGGGACACTGCGACTTGCGAAACGACCAGAGCTCTCCCCAGTCCGGGAAATCTTCTCGCGGTATTGGAGAGTACCTCCTGCTTGAGGGCAGGCGTGAGGTTCACTGAAGATGCCTGCAACGCCGGCGCTAGTCCGAATAAAATTCCAGCGGCGATGGAGAGGCCAACCGTGAAAAGCAGAACGCGGAGATCAGGATGCAGCTCGACAACGATCGGTGCCTCTCGTGTGGACATGAACGCGACCATCAGATCTCCGGTCCAGTAGGCTAAAAGCAGACCTGAGCTGCCGGCCAGGGCGGCAAGCAGAATACTTTCCGTCAGGAGTTGTCGGATCAGCCGTCCCCGGCCGGCTCCAATGGCGAGCCGCACTGCGATTTCCTTTTGCCGGGCCGCAGCTCTCGCCAGCAACAGATTAGCGACATTGGCGCACGCAATCAGCAGTACTAACCCTACCACCGCCATCAGAATCCAAAGTGGCTTGGAGAACTGGCGGCGCAATCCCGATAGCCCATTCCCTGCTGGAACGACTTCGACGCGCTGGTCGAGGAATTCCCTCTGGTCGTGGAGCGTCCAACCAGACATTAGAATCTCCGTCAGGTGCTGGCTAAAGAGGCCTGCCAGCTCGACGTGTGCCTGTTCTTGAATGACGCCCGGTCTCAACCTCGCCATAACCTGCACCCAGTTGGAAAGAGGGCCTGCCGAGAGGGACGTGTGCATGCTCATCGGGAGATAAACATCCGGCGACCGGCCAATGGAAACGCCAAAGAATTCCGGCGGTGTCACCCCAATCACGGTATAGAGGGTGCGGTCAAAAGTGAGAGTCCTGCCGACCACGGAAGGATCGAGCGCAAATCGACGCTTCCAATAGGAATGACTAAGGA
>Ga0187893_10009250_pt1 | contig 15198 bp, 14 predicted proteins | sample MA1701074metaG_FD_139574 | JGI IMG/M metagenome (GOLD analysis project Ga0187893, IMG submission 139574) | White microbial mat communities from a basaltic lava cave in the Kipuka Kanohina Cave System on the Island of Hawaii, USA - MA170107-4 metaG ... | reverse complement strand
TGGAAGTCCACCCACCTCCCCGAGCTCCGCGACGATCTCATCGACGTGATCGCCGAGCACGCGTTCTCCTGCTCGTCGCCGCGGTCGTACGTGGCGATGTTCCATCTGAAGGGGGCGGTGAGCCGCGTGGCCGAGGGCGGGACGGCGTTCGGGAATCGGCAGGCGTCGCACGCAATCACCCTCGATGGTGTGTGGCGGCCCGGCGAGGACTTCGGCGACCGGGACACCGCCTGGACGAGGAGGTTCTTCGCCGCCCTCGGCCGCTTCCGCGAAGGCGTCTACGTCAACTTCCTCGGCGGCGACGAAGATCCCGACCGGGTCCGGGAGGCCTACGGCGACTCCGTCTACGACCGGCTCGTGGACGTGAAGACCACGTACGACCCCGACAACGTCTTCCACCACAACCAGAACATCCGCCCCGGCACCGGCACGCGCATCAGCGGGGCCCCTACGGCGCGTCCTCATTGACGCACGGATGTCGGGAGGGCGCCGCAGAAATCCGTTGCCAGCGCCTCACCGGGCGGGATTTCGGGAGGCCGCGGCGTCGCCGAGTACGCGTACACAGCGCGGGGGCGCTCAGTAAATGAGCGTCCCTACCGCGATCTTCACACACTCAGATTGCTGCGCTTGCTCACGGCAGGTTGTGGCACGACTCGGTCGCGCGCACGACAGCCGCAGGTCGTCGGCAAACCCGTCACGGTCTCCCGGCTCTGGGATAAGGCGGATGGCTCGGACAAGTCCTTCCGCGCGAATCCTGTGATGCGCTGCATGACGATCGAGCGAAGACGAAAAAAGGGCCGCCGGCCCGCAGCCGCACGACCCCATCCCATAATTTCCGCAGTTTAGCCGATCCCGCCCAACTTTGTCAAGGTAAATCAGGTAAACTCATGTCAATAAATCAGGCAGCCTGCCTGGATTCGATCGGTCGCCCACCTGTTCAGCGCGCACCGACGGCGCACGATCCCCGCCGGTTTTCCCAACAATAACGTGATCTCTGCGATCTCTGTGTCCTCTGTGCCTCTGTGGTGAATCTTTCTCCTGTCGCCAACGCGCGGTCATCGATGATTTACGCACGGTTTCATTTTACGCTGGTGTTCTATCATTGTTCAACGTATAATGCCCTCCTTCCTTACCGCACCTGACAGGAGCCATTCCCATGACCGCGCAAGAGCTGATCGCCGCCGCCGACCATGAAGCCGCCGAAGACGCGCTCGCCGCCGGCCCCGAGGCGATCATGGCTGGCGCCGCCGACGCCGAGGCCGGCCCCGCCGTGCTCGCCGACCTCCTCGCCCACGAGCTCGCCGCCGGTCATCGCCTGATGCTGCGCCTGGCCGAAGCCGCCAACGCCGTGCTCGACTGGTCGATCGACGCCGAGGCGACGACCAACACGACCCCCGCCGACGTCGCCGCCGGCCGCCTCGCCGCCGCCGCCAGCCGGCTGATGGAGCAGCTGCGCCAGGGCCTGCTCGCGCTCCGCCGTTTCCGTCCGGGCGCCATGATCGAGGAGGAGGCGTGGATCGCCCTCTCCACGCTCGACGGCCGCTGCTCGCAGGAGGAGCTGCAGCGCCGGATCGCCGCCGCCAGGGCTGCGCGCATTGCGAGTCCTCGGGTTCAACCCGGGGACCCGGCGCCCGCCGCCCGCACGCTCGGCGAGCGCGCCCAGACCGCCCGGGCGCTGGCCATGGTGCAGGCCACCGAACTGGCAGCCGAAGCCCGCGCCGGTTCCCTCGCCGGCGCCGCCGCGGACGAGGCCGCCGGCACCGGCTTCCTCGCCCGCCTCCTCGCCCACGAGCTCGGCACCAGTCATCAGCTTATGATGCGCCTCACCGGCTGCGCCCACCTCGCGCTCGACCGCGCCGTCGAAGCCACCGCGGAGCCGACGGCCGCGCTCCGCCTGTCCGCCATCGTCGCCCGCCTCGGCGACCGCTTCCGCCGCGGCCTGCTCGCCCTCGCCAGCCTCGCCGCCGGCCCCGGCAGCCGGCGCATCGGCCTCGTCTGGGGCGGCCCCGACTCGATCGCCAACGCCCCATTCTCCGCTGGGCATGGGGTCGATCGCCCGGATTTGTTGCCGGCCGCCGGCTAGCGCTGCAGGAGGAACGCACGGAGCCAAAAGTGTGCGTCCTTCGCGACGGCCGCTACGCGGCCTCCTCAGGATGAGGTGGAATTTTTATGCCATTTCCAATCTTCCTCATCCTGAGGAGCGCCCGCAGGGCGCGTCTCGAAGGACGCAGGATCGCGATGCAGCGTCTCCGACGACCCGATCACGCCGCCGTCAGCACCACCGCGGCGATCCGCGCCGCATCCTCCGGCCGGATCTCGCGGATGTTGGAATCGCGCATCGCCTTGTTCTCCGGCGCCATCGTCGCCTCGGCCAGCCGCTTGGTATCGCCGGCCCCCAGCCCGTCCTTGGCCAGCGACACCGCCAATCCCACCGACCGCACGAACCGGTCATAGGCCGGCCCGAGATCGGCGACCACGTCCTGCTCCTTGCGCCCCTCCGCCGGCACCCCCATGGCCTGCGCCACCAGCGCATGGCGCCCCGGGCTCACCTCGGCGTTCCAGGCGATGGCCGCCCGCAGGCACAGCCCGACCGCCCGCCCATGATGCACATGCCCGATCGCCCCGAGCGCATGTCCCATCGCATGGGCGATGCCGGTGCCGGCATTGTCGATGGCCATGCCCGCCGCCGCCGCCGCGATCTGCACCGCGCCGCGCGCCGCCAGGTCGTCCGGCACCTCGACCGCCCGCTGCAGGTGGCCGACGATCAGGCGGATAGCCTGGTAACTGATGGCGTCGTTGAGGATGTTGGCGCGCCGGATCGTGCAGGCCTCGATCGCGTGCACCAGCGCATCGACGCCCGTCGCCGCCGTCAGGTGCGCAGGCAGCCCGACCGTCAGCCGCGGATCGAGGATCGCCAGATCGGCCCGCAGCTCGTCGCCCCAGGCCCACATCTTCTCCGCCCTGCCGTTGGTGAACACCGAAACCCGCGTGGTCTCGGAGCCCGTGCCGGCCGTCGTCGGAATGCAGATCTTCTTCAGCCCGTCGGCCGGCAGCGGGTTCTTCGCCAGCTCATAGTGATCGGCCGGGGTCTCCGTGCGCGCAATGGCCGCCGCGAACTTCGACACGTCCATGGTCGACCCGCCGCCCACGCCCACCACGCAGCTCGCGCCGAGCGAGCGCGCCTTCGCCGCCGCCGCATCGACCTGCGTCCCCAGCGGATCGCTGCGCACGTCGGTGAAGGTGCCGACCTTGTGTCCCGCCTTCTTGAGAATGCCCTCGATCCGTTCCGCGATCTTCGGCAGACCGGGATCGGCGACCAGCAGCACGCTGGCCCCCTCCCCCGCAATGGCCGCCACGTCGCCACCGAGCTTCTCGACGCGGTCGACGCCGAACACCAGCCGGGTCGTCGGACTCATGGAAAAACTGGGAATCGTCATCAGGGGTCTCCGCACCGGCGCGCCGATGGCGCTCGCCATGGCCTTCCGCTAAGTTGCCGCGCCGTTTATCAGTCGAGACGGGTGAGCACAAGTGTGAGGTATTGCCACTCCTTCTGTTGTCACCCCCGCGAAAGCGGGGGTCCAGGGCAAGCGACCGGTCTTGCAACCCTGGATTCCCGCTTGCGCGGGAATGACGGAATCAATTCCTGCATAACTAATCCGTGTGAGGACGTCGTCACAACATGAAGATCACGAACATCACCATCACCCGTCACCGCATCCCCCTCGACCCGCCGTTCAGCCCGAGCTGGGACACGCGGCCACGGACCAAGTTCGAGGCGACCATCGTGCGCGTCGACACCGACGAGGGCCTGTTCGGCATCGGCTCCGGCGACGACATGCTCGGCTTCGCCGGCAACGAGCACCTCTTCATCGGCCAGGATCCCCTGGCCATCGAGCGCCACTACCGCCTCATCGCCAATCTCGGCTTCCACTACGGCCGCTGCTGGCCGCTCGACATCGCCCTCTGGGACCTCGCCGGCAAGATCACGGGACAGCCCTGCTGGAAGCTGCTCGGCGGCCTCTCCGGCAAGGTCCGCGCCTACGCCTCCTCCGGCTCGCTGCGCGAGCCCGCAGCCATGGCCAGGCAGGCCCGGCACTACATCGAGCGCGGCTACAAGGCGATGAAGGTCCGCTTCCACCGCGACGACTGGCGCGACGACATCCGCGCCCTCGAGGCGATCCGCGCCGAGGTCGGCGACACGCTCACCCTGATGGTCGATTGCAACCAGGGCTGGCGCATGGCCTGGGACCACGCCGAGCCCTGGTCGCTGAAGGACGCCATCGCCGTCGCCCGCCAGCTCGAGCGCCTCAGCGTCTACTGGATGGAGGAGCCGCTGTTCCGCGGCGACTACCAGGGCATGTCCACCCTGCGCCAGGAGGTCGACGTCCGCATCGCCGGCGGCGAACTGACGCGCGAGCTCTACGAGTTCCGCGAGCTCATCACCCGCGGCTGCCTCGACGTGCTGCAGCCGGACGTGGTCTGCGTCGGCGGCATCACCGGCCTGCGCCGCGTCGCCCACATGGCCAACGAGCACAACCTGGTGTTCACGCCGCACACCTGGGGCAACGGCATCGGCCTGCTCGCCAATGCGCACCTGGTGGCCGGCTGCGTCGCCTGCCCGTTCCTGGAATTCCCGTACGACCCGCCGGAATGGACCATCGCCCGGCGCGACTTCATGCTGCGCCAGCCGATCAACGTCGACGCCGATGGCTGCCTGGTCCTATCGGACCGGCCGGGATTGGGGTTCGAGCTGGATCAGGAGAAGCTGGAGGCGACGCGGATCACGTCGGCATCGTGGAGCGGCGGATGAGGGAGAAGCGGCGTGACGGCGGCGGTCGCGATCGAAATCGCGGACACGCCGCCGCCAAGCAGCCCCCGAGACGTGGTCCCCCTCAGGAAGTCTCAGGCTGCGGAGTTGACCGGCTCCGCCACGCTGCGGGCGGAGTAGTCGATGCTGTTGGCCCAGAAGCGCTCGATGCGGCGCAGCAGGATGTTGGCGCCGTTGAGCTCGTCGGTCGAGACGATGCCGTTCGCCAGCGTCGCCGCGTGCCGCTCGAACATCGTGTGCATGCGCTCGCAGACGTCGAGGCCCTTTTGCGACAGGCGGACGTTCACGGCGCGGCGGTCGTGGAGCGAGCGCTCCTGAATGAGATAGCCGTTCTCCACCATCTTCTTGACGTTGTAGGAGACGTTGGAGCCGAGGTAGTAGCCCCGGTTGGTGAGCTCGCCGACCGTGAGTTCGTCGGCGCCAATGTTGAAAAGAATCAACGCCTGGACGTTGTTCAGGTCCCGGATCCCCAGCCGATCGAGGTCGGCACGGATGACTTCCAGGCATTCCCGATGCAGGCGTTCGACCAAGGCGATGGTCTCGAGATATGACTTCTTCACAGGGTGGCTCCGCACAAAGGCAATGCAATTTGTCTACGTTAACCTCTGTATTCTTAATTTTTCGTTGATCGACCCCGAGATTTTTCGGGTTTGTCCCCTAAGGTTCCTGAAATAGCTTGATTATGGCCGAAAAATCGAGCGCCCCGCGGCCGCCGCCGACGAAATCGTGGTAAATGGCGGCGGCCTTCTGGCCCAGCGGGGCCGTCGCTCCGGCCCCTGCCGCAGCCGCTTCGGCCAGCCGCAGGTCCTTGAGCATCATGGCCGCGGTGAAGCCGGGCCGGTAGTCGCGGTTGGCCGGCGACGACGGCACCGGCCCGGGCACGGGGCAATAGGAGGTAAGCGACCAGCACTGGCCCGACGATTTGCTGCTGATGTCGAACAGGGTCTGCGCCGGCAGCCCCAGCCGTGCGGCCAGTGCGAACGACTCGCTCACCCCGATCATCGAGATGCCCAGCATGAGGTTGTTGCAGATCTTCGCCGCCTGCCCGTTGCCCGGACCGCCCGCATGAATCACCGCCTTGCCCATACACTCCAGGATCGGCCTGGCCGCGGCGAAGGCGGCCTCGCTGCCGCCGGCCATGAAGGTCAGCGTCGCCGCCTCGGCCCCGGCGACACCGCCGGACACGGGCGCATCCAGCATCTCGAACCCGGCCGCGGCCGCCGCGGCATGAACCGCCCGCGCCGTCTCGACGTCGATCGTGGAGCAGTCGATCAGCAGCGTCCCCGGCGCCGCCCTGGCGATGATGCCGGTCTTGCCCAGATACACCTCGCGCACCTGCTGTCCGGCCGGCAACATGGTGATGACCGCGGTAGCGCCGGCGAGAACCGTCTCGATGTCCTTCGCCGCGACGGCTCCGGCCGCCGCCGCCCTTTCAGCGGCACCGACGACGTCGAACGCATGCACCCCGTGACCGGCACGGACGAGATTGCGCGCCATCGGCAGTCCCATATTGCCGAGTCCGATGAAGCCGATCGTTGCCATCGCGCTCTCCTACGAATCCTCAAGCAGTTCCCGGTCAGGTTCCCCAAGGGGCTCGAAATATCGGGCAACGACAGCGTCGGATACTTCATCGAGCGATGCCGGCTGCCAGTGCGGCGCCTGGTCCCTGTCGATCACCGCAGCGCGGACGCCCTCATAGAAGTCCGGCGCCGTCATGAAATGCCGTGCCAGCCGGTATTCCATCCGCATCGCCGCGGCGAAGCTTTCCAGCGTCGCACCAGCCTGGAGCTGACGCATCGTCACCTTCAGGCTCGTCGGCGACTTCCGCCGGAGCACCGATGCCGTCTCCCGTGCCCACGGCGTGCCCTCCCCGTCGAGTCTTGCCAAGATCTCTTCGACCGACTCGGCCGCGAAACAACGATCGATGGCCGGGCGGTACTGCGCAAGCGGCGCCGGCCCGGGATCCCTGGCGCGCCGGTCGAGCAAGGCTTCGACGGCATCGGCATGGACGCCACGTTCCAACACTCCCGGCAGCGCTGCCACGTCATCGCTGGACACATAGTGCGTCGCCAGTCCGCAGTAGAGCATGTCGGCGGCCCCGAGACGCGCGCCCGTGAGACCAAGATAGGTACCCAACGTCCCCGGACACCGCGGCAGGAACCAGCTGCCCCCGACGTCGGGGAAGAAACCGATGCCCGTCTCAGGCATGGCGAACTGGCAGCGGTCCGTGACCACGCGATGCGAACCATGAATCGAAAGCCCGACACCCCCACCCATGGTGATTCCGTCGAGCAGAGCGACGTAGGGCTTGCCGAAGGTCTTGATCCGATGATTGAGGCGATATTCGACGCGGTAGAAGTCGGCCGCATACGGATCGTTCCTTCGGCCGGCATCATACAGCGCCCGGATGTCGCCTCCGGCGCAGAATGCCCGCCCGCCCGCACTGCGGATCGCGACGACGGCGACTGCGGGGTCGCTCGCCCATTCGATGAGCCTACGATCCAACCGCTCCGCCATATCCAGCGTCAGGGCGTTCAACGCCTGAACCCGGTCAAGGGTGACGATCGCGAGCGGTCCGTGTCGGTCAAATCGAATATCCATGCTCCGGTCGTCATATCGCGGATCACTGGAGATGTCATCGCCAGAGGACCGAGCGTCTTCGATCGAACGGTTGACAGTCCCGGGTTCCGCAACCATATTCATCCATATGGATGAATGAAATCCCGAGGCAAAGTCGTCTGAGGAACCATCGTGGCACGCGTCGCCTTCACCACCAATCTGCAACGGCACGTCGCATGCCCCACACAGGAAGTGTCGGGTAGCACGGTACGCGCCGTGTTGGATGCGGTGTTCGCCACCAACCCGCGATTGCGATCCTACGTTCTCGATGATCAGAACCGCCTGCGGCGACACGTGCATATTTACGTCAATGAGAGCCGCATCGCCGATTCGGTCGGCCTCACTGATCCGGTTCGCGACAGCGACGAAATCTTCGTCTTTCAGGCTCTTACCGGCGGCTGAATAGGAAAGGCACGGCAGATGGGCGAACGAATCCTGTTGGGAACTCGCAAGGGACTCTTCGATATCCGGCGCGAAGGCAATGGATGGCAGATCGGTCAGACCGCCTTCCTCGGTGATCCCATTTCGATGGTGCTGCAAGATCCGCGCGATGGAGCGCTCTATGCGGGGCAAGCCCTCGGACATTTCGGCGTCAAGCTGCAACGCTCCACCGATGATGGAAAGAGCTGGACGGAGATCCCGGCCCCCGCCTTCAAAAAGCAGGACGATGATGAGGGGCCGAGCGTCTCCTCGCTCTTCTCCCTGGAGACAGGCGGTAATGACCAATCCGGCGTGCTCTGGTGCGGCACCATCCCGGGAGGGCTTTTCCTCTCGAAGGATCACGGCGAGTCCTGGTCCCTCATCGAGTCGCTGTGGAATGCGCCCGAACGACAGGAGTGGTTCGGCGGCGGCACCGGCGAGCCAGCCATCGACTCGATCTGCGTGGATCCCCGAGATTCCCGGCATGTGACCGTTGCGGTCTCCTGCGGAGGCGTCTGGCAAACCCAGGATCGCGGAGGCACTTGGCAACTCACCGCCGAGGGAATGTATGCCGAGTACATGCCGCCGCAGCGTCGAAACGATCAGCGGATCCAGGACGTGCATCGAATGGTGCAATGTCCGGCACGTCCCGATGCGCTCTGGGTCCAGCACCACAACGGCGTGTTCCGATCCACCGACGGCGCCCGCTCGTGGCAAGAAGTGACGGCCATCCGGCCGTCGAAGTTCGGTTTCGCCGTCGCGGTTCACCCCAAGGACCCGGATACCGCCTGGTTCGTCCCGGGCATCAAGGACGAGCGCCGCATCCCCGTCGACGCCAAGCTCGTCGTCGCGCGCACGCGCGACGGCGCCCGCACGTTCGATGTGCTCTCAACCGGCCTGCCGCAGAACCATGCCTACGACCTCGTCTATCGGCATGGGCTCGACGTCGACGACACTGGCGAGCGCCTGGCCATGGGCTCGACCACCGGCCATCTCTGGGTGACCGAGAACGGCGGCGACAGCTGGACACTCGTTGGCGGCAACTTGCCGCCCGTCAACTGCGTGCGCTTTTGCTAGACGCGGTCGGTCATCGCCATCACGTCGATCTCTTTCACGCAGCTGGCATTCGACAGGCGAATGACGCACTTCGCGATTTCGACCAGGTCAGCCGGCGGAATCATCCGGCGATCCTCGTGCGGCACCGAGGACACGACGCCGCCCTCGACCTTGATGGCGCCGATATTGCCGGGGTTGAGGCAGGTCACGGCGATGCCGTCGCCACGGAAATTCTCTCGCAAAGAGTGGGCCGCGCCACGCAGGCCGAACTTGGAGGCTGCGTACGCCACTTCCGGGCCGCTGGCATGATCCAGGCCGGACGTCGACCCGATCAAGATGACTTTGCCGGCAATCGATTTGCGCAGGTTTGGCAGCAGCGCGCGCATGCATGTGATGGCAGAGACCAGGTTGATGGTGATGATGCGCTCGGTCTCGTCATCGCCGACATTGGCGAAGGCATAGGAGGAACTGAACGCGTCCCGCTCCCAGATGCCCGCGTTGTAGATGGCAACGTCGATCGCCGCATTGCCGACCGCCGCGGCAACCAGTTCACTCGCACCACGCTCAGATAGATCAGCTTCGATCCAAAGGCGACGTACCCCATCGTGATCGTTCAAGTCAGGTTTGCCGCGAGAGACCAGCCACACGACATCCCCCGGCGACGGCACCCCGAGACTGAAGGCGGCACCCAGGCCCCGGCTGCCGCCGAAGACGACCATGTTCGCCATGATGTCAGTCTTCGAGCGCCACGAAATCGAGTGCCTGATGGATGGTTCGACGCGCGTGCTTGCGCTTCCACGGCTCCGAAAAATAGCGGTTCACGGCCGCCATGATCGTTGCCTCGATCTCGTCCGGAAGTCCCGCCTCGATTTCCTCCTCGGCGGCGAGGAACGTCTTCACGAGATGCGCGGAATGGATGTAGTCCGGCTCGCCGTGATCCATGATCCGTGAGACACAGTCGCGGGAAAACGACTCGCGATCCGCGGGTCGCCAGGACTCGACGGTGACAGTGCCATCAATGAAGGCGCTGTTGCGCCCAACGAAGCAAGCCATCTGCAACAGCCCGTGCGGCCACAACTCGGGGAACTTGCCGCATTGCAGGCGGACGGCATTGGCGAAGGTCAGGCCGTGGGTGAAATCCAGCCATCCGATGTTCTCGGCGACGCTGTTGTCGATCCGCTCTTGATACCGGAGATCGTAGCGGAGCAGATTGAGCGCGCTCGCAGCCAGTAGGGCGCGGTAGAGATCACCTGCAGAGATCGCGGTGGCGGCGTCCAATGCGGCGCTCATCGTTTCGTTGATCGAGCGGCCAAGGAACGCGCCCGACTGCGGTACGCCACTGCCGTTCCCGGGGCGGATCTGTGGCCATTCGGCCAGTGCCGCGGAATAGCGTCGGAACTCAGGGATCAGATCTTCGCGCGAGGCGTTGACCAGGGAGCGGACCAATGCAAGCAGAAGCGGAACCTCGATGCTCGACCCGAGGCGGTCGATCAGTCGTCCCGTGTGCGCAACGTAGATGAGCGAATGTCCGAAGTCCGCGTAATGTCGCAAGGCCGCCGTTGTCAAGGGGTGCTCCAGGTCGGAATAGTGCCAACCTTCTTCCAGCGCTCCGCGCAGCAGCGCGACCGCCAGGCCCTCGTCCTGAGACTCGATGGCCGCCAGGAATGCGGCGGGCTCGAACCGCTGCACGTCCGCCGTGAATGGATAGACCGGTTCACGCAGGCAATCCCACGCCATATGACCGATCGCTTCGTTCAGGCACACCAGCCGTGCTTCCGCGTCGTTGCTGCGGTCGTACAGCACCAGCCACCCCGCTGTCGCCGCATAGGCATGAGTCATGCCGAAGCGAAAACGGTCGTGCGACCAGGCGATCGCCGCCGTGACCGCGTCGAGCGGATCGGCTTCCGCCTTCTGCAGACGCGCGAGTTCCCGCGCCATGCGGTCATACTCGTGATCCGAGAACGCGTTTCGAAGATTGGCCAGGGCCTGCGCCTGCCGCTCGGCCGGAGGCGGATCGGATACGTCGACCCAGACGACTCCATCGACGATCTTGGTCGGGTAGGTGCGGAGCCGGTCGCCCTGCAACAGGTTGTCGCCCGTCCTCAGGTCGAACTTCCAGCCGTGCCAATTGCAAGTCAGTACGCAATCATCGGCGAGCGTGCCCTCGCGCAAGGGATATCCTTCATGCGGACAGCGGTTGTTGCAGGCGTAGATCGCATCGCTCGCGGCGAACAGCGCGATCTGCTTGCCGGCGAGTTTCGTCACGACCTGCCGGTCGCGCCGAATCCGCTCCAATGACAGGGCAGACGTCCATACCATGAAACCTCCCTCTTGCCGGGGTGCACCTCGGTGCACGCATCGTCGTGGACGGCACATTTAGAAACATTCTGCTATACAAATTCAACGCCGTCTGCGGACAATATGTCAAGCAAAATGTTTCTAAATGTCCTTGACTGATCCGATCCCACCGCCGAAATTCAGGTGCGATGAGCCAGGACAACGCCGAGCGTATTCTCTTTCTGCTCAAGACCCGCGGCCCTCTGACGGCGGCCGCGCTGGCCAAATCGCTGCGCATCACGCCGATGGGTGCACGCCAGCATCTGGCCTGGCTGACCGGCGAGGGTCTGGTCGCGCACGTCGACGAACGCATCGGCGTCGGCCGCCCAAAGCGTCATTGGCGATTGACGGAGAAGGCCGAGGCCCGTTTTCCCGACAGCCACGCACAGATGACCGTCGAACTGCTGACGGCCGTCCGCTCGGTCTTCGGCGCCGTCGGCCTCGACCGGCTGATCGCGGAGCGCGAGCGTGAGACGCTTGCCCGCTACAAGCAGGCGATGCGCGGCGCACGGACCGTCGCGGACCGGGCCAAGAAGCTGGCCGGCCTTCGCAACGAGGAAGGCTATATGGCCGAGTGCGGCTCGGCGCCAGACGGCAGCATTCTCCTGGTCGAGAACCACTGTCCCGTTTGCGCCGCCGCGCGCTCCTGCCAGGGACTGTGCCGGTCGGAATTGGAGATCTTTCGGGCGCTGTTGCCCGGTGCTTCGGTCGAACGCGTCGACCACATCCTGGCTGGCGCAAGACGTTGTGCCTATCGCATCGATGCCGCCCGTGGATCGAAAATCCCCTCCTCGCGTTGACCCACTCGCACGAGGGCTGTCCGCCCAGGCTGGACCGCCTGCAGCCACCCGCCTAATATACGTGCCGCTCCTCCCGCTGATTGCGAATTGACCGAGCAGGATCCGATGTCGACTGAGCAAATGCGTAGATCGCGCCTCCTTCGGCCCATCGAGTCGCCGCAGACGGATCGCTCCGGCGAATCCTCGGCGGCGACCGGCCACGGGCAGTATCCGCGGGTACGGCTGCGCCGCAACCGAGCGGACGAATGGACCCGCCGGCTGGTTGCCGAGAACCGATTGGCCGTCGAAGATCTCGTCTGGCCGGTCTTCGTCCACGATGCCGGCGATCGCGAGAACGTGCCGTCGATGCCGAGCGTGCAGCGGCTGTCGATCGCGGCTCTCGTGGACGAAGTCGGCGCAGCGGCGGACCTTGGCATCCCGGCGGTTGCCCTGTTCCCGGTCATACCGGCGGCGGCGAAGAGCGAAGCGGCCGACGAGGCGTGGAATCCGGACAATCTGTGCAATCGCGCCGTCCGGGCGGTGAAGAAGGCCGTGCCGGGGATCGGTGTCATCTGCGACGTGGCGCTCGACCCCTACACAAGCCATGGCCATGATGGCTTGCTTCGTGATGGCCGCATCCTCAATGACGAGACCATCGAGGTGCTGTGCCAGCAGGCGCTTGCGCAGGCGGCCGCCGGCGTCGACATCGTTGCGCCTTCGGACATGATGGATGGACGCGTCGGTCGGCTGCGCGGTGCGCTGGATGCGGCGGGTTACCAGGATGTGCGAATCCTCGCCTACTCGGCGAAATTCGCGTCGGCGTTCTACGGGCCGTTCCGCGACGCGGTCGGCTCGAAAAGCGCGCTCGGCCAGGGCGACAAGCGGACCTATCAGATGGATCCCGCCAACAGCGATGAGGCGCTGCGCGAATGCGCTCTCGACATCGCCGAGGGCGCCGACATGATCATGGTCAAGCCGGGCATGCCGTATCTCGATATCGTGCGCCGGGTGAAGGACGCGTTCAGCATGCCAACCTTCGTCTATCAGGTGAGCGGCGAGTACGCGATGCTGAAGGCGGCGGCCGGTAATGGCTGGCTCGACGGCGAGCGCGCGATGATGGAGAGCCTGCTGGCCTTCAAGCGCGCCGGGGCCGATGGAATCCTCACCTACTTTGCCATCGACGCCGCGAAGCGCCTGAAGGCGGGGTGACGTTCACCTCCGACCGGCTCTCGCGGCGGCAAGCCGCTCCACGAACAGGCCGATACAGCGATCGTGCCAGGGGATGCGGCTGCCGAGGCCGTGGAACCCGACATGGCCGCCACCCCGCGGCAGCAACGGCGTCAGGCGCGGATTGGAGGTCCAGTCGAAGGCGAGGTAGGGATCGACCGGGATCCAGGGATCGTTGCGGGCGTGGACGATCAGGGTCGGGACGCGAATCCCCGCAAGAAAATTTCGGGCAGAGCACCGTGCGTAGTAGTCGTCGGCGCCAGCGAATCCGTTCCGCGGTGCAACCACGCGATCGTCGAACTCGTAGACGCTTGAGATGGTGTCGAGATCGGCGCGTTCAAGGCCGGACGATGACAGAATTCCTTCCTTCATGCGCGCCAGCAGATGGTCGTGGTAGCGGCGGTTGCGGCGCTGCATGAAGCGCACCTGGGTCGCCTTCAGGTCGATCGGCGCGGAGATGCTGACGGCACCGAGCAGCGGGGCGCGGCGGCCCTGCTCGCCAAGATACTTTAGCAGCATGTTGGCGCCGAGCGAGTAGCCGACGATGACGATGCCGTTGGCGGCGAGACGGCCATCCATGCGGCCGATGACGGCGCGAAGATCCTCCGTGCGCCCAGCGTGGTACTGGAAGCGGCAGCGTTCCCGCGACGGGCCGACGCCGCGCAGGTTGAGGCGCAGGACGGGATGGCCGCGATCGAGCAAATGGCGGGTGCTCGCCCGCATATAGGTGCTGTCCTCGCAGCCGGTGAGGCCGTGGATCAGCATCACCAGCGGGCGCCGGATATCATCCTCGGCCGGTTCGGACGGGCGGTTGAGCGTGGCGACCAGCGTGTCCCCGGTGTCGTCGAGCATGGGGAATTCGAGGCGCTCGGCCGGATAGGCGTCGAGCGAGACGACAGGACGGCGCAGGTAGTTGCGAACCGTCTGGAGGTCGCGGCCCCACCAGGGCGGGCGTGCCAGGAAGCGCGGGTAGGCGCCGTTTACGCCGTTGCCGAGAGCCAATCGCGCACCACCGCAATGCTGCTTTCATTCATCAGCGCCGGCGCGTGGCCGGTGTTGGCGAACTCGACTACGCGCGCCTTGGGCCCGCGCTGCTGCATCTCGGCCGCCGTCTCGGCGGGCAGCACGTCGGACTCGACGCCGCGCAGGACCAGGACCGGGCAGCGGACGGCGTCCCACACCGACCACATCTCGACGTCCTTGATGCCGTTGGCAAGGAAGGCGGGGCCGATGGCGGGATCGTAGTGCAGAGCGAAGCCGCCGCCTTCGAGCCGGCGATAACCCTGCAGCGCCATGTGGCGCCAGTCCTGGTCGCTGATCGGGCCGAAGGGGGCATGCACGCGGCGCAGATAGGCCTCGAGCTCATCGACGGTCGCGAAGCGCTCGTCCTTGCCGACATATTCGCCGATGCGGGCGAGCGCGGCCTTCGGAATGAAGGGACCGATGTCGTTGAGGATGAGGCGGCGGATCGGCGTGTTCGGCTGCGCCGCCAGCAGCAGGCCGATGACGCCGCCCATGGAGGTACCGAGCCAATCGACCTCCGTGGCGCCGACGCGGGCGATGAGCGCGGCCATGTCGGCGAGGTATTGCGGATAGGTGTAGTCGGACGGCGGCAGCCAATCGCTGCGGCCGCGACCGGGCACGTCCGGACAGATGACGCGCCAGCGATCGGAGAGCGCGGCGGCGAGGCGGTCGAAATCGCGGCCGTTGCGGGTCAGGCCGTGGACGCAGATCAAGGTGCGCGACGCCGCCGCATCGCCCCAGTTCGTATAGGCGATGCGATGGAAGCCGTGCGGCCCCAGGCCGAGTATGCCTTCGGTCTTCATGGACAGCACCACACGCTCCGTGTTAGCCAAGCCGCGCCAGAAGGCGCTCCTATAGTGACATCATTGGCGACCGCGCGGAAGTGCGCGACCACCGATCACGCGTGAC
>Ga0187893_10009249_pt1 | contig 15199 bp, 14 predicted proteins | sample MA1701074metaG_FD_139574 | JGI IMG/M metagenome (GOLD analysis project Ga0187893, IMG submission 139574) | White microbial mat communities from a basaltic lava cave in the Kipuka Kanohina Cave System on the Island of Hawaii, USA - MA170107-4 metaG ... | reverse complement strand
CCGCGTTTGTCCGCCGCGTGGGTGCGCGCGTGTTCGACCAGAATCTGGCGCATCAACCGGGCGGCGACGCCGAAAAAATGGCTGCGGCTTTGCCATTCGGGAAAATCCCCTTTAACCAGACGCAGGTAGGCTTCATTGATGAGCGCCGTCGGTTGCAGCGTATGATCGGGGCGTTCGCGGCGCAGGTAGCTTTGCGCCAGCTTGCGCAGCTCCTCATAGACGACAGGCAGCAACAGGGTGAGCGCCGCACTGTCGCCCTGGCTCCAGCGCAACAGCAACGGGGTGATTTCGTTGGGCGGCGGCGTTTGCATAACGTTCAGGTTCGGAAAGCTGCGGACGTAATTTTAGATCAGTAACCATATCGCTCCCTGCTCAGAAAAAAAAGGGCAGAAACAATTTTCTGCCCTGTGCCGCCGAATCGCTTAATTTGATGATCAGTTCAGCCGACCAATTGTTTGCGCAAATGGTCAACGACCTTGCAGTGCTCCACTTGAGGGCTGAAAAGAATAATTTCGGCGTCGCTTCCAACCTTCACTGTGTGACCCGGAGGCCAGTAGAAGAGATCGCCGGTAGAGATGGTTTCCTCCTGTCCGCCGGAATAGGTGACTGTTACCTCTCCTTCCATCAGGTAGCCCCAATGAGGCGACTGGCAGAGGTCATTTTCGAGGCCTTTCAACAGTGGAGCTATATCGGTTCCGGCTTTCAGGGAGAAATACTCTCCGGCAATTTTTCCGTACCCGGTAGCGTCACCGAAATTCAACTCCTGGCGCGCAATTGCGCCTGGAACATTGATCTTCTCGGGAACTTCTGCTTTCGATATCTTCATAATGCGCTCTTCCTTTCGTTTAATTTTCGTTGTTTGTCGGCGTCTTAGGCGCCGATTCTGGAATCCGCAAGCGCCCGGTCTGGCGGGCCATCTCCGTGTTTATCAAGGCTTGTTCGCCAGCCAGCGCGTCGAGAGTTTCTTTACCTCTGTCGCATAGGATGGGACTTTCGGCGCTGCCGCGCTATGGGTGTTTCGTCCCGGTTTGGGTATACTGCGGCGCATTCCACCGTGACATTCGTCCCATTCGGGCGAGGAAAGTGACGATTAATGATGAAGAGAGCCACCCAGCGAATCCGATATGTGCGCACTGGGGACGGAGTCCAACTCGCCTGGGCCGAGGCGGGTACGGGGCCCGTGCTGATCAAGGCCTCGAACTGGATGCACCACCTCCAGTACGAATGGGAAAGCCCGGTCTGGCGGCACTGGATGCGCTTCTTCAGCAACCACTTCCGCTTCGTGCGCTACGATCAACGAGGGTGCGGGATGACCGACTGGAATGTCGGCGATTTCTCCTTCGAGCGCTTGGTTGAGGATTTGGAGGCCGTGGTCGGGGCGGCCGATCCGCGGGAGCCTTTCGCTCTGCTCGGCATCTCTCAGGGTGCGGCGACGTGCGTTGCCTATGCCGTCAGACACCCTGAGCGCGTCTCAAAACTCATACTATACGGCGGCTTCGCCCGGGGGGCATATCGCCGTGGCGACCCGGACAAGGAACGCCTGTACCGAGCAATGATTGATCTCGTTCGTCTTGGATGGGGCAGCAATAATCCCGCCTTTCGCCAGGTATTCACCTCGTTGTTCATCCCTGGGGCGACCCATGAACAGATGGACTGGTTCAACGAACTCTGCCGGAAAACAACGTCGCCGGAGATCGCGGCTCGAACCCTGGAGACGCTGGCCACGATTGATGTCCTCGCGCTTCTCGAGAAGGTCCGTACGCCGGCCCTGGTGCTGCACTCGCGCAAGGACAATGCAGTCCCGTTTTCGGAGGGGCGCATTCTCGCTGCCGGAATCGCGGGCGCTCAGTTCATCGAGATTGATTCGAAGAACCACGTCCTGCTCGAGACCGAACCGGCCTGGGAACGCTTCTGCGATGAGGCGCTGGAGTTCCTGGGGCATAAAGGCTCGACGCGCGACGAGGACCCCGCGTTCGCCGCGCTCTCCCCGCGCGAGCGAGAGGTGCTGACGCTGATTACAGAAGGCCTTGGCAACGCGCACATTGCGGAGCGCCTCTCGATCAGCGAAAAAACTGTCCGCAATCACGTGTCCAATCTCTTCGATAAGCTCGGCGTGTGGACGCGCGCCCAGGCGATAGTCTTTGCCCACGATCGGGGCTTCCGTGCTCCATAGAACCTCAGGCCGGATTGGCCGACGCCTGGAGTGGCATGGGGATGAAGCATTACTCGCTGGACGATTACAAACAGATTTTATCCAGCCCGAAGCCATCGCGATTATGGAAAAGCTACGCGCGCAAACGGCAGGTGGCGTCGAAGAGCGCCAACGTTATTTTGCCCCGTCCAGGGTGATTGGCGCATCAGCATCATCAGATTGCGTTACCTCGACTATTTCATGAAAGAAAGGGTGAAAAGTCTCCTGTTCGATCGGCGTCATCCCCAATGAGATGAAATACGCATCCCGCTCCTCCGCAGTGATCGCGGGGCCTGGCCAGGAACTGCCGTCACAGTCGCCTTTCTGAAAGGGGAGTAGCAAAATATCGCTGACCCGCGAGAGCGCATACAAACTCCAAAGATGCTTGATCATACCTCTATTACAGCGGAGTCGAGCCCGTATTTCGCCACAATGTTTAAGCGCATTCATCGCTCGAACGGCATTATCCTGCCACGGCAAAAGCACGTCCTGATATGCGTGTTCGCCCTTATACTCAAGCAACTGCTCATATAGTTCGCGGAAATCGGGGAGAGACATTTTTGACTCCACAGGATGAAATAGATGAAATAAAAGCAGCGCATTCTAATCAGTTTCTGCAATCAATCAAACAAGTGAGCGAACGCTTGCTCGCTCGCCAGGGAAAGTGGCTGAAAGCAGCGGCATCAACCGCCGGCCACAGCCACTTTTGCAAAGCCGGCCTCCGGCTATTTCTGGCAGGCTACTGCCACCCCGATGTTACCCGTATGCGTTTGGCCTCTCGGACGCGTGTAAGCGTTGCGCGGCAGCGCCGGCCGCCCGCCCGGCAGAGTCTGCCCGGCGGGAAAACCGCAGCCGAACTGGTTGCCGTCCACCTTGAGAGACTTGATGAAGCCGTCATCCGGGGCAGGGGTCGCGCCCACAAGCCATATTCCTTGCGGCGAGCTTTGCGTGGTATTGAACTTGTTGTTGTTCACTACCGCGTTGTTCACGCTCACAGACTGCTTGAGCTGACGGATCCTGATACCGTCGGCGAACTGGCTCAGAGCATTCCCGGTGATTGACCACCCCTTGACCAGCGTTCTTTCATTCACGAAGCGACCGTAATCGCCGAGAAAAAGCCCGAAGGAAAGGTCAATGCTGGCAGGCTGGCGGGCGGCAGGGTTGTCAGGGTTGAACGGACCGGCGGGCGCGATGCCGTGCGTATGCAAAATTGTGTTGTTGGCGAGCGTGAGTTCGTCAACATTGCTCAGATTGATCCCCGGCGAACGCTGGACTCGTTGGATGATCCTATTTCCCGTAATCGCGATCCGCTCTGGATAGTGGATGAAATACGGGCAGGTCTTCGGTTTGGGCGGGGCCCCACAGTTTTGATTAGGCTCTTTTTGATTCACGACGTCTTCCGAAACGGCAATCACCGGCCGGGGGCGAAACACGCCAGTTTTCTCGTCTGCCACATTCGCGTAACCTTCAAAGTGGTTATTGAACACCTGCAAGCCGGTGACTCTCTGGGCCGCCAGAGTAGTGCAACGCCCGCCGCCGATGACTGTGTTGTTCGCAATCACCGTGTTGTTCGCCTTGTAAACAAAGATGCAACCGCCTTCCGCTGCTCCCGGCAAGGCCGAGCGAATGGTGTTGCGAGTGAAGCGCACCCCGTTCGACGGCTGCGTCCGACTGGCCCCCAGCGCGACCGTGATGCCCGGCCGGACGCGCTCGAACAGGTTGTTATCAATGTCGATTTCGTACGGGCCGCGGTCGTCCAGTCCTCCTGTGGGTTCCATGTCCAAATCCTGATCGCTTCCGCTGTTACGGAAGCGGTTCCCTCTGATCCGGACGTGTCCGACATTGCGCTGGAAGGCTATGCCAGAGCGGTCGTTGCCCAGGAAGTGAGTGTTCGTCACCGAGACGCGTTCCGTGAACAAGATAGTTGTATTCACCGGAGTCCGATCCGCGATCAGGTTTAAGCCGTCGCCGTGCGCCTTGATGATCTTCATCCGGTCGATACTGACATCCGCCGAATTCTCCACCTGCACGCCGTGCATGTGCTCGGCGATCCTGCCCCCGAGGCCGTTGTTAGGCGGACACTGGTTCGTACCCTCGGGCAGTTCGCCGTCGGAGCCATCAATGGTGAAGTCGCGCAGCGTGATGTGCGACGATTTCCGGATCGAGAGCACGTGTGTGTCGCCGCAGTACCTGTGGTGGCCGTCGCTTCGGCGCGGTGGGTTGGGGTCGAGCTTGAGGACGCTCGTGCCATCGGCGGCGCCCGCGATCGTCAGGTTCGTCTTTTTGCCGATGTCCACCGCGCTTTGGTACTGATCAACGTCGTTCAGGCCAACGCAGGCTCCGTTCGGATTCGCAGCAGAGCATTTGGCGAGGACGCAGACGCCTGACGGGAGCGTCAGGGTAGAGCCCTCCGGAGCGTTGTTCACGGCCTGTTGCAAGGCGCGGGTGTTGGCGGCGGGGTTGCTGCCGCAGGCCGGCAGGAAAACAGTCGGGCTATTGGCTGTCACGGCGGTCTGTGGTTTGCACAACCACGCCGCGCCCAATAGCAGCAGACCCGGCGCCAACCAATAAATGTGCTTAACTTGGCTAAGTTTCAAAATGTTCATCTCTTCCTCCTTCTCATTTTCAAGTAAGCGGATCCGATCAGCTCACCTGCTGGGTGCAGCCAGTGCGCTATCGACTCCGCTCTTTAACCTGCCGCGCTTTGCCTCACCTAGCCATCACTTCTAGAGCGCGACGATATGCGTCCAGGAAGGCGTAAAGCTGTTGAGCGACTGTGTCTCCACGTACTGGCCTTCCCGGTTGATGTGGCCGATCGCACACAGACCGTCGTTGCGGTAGAACAGCAGGCGATTTCCGACGCTGACGATCTGCCTCCAGTGTTGTTACGTCTGCCCTTGAACAAAACAGGCGCAGCAGGCCAGTAGTGTGATGACGAGCCGCAGGGCGCGGACGAGTTGCGTTTGAGTTGATTGATTGATTGATTGGGAAATGGGTTTGCTGATTCATGGCTTGTTTCTCCTCCCAAGATTTGTAGGGCAGGTTGGTAACCTGCCCTACAAATCTTGATTGTTTCAGGGCGTCGTCAAAGACAACATGAAAGACTCCTTTTGACGTGACGCTTGGTTTAGCCCTACTGCTACTTGAACTGGCCGAGTACTGCCGTGTGCAGGATCGGATTGATGAACAGCATCTCACTGCCATTTGGCACGAAGGTTATTGATCGCTCGAAACATCCGAGCGTGATGAAGCGGGCGCTGTTGATTGAATGCGACAGCTACCGTCTCGCTCATTCAGAGAAGGAGAGACATCTGGCCGCGCGCAGATGTCTCTCCTTATAACGTGGCTAAAACTGCTCCGAGACCGACCTGCTTGAGAAGGGCAATGCCTGAATTCTTCTACCAGGCTATGACAATGACAATACAGTCCCTCCCTCTGCAAGCCCAAACGACAACGATGCTCAGGTTGAATTGGATCTCAGGCTTCTTCCTTACAGCATCAGAACTTTCGACTGTCACACTCTTACTCTTCGCCACAATCTTTCCGCCAGATACGGCATAGGCTTGCCAGACGTTGTTGACCTTGGCAACGAAGATATGATGCTTACCATTAGGCATGTGGTCTACGTTGCCTCTGGCCTCTAATTCACCAATAATCTGCCCTTCTTCCAGTTCCTTGATTCCGGTTTTACTGGGAGCAACGACAGGGATGACCTTTACCCTCTTTGCGCCTTGTGCGCCGCTAGCAGAAAGTGCGTTGTCCAGCTTGATCCGGGCAGATTTTCCGGCGATTTCCTTGGCTGTAGGGTCTTTGTCGCGCTGGGCGAAGGCAGGGAGTGTGACTATGCACATCATCAGCAAACATAGTAAGTATTTCATCTTTCGATCTCCTTTCATGAACTGCTATAGCAGTCAGTTGTTTTGTGCAAGTTAAGTTACTTTTAGCTCGGAACACCCGAGCACAATTAAGCAAGTGAGCGCCGTTGATTGGACACTGCAATACGCCGCGCCTATTCAGCGCCAGCCCACTTGTGTCTTCACTAATAAAGGCGACATATAAGGCTGAAAGTGCTAACGGAGATATTTTTTTGTTGGAAATTCAAAGCTGAGTTGTAAGGAGGCTGTTCAACTTCGCCTGAAACACAGAGATGCGTGTAGGGCCGGATGCTGAGTCAGTAGATATATAGTTGTGCCGATTTACTATTCAAGAAATTGTCTGAAAAGATGCGCTGAGCCTAGCCCCATTCTTCAGCCGGATTCTTACCTGCGGCGCGCCCGGACTTCCTGCTCCGTGGCGGCGCGCCAGACTTGCAACCGTCCGTCAGAACTACTGCCGGTGGCCAGGGTTCCCCCATCGGGAGAAAAAGCCAGCGCCCAGAAGACTCCCTCGTCACGCCACAACGAAAGCAACTCCTGTCCCGTTGTCACCTCCCAGAACCGGATGGTGGAGTCGGATGCGCAACTGGCCAGCCTTTGCCCGTCGGGTGAAAAGACGAAAAAATTCAGCGGCGATTGTTGCGCATCGAGTGGTGAGTAACCAGCCATAGTTTTGGTTTAGAAAGAGAATTTCTTATTCCGTAGTGGCATCCCAAAGCTTGACTGTGCGATCAGAGCCTCCGGTAGCCAATCTCTTGCCATCAAGTGAAAAGGTTACTGAATAGACAATGTTTTCATGCCCTTTAAGCGTGGCTAGTTCTTGCCCATTATTTACATCCCATAATCTGACCGTACCGTCATAGCTTGCCGAAGCTATCCTCTTCCCATCCGGCGAAAAGACTGCTGTTACAACGAAGCTTGCATGCCCCTTAAGCGTGAGGATCTCTCGCCCTGTGGCCACATTCCAGAGATTCACTGTGCCGTCATTACTCGCTGAAACTATCGTCTTCCCGTCTGGCGAAAAGGCCACTCCATTGACATAGTTTATGTGCCCCTTGAACACAGTCAGTTCCTTTCCTGTAGCCATATCCCAGAGCCTCACTGTATTGTCAAAGCTTCCTGAAACTATCTGCCTCCCATCCGGTGAAAAGGCTACTGAAAGGACGCTATTCGTGTGGCCATTGAGTGTTAGCATCTCCTCCCCTGTAGTCGCGTTCCAGATCTTCACACTTCTGTCAATGCTTCCTGAAACAATCCTTTTCCCGTCCGGCGAAAAGGCTATCGATAGAACTCTAGATGTGTGCCCTTTGAACGTGAGCAGTTCCTGCCCCGTTACTACATCCCAAAGCCTCGCCGTATTGTCGGCGCCTCCGGATGCCACCCTCTTCCCATTTGGCGAGAACGATACTGAATATACATTGCCCGTGTGCCCCTTCAGAGTATGCAGTTCCTTTCCTGTGGCCATATCCCAGAGCATGATCGTACCATCATAGCTTCCCGACACTATTCTTTTCCCGTCTCGTGAAAACTCTACTGAACGGACAGCATCCCTATGGCCAGTAAGTCTAGCCGATTCCCGATTTGTAACTAAATCCCACAGCTTCAAGCTATTATCACTACTTCCCGAAGCAACTCTCTTCCCGTCCGGCGAAAAGACCACTGAATTGACGAATGCCTCGTGTCCCTTCAGTGTCGCTAGGTTACTCCCTGTAGCCACATCCCACAGCTTCACACTGTAGAAAAGACATTGCCCCTGTGTCCATTGAGCGTGACGAGTTCTCGCCCTGAAGCCACATCCCACAGCTTCACGCTGCCGTCAGAGCTTCCGGAGGCTATTCTCTCCCCATCCGGTGAAAAGGACACTGAAAAGACATTCCGAGTGTGTCCTTTAAGCGTGACAAGTTCCTGCCCTGTGGCCGAATCCCAAACCTTTACTGTGCTATCACCGGCTCCCGATGCAATCTTTTTTCCTGTTGGTGAAAAGGCTACCGAAAAGACACCGCCAATATGACCGTTAAACGTGAGCAGTTCCCGCCCGGTAGTCACATCCCACAGCTTCACGCTATTGTCAGCGCTCCCGGATGCTACTCTCTTCCCATCCGGCGAAAAGGCGACTGAACGGATGGAGCCTGCCTGTCGTAAGGTGAATAGCTCAGTGTGACAGAGTCGCCAGAAGTAGTACCACTCAAAACCGCGTAAATCTTCCTGGCCAAGCTTGGGAATGTGAGCCTCTAGCAACTTCCTCATCCGCCCGATATTTGCTGCTTCCCAGTCTTGTTGAGCCAAGTTCATATGCGACGCATATAGTAACCTGCGATTGGCTTGTTCTTGCCATACGGCTCGGTCGCGCTGCGTTCGGGCTTCGGCTCGCTGCCATTCGGCCACCTGCCGTTGTTGTTCAGCCTCCGTCCGTTGACTCACTGCTAGCTGGTTTTGCTCTTCCGCTCGCTTGCGTTGCTCGATGGCCACTCCTTCTTGACGCTTTGCTTCGGCTAGCGCGCTCTGTAGTCTGGCCAGCGTTTGCTCTTGCTCTCGCGCATACTGGTCAGCACGATTGCGCTGATTAAAGGCGTAGATTGATAAGCCGGAAAAAAGAATAATTATCAGGGCGGCCACGGCAGTGGCTCGCAGCAGACCTCGGCGATAAGCTTCACGCTGTCGCCGTAGTTCGGCATCCGGCATGTTCTCCTTCACCCACTCTCGACCAAACACCTGCCTGTAGATTCGATTCCTCACACGCAGGTAGCTCCCAGCCCTCCGCGTGACGCCGGACAGTCGCAGGATGCTGATCAAGGGATTGGTCACGTCATCGCGCACGCGCTTGCCCCCACGCAACTGCGCGTAAAGGCTCAGCAGAGCGGCCAGGTCCACCTCCCTCCGCAGCATTCGCTCCCGCACAAACAACAGGTTGTCATCTCGCTCTTGCGCCTGGTGGGAGAGAAACAGTTCCTGGCACAATCGGTCAACCTCGCTGGGAGTGCTCGCCTTTGCTTCTTCCACCATCGCCTGGCAAAGCCGCTGCGTCAGGTACGGATGCCCGCCCGTCCAGTAGAGCACGCGCCTGAGCAGCCTCACGCCGACCTCCTGCGTCTGTTGTAACCCTTGCGCGAGCGGAGCCGCTTCCACATTGGTGAAGTCGTGCAATTCAATCCGCTGCCCGATGTTGAAAGGCGTGGTCCGCGTGTCCCGGATCAAATCCGACGGCGTCGCTACGCCAAGCAGACAGAATGTCAGCCGCCGCAACTCTTCGTCTTCGGTCCGCCGGTTGTAGAACTCGCGGATCGCAGCGAAGAACTCGTCGGTCGAAAACGGCAGGCTGCGCACCGCGTCAATCTCATCTACGAAGATCACCACCGGCCCCGGATAGCGTGGCAACAAAATGTGGCGAATCGCCTGCATCCAACGTTGCAGCGGCCCTAGCTTCGGATGCGCGTCCCAGAACTCTTCCAATTCGTCATCCAATTCCAGTTGCTGCCCAATTTGTGTGAGCAACCCGCTATACCACTGCTCGGCGGTCAGGTTCTGGCCGATGGCCGTCAGGTCGAGCAGGACGACGCCTGCGCCCGCTTCGCGCAATCGCGCCGCCGTGCGCACCATCAAGCTGGATTTGCCCATCTGGCGCGAAGTGAGCACGTAGCAGAATTGTCCCTGCGTTAGCCCATCGTACAGATCGTCATCGGCCTGACGGGTGACGTAACTCAGCGCGTCGCGGCTGAGCGTGCCACCGGTGACGTAGAAGGGCGTTGATGAGTGATGGGCGGCGAGTGATGAGTGGTTGATCATGGCTCCTCCGAACATTTGTGGGGCAGGTTCCCAACCTGCCCCACCTGCCTGCCGTGGGGCAGGTTGGGAACCTGCCCCACAAATGTTCATCGTTTACAACAAATGTCTTTCCAGATAAGTCGCGTAAAGCTGGCAGCGCGGCCTGATGTCGCGCGTGGATTCGCCGATGGCCAGACCAGCGCTGCGCAGGCGATAAAAACTCTCCGGCGTCGGGCACGGCTTGCCTTGCAACACGGCGCGCACTACGTCGCAAAGCTCGGCGTCTTTGTTGAGCGAAATCAGCAGCCGGTGCAGGTGGTCACCGAACGGCCCTTCGTCGGAAACGGCGCCGGCTTCGAGATCGGCCAAGCTGAGGTTATTCGTGACCATCTCGTGCAAGCCGCGACGGACGAGATAGGGGTGACCGCTCAGCAGGCGGTAATAACGCGCGATCTCGGCTTTGTCCTTCAAAGGCTCTCCATAGCGTTCGTTCAGTTCCGCGACCTGCTCGAAGGTGAAGTCATCGAGCTGCAACCGCGTGCCGACGTTGAAAGGCGACTGGTTCAGGTCGGTGATGAACAGGTGCGCTTCGGTGGCGTAGGCGATGGCGAGCGTCAATCGCTGCCACGGCCCCGAAGGGTCGAGCGCGCGTTTGTTATGCCACGAACGGAAGAGACCGAAGACTTCGCTGCCGAAGTCGCAGGTGAAGAGGCGGTCAACTTCATCGAGGCCCCAAACGATGGGCGCGGAGAGTTTCAACAACGCTTCGCGGCGTAGGTATTGCTCAAAGTTAACGCCAGGGCTGCGGTTTGGCTTCCACACTTCGTCGGGAGAGACATCCAGGTCGAGTTGATCAGCGAAGGCGTTGGCGAGCGTGAGCAGCAATTGGCCGATTGATTCCAGGTATTCGGCGCTCAAGGATTGAAAGTCCGTGAGCACGACCTTCGCGCCCGCTTCACGCGCTTGTTGCAAGCCACGCGCGAGCAGCGAGGTCTTGCCCACCTGCCGAGCGCCTTTGACCAGCACGATGCTGTCCTGGCGCGCGATGGCCTGTTGGAACTTTTCGTCGGTCGGTCGTAGCACGTAGAAGCCCGAATCGAGCGGCACCGCGCCGCCGACCGGTTCGAGCATTTCGCGCAGCGCGGGCGAATTCGACGACGGCGTCGCCAGCGAGACCGGAACGGGCATAACATCCGGAATCTGATAGGTCTGCGTTTCTGCTTCAGGCGCCCCGCCAGCTTTTGCTTCTCCCTGCGCATCACGTTTGAGTCTGGCTTCGACTTCCAGTTCGAGCTTGAGGTTTTTCAGATCAATCAGCAGGTCTTTCGCCGTCTGGTAACGCTGCTCACGATCCTTGGCCAGCGCCTTCCTGACGATGCGTTCGAGTTCGGCTGGGACGTCATTGGCGTAACGCGCCAGCGGCCGGGCTTCGTGGCTGAGAACTGCGGCCATCACTTCGGCTGGCGATCTACCCTCGAAAGGAACTCTGCCGGTGACGATCTCATAAAGCACCGTGCCGAGGCTGAAAACGTCGCTGCGGCCATCCACTTCCTCACCTCGCGCCTGTTCCGGCGACATGTAAGCGAACGTGCCCATCACCATTCCGGGCGTTGAGAGTGGGGGAGGAAGGGAATGGGGAGTCGGGAGTCGGGAGTCGGGAATGGCGTCTTTCCCCCACTCCCCACTCCCCACTCCCCATCCCCCTCGTCTCTCAATCAGCTTCGCCAATCCGAAATCAAGCACCTTCACGTAACCGTCGCGCCGGATCATGATGTTTTCCGGCTTGAGGTCGCGGTGAACGATCCCAGCTTCGTGCGCGGCGGCGAGAGCGGCGGCGGCCTGAGCGACGACATCCAGCGCTTCACGCGGCGGCATCGGCGATTGGAGCAACCGGCCACGCAGCGTTTGTCCGTTAATGTATTCGGCGGCGATGTAATGTGCGCCATCGGTTTCGCCGATGTCGAAGATGGTGAGGATGTTCGGATGATTGGTGGCGCTGGCGGCGCGCGCTTCCTGTTTGAAGCGGCGAACGCGGTCGGCGTCGCGCATGTAGGCGGCGGGAAGAAGCTTGAGCGCGATGGGGCGAGCGAGCCGAGTGTCGCGCGCGAGATAAACTTCTCCCATTCCGCCGGCGCCGAGCAGCGAGACAACCTCGAACTGGCCGAATCGCTGGCCGCTCGTCGCCATAGGCTTCCGGTCGTCCGGCGCAGGGTTGAGAAGCGACGGGTCGGGACCGGCAAGAAACTCTTCGGCCTGCTCGTGGGCGACGAGCAACGCTTCGACCTGGCGACGCAACTCTTCGTCGCCAGCGCAGGCTTCCGCAAGATAAGCCTCGCGTTCATCAGGCTCTCGCGCCAGGGCCTCGTGATATAAATCGCCGATCCGTTTGTATTGTTCAGGTGTCATGCTTCAGTTCGTTGTAAAGCCAGGCCTGCGCCAAACTCCAGTCGCGGCGAACCGTGCCGACCGAGACCTTCAGGACTTCGGCGATCTCTTCCAGTTTCAGCCCACCGAAAAAGCGCAATTCGACGACGCGACACTGGCGCGGATCGAGTTCAGCGAGCGTATTGAGCGCATCGTCGAGCGCAACAAGATCGGCGACTTTCTGGTGAGGAGCGATGACTGCGTCAGCCAGTGAAACCTGCCGCAGACCACCGCCTCGTTTGGCGTAATCGCGGGCGCGGGCGAAATCCACCAGAATGCGGCGCATCAGTTGGGCAGCGACGGCAAAGAACTGCGCGCGGTTCTGCCACTGAATGTTGTCACAATCAATCAGCCGCAGATACGCTTCATTGACCAGCGCCGTCGGTTGCAACACGTGGCCGGGTCGTTCCTGCCGCAGATAGAATTCCGCCTGCCGGCGCAGTTCCTGATAAACCTGCGGAATTAATTGATCGAGCGCCGCCTGATCACCATTGCTCCAGGCGAGCAGCAGTTGGGTAATGCTTTGCGGTGAAGTTTCTGCCATAGCGTAAAAACTGACCGCTGACTGTCAGCAGTCGGCGGAATTGTTATGAAGTTGCGCCTTTTCATTACCACGCTCACCCCAAAAGGCGGGAAACGAGACTGAAACTGCTAACGCGTCGAAAAAATTCTTTGTGATTTGCCCGGTGTTCCGATTTGCAGTGGATTTATGACGAGCGGATTCTAAATCAAACCATCCGAGCGTGGAAATCATTGGCGCACAACAGAACAGCCACAAGGCGCCGCTGTTCATGCGGCGCCTTGTGGCTTCGGGTTGACGGTCGGTTAAACAGCCAATCATCAACGCTGCTGCGCTTTTTCATACGCCCGCTCGACGCTCTTCTCCGCCGGCTTCCCGAAGGCTTCGGGATTCAGATAAGAGCCGCGCTCGGCGACGGGCTTCATCTCTTCAACCTGGATGCGGTTCTTTTCGGCATAGGCGTCTTTGCGGACGCCGGTCAGTTGCCACGAGACCTCCATCCCGGCCTGGCCGCCGGCGATCTTGAACCGATTGCCTTTGACCTTGTCGGCGACGTAGACCGGCGCGAAGCCGCCGATGCAGGTCAACTGGTAACGGAACTCGCGGTTGAGCGCCTCGAACCAATCGGGCAATGTGACTTCGGCTGAGCCGTCTTTGCCGAGCGTGACGATGCCGTTGTAGATGTTCATCATATCGGGCGATTCGACGAAGGAATGCGACAAGGTTTTGTTTTCGGGGTCGAGCGGATGATCAATCTTGAACGAGCCGCTGGCTTTCGAGAGATTGCCGGCCACATGAACCCGGCCCTGGAAATAGCCCGCAAATCCGTTGGGACTTTCGGTGCGTCCGAACACGGCGTAATTGATGCCGAAAGTATGCGAGGCGAGTCCAAAAACGCCTTTGCCAAACTGGCTGGCGCTGACGCCCTGGACGCCCGTGGCTGTGGCGAACAGCGTCTCGTTGGTCGCCTCACCATAAACTCCCTTGCCGGTCTTGCTGGCGCTTTCTCCACGAACGCCGATATTTTCGCCCGTCGTTGTTTCCGCGACGCCCTCGACGCCAATTCCCTCAAGGCTCTTGCTGTTGCCCCGCACTCCGACGCCCACGCTTTTCACTGTTGGATTTTCACGATCATATTCGTGCAGCGCCGTGCCGCGCACACCGACGCCGATGTTGCTATGACTGATTCCCCAAACTCCCTGGTTGGCGCCGAGCGGACCTTGAGCCAGGGCGTACACCGCGCTCCCGGTCGTCTGCTGATCCGGCTCATTGGATGGTTGGAGCACGGCCTGAATGACTGTGGCGGCGTTTTGGTCATCCGGTTTCAGATAAACCCGCAGCCGGATATTTGCGCCAGGCGTCGAGCCGATGGCGACATTGCCACCACCATCTTCGGTGATACCCGAATCTTGCAATTCAGTCGCCGTCTTCCATTTCGCGATGGCTCCCGCCGCGCCGCTGCCATCCACCGTCACGGTCGCCGATGCTGATGAATTTGCGCTGTTGAGATCGTTTGTGTTTTCCAGATTGAACTGGCCGCGTTTGACGAACACGGTCGCGGCGCCAGGTTCTTTGATGGTCAGCGTCCAGTCATAAACGCCAACTTTCAAAGCATTGCCATTGGCGTCGTTGAGCGGCCAGACGAGGTCGTTTTTCGCCACGAGGCCGCTGTCGTGGATGAGCGCGCCGGCCTGGTTGTGAACCTGCAAGCGCAGGTGTTCGGCCGGACGCTTGGATACGAACCGCAACTGCCCGGATTCGGCTGGGCTGCTTTGCGCAAAGCCGGTCAGGGCGAAGATGAAAGTGAGAAGAATCAGGAATAACGTTTTTCTGATTTGAATCGAATGCATGCTTGAACTCCTTTGATCTGATGAAAGGTTATAGCCCGGGCGCTGGCGGATGGAATGTCGAATGGCTGAACTTCAAACAACTGCGCGACCAAGGGGAGTCGCAACCGGCGCGAGCGGGCTGTGGTTTTATCAGCCAACCTAGACTGGCGTTTGGGCGGAAAGCATGTCGCGGAATTTTTTTGATCGGCGCCGACGATTTGTGACTGCTGAAATCCTCCCAACGGAAGTTGGGAGATTGTTCAAGCCCAACCTACACGCACAGATCGTTCCCCGAATCCTCCCAACGGAAGTTGGGAGATTGTTCAAGTCCAACCTTCAGCGTCGAGGCCAGAAGGCTGGACTTGAACAATCCGCCGACTTCCGTCGGCGGGATTCAAGCTCATTCGCCCTTGGGAGTAGGCTGGATCTGAACAATCCGCCGACTTCCGTCGGCGGGATTCCGTTTCGTCTGCGCAGGTCGTAATTTTTTGGTGAAGTATCGATCGGATTGTCGCAGCTAGAGATGGAGAATGCGCCGGTAGCCCGCGGGCTACCGGCGCATTCTCCATCTCTAGCTGCGACAATCCGATCGATACTT